>ERZ1066117.189-NODE-189-length-61655-cov-17.380032_pt1 | contig 61655 bp, 56 predicted proteins | sample MGYA00382764_ERZ1066117 | MGnify/ENA primary metagenome ERZ1066117 (study PRJEB33369, sample SAMEA5778347) | biofilm metagenome | biome: Industrial cooling water; feature: Water cooling tower basin; material: Biofilm | place: United Arab Emirates | collected...
CAATTGCGCTTGGTCTTCTGGAGTCATAGGACGGGTGGAGGGGTAGACTGCTCTCTCAGCCTAATTTCTCTCTCAATAAGGTGACACGCACCCCTTCGGTTCCTCCTTCAGACTCCCTCCCCCCCGTCTCAGATCCCCTCATTGCTGATCCTGCCCCTGAACCAGTCCCCCCGGGCCCCCGGCTAAAACCCTGGTTGTGGGGGGTGGTGGCTATGATAATCACGATGGGAGGAGTTATCCTCTGGCGATCCCTGACTGCCGTTCCAACCACAAAACCAGCCATTGCCCAGCAAGGTCAGCCCCCTAGAGCAGTGGAAACGATCGTACTCACCCAGGGAACCTCTGCCCGGCAGGTGCAACTTCTAGGCCAGGTGGAAGCAGCGGAACAGTCCATCGTTCGGGCTCAAACCAGTGGGGTAATTGAAGCACTGTTGGTCCAACCGGGTGATCGCGTCCAGGCGGGGATGACGATCGCAGTGCTAGATGATGCCGATCAGCGATTGGCCCTGGCTCAGGCAGAAGCCCGCTTAGCTCAAGAGCGCAGTAATCTAGCCCGCTTAACTGTGGGAACCCGCCCCGAAATTATTGCCCAACGCAAAGCAGCTTTGAGGGCAGCCCAGGCTCGGGAACAAGCCGCGATCGACAGTCTGCAGCGGACAGAGGGACTGGTGCGGGAGGGGGCACTTTCGCAGCGATCGCTGGTGGAGGTCCGCGCGGAGGTAGATGCGGCCCGGGGAGAACGTCTGGCAGCCCAGGCCCAATTGGCAGAAGCCCAGGCAGGGCCAATTCGCGAAGAAATTGCAGCCCAGCGGGCCAATGTGGCAGCAGCCGAAGCGGAAGTGGCACAAGCCAGGCTAATCCTGCTGCGTACTCAGGTGAAAGCCACCGCTACTGGAATTGTGGAGCGGCGATTGCTCAGCCGGGGAGACTACGTGCAAAACAATGGAGAAATCGTCTCAATGATTGCGGGTAACCGGCTCGATGTCTTTTTAGGCTTACCTGAAGATTTAACGGGGCAGGTAACGGCCGGAATGCCCATTCAACTGACTTCCCGAGCCTTACCCCAGTGGAGCCAACGAACTACAGTGACGGCAGTAGTGCCTGCAGCGGATTCAACTTCGCGACGACAACAGGTTCGGGTCCGCCTGGAAAATGATGGGCAGCGCCTCCTTCCCGGCATGGCCACCACGGGTACTCTGGAGTTGCCTGCCAACCGCACCAGTTTCATCGTTTCCCGCGATGCCTTAACCCAGCGCCAGAACCAGTGGTTGGTGTTTGCGATCGCCAATGGCAAAGCTAAACAAATTCCGGTGGAAATGGTAACGGATATGGGGGAAACCGTAGCGATTTATAGCAGTGAACTGAAACCGGGACAGCAAATTGTCCTGCGTGGTGGTGATCTGTTGCGGGAGGGTCTGCCGGTGAAAGTGGTTCGGGATAACCAAGGCTAGAGGTCAAAGCAATGAATTTTATCGAACTCGCGGTGCGTTGGCGGCATGGCACCTTTGTCTTGTTCTGTCTGCTGGCCCTGTTGGGAGTCTTTGCCTTAACCAGCCTCCCGCTGGAATTACAACCCGGTGGCGATCGGCCTGAAATCACTGTCACCACGACCTATCCTGGTGCAGGGCCAACAGAAGTGGAAGATCTGATCACCCGCCCGCTCGAGGAACAAATGGAACAGGTGCTGGGGGTACAGGAGATTAGCAGCAGTTCCCGGGCTGGACGCAGTAGCATCACTCTAGAATTTAATCAGGGGGCAGACCTGGGCGATCGTCTGGTGGATGTGATTAACCGCCTGCGCCAGGCTGATAACTTACCGCCGGAAGCCAACGAGTCCAACGTCGAACTGGTGGGGGGAAGCAGCTCACCCATGATGTGGATTCCGATGGTGCCTACGGATGGCAAGGGGAACCCCGACCATTTCCGCGATCTGGCAGAGGAAGTGATTGTACCCCAGCTACGGCGGGTGGAAGGAACCGGGCAATTTTTGATCGTCGGTGGTCGGCAGCGGGAAGTGGAGGTCAAAGTTGATCCCAGAGCCTTAGCTGATCGCAACCTCACGATCGGCGATGTAGTGCAGAGCTTACAACAAAATAACCGCGATATTCGAGGCGGTCCCTTGATTTTGGGGCGACGGGAATACCGGGTCAGAACCCTCAGCCGCTCCCAAGATTTATCCCAGATTGAAGGCTTTGTGCTACGACGGGATGCCAGTGGGACAGTTTATCTGCGAGATGTAGCACAGGTGCAAATGGGGCGGAAAGTGCAGGACAGCGCCCTGGTGTTCAATGGTACGCCAACGGTTGCGATCGGCGTGATCCGTCAAGTCGGTGCCAACGTACCCCTGGTTGCCAAAGGTGTGCGGGACACCATCAGCCAACTGGAAGCAGAACTGAATCGGCAGGGTGAAGCAGTCCGGTTTGTCTATAACTACGATGAGAGCCAGTACATTGAACAGTCGGTATTCCTGGTCCAGGGCAATCTGATCAGCGGTGCTTTACTGGCCACGTTGGTCCTGCTCTTGTTCTTAGGTTCCCTCCGCACGGTTGCCGTGATTGCTTTAACCATTCCCACCACCCTGATCACGGTCTTCATTGTGATGGCATTGCTGGGACGGACGCTGAATATTATCAGCCTGGCTGGATTGGCCTTTGCAGTGGGGATGGTAGTAGATAATGCCATCGTTGTGATCGAGAACATCTTCACCCATATGCAACGGGGTAAAAGTGCGATGCGAGCAGCGATTGAAGGAACCCAGGAGGTCTGGGCAGCCATGCTCGGTTCAACCCTTACCAATGTGGTCGTGTTTCTACCTTTGATCACGGTGACGGGGGAGGCAGGGCAACTTTTTGCTGATATGGCGATCGCCCTCTCCTGCGCCTCCCTCTTTTCCCTGTTTGCCGCCATTACCCTGGTGCCCATGCTCTCCGGGCTATTTCTGGATCAAGCCGAAGCCCAGCGGATGTTAGCCACAACAGTTACCTCCCCATCGCTACCTCCTCCATCGAACTGGTTCGGCAGAGTGCAACAGGCGGTCTACCGCACATCCGATACATTTCGTTATTTTCAAACTAAATTAGAGGATTTTCTGGCTACCACGGTCAGTTGGTCGATCGGACGCAAACGCATCGGGCGCAGACTGTTGATCTTAGGTATTCCCGTGGGGTTGCTCGTTGTCAGCCTTGGATTGTTGCCCCCAGCAGATTATTTACCAGAGGGAAACCGCAACCTGGTGGTATTGAGGGCAGAGCCGATACCAGGAACCAGCATTCCAGAAGCGATTCAACAGTCTCAGCCTATTCAGGACTTTCTGCGATCGCAGCCTGAGGTCGATCGGGTTATGTATGTCGATCGACCGGGGGCATTGCGGGGAATTGCTACCATTTTGAAGCCCGAATTTGCCACCACCCAGGGACTTACCGATATGGTGGATCGTTTACGGGCTAAAGCGAGTGACTTTGCTGGCTACCGCTTTGTCATTCCCACCCGGCTTTCAATTTTCCGCGATCCAGGCAAGGAATTTGAGGTTGATATCGTCGGGGCTGACCTGGAGCAGTTGAATAACCTGGAAAGGGAAATTACAGGCAAATTGCGTGAGTTCCCTGGGGTTCGCAGTGTGCGGTCCAACTTTGTCATGGGAGCGGGGGAAATTCAGGTGATTCCTTACCGTGAACGGTTAGCAGAAGTCGGACTATCTGAAGCCGAGGTAGGTTCCCTGGTGGAAGCCGCTCTGGGAGGACGATTAGCCTCTGACTATATTGATGGCAAGGAAAAACTGGACGTTTCGGTGGAACTGAAAAATACAGCAGTAACTACACCGGAACAACTGCGTCAGCTCCCCCTGTTCGCGCGGGGACAGCAGATTCAGCTGGGGGATGTGGCAGAAGTACGGGAAACCACTGGTCCAGATGTGATCAACCACGTCGATCTGGAACGAGCCGTTAGCCTGACCGTTTCCCTGGCCCCCGAAGCTCCCCTTGGCACACTGGTGCAGCAGACCGAAGATGAAATTCTCGCTCCCCTGCGATCGCAACTACCAGCGGGTTATCGCATAGAACTGGCAGGCTCGGCGGATCAGCTGGCCCAAACCGTTTCCCAACTGTCCCATGCCTTTGTTCTATCTGTTCTGGTTACCTATCTATTGCTGGTGGCCCTGTATCGTTCCTTCCTCTATCCCCTGGTGATTATGGCAACCGTACCGATGGGAATCAGTGGCGCCTTGTTGAGCCTGGTGTTGGTGAATCTGTTGGGTTGGGTCGTGCCCCTGGACATGATTACCGCCCTGGGATTTGTCATCCTGACTGGGATTGTGGTCAACAATGCCATTCTCCTGGTTGATCGGGCATTGCAACTGCAACAAGAGGGAGAGGATTATGATGCCTCACTCTACAATGCCACCCGCGATCGCCTGCGAGCTATCTTTATGTCTGCCGGAACCAGTGTGCTGGGGATGTTGCCGTTAGCGGTTGTACCTGGACAGGGAGCAGAACTCTATCAGGGTTTGGGCATTGTTCTGACCGGGGGGCTGGCCTTCTCAACCATTCTGACGCCAACTGTCGTTCCAGCCATGATGGGGTTATTGAGGGATGCCTCCCTGGTCACATCCACCCCTAAACCGACACCGCCAAAATCCAAAATCCAGAACCCCGCATACAGCATTTTCCACTCGGATGAGGCAGATCAGAAGCTCTAGCCCATCGGCGTTGCGGTGCCAAGCCTGGGTTTCACTACCCCGGAAAACGCTGTAGCTAAATTTGCCAATCTAAAATCTCAATCTTAAAATCCCAAATAGTATTGTTGCCTCATCCGCCCTGTGAATCGCATTCTGATCACTGAAGACAATCCCCGAATTACGTCCTTTTTGGAAACGGGACTGCAAGCCCATGGCTTTACCACAACAGTGGTAGCTTTGGCTAAGGATGCAACTCGTCTTGCCGACAGTAACAATTTTGACCTGTTAATTTTAGATCTGGGACTCCCGGATGCGGACGGACTGACGGTGATTGCCACGGTTCGCGGTCAGGGGGAAACCCTTCCGATCATTGTTCTAACCGCACGGGATGGCGTTGATGACACGGTGTCCGCCCTGGAAGCTGGTGCCGATGATTATGTCACCAAACCCTTTCGATTTGAGGAACTCCTGGCTCGGATTCGAGTACAACTACGCAATCGACAAGCCCCCGGTGTCCGGCAGGAAACCACCTTGCGAGTGGGTGACATTACCTTAGATTTACTCAGTCGCCAGGTCTGGGTCAGAGATCGCCCGATCGATCTTTCTGCCCGCGAGTTTTTATTAGCTGAAGTCTTTCTGCGTCATCCCACCCAGGTATTAACCCGCGAACAACTGCTAGATCGAATCTGGGGCTACGATTATGACCCTGGTACCAACATTGTCAATGTCTATGTCGGGCATCTCCGCCGTAAGTTAGGAGAAAACCGGATTGAAACAGTACGCGGGATTGGCTATCGACTCAAAATTTGATATGGCAACCCTCTTGGCGAGCATCAAACAGTGCCTTGTATATATTCCACTAACTTGAGCACTGGACCTGCTGTCCGCTCAACCATCTCACGGTTGTGGGCTGGGCTGAGGGCAGGAATCAGCATTCTGGAGCGATCGAAAACGACATCCTGAACCGCGTTCCCCAGGCGTTGCCGAACGACGTTAGGATTTCCCCAGATCCGCTCTAAAGCGATTGGGACAGTAAATTTGTAAAACTTGAGCATCCGCCACGGTTGATTTGAATAGGGTTTTCAGGACAAATTTGCTCTCCTAATGATAAATTTTTACACGTATCTCAGCACGGCCCCCATATTCGCAAACGGGGATCTATACCTGACTTTAGGGAAGGTCAAGCATGAACATCATTGCACTGAATGAACGCCAGACCACAATCATCGCAATTCTGGTTCTGTACCTGGGTAAGTATTTAACCAGTCGCATCAAGTTTCTGAAGGATTATAATATCCCTGCCGCTGTTTCTGGAGGGGTATTAGCCTCACTTTTATTTGGGCTTTACTACTTTTTGGGCCGAGGACAGATTGAGTTTACCCTGGGGATCCGCGACAATTTGCTGATTGTCTTCTTCACAACGATCGGGCTATCTTCCAAGCTTAAAACCCTGCTAAAAGGGGGCAAACCCCTGTTGATTTTGTTAGTTGCTGCGGTGAGCTATCTCTGTGTCCAAAATCTGACGGGCATTGGTGTTGCGGCATTACTGGGGATGAAGTTGCCGATCGGTCTGATTGCGGGTTCGGTTTCTCTCAGTGGGGGACATGGGACAGCGATCGCCTGGGCTCCAATCTTCAAAGACACCTATGGAATTCCCAATGCGGTTGAAATTGGCACTGCCAGTGCTACCTTCGGGTTGATTCTAGGGGGCGTGATCGGGGGACCGGTGGCTAAATTTTTGATTGTCAAAAACGGCTTAGAATCTCAGAACCAGGATTCGGACTTAACGGTGGGGGTTCCCCATGGACATAAACCCGTCAATATTGACTACGACACCATGCTTAATTCTTTACTGGTGATTGGGATTACAATCGGGCTGGGGCTGACGCTAAATGATCTCACCACAGCCCTGGGGTTAAAGTTACCGATCTTTGTTACCTGCCTATTGGGGGGAATTATCCTTACCAATACAGTCCCCCTGATTTGGCAGCGGTTTCCCTGGCCTGCCCAGACCCCCTCTCTGGCTTTGATTTCGGATGTTTGTCTGGGTTTATTTCTGGCTATTTCATTGATGAGTTTGCAGTTGTGGACCCTGGTGGATCTGGCTGGGCCGATCGCCCTGATCCTGGGGGTGCAATTTATAGTCAGTGTCGCCTATGCCATTCTGGTTGTTTTTCCATGTATGGGTAAAACCTATAATGCGGCTGTGGTTTCGGCGGGCTATCTGGGCTTAAGTTTAGGGGCCACTCCCACGGCGATCGCCAATATGTCAGCCGTAACCGCCCAGTTTGGGGCCGCCCCCCAGGCCTTTATTATCGTGCCACTGGTGGGAGCTTTTTTTATCGATCTGGCTAATGCTTTGATCATTCAAAATTTCCTCAATTTTATTGGTTGAAATTGTTCAAGACGGACAAGCGGGGGCATTTGAGTTAAACTCAGCAGGGCAGTCACCCCCCCTGTTGGTCTTCAAAACCGCCCTTGAAAGTTAGCCCTTCACCCGGCCTATGAAATGTGGGAGGGTGGTGTGCTCAGCGATCCGTGCTTGCCTCGAATCCGCTCTAAAGCTTCCGGCTAAGCAAAAATAGAGTTGCTCAACCTGCTGTTCTCATCGTTGGTGCAGGTGGTGATAGGTGGTTCGGCCCAGGTACCTGGCAACTTTATCAAGCTAATCAGTAACTCCAGTCGGCAGGGGAGACGGGAACCTTGTTACTAACCTAACGGTTGCTCGGTTATTCGCGATTTACTAAAATTAGGGAAGTTTGTAATGGTTCAGCACGTGACTCAGCCAAATATCGAAAAAGTTCAGCAGCTCAAAGGCGCACCAGAGTTTGGCACTGTCTACGCTCAGGTCATTCTTCAGCTCATGGAACAGGTGCTGCAAGTTAGCCCTGACGAGACCTTTCCTGCTCTAGAAGCGGCCTTTAAATCAGGAGATTATGACTATTTCAAGCTCGCGATGCGGCGAGATACTGGAGATTCTGACGAAGAGTGGGCATTATGGACGGAGTATATTCGAGTTCGACATAACTCAGACTTTAAGGTTCAACTGGCGGCTATTATGAGCCGTGTTCAAAGTTAAGTTTTTCGTGACATTCCGTTTGTAGCAGAAGCTGTCTTCCTCAATCGTTGGATGATCTGCTGAATTGCAGTTTGACGGATCTGACACAGATTTTCTTCAGAGAGTATCCTCGATCGGTTCATCGTTTCTTTGTTTATCGATCCCTAAGCCATCTCCAGGGTCGGGCTGAAAGAGTAGATAGTACCTGGGTAAGCACGATCGCCTCCAAGTTGAAACAGACATAGAAGTCTGTCCTACTCAACGGCACGACCCTAGATTGCTACCTAAGGCTAGAAATTAAAGGTTTGGCGGCAGGATCACTTTGTCAATCACATGGACAACGCCATTGCTAGCATCAATATCAGCTTTAATCACAGTTGCATCGTTGACCTTGACCTTGCCATTCTTAACGGAAAGGGTGACAGCGCTTCCTTCTACAGTTTTAACCTCACCTGGCTTGATGGCAGCAGAAGTTACATCACCAGAAACTACGTGATAGGTTAAAACCTTGATCAGCTTAGCCTTGTTTTCCGGTTTCAACAGGCTTTCAACGGTGCCAGCGGGCAGTGCGGCAAACGCTTCATTCGTAGGCGCAAATACAGTAAATGGGCCCTTACCAGATAGAGTCTCAACCAATCCAGCAGCTTTGACTGCGGCTACCAGAGTACTGAAGGTGTCATTGGAGGCAGCAATTTCAACCACAGTGATGGAACTGGCAATCTTTGTCGAGGCTGGTGCGGAATAACCTGCTTCTAACTTGTTACTCACACTAGCTGTAGCTTCGGCGTAGGGTTTCGCAGATGCAGGTAGAGTAACGAGTAGACTAGCTGCAGCGATCGCAGCAAGGGAAAGACCTCTTTGGAAGGTCCGTTGCATTGTGTGGTTGGTCATGGGTAGGAATCTCAGGAATGTAAAGTTATTTATAATTTTATATACTTTTATATACTTATGTCAAAGCAGTCCGAAAAATCTTGAATTAATCAACTGTCCTGCGGCAGGGGAGAGCTAGTGTTGAGTTGATTAATGATTGACGGTCAAAGCCTGTGCAATTTGACCCTGGCATCGGTGGTCGTAAACTGCCATTTAATCCAGGTGTCTTCGTGATTGCGATTAACTACAGGGTTTCCACGCAACCAAATCCGTCGATAATCCATCGGTCAGTCGCTAATCACCAAACACCGCTACTTTTTGCATAGGAAAAACTTAGCCGTAAACTGCTTCGGGACGAATAATTAAATCCCCGCTGGGGCGACGATCTACAACATAATCAGCGAGGCGATTGACATTGACCTCTAGATGACGAGAGACCCGTTCCTTCACGGCTGTATCATTCATGCCGGTAGCAATGCCCAGTTGGGTTTCAGTTAGATCGAGGGATCGTCCTTCAAAAGGAAACATAAAAATTTACGCAAGGTTGTAGAGTGGACAAAGTTTCTCTCTAGTTTGTCATGCTGGATTTGCTGATCAACCCTCTTTATCATTTACCTGCTGCATTAGCGACCTTTCCGGCGGAGGTGGATGCGGCAGAAGCGGCTCCCCTGGTTCTGGCCGGTGTGTTATTAAGCCTGGTGGTGGTTTATCTGGCCAGTAAGGTGGGTGGTGAAGTTTGTAGCCGCTTAAATCTTCCTCCCGTTCTGGGTGAATTGGTCGGTGGGGTGATTGTCGGAATTTCTGTACTGCACCTGTTGACTTTTCCTGAAGGTTCCGTACATGAACCATCGGTTTTAACCAATTTCCTCCAACAAACAACCGGAGTCAATTCCCCTACAGCGATCGCCGTCTTTCAAGCTTTTAGCGAAGTGGTGTCGGTGCTCTCGGAACTGGGAGTGGTGATCCTGCTGTTTGAGATTGGACTGGAATCCGATCTGCGCGAATTGCTCCGGGTCGGCCCTCAAGCAGCCCTGGTAGCAACGGTGGGGGTAGCAGCGCCCTTTACCGCCGGAACCCTGGGCCTGATTAGCTTTTTCCATACGCCGATCGTGCCTGCTATTTTTGCTGGAGCTGCCTTAACTGCAACCAGTATTGGGATTACGGCAAAAGTACTGGCGGAAATTGGTCAGCTCAGCTCGCGGGAAGGGCAGATCATTATTGGGGCGGCGGTACTGGATGACATTCTGGGAATTATTGTCCTGGCGGTGGTGGCCAGTCTGGCAAAAACCGGAGAGGTAGAAATTAGCAATGTCTTTTATCTGATCGGTAGCTCGGTTGTTTTCATGGTGGGGGCGATCGTCCTGGGGCGGTTCTTCAGTCCCTACTTTGTCTCCATGGTCGAGAAACTGAAAACCAGAGGCAAACTTCTGATCACAGCCTTGGTTTTTGCCTTTATCCTCTCCTATATTGCCGTTGCCATTCACCTGGAAGCGATTTTGGGGGCCTTTACCGCTGGGTTGGTGCTGGCTGAAACCGATAAGAAGGAAGAACTGCAGGAACAGGTGTTACCGATCGCCGATATGCTGGTGCCGGTGTTTTTTGTCTGTGTGGGGGCCAGAACTGACATCAGTGTGCTCAATCCCCTGGTGCCAGAAAACCGGGAAGGTCTCATTATTGCTTCCTTTTTGATCCTGATCGCCATTGTCGGTAAGGTGATCACCGGGATTACAGTCTTCGGTCAACCAGGAATTAATCGCCTGGCGATCGGCGTGGGGATGGTGCCACGGGGTGAAGTGGGCTTAATTTTTGCTGCCGTCGGTGCTGTGAGTGGAGCGCTGTCCAAATCCCTGGAAGCTGCCATCATTGTCATGGTGATTCTGACCACATTCCTGGCTCCTCCCCTATTGCGTTTAGTTTTTAAGGAGGCTCCAGAAGTAGAAGGTTTAACCCCGCAAACCGCGATCGAAACTTCCGAGGAATCCTGAACAAACTCAACCCGGCAACGGAGGCATAGATGGCATACTTCAACCGGGCACGGGTCTACCGCAATCAAGGGGAGTGGCAGGATGCTCCTGCTGTGGCAATTGCAATAATTATGATGTCTGTGGTTACCCCCCCTTCCGTTATCCTGGTGGTAAGTCTAGAGCCGTTAAGCTGATCACAAGTCTGGTTCCTACTGGTGTGATAGAACTTGTTTCCTCTTTCTTTGGGAACGGTTCGGTTGAGCTTAGATGTGCATCTGGAGGAAAAAGTCTATGGGCATGATCACCTTAAGCCTCTAGTTACCTTCTGAAAGTTATTGCTCTGTAATCGGGATTATTTAGCTGATCAGGCATAGAAACACTATTACTCTTGTCTAAAGAAGAGTTTTATTTTCTGCAGAAATTACACCGGAATGAAGAACCCAGAGAGCAAGCCATTCTCTTTTTTGTCCTGAACCGAGCTTCGTTTTCGGAGACAGCCTTGAGTGGGGGTTGTCCAGAAGCGTCAGTTAATCAGCAAACTTATAGATTGCGATCGCACAGCTTTCTTCAGGGAATCGTTGTGCCTAACTCCATTAATGCTCAATTTTGCATTACACTTGACGGATTAAAAGTAGAAATGTTAATATTGAGACTGCTTAGTTGAATTAATGTAGAAATTACGAGTTTGTGTAAAGTCTGACATATTTCCACTTTAAAGATAATGTATGAAAAAGCTGGGATATGAAAAAGTTATTGTCTTTATCAGCTTAGTTATACTTTCTACTTTTTTTGTTCCCCGCGATAAAGCAAATGCGGAAGCGGGATGCGTTTCCAATGGAATTTTATACCCAGTGGGCACCGAAATTGTTGTTGGAGACATAAAGCTTCGTTGTACAACAAGTGGATGGCAAGAAATCTAAATTAATACATTTTTAATAAAATATATCTTTGCTTTTTCCTTTAGTTCAAGTTCGTATTTTTCTTGCATTTGTCATCTTTGCCTTTTTGTGAGGTAGTAAAAGTAGCGGTATCTGATATTATTTTTGCTTTTGCATCTATAAGCTTTCCTCTTAATGCAAATTTATCTTGAAGTATACACCTACCAACTTCTGTATTTACTAACAATGTTTTTGATGTATCTTCACCTTCTCTGCATTCGAAAATGTCCCTCTGTGCACTAACAGAAACAATATAGAAAGAAGTCTTCTGTTTGTTCCAGAGTATTATCGTTTTGCCGTAAAACTTGTTATCTGTGCAAGCTGCAGCTATAGGATGATTTATAAGCAAAGAAGTGTCACTTACTCCGAACTTAATATCTTCATCTATTTCTTGAAATGCACCCTTATAATTTCGTGCATAATATTTTAACATTTCTGCAACCTTTGATTTATAGTCAATTTCTTTTTCAACAGCAGCTTCCATGTCTTCAACAGATTCGATATTTCTAAATTTGTGATCTCGTTTGGTAAAAGGTCTTTCGTAATCTTTTAATAAAGATATTATCTTATTTTTCAGTAATTCTGGATTTTTATTTTGAAGCATTTGAATGGTCTCATCATTTAACTCATAGAAGCCTCGAAAGTTTAAATCATTAATCACTTTATCTTTGCTTTTGCTATTTAAAGTTGCTTCTAATAGGTCATCAAAATTTATGCCGCCATCTTTTAAATTAAGGTTGATTGAAAATTCTCCTCTTTTTCCTGTTACAGTTATAGACTGTGGTTGAACACGGGAGGAAGTAAGCCAGTAAACTAATAAACTTCCAATTGCGACTCCTCCAATCCAAGGAATCAGCGATGGTATTATGTCGGTCCGATTTGGTTTGCTCATTTCAGATTGAACTCGTAGTAAAAGTTAAACCATGTCGCTACCAATTGCAAAAAGGCGAACTGTACTGTATAACAGCTTTGTACGTATTGAATTAACACATCGCAACGCTCGTTATTTTACATGATGGTATATTAAATGTCAAAATCTTAACTTCACACTTAGCGGTCGTCATCCATTAGCCCTGAATCTCTTGCTGTGACTTGATTTCAGTCCGCAATCTTCTTGGCGATCACAAGGACTAGAACCCTTTCCCTTTCTGGAGTCTAAGATTTAATTGATGACACACCCTAGCACTTAGAAGTGGTAAATTTTCGTAACAAAACTTTGCGATTCTGGCACATGGGTCTTTTTGTGACTATTGTCATCACTACTTAAAGCATTAAATATTTTAATTTTGAAGCAATAAATATGCACAAGCTATTCAAATAAGCTTAATATTATTCATAATCAATTATATAGTGCTTATCCAACCTATCTTTAATAATTTAATTCTTTAGTTTAGTAGCGGTTCTGAGAATTTGTCCGGCCAGAATGGCAGCCCCAAAGCCGTTATCAATATTGACCACACCAATTCCCGGCGCACAGGAGTTCAGCATCGTCAAAAGTGCAGACAGACCATTAAAACTGGCTCCATAGCCGATACTGGTGGGAACGGCAATCACGGGGGAATCTACCATTCCGGCCACGACACTGGGTAAGGCTCCCTCCATTCCAGCCACAACAATTAACACCTGGGGTTGGGCGATCGCCTGCCGGGCATCCAGTAAGCGATGAATTCCAGCTACCCCCAGATCCCAGAACCGCTGGATCTGAAATCCACACAGGGCCGCTGTGACGGCTGCTTCTTCTGCTACAGGCAAATCGGCGGTTCCGGCGGAGAGCAGCCCAATTACACCGGGAAAGTGGGGGCGATCGGGCAGATCAGTGGTGGCACAAATGCGAGCCTGGGGAAAATAGCGCAGATAAGGCAGTTGAACATAGAGCTGGTCAAATACCTCCGACGTGATCCGGGTGGCCATCACACAGGCATTGTGAACCTGCATGGTTTTGATGATGGAAACAATCTGGGCTGGCGTTTTACCGGGCCCCCAGATCACTTCTGGAAAACCTGTCCGTAAAGCACGATGATGGTCAATCCGGGCAAAGTCACCCACGGGTTCATAGGCAAAATATTTTAGTTTTTCCAGCGCCACCTCCGGGCTGAGTTCCCCTGTGGCCACGGACTGGAGTAAAGCTCTAACCGCTTCAGATTGATTGACCATGGTGCTTGAGGTGACTGTCAGAATACTTCTAAAGAAATTTTAAATCCCGTGGGGGTCAAGCTGTCCATACCTGCTCCCAGGGACCACCCCCCGTTTCCAGGCCACAGAGAGTGCTCTGGGCTTTAACGATTAAGGCTAATCCCCAGGAACGCCGTTGCCACAGTTTGAGTTCTATCCACCCCTGCATCGTATCCTGGCAACAGAATTGCAATCCAGTCGCGGTGGGAGCGCGTAAGGGAGTCCCAGGTCGATGGCTCACGGCCCGTAGTTCTACTTTATAGTGCTCATTCTCCGCCTGCATCTGCCAGTTACCCCAGGGAGCAATTTCCCAGTTGACGCTACCATTCCAGGGGACAAATTCATAAAATTTACCACGGTAGTGAATTCCCACCATCGCCACGGATTCCATCCACCCCAGCACACTCCGTCGTCCGCCCCCGGCGGTTAAAGCCAAATCCGGTTCAGCCGCAAAGCAATTGCAGTTAATCCAGAACCACTTTTGCGGAAAGGCTCCTCCCCAATTTTTTTCACCATAGGCCGGCGCATGGTCAAAGGTATAGCACTGCCCCTGCCATTCAATCCAGCCCTTGGCCCAACCGTGTGCCATCAGGATTTGCCAGCCCGGTTCAAAAATCTGAAATTGCGAGAGCCAACCTGCGGTTGATTGCTGTACCTCCCCCGGATGGCCCCAACCGTAGACAGGTTCAATTTGATAGCACCAGCGGACGATCGCCCCTGAACCGGGATCAAACAGATGTCCTTGATTGAGGGTTGCGGTCGCCTGATACCCCTGTTGAATCTGCTGTTCAAATTGTTCGGGTGGCAAATACTGTGGAGACATTCCATCAACATTCCCGCCCCAGTGGCCTAAACCTAACTGCTCTTTCCAGCCCCAGAATTGCCTCACATCTGGAAAGGTACGGCAAAAATACTGATCCTGGGGGCCGAGAATTTGAGCCGCTCCCCCACTGTAGGGTTGACCTGCGATCGGATCTTCGATCGAGTACATGAACGCAAACGTTTCTTTGATCTCTGGTAGCGTTACCCGGTAATACCAGCCCTCAAAAAAGCGACGGGAACTCCCATCCCAGTGATAACCACTGTGGGGCGTTTGCATAGGTCAGTCGTAATCAGCTTGATAAAAGAGTCTTACAAAGAACTTATTTTTACAGAGAACTTACAGAAGAGCCGCCATGGAAACTTTAGCTGCTACCTGTTGGGCGATCGCCCGTAAAGCTTGAGCTGAAGCAGAGTCCGGAGCACTCAGAACGATCGGTAGTCCCTGATCGCCCCCTTCCCGCAGTTGAATTTCCAGGGGGACCGAACCTAGTAGGGGCACACCCAGTTCCGTGGCCATTTTTTCTCCACCTTTAGAGCCAAAAATATCGTAGTGGCGATCGGGCAGATCGGGGGGAATAAAGTAGCTCATATTTTCCACCAGGCCCAGAACAGGAACCCCCAATTGCTGGAACATCCGTAATCCTTTGCGGGCATCAAGCAGGGCAACCGTCTGGGGGGTAGTGACAATGACAACACCAGCCATGGGAACGGCTTGGGCCAGGGTGAGTTGGGCATCTCCCGTCCCCGGTGGCAGATCAACAATCAGATAATCCAGATCGCCCCAATCCGCCTGGTAGAGAAACTGCCGGATAATGCCATTTAACATTGGTCCCCGCCAGATCACGGGCTGATCTTTGTCGATCAAAAAGCCCATCGAGACCAGTTTGACCCCATGATTGAAGGCCGGTTCCAGCACATCCCCCTGGGGTTCTTTACGCACTTCAACAATGGCCTGGTCCAGTCCAAGCATGGTGGGCGCGTTGGGGCCATAAATATCGGCATCAATCATCCCCACACGGGCACCGGCTTGAGCTAAAGCAACGGCAATATTGACGGCAACCGTACTTTTGCCCACTCCTCCCTTACCACTGGAGACGGCAATGATGTTTTTCACCCCTTTGATCCCGGTACGATCGGGCAGGCTCTTTTGCTGCGGGGTTTCGGCGGTAACTTTCACATCAATATCTTGTACACCCGGTAGTGTTGCGATCGCTTTTTTGCAATCTTCCACAATAAACTCTCGCAGGGGACAGGCCGGGGTGGTGAGCACCAGGGTAAAGCTAACGTTGCCATTGGCGATCGCCACGTCGCGGATCATATTCAATTCTACGAGGCTTTTACGCAGTTCCGGGTCTTGGACAGGGCGCAGAACATCTAGAATTGATTCTCGGCTTAAAGTTAGCGGCATAGGACAAATTCGTAGGGGTCGGGGCAGGGAAGGTCAGGGGCAGACCTCAGACTTGCAGGTGTTGAGCTGCCAGACAGGATTACAACAAATCTATCATCAAAGGTTGCTAGTTCTTAATCGGTCTATGGCTTCCCCTGTTTATTCTAGCCAGACCGCTGGGGCGGGGGTGTTAGAACCGCATTAAATTATGGCGAGAGGTTACTTCCAGAACCATTTCAGATTAAGGGTAAATCCTGGCAGTACTGGTTCTCCCGATAGCAGCAGAGGGCTTGGCAAAATTTCAACTGGTTGTTCGGGTCGATAAATCTCAACTTGCTTGTCCTCAGGGTTGAGTAACCAGCCCAGTCGTGCCCCACTGTCAAGGTATTCCTGCATTTTAGTCTGGATCATGCCCAGATTATCAGTAGGAGAAAGTAGTTCTAAAATAAAATCGGGGCAGATCGGCGGAAATTTGCGTTGCTGTTCTTGGCTCAGGGCATCCCAACGAGATTTTTCTACCCACGACACATCAGGCGACCGATTCCCTCCCTTAGGGAGTTTAAAGCAGGTCGAAGAATCAAAAACTATGCCTAAATTGGCCTGCTCGTTCCAAACAACAAATCGTGAAATCAGAGTGGCATTAGTTCTACCTGTCTCTCCGCTTGTAGGTGGCATAACTATAAGTTTTCCAGCGGGAGTTCGTTCAAATTTGAGTTCAGGATTGGCAACACAGAGTTGCTCAAACTGAGTGTTGGTGAGGCCAGTTTTGACCGAAGCTTGTTCTGAGAGAATTGGACTCAGGTCGATGCTGAGGGCTACCATGGTCTTTTCCCAATCTTGCTCTAGCTTACCCTGCTCCAGACAAACCGTACTTTTAATCGGGAATTTCGGCAAGCTGCCCTAAAACATTGAGCATGGCTGCGGCAGCTTGTTGTTTGGCATCCTGCTTTCGGCGGCCCGCTCCTGTTGCTTCCCACTCCTTCAGCCCACAGGTGCAGATAAATTCCTCTGCCTGGGCTACAAACTCAAAGTGAGGTCGTTCCCAGTTTTTGATCTGGCAGAATTCATGCAATTTGCCCACAAAGTTCTCACCCACAAAGTTCTCAGTTTTTTCTAGTGGGATTTCCTCGACGATCGCAATGGGAACTGGTTCTGGGGAGATGGGCAGGCTCTGGCGCTGTTCCGGTGTAACCAGCGTGTCAGACAAATAGGCAGTTAACCATTCTCGACAAGCTCTATGCCGTGCGCCAGCCTTGTTGGAATAACTGGCCCAGTGGGGACTGGTGAGGGTTTGGGTGTCGATCGCAATCTCCAGGCTGGCCCAAAAGGTATTGGCGTGGCGTTCCTCTGCGTAGGCAAAATTGTCCCAATCTGGAGTTTGGCTGCAGGCCAGGGTGAGGAGACTGGGAATATCCTGTAACTGAAGTTGTTCAAAGATCTGACTCTTTAACGCTTGATCATCACCCTTGATCAGTAAAAAGTAATAATCCTGGAGAGAGAGTTGACTGCGTTCTAATCGTCGGATGATTTCTGCCTGAATTGGGCTTAAATTCTCTTGCTTGCAAGCGTATTTGAGCAGCAGCGTAAACTCTTTAGGAGAAAGGTTGATCAGTTCCTCCGGTGTTTCCAATCGGCTCTGGCACTTCTGTTCATGGATGTTCTTGAAGAAGAGTTTGGTTTGTTCTTTACAAGCATTCAGGTGATTGCAGAGCTGAGTGAGTTCCTCCAGACTGTAGGGGGAGGGGTGTCCCTTCAGGGTGGCTTTAACAATGCGATGGTTAATCAGGTCAGCGACCCGTCGAATTGGAGAGGTGAAATGGGTGTAGGCAATTAAATTCAGGGCGTAATGCCCAATTAAGTAAGGGTTGTACTCCGCCGGATTTACCCAGTTCTGCAACTGCTGGCGAATGGCCTCCGTTGAACCCAGACTGAGTAGCGTTTTCAGTATGGTGGCCCGATCGGGGGCAACTTGGCGAGTGGTATGGTTACGGTACAGGGCTGGGATATCACGTCTGGCCAGCCATTCTGCGACAGCTTGATTAGCCAGAATCATAAATTCCATGATGATCATCTCGCAGCGGTGGCAGTGGTCTATCAGTCTGCCTTCTTCATCCAGGTATCCCGTATCCGTGAGGATGCCTCCCAATGCCCCCCTGGCTTCCCGTCTTTGCCGCAGTCTGCTACTCCAGTCCTGACAAGCTTTTAAGACCTGATGCAGTGGAGCTTTTTGATCCCGCAGAGCGACCTCTGCCTGCTGATAGGAAAAGCGTTGCACAGTGGCAATCTCAGACTCAAAGATGTCAGTGCTGAGGATAGCAGCCTGTCGATCCAGGCGAACACAGACCGTTAAGGTGGCTCGCTGTTGACCCTCCAACAAACTCAGTTGATCTTCCGCCAGCGATCGGGGCAGCATTGGGTCAGTTTGATCAGCCAGATACCTGGTTTGAGTGCGTCTGATCGCTGCTTGATCGATCGCTGAATCCTTCGCAACGGTTGCCGCCACATCGGCAATATGAACCCAGACGATCGCTTCACTCCCATCGGGAGCCGGATCAATCCAGATCGCATCATCCAGGTCCAGAGAAGTTTCGCCGTCGATCGTGAAGCCCATCATCTGGGGGCGTTGGCGGTGAAAGCTCATTTTCTTGACTACCATCGTTTTCGGATCTTCCAGGGGTTCGGGAGGTTCAGAGGCAAACCGGGACAAGCCTCCCTAGAATTCGCTAACAAAGATAAAGATGTTGATTCTGTTTTAGCGTAGATACAGTTTGCGATCGCCGCTGGACAATGGAATCATTATGATTTAATGGTACATAAATAATAAAGCCACAGATCAGTGTTGGAACACCGCTCTCGATCACTACTCATTTCCAAACCGCTTTTCCAGGAAAAAACTCTGATTTTTTCAAAGCCTACTTCTAATTGGCGAATTTGCTCTACAGGTCTCACATAGTATTGCTTCAAGCGAAAATTATGTGATTCATCCTGAATCATGGCATGGTCAGATTGTTTGATTTGATCTAAAGATATGGAGCGATTGCAGAAACGGAGTAAAGCCAGCATGATCAAATTGACATAGCTACTGAGGGGATTGAAGTTAACCTGGTTTCGCCAGTTTAATTGTTGTTCAAGCCCTTGCAGATTATGGCTGGAGAAGAAGAAGTATCCCCCAGGTTTTCCCACCCGCCTGACTTCTTGAAATACCTTTAACCGATCGGCATGGGAAAGACTATCAATCCCATTGAAACTAAAAAATATAAAATCAAAGGAATGATCTGGAAACTGGCTCATCTGTCTGGCATCGCCAACTTCAAACATTCTGGCTGGAGAGGAGAGGGGAAAACGCTTCTGACAGGCAGTAATCATAGCTCTGGAATAGTCAATACCAACATATTCCTTGACTAATGGAGAAAAGTGTTGGGTTGTGCGTCCGCCTCCCACCCCAATATCCAGCATTTTCATCCTTGGCCATTGATCGCGAAATAGCTCTAAAATGGTTTGCTCAGCCGGCTGTAATAGACGTAACTGGCTGTAGTATCGGACAATTCCCTGAGTTGTAAAAACTTGATAATTATGCTCAAAAATGGAGGTCATGTTGATCCTGAAAGGGTGAGCTGGCTGGCATTTACATAGCAGAAGATTAAGCTCTCTTAACATACCATTGAGGGTATTAATTTCCTCCCTAATGGTGGGAAAGGGTTAACCTGTGGGGTTACAGCCCCCTTTGGCTTTCGAGTTTGCGATTCCTGCGGAAGCCGCTATATTTGGGGTATGGCTTACCCGTTATCTGCAACAAAACTCCAGACCTACGGCCGATGTGCCCAGCAGTTCTACTATCGCTATGAGCGTCGTGTTCCTGCCCCTTCCTCCTTTGGTTCGGCTGCTTTAGGCATGGCTTTGCATCGCACCCTACGGAAAGTACACGGGGATTGGCATTACAACGATCCGTTCATTCCGTGGCCGTGGGTGGAAACCTGCTGGGGAGAGTTTTGTCAGGACCTGTCCCCAGAACAGCAGGCAGAGGGGTTAAAAATCCTGGGGCTTTATACGAAAATCCATCTGGCTGAACCCATGCACCGTCCCCTGGCCCTGGAGGGGCGGATTGATGCTGAGCTCCTGTTCCATCATGTTCCGTTCAAAGTGTCGGGTCGCTATGACCGGATTGAATATCTTGATGGCGGAAAACTACATCTCATTGATTACAAATCTGCTAAAGATCCTGCCCCCGTAGAAGGGTTAGATCTGCAGATTGGGCTCTACTACCTCGCTCTGGAGCAACGCTACCATGCTGCCCTGGCCCGGATGTCCTTGCTGTTTTTACGAACGGGGGAACTCGTCAGCTATGAGGCTACCCTGGAACATCGTCAGCAGGTCCTTGAGCTGATTAGTGATCTGGCCCAGCGGCTCCACAATGAGGATTGGACGGCCACCACTGGTAAGCACTGCGATCGCTGTGGCTACCGCAAATACTGCCCTGCCGCCACTCCCGAACCTGTCCCCCTGCCGTTACAGGATGAGGGTCCCCGCCGACCCAAATTCCCGGTGCAACTGGCGTTTGCCTGATCGATGCCTTAACTGCCGTGGTATTGCCCTCTGAAGGGTTCAGGTAATCCGGGCTAGCATTTTAGAGGCAAGGTTTGGGAAAACAGTCCAGGTGGGTTATGAATGTGCAAGTCAAGGGTCTTCTACAGCAGACTGAGCGGGTATTGCGGTTAGGTGCTTTGCCGTTGATGCTAACGTCGCTATTAGGAAACTGTGCCCAGGCTCCATTCCTATCCAGTTCTACGACAGTTCAAATTCCCGATCAGGCAGTGGTGCCATCCCCTAGTCCTTCCATCGCAACTGCAGTCAGCAACTGGCAAAGAGAGACGGTTGTTCAGGGTTTGTCCCATCCCTGGAGCATGGCCTGGTTACCGAATGGGGATATCTTGATTACGGAGCGGCCAGGCCGTCTACGGATCGTCCGCCAGGGGAAGCTTGACCCTATGCCAATTGCCGGTGTACCAGACGTTCTGGCGGTTGGTCAGGGGGGGCTGTTAGATGTTTCCCTGCATCCCCGTTTTGCCCAGAATCAGCTGGTCTATCTTACCTATGCCTATGGCACCTCCCAGGCTAACCGTACCCGTGTGGCCCGGGGCAGGTTGGATGGTCAATCCTTACAGAATCTGCAGGTTATTTTTGAGGTTTCTCAAGCTAAATCCGGTGGTCAACACTTTGGTTCCCGCATGTTGTGGTTACCCGATGGCACCTTGTTAGTATCGATCGGAGATGGGGGTAATCCACCTGTACAACTGGCGGGTGATCTCATTCGCAAACAGGCTCAAAATCGGGGCAGCCATCTTGGCAAAATCCTGCGCCTCAACGACGATGGGTCCGCTCCCCCCAATAATCCCTTCGTTGGTCAACCCAATGCTGCTCCCGTGGTGTGGAGTTACGGTCATCGCAATTTGCAGGGAATTGCCTTTGATCCAATCCAGCAGCGGGTGTGGTCCACAGAGCATGGAGCACGGGGTGGAGATGAATTGAATTTGATAGTAATGGGGAAAAATTATGGCTGGCCCATCGTCACCTTCAGCCGCGAATATTCAGGCCCGTCGATCTCAGAAGAACAATCTCGTGCTGGGATGGTTGACCCCAAGCTGGTCTGGACCCCGGCGATCGCCCCTTCTGGTTTAGCCTTTTACACAGCCGATCGATTTCCCCAGTGGCGCGAAAGTCTTTTTGCTGGAGGATTAGTTTCGCAAGATGTCCGCCGTCTCCAACTGGACGCTACCGGGAATGTCCGCAGCCAGGAGGCAATGAAGATAGGACAGCGGGTTCGAGATGTCCGTCAGGGCCCGGATGGGTGGCTTTACATCCTCACTGATGATGCAGCGAATGGGCAACTGATTCGACTGGGTCCTGCAGCTTAAATGGCCTCCACCGGGCTTCAACCTGGGTTGGTTTGCCAAATGATGTTCAATATTGTTCCAGGAAAGTAGTTTGAGATAAAGGGTTTCTATCCCAAATTTAAGTAACGTCCAACTGTTGCGGTGCAGGATAGTTGGAAAATGTTTCTATGGTTGAAATTCTCAGTTATTGGCGATCGCCCTGCTAACATGGATGCTCAAACGCCTGCAAATCAACTCGACAAGCCCATGACTCAAGGAGCCGGAGAAAAGATTTTTCGCAAGGAAGCCCTGGAGCGGCTCTCCTCCCCGGAACAACTGGACCAGCTCATGCAGGTGGTCAGTCCACAGGCCTGGCTCCCCCTCGGAGCTGCCGGGTTCATGCTGGCTGTGGCCCTGCTCTGGAGTGTCTTTGGGCGAATTCCAATCACCGTCACGGGGCAGGGCGTGCTGATTGCTCCCCGGGGAATTTTACAGGCGCAATCCACGGGTAGCGGTCGAATTCTCACTCTGGAAATTAAACAGGGAGACCGGATTCAGGTGGGAGATGAACTGGCAACGCTGGATCAATCCCTGCTCCGGCGGCAACTGGAACAGCAACAGGCAAATCTGGCCCTACTGGAACAGCAAAACCGGCAGAGCGATCGCCTGCTCCGGGACCAGATTACGCTGGAACGGCGCACCCTGGAACGGCAGCGGCAGGATCTACAGGCCAGCCTGGAACGAGAAGGGATTACACCGGTGTTAAGGCAGCAGAGTGAAGCGGCGATCGTCCAGAAACGGCGCACCCTGGAGCAGCAAATTCAACAAAATATTGCTCTCATGAGTACCCTGAAACAGCGCCGAGATAGCCGTCTCTCCCTTTATCAACAGGGTGTTCTCAGCCAGGATATCTACCTTCAGGCAGAACAAGATTATTTGAATGCCAAAAACCAGTTGGACGCTGCCCGAGCCCAATTACAGGATCTCCAGGTGCAGTCCACGAATATTCAGCGGGATTATCTGCAAAATCTGAACCGTCTGGATGAGATTGCCACCCGTTTGCGAGATCTGGACAGCCAAGCCGCAAAACTGAATCTGAATACGGCGGATCGGCGCAACAACCAGACTAACCAGATTCAGGAGGTCAAGCGGCAGATTGGGCAATTACAGGTGCAACTGGCGAACCAGGGCCGGGTTGTCAGTGAGGTGGCTGGACGGGTACTGGAAGTGAGTGTAGTCCCCGGACAGGTGATCGAGGCGGGTTTCCCCCTGGCAACAATCGCCATTGATAAAAAAAATAGTCAGTTAGAAAGCCTGGCTTACTTCAGTGATGCCGATGGTAAGAAGATCAAACCGGGAATGACCGTGCAGGTTACGCCAAGCCTGATCAAACGGGAGCAGTTTGGTGGTATTCTGGGCAGCGTTGCCTCTGTTTCTCCCTTCCCCGTCAGCAGCCAGCAGGTATCTTCCACTGTGGGGCAACCGGATCTGGGTCAAAGTCTCACCAGTGCTGACCCGGTGCGAATTGAAGTCATCGCCAGTCTGGAAACCAATCCCAACAGTCCCAGTGGTTACCAGTGGTCGTCCTCTGCGGGTCCTGACCTGCAACTTTCGCCGGGAACAACAACCCAGGTGCGGGTGAGAGTGGGGGAACGAGCTCCGATCTCTTATATCATCCCAATTCTGCGATCGATGACCGGGATTTACTAGGGTAGCGATAATGGTTGGGCAGTTAATCAACAGGTTGCAACAGGTAGCAAAAGCTCGACCGGTTCACACCCCGACTTTATTGCAGATGGAAGCCGTGGAATGTGGGGCCGCTGCACTGGGAATCATTCTGGGTTACTACGGTCGGATTGTCCCCCTGCCAACATTGCGCCGGGAGTGCGGGGTGTCCCGAGACGGCTCCAAAGCCTCCAATGTGGTCAAAGCGGCCCGCAACTACGGCATGGAAGCAAAGGGTTTCCGTAAGCCCCTCAACGACCTGAAGGAATTAAGCCCCCCCTACATCGTTTTCTGGAACTTCAATCATTTTCTGGTTGTAGAAGGGCTGAGTCAGCAATGGGCCTATCTGAATGATCCAGCAGTGGGGCGACGACGGGTTTCCCTGGCTGAGTTTGACAAGTCCTATACCGGCGTTGTGTTGGTGATTCAACCAGGGCCAGATTTCCAGCGGGGTGGGCAAAAACGCAGCTTACCCCTGGCCCTTTACTCCCGCCTGCACCACTCTCAGGGCACAATCCTGTTTTGTCTGTTAGCGGGATTGCTGCTCACCCTGCCGCGTCTGGCGGTGCCGGCCTTCAGCCAGGTGTTTGTTGATGAAATTCTTGTCCAGAATCAGCAGGACTGGCTGCGGCCGTTGTTACTGGGGATGATTGGTACGGCTTTGCTCCAGGGGGTGCTGGCCCGCTTGCGGCTGATTTACCTGCGGCAACTGATGATTAAACTCTCCGTAGCCATGGCCGGACGGTTTCTCTGGCACACACTACGCTTGCCGATCGGCTTCTATGCCCAACGTTATGCTGGGGAGATCAGCAGCCGGATGCAAATCAACGATCGCGTTGCCGATGTCCTGTCCGGGAAGCTGGCCACAACCGTGATCGATACCCTGATGATGGTCTTTTATGTGCTGATCATGGTTCAGTATGACGGGTTGCTCACGGGCATTGCCATCAGTTTTGCGGCGTTGAACTTTGTCGCTCTGCAATGGCTCTCCCGCAGCCGGGTGGATGCCAATTTACGTCTGGCCCAGGAGCAGGGCAAGGTGGCCGGAGTGGCGATCAGCGGTATTCAGGTGATTGAAACGGTGAAAGCCTCCGGGCTGGAAGCAGATCTGTTTACGCGGTTTGCCGGTTATTATGCCAAGTCTCTGAATGCCGAGCAGGAGTTAGGCGTGCAAACCCAAATCCTCACCGTTCTGCCGACGCTACTCACTGCCCTGGCCACCGCTGCAATCCTGGTTGTGGGGGGGGAGCGGGTGATGGAGTCCGTGCTGACCATCGGGATGCTGGTGGCCTATCAACAGTTAACGCAAAGTTTTCTGCAACCCGTTAACAATCTGGTCAACTTTGGCAGTACGTTGCAGGAACTGGAAGCCGACCTGAACCGCCTGGATGATGTGCTGCAAAATCCGGTGGAAGTGGCTGATACTGACTTTGCAGCGGGCGCGGTTGCCTATCCACTGCCCTCATTCCGGCTACAGGGCTATCTGGAACTCCGTCAACTCACCTTTGGCTATAGCCGTTTGGAAGCACCCCTGATTGAAAACTTTGACCTGCGGGTGAAACCAGGACAGCGGGTGGCCCTGGTGGGAGCAAGTGGTTCCGGTAAATCGACGATCGCCAAATTAATCTGCGGACTCTACCAGCCCTGGTCAGGAGAGGTCTGTTTGGATGGCATCCCCCGCCGGGAACTGGCCCCCGCAGTTGTCGCCAACTCCGTCTCCCTGGTGGAGCAGGAAATTTTTCAATTCGCCGGCACAATCCGCGACAATCTTAGCCTCTGGGATACGACCATACCGCAGGCCGATCTGGTGCGGGCCTGTCAGGATGCCGCTATCCATGATCTGATCCTGTCCCTGCCGGGGGGCTACGATGCCGAATTGATTGAGGGCGGGATGAACCTGAGCGGCGGACAGCGCCAACGCCTGGAAATTGCCCGCGCCCTGGTCCGTAACCCCAGTCTGCTGGTTCTGGATGAAGCCACCAGTGCCCTGGATGCGGAAACGGAGCAAATTATCGATCGCAATCTCCGCCAGCGGGGCTGTACCTGTATCGTCGTTGCCCACCGTCTGAGTACAATCCGGGATTGTGACGAGATTATCCTACTGGAGCGGGGCAAAGTGGTGCAGCGGGGCACCCACGATGAACTCTGGCAAGCCGGTGGAGCCTATGCCCGCCTAATTCGTTCTGAAGAAGAGGGATAATGCTTTAACTGGGAGTTCTCGTCTGTCGGATTGGGGCTACGGCACTATGAGCTGGATTGTCTCGCCTCACACGGAGCAGAAGTCGTGTTGATTAAACAACTGCTTTTAATTGATGATCAGCGATACTGGCAAATTGAAAAAGGTGCCTTAGCCCTGTTTGCCACGCCGATCGCCGCCGGGAAACCAGAAGGGCAACGCCATTTCCTGACAACTTTAGGGGATGGGCAGTTGCTCTTTGGTGTGGCTCCCTGGACTGACCAGGAGGGGCATCAATGGGGCTTGCTGGCGGTAGCGATCGAGCCAACATCAGTGATTGCCATGAGGATCAGCGATCGCCCCCAATCTATCGATGCAGATGCTACTGGCTGGCTGGGGGGGCTGACAGAATGGCTGGAACAACTCATCCAGGCTCTGTCCCCGCAGTGTTTACCCTCCCGACCAGACCATTGTCAAGTAGTCAAGGGAACACACTATCTATCCCTGCTCCCCGGCGAAGCAGTACAACCGCCAATCCCTGAACTGCTCTGGCTCAAACTCCAGCGAGGACAGTCCCATCTACTGGATCAGCCCTCCCTCGTCCTCAATCCAGATTCGCCCCCCTTTCCCCTGGTTTATCCCTTCTGGGTGCAAGCCAGCGAGGACGTTGAACTCTCCACCAGCGCGGATTTAGAAACCAGCTTCACAGCCAGCCTGGGCCTCTTTCACAGCTATTTTGCCACTCTGCTCCTCCAGAGCCTCCAGCAGCAAGAGCAAGACGACTACGATCGCTTTCAGGATCGGCAGCAACTGAATCAGCAGTCCCTCAGCCTTGCCCTGCAAGACCTGACAACCGTACTTCAGCCCCAAGTCCGTCCCCCTAGCCCAGCCGGTGATCCCCTGCTAATGGCTACCGGAGCTGTGGGGCAGGCCATGGGGTTAAGTATTAAGCCACCGCTGCCATCCCAACAGGGCATGATTGACCCGATAGCGGCGATCGCCCAGGCCTCCCAAATTCGCGTACGGCAAGTTCGGCTGGAAGGAACCTGGTGGCAGTCAGAGTCCTCTCCCTTGCTGGGTTTTACCCTGGAGGGGTTGCCCGTAGCCCTCTTGCCGCTGGTCAATAAACGCTTTCACCTCTATAACCCGACCATTGGCGATCGCCCACTCATTGATGCCAAAATTGCCGCCGATCTCTCCCGCGATGCCTATCTGTTCTACCGCCCACTCTTAGGAGTTGTTAAAAGCCCTTTACAGTTATTTCAGTTTGCTCTGCGCGGTCATGAGTGGGATCTGGTCTGGGTGCTAGTTGTTGGAGTTCTGGGCACCCTGTTGGGTATGGTCATCCCCCAGGCAACAGCCTTTTTAATCAATGATGCGATTCCCGATGGCGATCGCCTGTTGCTGGGGGAATTGGGGTTAGCCTTATTTGCCGCTGCTCTGGGACAGTCTGCTTTTCAGCTCTCTCAAGGAATTCTCACGCTGCGGGTGGAAAATACCGCCGATGCCACCCTCCAACCAGCCATCTGGGATCGACTCTTACGCTTGAATCCGGGATTTTTCCGTCTTTACTCCTCCGGTGATCTGCTGAATCGGGTGCTGGCGGTTAGTCAAATCCGCAAGAAACTCAGTGGTGCCACCCAGAGAACTCTGCTCAGTGGTATTTTTGCCCTGCTCAATCTCGGCTTGATGGTGGTGTATAGCTGGCAATTGACCCTGGTCGGCATGGGCATTTCGCTGCTGGCTATTCTGGTCACGGTGGTTTCCGGGCTGTTATTGGTACGCAAGTCCCGCATCCAGCAAGAATTAGAAGGGCAGATCAATGGGCTAACCGTGCAGTTGATTAACGGTGTGGTCAAACTGCGAGTGGCCATGGCCGAGGAACGGGCCTTTGCGGCCTGGGCGCAACAATACAGTCAACGCATCCGCCTCAAAGCGCTCTTCCAGCGGATAAATGATGCGGTAACAGTGTTTAATGATGCTCTGTCGCTAGTGACATCGGTGCTGCTGTTCTGGTTTGCAATCCTGTTTATCCAGATGGAGCAGGCGACGGGGGGAGGACTGAATGTGGGTAGTTTCCTGGCTTTCAATGCGGCTTTTGGCATTTATATCAAGGGGGTAACGGACCTCAGCAATACCCTGACGGATATTCTCGATATTGTGCCCACCTGGGAGCGGGCCAATCCGATCCTAAGCAGTGAAACCGAGATCGATATCAATAAAGCCGATCCGGGCCTGCTCAGGGGAGGGGTAGTCCTGGAGCATGTCACGTTCCGTTATCGCCCGGATGGTCCCCTGATTCTAGAGAATGTCTCACTCCAGGCCAGAGCCGGGGAATTTATTGCCATTGTCGGCCCCTCCGGAAGTGGTAAATCAACGCTGTTTCGGCTGCTGCTCGGGTTTGAAACCCCGCTATCAGGAAGTATTTTCTATGACGGACAGGATCTCAAGGGTTTAAACGTGCAGGCCCTACGGCGACAATTGGGGGTTGTGCTCCAGAATGGCCGGATTGGTTCCGGTTCGATTTTTAGCAATATTACCGCCGGGGCAGTGGTTTCTCTGGATCTGGCCTGGGAGGCGGCGCGGATGGCCGGTTTTGCAGAAGATATCGAACAGATGCCGATGGGGATGCATACAGTGATCAGTGAAGGCGGCACGAACCTCTCCGGCGGCCAACGGCAACGGCTACTGATTGCCCGGGCGATCGTCCAGAAACCCAAAGTAATTCTCATGGATGAAGCCACAAGTGCTCTGGATAACCGCACCCAGGCGATCGTCACGGCCAGTCTGGATAAACTCCAGGTGACACGGATTGTGATTGCCCACCGCCTCAGTACGATTCGCAATGCCGATCGCATTTACGTCCTGGAAGCCGGACGGGTCGTGCAGGTGGGAAAATTTGAGGAATTGATTGCCCAGGAGGGTTTGTTTGCTCGATTAGTAAAGCGGCAAATGGAATAATTATTGAGTCTGCTGAGTCCACCCGCTTATGAGAGCAGTTAATCCAGTCTATGCAAGGCAGGGATTCAGGTGGGACACCCCATGCTCCCGATAATTAAGTAGAAGGATTGGTGGAGCTGGTTCATGGGGCAACCCAACGGAATCATTGCTAATCTTTTTTCAAGACCTAATCTTTTCTCAATACATCGGGTAACCAGAGCAGCAGTAGCAAGGCAACACAGACAATCACCAGACCAATGCTATAAGGAATAGCATCTTCCATCCCCGCTGGGGGAGTAGTCGGTGACGTTACGGCGACAAGCCCCATCCTCTGGTCCTAACCTGGTTTGATAATTTTACCTTGATTTCGGAAATTAAACTGATTCAGTATTTCCATGCGCGTCATCAAGGGAAAGAAAGGTGGTTTGTGAAACCGTTGTCGTAATCGACAGCTATATTGAAACTTGGTGCCTAATTGACTCCAGAGGCTATCTGGATAATCCTGCAAAGCGGCTGCACTGTAATCCTGACCCCGGCAAACCTCCGTCAAAACCTGGGCAGCAACTTTAGCCGACAGCATCGCCTTATCAATGCCATCACCCCAGAAGGGATCAATCAGACCGGCAGCATCACCAATTAAGATAAAACCATTACCATGGATCTTTCGTTGTTTGCTAGCTAGCGGTAACGACCAGGCTTGAATTTGACCAATAAGTTCTGCCTCAGCAAAGCGAGATTTTAATAGGGGCGACTCAAGTAGCTGCTGATGCAATTTGGGTAGAGCCTGGTTAGGAGATGGCTCAACACCAACACCAACATTGACCGTTTCTTGATCAACGGGAAAGATCCAGAGGTAACCGGGTAAACACTCCTGGAAGTAATAAAATTCTACGGACTTACCGTAGGGCAGAGGCAAATGGCGATAGTAGGCACGGGTGGCTACTCCATAGTGCTGTGGCTCAAACTTAAACACCCTGGCTTTCTTGGCAACTACTGAACCGCAGCCATCGGCTCCCACCACAACCTTAGCCGTAAACTCAAATTCTTCCTGGTTCTGTAGCCGACCTCGTACCCCATAAACCTGGCCTTCTTGCTGGAGTAACTGTTCAACTTCTGCCCCTTCGCAGGTATCAACAACAGCTTTTGCAGCCGTAAACAACACGTGATCAAAATAAAGCCGTTTGACCATGAGGCAATGCGAGCCTGGAGCCTGAAGATGCTCAGATTCAGTAAAACAGTGGAAGTTAACCGAGTAGCTGTGAGGCTCTTGATGTAAAGCTTCAGTCAACTCCAATTCCTCTAGAATCTTGATACCGGGCAGGACGATGGCATCTCCACAGATTTTATCGCGGGGAAACCGGGCTTTATCGAGCAGTAATGTCTTCAGTCCAGCACGATGGGCAAACAGAGCTAGAGTTGTGCCTGCCGGTCCACCACCGACAATAATCAGATCGTATTCAAGAAACATAATTGCTTCCAAACAAGGATAGTCCGTTTCTGTTTCTGGGAATTAGCAACAGCCTTGAGTCGCCCTTGCAAAGCTGGATGTTGCCGCACTTGTTCCTTACATTGTTCCAGTTGGGTCATGGTTTCCTTCTGGGTTGAGGTAAGATGCTGCTGTTTAGAAGCAGTTATTGACATCTGCTCCAGTCATCTGACAGCCATAGTCTGTATCTCCACCACCAGCAACAGCATCCAGTTGTGCGTCTGACAATTCACCAAAGGCAACTTGCTGCTCCGCCAGAGCTGCTTGAATCTCTTCCACGGTAAAGCGATAACCCATCTGGTTACCCAGTTGGACAGCTAAACTGGCGAAATCATCAGAGCTGGAAACAGCTTTGAACTGTTCTAGTAATTGTGGGTCCTGCAGCAGTTGTTGTTTGAATTGACTCAGTTGTTCATTCATTTGGGTTATCCTTTTGGGTTACAAATTCTTCGTTGGTAGCGATCGCCATCTGGGACAAAATTACCGGATTGATCACCCTTGGTTTGGGGAAATCTATAGTTATGCTCCTGGATGATTTTCTGTCTTCTTTGGAGTTTCTACCCAGCAATGCTTGAATGTTGGGTAAGCTTTGACCTCAAGGGGGTAGCCAGGGGTATAGACCAGCTTCAGGTGGTTGATCCAGCGGACAAAGACACTCCCAGCGTGAGAGCCAAAAAAGCGATCGCCCAGACTCAAGTTTTCCGGCCAGTCGGGATGTCCCTGGCTTGCCTGCACTGCCCCAGGCCAGTTCAGCAGGGCTGCGGCTTTGGTTGGGGTACAGAGTCCCTGTTCCACGAGATAGTCCAGAAATGCCTGCCAGCGGGGTTCCTGCTTTGGTTGATGACTGAAGTAGCATTCCAGCCCAATTCGGGGAGAAACCTTTGCGCCCACATCGATCGCCAGAATCCTTGCACTCTCGACATAATCACTTAGCGTGCTCAACAGCGGTGATAGCTGCTCGGTTGTGTCTTGCCAGCCAATCGCAGCCAGGTAGGTGGGTAACTGCTCTGGGGGAAGACCAGCCATATTCAGCCGTACTCCTTGGTCAGAGCGGGACAGCATGGCCCCCAGATGCGTTATTCCTGCGCCAGGGGGGAGGGCATCGTAACAAGCCTTCACTTGGCTCAGGACAGCGGGGTTGCTGTTGGGAAGCAGGGACTGAATCAACGGCTCCAAACCAGTAAATTCACGTAAGCAAGAAGCTTTCAAACCCAGAAAGAGGGAGGGAATATTGCCCACGACAGCGGCGGTATCCAGTTCAGTCAGTAGATCAAACTCCAGCAACAGCCCGTTGAAATATTGTTGCCGATCGGCGGTGTTGAGCCACTTTTGCCAAAAGGATTCCAGGGTTTGCCATTGGGGATAGCGGGCAAAGATCTGCTGAAATTGACTGGCATAGTTGGCGAAGGCAACCCCAAAATCCACCTGATTTTGACCTGGAGCCAGCCGACACTCAAAACCAGCGGTTGAGATCGGGGGTAGGGTTTGCAGTAGCCGTTCCAAGTTAGCTAAAGCCTGGGGACTGACCAGATATTCAGACAGTTCTGGCATGACTAACTTCAGATGGCGGGCCAGGCTAACCGTTTCTGTGCCATTGGGGTTAAAGCTTGAATCGCGAGTCATTACTGCCATAACAATACTGAAGGTAAATTGGGTTCAACCAAACGAAGCAGCTGATAACCGATGCCAGCAGTTCCCTGCATAAAACCGGGATGATAAATCGGCTGGGGCAGATTGGCAAACAGGTGAAAGGTTCCCGTGCGTTCAGCCCGCTGCACTACCCAGGTTGCCTGTCTGAAAGCAATATCCTGCCAGTTGGATTCCCCGCTGGGCAGTCCCAGTTCAGCCGCCAGCAGCAGCACCTCAATTCGGCCAAAAGTACCGCAACAGAGGTGATCGACACCAAAAAACTGGTTGTTGGCTGTGGTATGGAGGGCAACCTCCAGATCCCGACGAATCTCTGGGGTATCGAGGATCGGTAGTCCACCCAGGCGAGCCAGCGCAATGCCAGGAGCACCATGACACCAACTGGACATAAAACCGGGTTTGCCATTGACGAAAGCGAAGGAACGAAAATCGGGCCAGTTGCCGACAGCGGCTGAAAAGACAGATTGTTCATAGGCGATCGCTTCCACCGCAGCATCCAGATAAGCCATATCCTTGCTGGCTTCGTAAAGTTTCAGTAGGGCATAGGCAATCCCGGCGGCTCCGTGGGAATAGCCGGTCAGGGGGCAATCAGCAGTTGTTTTCCAGGCTTTCGGGCTACCATTGATACTCACCCGTTGCTGGAGCAGATGCTGCCCACAGGCGATGGCGATCGCTAGAACCTCAGGATCATGGGTGACGCTAAACAGGCTGAGTAAACCCACGATCGCGCCCGCTGCCCCACCGATCAGATCAAGACTCTGGTCCGCGGCAATCAGTTTGGGGGTGATCAACCGGGCCAGGATGTGGGCATCACTGAGCAGGGTTGGCTCATGCAGCAACTGGCTGATTTTCACCAGACAATAGATCATCGACCCGACTCCGGAACTGCCCCCTAATCCCATCCGCTGGACCATTCTTTGCAAGATTTCTGGTTCCTGGCGGTGCAGAATTTGACGGAAGGGTTGCAGGGCCGCTAATACGGGTTCCCGGTAGCGATCGGAGTTGGTTAAATGATCCACCGCCACCAGAAACAGGGCAATGCCACAGTTTCCCTCGTAGAGATTATGGGAGAGCAATTGCAGTTGAAACCGTTCGGCATTGGGGACATAGCTCAGCCCCAGCCAATTGATCCGTCCATCGCTACCCCGGATCGCTCGACTGGCAATTTCCGCCGCGATCGCCTGCGCCTGCTGAATCAATGCATCCCTGCTCAGGGGTTCCAGATCTTGCCAGTTAGCCGCTGTTGTTGCAGTTGCTGAAGGAGCTTGAAAACCAACAGGGCGGGCGATTTTAGCGGCCAGAACCCCCCGGATCAGTGCCATCTGGCGGTCAAGATCGGCCTGCCCAAGCTGTTCTAAGCAGGCAATCATCTGGTCATAGCTGGGGGCTTTGAAGTAGTGGGGGATCTCCGTCCCATCCTCCAGCACCAGAGCATCACTACTGGAAGAAGCGACAAAGTAGGGAATATCCAGTTGTTCCATCGCTCGCAACTCGGCGTGCAGAATTGGCCAGGCATCGGGTTTTTGCAGCACGGTGAGAAAAGCACGGCTGAGAATATCCAGTTCAATACTGCGATCGCATCCGGACTTGAGAAAATCTGGGGCACAGGCATTCTGGAGAATCACCCCATACACCATCGTTGCCCGGAAGACAAACCGGATCGGTTGATCTTGAAAGAGTCGCAGTGGGCTATCCGCAGCCAACAACTGGGCCCGGTGGGAGACCAGAAATTGATACATCTGCTCGAACCCGTTGAGAAAGTCCTCCTGATAATCGGCGATCGCCAGGGTTTGGCCGTTCAACAGCGCCAGATTTTTACAGGGTGGCAGTGGGACTTCCTGGTAGCTCAGGTGCATGTCATCGGTGTTGATCTCCTGCCAACGGGCAGCTTTACGGGGGGCCGATTGGTTAACATCACTGCCCAGACCACTGATATCGTAGGCAACCCGATTATCTTTATTAAAGTCCCAGCGCGGTAATAAGCCCACCCGCAGCACTGAATTGAAAAAGGAGAGGCCAGCCAGATCAGCAGTCTCGGTTTCATCGAGCAGATTAGCTTGATGGTGTAACAGCGTTTCCATGTCGATCAGCATCGGATGCTCGCCACAGGCAATCAAGTTTTCATGGTGGCAGTCCGTTCCCCGTAGCACGTAGAGCAGGCAGAGTAACATTCCCGCCCGTTGATAAAATCGTTGTGCGGCTAAGTAATCGGCGCAGGGTTGTTGCTCGATGAATTCTACCCAACCATAGCTGCCCCGATTCAGTACGTTCAAAGGTTTGAAGGGGAGAGGAGCACCGTTTTGATTGCACCAGATCAACAAATCACTGTAGGCCGCTTCTAGGGACAGATCTTTGGGTTTGTAGACCAGTTTCTCGCCCCTGGTAAAGGTGAGGATAAACACCGATCGCCCGCGCTTGTGGGAGTCAGAAAGATTGAGCTGAATCGCGGTTACCTGCGGCTCCTGGATGTGAAATATTGCCTGAATCTGCTCCAGATCCTTAGCCAGCCGTTGCAAAAATTCCGCCGTTGCTTCCACCCAAAACTCTAATGCCGTCGTCACCAGGCGGGCCAACACCGGATAGGTACTGAAGAAACTCAGCAGACCATCAGCTAAATGTTTAGAGATAAAAGCTTGATATTTTTCATTGCCGGAACTCTTAGCAACTGTTCCCATTAACTGGGTGAGTAAATTCTGGCCCAGGGGGCGGGTACGGGAAAATTCAGCATCCAGGGTTTTGATACTGATCCCCACCAACCGTTGCAGCAGGCTTTGTTCTAAATGGCGTAGGGCTGTTTCAGTTAAACATACAGGAGTTTGTTCCAGGTGGACCAATAGTTTTTGCCGGGCCACTGCGATCGCCGGTAACCACAGATCCTCAAAAGGTTGGGGGTTTTCCGGGTCGATCGGTGAGGGTTCTGGTTGCATAGCCGATCGAGAGGCAGCCATAATTACCTGCAATGTCTCTGTCCATTCTGGTTCCGACTCCTGAGGAGAGCCGTCCAACAGCGAGCGCACCTGCTCCACATCCTGACCGTCCCACTGCAACCGCCGTTTAAACTTATCCCAATTGCCCTGAGCAATCACTTCACACCAGTGCTTTAACCTGGCTTCAAGTTGAGCATTCTCCATCGGGGCAGCACTGAAATTGGGATTGGCAGACAGCAGCGATGTAAACAAAGAACGGGAGCCTGACCAGATCGGTTGTAGTGATTTAGTTTCCGATTCAGCAGTTTGTAGCATAGTTTAATAGGGTTAAGAATTAATGACCAGGGTGGAAGACAGGGACTCACTGGGGAGGCACAGTATTCCAAGGCCCCCATAGAACCCGAAGGTTATGTATATCAATAAATGCGATCGCTGTGCTGGCGGGATGGAGCTGCGATGAACCTGTTGTGACAGTTTTGCTTGTGACAGTTTTGCTTAGGAGCAAGAGCGGCTTTTACGTCCTCAGTAATGAGGCTGTAGCCTATCTACCTAATTACACTGATTCTCACAGGTCGGATTCGTGATAGCACAGTTATCTGTATAATTACTGCCACTGGCAACAGCTTCCAATTGAGCATCGCTAAGTTGTGTGAACGAGGAGTCCTGGGTTAAAGCGGCTTTAACCTCTTCAGCCGTAAAGCTATAGCCCAGTTGTTGCCCTAACTGCACCGCTAAATTAGCAAATTCATCCGGGCTTTGGATAGCCTTGAACTGCTCTGCAAGTATCGGATCTTGCAGCACTTGTTGTCTGATTTTTCCAGAGATTTGGTCATAATTATTGCTTAATAAGATTTGGTGATTTTGAACTACTTAGCTACCCTAACCACACCCGTGGCAGGTATATCCAGTACAACCATAGGCTGATGTGTCTTCACCGCCGGCAATAGCTTCCAGTTGGGACTCACTGAGTTCCAGGGAATTCGAGGATGAGTGTTGGGCAAGTGCGGATTTGACCTCATCCGCTGTGAAGCTATAGCCCAGTTGCTGTCCCAGTTGCAGCACCAGATTGATAAATTCATCTGAACTTTGGACAGCCTTAAAGTGCTCGGCAAGGGCGAGATCTTGCAGAACTTGTTGTCGAAATTGTTCCAGAGATTGAGTCATGGTTTTACGTCCGAATATCTGAACTTTTCCAGAAAATGAATTGAAATTACTTGAAGGAACAGGGGTTCTCCAGATTGAGTTAATTAGTGCTGCCACAGTTGCAAAAACCTACTTGGGAGGTAGGCTGACCAGGTGCACATCAAGGCATATTATCACTTCTGGCATTGGGGGGTCGCAGTATTGCAACAACCCATTTCAGAGGTGTTTTGGGTACCAGGACAGGTGTATGTTGAATCACCCCCTGCAACTGCCTCCATCTGAGCATCACTGAGTTCAATCGATTCACTGCTAGAGGATTGTTGGGCAAGAGCCACTTTGACCTCTTCAGCCGTGAAGTTATAGCCCAACTGCTGACCTAGCTGCACCGCTAAATTGGCAAATTCATCTGGGCTCTGGACAGCTTTTAATTGCTCAGCAAGGGCGGGATCTTGCAGAACTTGTTGTCGAAATTGCTCCAGAGATTGAGTCATGGTTTTACGTCCGAATATCTGAACTTTTCCAGAAAATGAATTGGAATTACTTGAAGGAACAGGGACTTTCCAGACTTGACATTTGAATTATTCTCAAGATTGAGTTAATTAGTGCCACAGCAGTTGAAACAACCTATTTGGAGGTAGTCTGACCAGGTGTGTATCAAGGTGTATTATCAGCTCTAGCACCACCTGGGACCGGCAGTTTGGCAACAGGTCTCGTTGGCGGTGGCATTGGTACTAGGACAAGTGTAATTTGTATCACCACCACCAGCAACTGCCTCCAGTTGGGCATCACTGAGTTCAATCGGTTTACTGCTAAATTGTTGGGCGATCGCCGCCATAACCTCTTCAGCCGTGAAGTTATAGCCCATTTGCTGACCTAGCTGCACCGCTAAATTGGCAAATTCATCTGGACTCTGGGCAGCCTTGAATTGCTCGGCAAGGGCAGGATCTTGCAAGACTTGCTGTCGGAATTGATCTAAGGATTGGGCCATGGTTTTACTTCTGAATATCTAAATTGTTCCAAGAAATAGTTTGGGATTGCTTAAGGCAAAGGGGTTTTCCCAAACTTGCTACCTAAAGCAATCTGATGATTGAGTTACCTACAACAACCTGCAGTCTCAGTATGGGCACAATAGTCGCTCCAAGTGTCGCCGCCAGCAACCCTTTCCAGTTGGACATCACTGAGTTCAAGCGATTCACTGCTAGAGGATTGTTGGGCAAGAGCTGCTTTGACTTCTTCAGCCGTGAAGTTATAGCCCATTTGCTGACCTAGCTGCACCGCGAGATTGGCAAATTCATCTGGACTCTGGGCAGCCTTGAATTGCTCAGCAAGGGCCGGATTTTGCAGAACTTGCTGTTTGAATTGTTCCAAAGATTGCGTCATGGGTTTCATCCTGAATATTTAAACTTCTCACGAAATAGTCTGGAATTGTTCTGTAGGTACAGGGCATGGCCGGATTAGCCATCTAAATTACTCTCAAAATTGAGTTAATTAGTTCCACCACAGTTGCAACAACCAATTTGGGTAGCTTGTGTAGGTCCGCAATAAGGGGTATCCTCGCCACCAGCAACTGCCTCCAGTTGGGCATCACTGAGTTCAATCGATTCATTGCTAGATTGTTGGGCGATCGCCACCATAACCTCTTCAACGGTGAAGTTATAGCCCCACTCCTGTCCTAATCGCACCACAAGATTGGCAAACTCCTCCGGGCTTTGGACAGCCTTGAATTGCTCAGCAAGGGCGGGATCTTGCAACACTTGTTGCCTGAATTGTTCTAATGATTGAGACATAGTTATTTTCCAAGTCTGAATTGTAGACCGTCTGCCCTAGATTCCGCAGGCAGAAAGTGAGCAAAAAGTGGAAGTTAGAAAACCCTATTTGGATTGCCACTTATTTTACAAACATCTTTTACCTGCGGAACATAAGTTCTAGAGCTTAATTACAGGGATTAGCATTAGTTTGATAGTCGGTGCCACAAACATAGGTGTTAGTATCACCACCCGCAACAGTTTCCAGTTGAGCATCGCTGAGTTCAAAGGACGCGGAGGGTGAGTGTTGGGCAATAGCTGCTTTCACATCTTCAGCTGTAAAGCTATAGCCCAGTTGTTGCCCTAATTGCACAGCTAGAGCAGCAAATTCATCCGAGTTAGAAACGGTCTTAAACTGCTCGGATAGGGTGGAATCCTGCAGGACTTGTTCTCGAAATTGTTCCAAGGATTGAGTCATGGTTGGTCTCTTAGATGTTTAGTTCGGTTCAAGAATTTGACTTCTGATCTGATGAGAGGTCAATTGGAGGTTGAATTATCAGTGTCAGCAATGCTTTCCATTTAGGCATCGCTAAGTTGCTGTGAAATAGAAGATGAGTGTTGGACGATCGGGCTTTAACCTCATTAGCAGTGAAATAGTTACTCCTTAATTTTTAGAGATGTTGTCGAGTAAACAAAAATCATTGAATGAATTAGATTTGTGATTCAGTATAAATTGATTAATGTGTTCTTGAGGTTAAAATTATGTGAATTTTCTATGAATATTTCACTCATCAAAACCAATTCTATAGCAATCCTCTTCGAGACTTAAACAGGGTAAAGGGGTGGATCGCCTTTTGTGGGCCCGTGACCTTACCCCTGCCAAGCATGAGTTCGATAAGCTCAAACAAGGGGTGTGAAATGTAGCCACTGCCAAAGGGTTTGCCCATGAGGACTCTAGCTCAGACGCGACTGAATCCGACACTCTCCAGTCATCGAAGGCAATTGAGGTTTGCTCCCAGATCTGCTCAAGCTGCTGGCAGAAGTCGTCTACGTCACAGAAGATTTGGGTAAACTAAGCTGAAATCATAGCCTAATGAGGGAAATTCAATTAATGCTCAAGTTAAATTTGAATTGCGTGGCGATCGCCATTAACAACATAAAAATCGTGGGGATAAATCCAGTGAGTATCCATCGGCCCATGAATTTGAATCCCCGTCATAACAACATAATTAAAAACTTTTGGATCAAGGGTGGTTAATAACTGATTGACATCGTTGGAAATGACCTGACAAGCAAGTTGAGTGATTCCAACTAAATCCGGATGATCGCCATAACGCAGAGCTGAAAGAAGTTTCTGGCGAAGAATGGACTGTTCCAGGTCTTGCATGTCTGTCTGTAAATTGAGATGGCCTTCTGCCAGTTCTGTAACGATCGCAGACAGCGCCCCACAGGCATGGGAAGATTTCTGTAAGCCATCTCTGTAAACGATACCGACTTCACCCTCCTTAGAGATAGCAATGTGGGGCATGGCATAAAAGACAAACCGTCCGACTCCAGCCTCAATGGGAACGTGACCCGTTGCTGCGGCCAGACCCGTTTTTCCCATCATCACAAAGCCCGCCAAGCTACTACAGTTAAACGTTTTCCCCCAATACTTGATCACTTCATGCAGCAGGGGTTCGGTGATTTCATCTCGGCAAGTACTAACCAGAGCCATCGTGTTCTCATCGGTAAAGCCATAGATCTCTAGAGCTTTGCAGGTTCGCGGTAAGTACTCAGGCAGAGGCATTGCTCCGGGAAAACTATTCTGAAGCGTTTCATAGAAGCGAGGATAGATGGAGGGACTATAGCAATCTACCGAGGAGGAGCTATCACTTTGCCAGGGAAAGGAGGGATTAGTTGACATGAAATTAAAATAAATGGCTGATTATAGAACAGGATACCGAAGCTCAGCTTCCAGCCGAAGAAGTACTTCGATCATTCATCCATATAATACATTTTTTGAGTTGTTGAGCCATGGTCTGACGATCGCTATAGAAGCGACGACCGTGGCCAGGGAGCACCCATTCAAAGGAGTAGTCCAGCAATTTTTGCATAGATTTAGTTAACTCTGGCCAGGAGTACCAGCAAGCATAACGAAAGGCAATTAATTGGTGCTGCTGGTCTGACCAGGCCAGGTGATCCCCTGTGAATAAAAACTGATTGCGGTAGAGCAAGACGGTGTGCCCTCTGGTGTGACCGGGAACGGGAATAATCAGTAAATCCGGTTCCAGATGGACGGGATCAGTTCCTGTCAGTGGTTTTTCAATGCTGCGAGTACTTGCTGTAATTTCATCTTGATGAAGTATGCGATCGCAGCCAAAGTGATCCCGAAATTTTTGATGATCCGCCACATCATCCCGATGGGTTAGATAAAGATAGCGAATCCCACCCATGGCTTCCAATTGCCGGACCAGGGGAGGGGCAAAGCGGGGGGAATCGACCAGCACATTGCCTTCGGGGCGTTGAATCAAATAACTGGCCGCTCCAAAGGAACTCTCGGCATGATAGCCGCAGTGGTAAACATTTTCGGCGATCGGAATGGGAAAACTCTGCTGCACTGCTTTAATATCGGTGGGCTTTTCAACGGTTCCGATCGAAGCCGTGGGACAGGACAACAAGGCCTGCATTGCCCGCAAACGCTCCTGTTCATTTTCGGGTTGATGATAGACCGCCGATTGATCCCCAGCCGCATAAAACACTTCTCCAGCCATCCAGCGGCAGGTATCACAGTCAATACAGGTGCTATCGACGTAAAAATCACCGCTGACATTTTCCGATCGCCGTTGGGCTAAATGGGCCATAGGATTACAGCTGAGGAAGTTCAAGTGTAGACAGAAGTACAAATAAGGAACAATTGGCAACAAAAAATGCTCTGGAAAGGAGCTTCAATTTCTGTTTAAGGGAAAACTGGCGATCGCTAATTACATCTTCAGCCCGATTCAAAATTGTCCCCAGTCCCGCCGTGATCACGACAGCAAAACCATACCAGTCTGAGAGCGAATACTCATTTGCCGGTGCGGAATTAAACCATGCCATTGCTGAGTTCGGATGACCAGATAAATACATCAAAATCGCAGGCAAATTAATCACAGCACCGATAATTAATATAAAAATGGCAATATACAAAAGCCCTGCAAGTGTTTCTCTCAGGTCTGTTCGTATTTCTTTCCAGTTTACTTCATTCATTATCAGACTGTTGGGATTAAGAGCTTCAGAATTGATGGCTATTCTCAGACCGATTGTTATAGCCAGAGGCATAGACAGAAGTAAACCCAGTTCTCTCAGCGGAGACTCTCTTCTCCATAAAAACCAGCAGATGTACAGGAGCAGTAAACTTGAGTCTACTATCCAGGCTGCAAGTCTCAACTTGTCTTTGCGGCTGTCGAAATTCCAGAAATGGTTCGATTCTGGCTGTTGATGTGACTCTTCTAACATAGTGCAATAATCCTGGGGCAGACGATCACTGTTTTCATCACTTGGCTCACTATTAATATAAAGTAGCCTGACTAAACGATGAAGTCGGAGAAATTGTCTATCCTGGTTAGTAGAAGCCACATTTTAGTAGAAGCCACATTAAGGACGATCGATGCACACAACGACTCCCTCACTGGACAATCCTCTGTTGATCGGTAAAGGACTTCCCCCTTTTGACCAGATTCGCCCGGAACAGGTGGAACCGGCCCTGAACCAACTGCTGGCGGAACTGGAGGCGGATTTAAGTCATTTAGAAACTAACGTAAAACCGACCTGGAGTGGCTTAGTAGAACCTCTGGATCGGATCAGCGATCGCCTCGGTTGGACCTGGGGGATCGTCAACCACCTGATGGGGGTGAAGAACAGTTCCGAACTGCGGGCCATCTACGAGAAAGTTCAACCCCAGGTAGTGCAGTTCGTTAACCGCTTAGGTCAGAGCCAGCCGCTGTATCAGGCGTTTAAGGCAATTCGTAATAGACAGGATTGGGAGCAACTGGAACCAGCGCAGCAACGCATTGTGGAAAGTGCCATTCGCCAGGCAGAGCACGCTGGGGTGAGTTTAGAGGGAGCGGACAAGGAACGGTTTAATCAAATTCAGTTAGAACTGGCGGATCTGTCCACCCAATTTTCTAATCACGTTCTGGATGCCACCAAAGCCTTTACGCTGAAATTGACCCAGCCCGAAGAGGTGGAAGGTTTACCCCCCAGTCTGCTCAGTCTGGCCGCCCAAACGGCTCGGGCCCAGGGAGAAGAAACAGCGACGGCAGAAAACGGCCCCTGGATTATTACCCTGGACTATCCCAGTTTTGTCCCCTTTTTGCAGCACAGTAAACGCCGGGATCTGCGCGAAAAACTGTATCTAGCCCAGGTCAGCCGTGCCAATGTCGGGGAATTAGATAACAAACCCCTGATTGAACGTATTCTGACGCTGCGCCGCGAAAAAGCGAACCTGTTGGGCTTTGACACCTATGCGGAACTGAGTCTGGCTAGCAAAATGGCTCCCGGGGTGGCAGCGGTGGAAAAACTGCTGGAGGAATTGCGTCAGGTCAGCTATGGGGCAGCACTGCAAGAAATGGACGAATTAAAAGAATTTGCCCGCAGTCAGTCTGCTCCAGAAGCTGAAGATCTGCAGCACTGGGATCTGAGTTTTTGGTCTGAACGGCAACGGGAAGCCAAGTTTGATCTCAACAGCGAGGAATTGCGCCCCTATTTCCCCTTACCCCAGGTGCTGGATGGCCTGTTTGGTCTGGCTCAGCGCATCTTTGACATCACCATTACCCCAGCGGATGGACAGGCGACCGTTTGGCATCCAGATGTGCGTTACTTCCAAATTGCCGATGAATCGGGAACCGTGATTGCCCACTTCTATCTAGATCCCTACAGCCGTCCAGCTGAAAAAAGGGGGGGAGCCTGGATGGATGAGTGTATTGGCCGGGCCAGGATGGAAGAGAATGGCAACTCCCATCTGCGTTTACCCGTTGCTTATCTGGTCTGCAACCAAACCCCACCCGTGGACGGTCAACCCAGCTTAATGACCTTCGTAGAAGTGCAGACGCTATTCCACGAATTTGGTCATGGTCTCCAGCACATGCTCACCAATGTGGACTATGCTCAAGCTGCTGGGATCAACAATGTGGAATGGGATGCGGTGGAATTACCCAGCCAGTTTATGGAAAACTGGTGCTACGATCGCCCCACCCTGTTTGGTATGGCCCGCCATTACGCCACCGGAGAACCCCTACCGGAGCATTACTATCAGAAACTCTTAGCGGCCCGCACCTATAGAAGTGGCACGGCCATGCTGCGGCAACTCCACTTTGGCCTGGTCGATCTGGAACTGCACCATCGCTATCAATCCGGTCAAGGGGAAACCCCCACCCAGGTGCGCGATCGCATTGCCCAGACCACGATGATCCTGCCCCCCCTGCCTGAGGATGCGCTACTCTGCTCCTTCAGCCACATTTTTGCGGGCGGTTATGCGGCGGGCTACTACAGCTATAAGTGGGCAGAAGTGCTAAGTGCCGATGCCTTTGCCGCCTTTGAAGAGGAGGGACTGGATAACCTGGAGGCGATCGCTGAAACAGGGCGGCGATTCCGGCAAACAGTCCTGGCCCTGGGGGGCAGTCAGCATCCCATGGAGGTGTTCAAAGCGTTCCGGGGTCGCGAACCCAGTACCGAACCCCTGCTGCGTCACAGTGGTTTAGTGGCCGCCTGACCTTCCCCAAATAGGATCATTCAACAGGGACGGAATTGGGCCACTGGAGTGGTAATGGCAACCTTGCGGCAAGTTGATTCTGGTCAGAGTACAGCAACTTTTTGCTGAGGTGTATATTTTGGTAAAACCTGAGCCAGGTTGGTATCACTAATATTTAGATGGCGAAGCAGCACGGTTGAAACCACATCACGAAAATCAGTGGTCACGGCCAGATCCCGCCCCTCATCAAGTTGCTCAGGTTCCAGCCCCGGCCAGTTGCCATAAATTTTGCCGCCGCGAATGGGTCCACCCAGCAACCAGATCACATTGCCGTGACCGTGGTCAGTTCCGCTGTTGCCATTTTCGTGAACCGTACGACCGAACTCAGACATGACCATAATTGTGGTATCCCGAAAAACGCTACCCAGTCCTTGCTGGAGGACCACCAGACCGTTCCCCAACCGTCCTAGATTTGTAGCTAAGGCTCCCTTGCTGCTGCCCTGGTTGACATGGGTATCCCAACCGTCCAGAGCCATAAATGCAAGTTGAATTCTGGGATCTCGGACCATTGCCTGAGCCAGGCGTTGTGCGTCTTTACCAAAATTGGAGGAGGGCGGTGCCCCATTGTTTGCCATTTGCATCTCAGACTGCTGAGCGGACAGAATAGCCTGTCGGGCAGCTTGCCCCTCTTGATAAGACTGACTGAGGGGATCACTGCCACGGTAAAGCTGATTGAAAGCACTGGCAAACTGGGGACGATCGAGCACTGTATTGTAATTTGAAGCAAAATTAGCAACCGGCATTTTACCTGACAGAATCCGGGGAATGATCGGGCTGACACTGACCGCCTGGATCGGATTATGGTTGGCGATCGCGGCCAGGAGTCGATTCATCCAGCCATCACTGGTGTAATAAGAACTGGTGGTGCCACTCTCCATTAAGGTCTGGGCTTCAAAGTGCGATCGGGTCGGGTCAGGGGAACCACTGGCATGGACAAAGCCCAGATTTCCCTGTTGCCACAGTGGCATTAACATCCCCAGAGCTGGGTGCAACCCGAATCGTCCATCCAGATCGATTGCTCCTTCCGGCTGGCCAGGTTTGGGAAGGGCGATCCTGGGGCGGGAGGCGTAATAAATGGACTCCTGATAGGGGACAACGACGCTCAATCCATCCACAGCACCGCGCAAAAAGATGACGATCAGCCGTTTGGGAACATTAGCAGGCTGGGCTGCACGGGCCAAAAGGGTATGGAGTCCCAGAGTGGCGATCGCTCCGGTGGCAAACCCACCATGCTGGAAAAACTGACGGCGTTTCATGGGCTGAGGTTAAGGGGTAGAAGGATAGAGGGGGCTGGGATTCACTGGAGAGGCGGCTCTAAGGCAATTCAGAACTTTTTTCAGAAGTTTAGTGCCTGCTTAGCGATGCATAAATTCAGGGCTTCCCAGGATCAAAGCCGCCCGAAGCGCAGGGGGACTCGTTGCGATCGCCTGTTCAGTCTGAGCAGAAAGGGTATTTCCCAGGGTGTTAAGCAGGGAGCCAGCCTCGATCGGTTTGGTCCGTTCAGTGCTCCTCCGCAGGGAAGGTGAGGAAAGATAAACCATTTCAGTTGTGGGCTGGCCCAGGGAAGAGCCTTCAAGGGCTAACCTTCTTGACAGGCCTGAGCCTGGAGGGTTACGTAGGGGGAGGTGGCCACTGGCGAGCAGAGTTGCAAAATTAATCCGGCGGTTGATTGCATCCGAATTTAACCAGGCATCCTGAGTGTTTTTATAGCCATCGGGAGTGAAACACATGTAGAGGGGCATGCCCATCTGTTGCAGAGTGTTTGCTATGAAAGGGAAATTAGGAACATCCACCCCTGTGACTCGGATAGCGGAAACCACATATTCATAAGGAGTTTTAAACTTAGCCTGATAGTATTTGCTGTCCCAGAATTCCGGGCTAGTAAACAGGGTTTTCAAGACTTTCCGAATGTTGCCATCAGAAGATAAAAAGCGCTGGCTGAGGCGATCGACCAGGGGCTTAGGAGGTTGGTCCGCAACAAAATACTGGGCCAGTTGATAGCTGATATGCCTTGCCGTAGCCGGGCTTTTGGCCAGAATATCCAGCACCTGTTCAACTTCAGCTTCACCACTGCCCCTGATCCGGTATCCCAAAAATACTTTGTCACTAAAATCATGGCGTTTCGGATCAAAGTAAAAAAGGGAAGGGATATCACTGGCCTGAGGCAGGCGGGGTAACCCCCAACCCGTTAGAATCCTGGCCAGGGTTGTTACATCCTGCTGAGTGTACCCCCCATCTACGCCCAGCGTGTGCAATTCCAGCAGTTCACGCGCATAGTTTTCATTAATTCCTTTGAGATTCCCTCGAACACCGGAACTGTTCGGGGCAGTGTTTTGCCAGTTATCCAGATAGACCAGCATGGCAGGATGACGAGCTGTGGCTTCCAACAGATCCCGAAACCGGCCCAGGGCAAAGGGGCGAATGGCTTCCTGTTCATAGGCACTGAACCAGAGCCGTGTCAATCCTTTCTGGGCATAAACATTAAAGTGGTTATACCAGAAGTTCACCATCACTTCCTGCAACTGACGAGGGCTATCGATCGCCTGCCTTAAGCGCCCCTCAACAGCTTCTACAGGAATCTGCCGGGCTTTCTGCCGAGTCGCTTTTTGTTCCTCTGGAGTTAGCTTAACTCCCTGTCGCTGGGGAAGATGGACCTGAGCTAACTGCAATGGAGTCATCTGCAGAGTGTTCAGGCTGGCCAGGTGATCCCGCAAAGGGGCGGGAAGGGGAAGGGTCTCTGGGGCGAGCTGTTCCTGGATATAGCGATTAATACCGATTTGTTTTACATGGTCTATATCCCCCGGACGGGGACCAAAACTGAGCCGATTGAGCAAATGCAGAATTTTGGGGTTAGTGGCAGCCTGGGCAGAATGCACACAGCCAGCCCAAAGCATAAGTATCAACAGCCCGGACTTGAACGTTAGTTTCATAGCAGCATAGGTCAGAACATCGAACTTGTGATAGATTTTGCGTCTACTGTATCTCTTAGACAGCAGAAGAAGTTCAATGGTTCAAAGTTTTCTATATCTTTAGAGGCAGGCTATTCCACGCCGCTGAGTCAAAACGCTAAGGCAGAGTCTGGAGTGCTAAGGTGGGAAGTGCTTCTACTGCCGCTAACTTACTAAAGCTATAGCGATGGAAAACTGCTCCATGAGATTAGTCACCTCCCTGGCGGGTTCAGGTCCCCCTATCCTCTGTCTGCACGGCCATCCGGGCTCGGGGGCCTGTATGGAGGTCTTTACGAGACCGTTATCTCAAAAATATTTTACCCTGGCCCCCGACCTGAGAGGCTATGGTCGCAGTCAAACGAAGACAGAGTTCGCGATCGCTACCCATTTAGACGATCTGGAAGCCCTGCTGGATCGCTATGGAATCAAAAAATGCCTGATTTTAGGCTGGTCTCTAGGGGGGATCATTGGGCTGGAATTGGCCTTACGATCCCCAGAGCGGATCAGTGGACTGATCCTGGTGGCCAGCTCAGCCCGGCCCTGGAGTGATCATCCCCCCATTACCTGGCAGGACAATCTTTATACCGGGATCGCTTCCCTGCTGAACTGGGTTTGGCCTGGTTGGCAATGGAATATTGACACCTTTGGGCAACGATCGCTCTACCGCTATTTAATTCAACAGCACGATCCCCAGGTGTACCACTATCTGGCCACCTATGCCCTACCGGCCTATGTGCAAACCTCAGCCGCCGCCCAGCGATCCCTGGCTACAGCCTTGAAAAATCGCTATAACCGGCTAGCTGATTTACCCCAGTTAGAGTGCCCCTGTTTAGTCCTGGCGGGAAAGGACGATCGCCATATTACCGCCAGCAGCAGCCAGGAAACCGCTGAGCAACTCCCCAACAGTGAGTGGAGATGTTATCCCCAGACTGCCCATCTTTTTCCCTGGGAAATCCCAGATCAGGTACTCAGAGACATTGAGACCTGGCTCCAGGAGCATCCCCAAGTGGTTGATAGAAAGTAGTTAAAAGGAAATTTAACCTGGCTCGACTGTAAAGGTGGAACGCTACGAGCGGTCCAGAAAAGGCGATCGAGACTAACGATCCCCAATCTGAATTGAAAACTGGCCAACTGGAACCTAGCGGGTCAGACCACTGAAACTTGGAACTTGTTGCGGTTCGGCTTCTTCAAAGATCGTCAAAACACTGGGCTTACACCGCTTTACTGTGGCAGAAATATTTGCTGCCTCTTCCCGCTCCAAATCTTCAATGTAACCGGGCTTTGCAGCTTCAGCCTCTGTTTTAGACAAAAACGGGCCAAAGTAGTAGGTACAACGGGGGTAACCAGTCACAATTTCGACCCACCACGCCTGACCGAATTGATTGGCGAGATTGGCCAGCCAGCTTGAAATACCTGATGTTTCTCCCTTACCTGCTGTCAAGGAAATTCCCTCCTAGAATTCGCCATTCATTGTAGCTGCTTCAGTCAAAATATGCATCCCTGGATCTACAGATTGAGGGATGTCTCATGGAAGGAGTGCTGGGGTAACGGTTGCCGGACAGAGGTAGACGATCGCTGCCGGAAAATCTCATACAGAGCCATCCCCGTAGCGACCGAGGCATTCAAACTGGGGGTTTTACCCAGCAATGGAATCGAGACAAGCTGGTCACAATAACGCTGAGCCAGTAAACTCAACCCCGTGCCTTCTGCTCCAACCACCAGCACCACAGGACCGCTAAATTCTAAGCTGTAGATCGGTTTCGCTGCTGTAGCCGCCATACCATAAATCCAGAATCCTGCTGCCTTGAGCTGTTCCAGGGCCTGATTCAAATTGACAACCCGGGCTACCGCAAAATGTTCCAGCGCCCCCGCCGCCACCTTGGCCACCGTTGAGGTGATGCCCACTGCCCGTCGTTGCGGAACCACTAATCCCTGCGCTCCCAGTGCCTCTGCTGTGCGGATAATTGCACCCAGATTGTGGGGATCGGTGATGCCATCCGCGGCGAGTAGAACCGGGTGCTCCAGACCCTGAATGTTCTCCAGCAGGGTTTCTAGCTCCAGATAGCTATAGGGAGCCACCTGAGCAGCGATTCCCTGGTGTTTAGCATGGGCGGTAATTTGATCCAGGCGTTGATAGTCCACCTCGTCAATCACCACACCAGCGGACTTGGCCTGAAGCAGCAGGGTATGAAAGCGGGGATCATAACGTAACTGATTTACCACCCAGATGCGGTTCAGTTGCCGTTCACTTTCCAGGGCTGCCAGGAGGGTGTGGCGACCATAAATTAAATCACTATCCGTATCCGTTAACTCCCCAGCAAAAGGGGATGGACCACCAGGGGCATGGCGATCGCCACCTCGGTAACCATGGGTCTGGTTCTGCTCACCCCGGCCTGCACCGGATACCTCGATCACTTTTTTACCCTTGTACCCTTCGTTTCCTGCTGCACCAGAGAAAACCTTGGCCGATCGCTGGGTCCGCTGAGCCGAGAGTTTGCGTTGAGGTTTGGGCCGGGAAGAATTGGGATCGCTGGACTGACCCGACGATTTGAGTTTAGGCAGTTCGGGTTGAGATAATTTTGGCTTAGGCGATTTTGATTTTGATGATTTGGGCTGAAATGGTTTTGATTTTGGCGATCCCATCCGCTTCTGGGGTTTATGGTTGGCCATCTTTCCTCTCCCTGGTTAACGCTGCTTTCCCAGTGAGGGCACAGACAGCATAGAACATCCCCATCCTAGCTGATGGCCTCCGGTCTGCTGTGGGTAATCGCTTCACCAGGCTGAATAATTCATGGATAGAGAGTAGAGCAGAAACCTGAACGCTAGAGTGGAAAGAGTGACCCAGGGGTGGCTATGGTAGGTAAAGAACGATTGGGAATGAAATTTAGGCCATTCAGTAAAATTGCCCTGTTGGTGTTCTTGTCTCTGATCACGGGTTGTACGGGCAGCGGGGACTGGCAACGCCTATTTTCGGCTGACCCCAAGGCCGGTGTCTGGGCGGGAGCGCCCTCTTCCCCACTTCCGAAGGATTTTCCAGCCGAGTTACGCTATCCCAACGCCACCCTGGTGGGGAGCACCCCTGGGAGTGGGACACAATTGGCGGTCAGCAATCCCTCTATCAGCAATTCCTCTGTCAGCAACTTAAATGGACTGGAGGGACAGGGCTGGGAACAAACTCGCTGGCAAACTACAGATACCCCCGTAGCGGTCAAAAATTTTTATCTGAACCTGTTTCAGCGTTCCCCCTGGCAACTTGTTAACCAGACCAGTGGGGATGGCCGGGATAATCTGACTGCCCGGAAGAATAACTTGCAGGTGATTGTGTCGCTGCCCACCCCCTCTCAGATCAGTGGGCCGACAGGAAATACCCCGACAGAATTTAACCTGCAGTACAGCTCTACTAACCCAAGTGTTAGTGCTGCTCCCTCCCCCACGTCTGACTTGATTGGTCCCGTCTTACCTGGAAATGCCAGCCCCTCCCCACAGACAATCCCAACCTTCACCGATTTGAATCAGGCTCCCCTGGCCTTACAGGTGAATTTGCAGGATATGGCCAAACTGGGGATTCTTACTCCCGCTGATGCCAGCCGCAATCCCAGTTTGTTTTACCCCAATCAAGCCATTAACCGCCGTACCTTTGCCCGCTGGCTGGTGCTGACTAACAATCGCATCTACAGCGATCGCCCCGCCCGTCAGATCCGCCTGGCCGGTCCGAGTGATTCCCCCCTGTTTCGAGATGTTCCCAACAGTGACCCGGACTTTCCCTACATTCAGGGTTTAGCGGCGGCGGGTTATCTGCCCAGTTCACTGACGGACAGTACCAGTCTGCAATTTCGACCCAATGATCCCCTCAGCCGGGAAGCACTGTTGCAATGGAAAGTGCCCGTGGATATCCGCCAGAACCTGCCAACGGCCACGATGGATGGCGTGAAACAGGCCTGGGGATTTAAAGATGCCAATCGGATTGCCCCGGAAGCGTTACAGGCGGTGCTGGCCGACTATCAGAATGGGGATCTATCGAATATCCGACGATTATTTGGCTCAACGCTACTGCTACAACCGAAAAAGCCTGTGACTCGGGCAGAAGCAGGGGTTGCTCTCTGGTATGTGGGCGTGCAGGGCGATGGCTTCTCCGCTCAAGATGCTCTGAAGAATGAACAGGCCCAGGCCAGCAGTAACCCAACCCCGAATGACTCGGCATTGAGCAACTCTGCCCCCAACCCCACTCCCGGTCTGGGGAGAAGCAATTAGGTTCTATCCCAAAATTAATCTTCTAAAGTTTGGGCCGGCACTTCGATCGCCTGGACATCAACTGTTCCCGGTGGGGTTAGGCGCTGAAACTGCCGATCTTGAATTTGAATCAGTTCACCACAGTTGGGGCATTGCGTTTGAGTTTTATTTAACCCGGCAAAATGAAACTGGCAGACGGGACAGTCATCCTCGATCAGATTGCGTTTCAGCCACCAGCGAAAGCCCCAGAACATTAACACGGGTGCAAGCATGAGGAAGCCCAGCAGGACGAGAAAGGATTTGACCAGCCATCCCAGCCCAACCACTCCCAGGAACCAGACCACCAGCAGCGTGGTTAACCAGAAGCGCAGGGCAGAGGAGTTGAGCAGGGTCGTTTTGGCATTATTCAGGTTCACGGGGATCTCCAAACCAGCGGGTCAACCTTCTTTAAGTCTAATCACATTGATGGTCTTTGTCCTATTGGCCCTATTTTCTGTACCGGCTGTGCTCATCTGATCCCTTCCAGGGTGGCATCGGTGAGATCATAAAGCGCCCGCAGTTGGTTCAGTTTGTCTGGTTCGGGTTGCCAGAATCCCCGCCCGTGGGCTTCTAACATTCTGCCGACTAAATTGCGAAATGCTTCTGGATTGGCCTCTCGCAGACGTTGGGCCATGTCGGGATCAAGGGCATAGGTGTCAGCGGCCTGATCATAAACCCAGGCTTCCTGAAAATCCGTTGTGCCTCCCCAGCCAATTAAGGCGGTCATGCGCTGGGAAATTTCGTAGGCTCCCCCTGATCCCTGGGCGGCCATAGCCTCGGCCCACTTGGGATTGAGAAATTTGGTGCGATATTCCAACCGCAGTATTTCTTCTAGCTTGCGGGGGGTTGTGTCTGCAGAAAAACTTTCGACCAGGCGGGTGGTCACTTTTTTCCCCTGCTGGTTCTGGGCGGCCCGCGCTAAAGCGCCGGTGTTGGCGTAATACTCCTGGATGTCGGTTAAACCGTATTCCACTGAGTCGATCTGCTGGACAATTTGCCCGGTGGTTTGCAAGAGCTGTTGGAGCACTTCCGGGCGGGCCTGACCCCTATCCTGGCGGCCAAAGCTAAACACGTTACGATCGCGCCACTGTTGCCCCAGTTCTTCTCCGCTTTCCCAACTGGCTGCTCCCACCCGATCGTTGACTAAAGAACCAAAGTCACCAGCCGGATTGGAGAACAGCCGGGCCGTAGGATTCTCTACCCCCTTAGCCTGCAAAGCTTGGGCATGTTTGCGAATAAAGTTTTGCTCTAAAGGCTCCTCGGCGATCGCCGCCCGGTTAAACAGATCATCGAGCAGCTCAATCACGTTAATAAAGCTATCGCGAAAGATCCCCGACAGATTGGCCAGCACATCAATGCGGGGATGGCCCACCTGTTCTAAGGGTTGCAGTTCGTAGCGGACAATCCGCCCTGTCCCTTCCTGCACGGGTTCTGCTCCTACCAGTTCCAACAGGATACCGATCGACTCTCCCCGCGTTTTGATCGTATCCAGCCCCCACAGCATCACCGCGATCGTTTCGGGATAGCTGCCCTGTTCTTCCAGGTGTTGACTGATCAGTTTGCGGGCGATCGTCCGTCCCCGTTCCCGTGCGGCTGGAGAGGGCATCCGGTAGGGATCAAGGGCATGAATATTGCGCCCCGTGGGCAGGACTCCCACCCCATCCCGGAGTAAATCCCCACCCGGAGCCGGAGGAATGTATTCTCCATTCAGACCCCGCAACAGATTGGTCAGCTCATCACTGGTTTGATTCAGGAGATCCCGTAACGCTACAGCTTCTTTTAGGGTGGCTTCTAAATCGGGATCAGCGGTTTGGATCTGAGCAGGCAGCGGTTTTGCGTGGGCAATGGTACTGATCAGATCTGGGGGGAGGCGATCGCCAAAATAAGCCTGTAAATAACTGTTGAGGGCTTCCGGGTCAGGGGGTTCTCCCAGGGTGTGGAGACCGGAGGAAAACAGTCGATCGGCAACAACCTGTAAGTATTGATAAAGTTTGACCAGATAGGAATTAAAGACATTGGCACTGAACAGACGGATCGTTTCGGGGCTGAATTCAATGCCGAGGCTGCGGGCCGGCTCAAATGGACAGTCGCGCTCCAGGCCGGTATCGAGAATTTTTTTGGCGATCGCCTCTTTCAGTACCGCATTCTGGTCTGGATTTTCGCGATATTCGCGGATCAAGTCCTGCAAGATGGCTAACTCTTTGTACAAACCGGCCCGACCGTAGGGGGGAACATTGTGGGAGATGATCACGCCGTAGCCGCGCCGCTTGGCCAGAATCGACTCCGAGGGATTGTTAGCGGCATAAATATAGAGATTGGGCAAATTCCCCTGCAAAATATCAGGCCAGGAATAACCAGTGTTGCCCAGGGGTGAACCGGGTAGCCATTCCAGCGTGCCATGCATACCAAAATGTACCACCGCATCCGCCTTAAACTCTTGCTGCAACCACTGGTAAAAAGCAGCGTACTGAGGATGGGGGGTCAGATCCCGCTCAAACATTAACCGCAACGGATCACCGGGAATGCCCAGGGGCGGTTGCACCCCAATCCAGAGGTTGCCCAGTTGCACCCCTCCTACCAGCAACTTGCGATCGTAGGTTTTGATCCCAGTCTCGCTGAGGGAACCCCATTGTTTTTCAATCCAGTGGGAGCGCAAATAACCCAGCCAGTGTTCCAGGGTGGCAGTCTCGATCGTGTGGACCCCATCGCCATCGCCCCTGAGGGCTTCATCGGCGGCCTTGACCTGACAGATTAATTCTTCCCCGTCCTCTGGTAAATCACCCACTGTGTATCCTGCAGCCTTAAGGGCCTGGAGAAATTTCAGCAGCGATCGGGGCACATTTAAGAGGGCCGCTGTGCCAGTAGCCCCATAGCCAGGGGGAAACCCATACAGAATAATAGCGATCCGCCGCTGGGCCACTGGGGTGCGCCGCAAGTTAATCCATTGCTGTAACCGACCCGTCAGCCGCTGTACCCGTTCCGGGATCAGGTAAATTTTTTCTCCAACTAACCCTCCCAGGGGAACCGGATCGATCGCCCCATCCAGTTCGGGTAAGGCATAGAGCACTACACTTTGTAGACCGCCGATGCCCTGGCGCGTCCAGCTATGTAAATCCTGAATCAGCAGGGGGGCCGCCACCAGGTAAGGTACATTTTTGGCCGTCAAAATTTGCTTAGCCACTTCCACCTGTCTTCCTGCGGCCATGGAACCGGCTGGCCCACCCACCAGCGGAAAGCCGATCGTGGACACAATCGCATCCACCGTTACCGCCGCTGCCTTGACAGTTACTGCCCCAGGGTTGGCCTGTTCTGCCAGGGTGGTCATCCAGTCCCGCACCGCCACATGGGCTTCAACCCCATTAATAAAAATTGGCAGGGGCAATAAGCCAGCCTGCTCAAAGGCACGAATCAGTTGGGGAATGTAGGGTTGCTTGGTAATAACGTGCTTACGGTAAAGCAACAGACCGACCACGGGTTGATCCGCTGGTTTCTGCTGGTGCTGTTGGTACCACTGCAAATACTCACGGGGAGAGGTAAAGTAACCCCCATAGTCGGGATGGAGCAAACCCAGATTGGGAGTTTCTAAGGGCGGGGGAATTTCTCCAACACTTAAGCCGAGATACTGTTGGGCCAGGGTCCAGAACAGTGCCGCCACATTGTCCGTGCCCCCCGCATTCCAGTAGCCGTAGAGGATTAACCAGTAGCGCAAATCCTGCACTTTCCGGGCCGGAATGTACTTGAGCAGCTTGGGCCCAACTTTTAAAAAGCTCAGATACCCGGCCAGCCGATCCTCTTCCCGTCCCTGACTGAATTTATCCAGAATAAATTTGATCGGCTTGGGCATCCCCTTCGGTTGCTGGCTGAGCTTGAACTCTCCCAGTTGGGTTAAGCCCATCAGCTCCAGAGCAGATTCAAATACGAGGCGGACCGGAATGGCCTGCACCCGCTCCCGTAACCACAGCACCTGATCGTAGTCAAAAATCAGACTGGCAAAGAAGACTTCGGCTCCCGCTAAGGCGGCTGCAACCTGCTCCGGCTGGCTGGTCAGATCCCGATCGCTAAACACAAAAATTTCGAGGGCGGGGCAACGGGATTGAGCTAAATGGGCAGCTTGACGATAGAGATCTGCGTTAAAGGACTCGAATCCGGCAATCAGAACAAGGCGCGGCATGATCAATCTCAAGACTTCCTTTAGATTCTAGCCACCGGCTTGCGGCACAGGGGAATGGGCAACGGGGCTGAAACCGAACAAAAGTGATGTCAGCAATAATGAAAAGTAATCTTCGATACTATAACGATTGTCTCTGTTTAGACATAAATTGGCAAAAAATAATCTGAGAAATAATGTAAAAAGTTTCCTATCGATCAGTCTATAGATTCAGGAAAAAATCGGATATTGTAGTGAATGAATCTATCAGGATTGAGTTGTGTTGGGTCTGGGGTGATGAGTGGAACTGCTAAAGTCAAATTTGATCCTTCGAATCTAGCTGCGATCGTTAACCCGAAGCAGTTAATTGAGCAAGCTACAATTCTCAGTCGATTGGAAAAAGCTGGCGGGGAAGCGGTCTCGTCACCCCCAGTGCTCAGTGGAACGGAGCAGCGAAAAAATAACCCTCCTGGGGTAGATGCAAGCATGAAGCAGGAGATGGCGATTTCTCGTCAAACGATTCTGAAGCAACAACGTCGGATCAATGCCCTGACCGTTCAACTGAGTGCAGAACAGGAACGGATAGCTCTGCTGGAAGCCCAACTGGAGCAACTAAAACAGAGCAGCGATCGGCGGGAGCAGGAATTGACAGAAATGGCTACCCTCTGTCAGGAATTACAACTGCGCTTACAAGGACAAAAAGGGCAAGCCCCCCAGGTTCAGGTTGGTCTAGAAAAATGTATTGAACTGTCAGGAATTGCTTATTCGGGTGGGATCAGAGGAATTGATTTACCCCTGGCCAGTTCTCAGACCAATCTGCTGCACCGGGCCGGGATTCAACCCTGGTCTGCTCCTGCTTCCCCTGCAGGTAGCCTGCCTTTAAGCAGTGGAGAGAAAACGCTGATTCGTCGCTCAGACCAGCCTAAGAAACCCTCTGCTCAGGTGGATCTACCCAGTTTTACCCGCCGTTAGCCATTGTGGCCGCACAGGTTGAATAGAAAAATCTGGCTGTCCTGGCTCAACCTCGGCTATAACTAGATGCAGCAAACTCGTCGCAACTCAGGACTTGCCCATGTGTGGAATTGTTGGCTACATCGGTCCCCAACCCGCCAGTCGTATTCTGCTGGAAGGGCTGCGTAAGCTGGAATATCGGGGCTATGATTCCGCCGGAATTGCGACGATCGCTGAGGGTCAACTTCACTGTGTGCGGGCAAAGGGTAAGCTGAACAATTTGCAGGAAAAGCTGGAACAGGATGATCCGCCAGCGCCGATCGGAATTGGCCATACCCGCTGGGCCACCCACGGCAAACCGGAAGAATATAATGCCCATCCCCACCGCGATGCTAGCGATCGCCTGGCCGTGGTCCAGAATGGCATCATTGAAAATTATCGAGAACTGCGGGAAGAGCTGAAGCAAAAGGGCTATGGTTTTCGCTCTGACACGGACACTGAGGTGATCCCTCACCTGATCGCTGACTGTCTGCAACAGCTCAAAAGTGAAAATGGCGATCGGGCGACGGTTTCCCATCCCTCCCTCTTTCTGGAAGCGGTGCGCCAGGCTGTGAATCATCTCCAGGGTGCCTTTGCGATCGCTGTGATCAGTGCCGATTACACCGATGAATTGATCGTGGCCCGGCAACAGGCTCCCCTCGTACTTGGGTTTGGCCAGGGAGAATTTTTCTGTGCCTCCGATACCCCCGCGCTGATTCCCTACACCTGCTCTGTGCTGTCCCTGGACAATGGCGAACTGGCCCGACTCACCCCCACAGGTGTGGAAGTCTATAACTTTGAGGGCGATCGCATCCGTAAAACCCCCCGAACGCTGAACTGGAACCCGGTGCTGGTAGAAAAGCAGGGCTTCAAACACTTCATGCTGAAGGAAATTTATGAACAGCCGGGAGTAGTGCGGACCTGTCTGGAGTATTATCTGCGGGAAGACTGGCATCCAGAAGCTGCCTTCAGCCCCATTAACCTGAATTTGCCCGCTGAACTGTATCAGGATTTGGAACAGGTGCAGATTGTGGCCTGTGGCACCAGTTGGCACGCTGGATTGGTGGGTAAATATTTGCTGGAGCAGTTGGCTGGCCTGCCCACCACGGTGCAGTATGCCTCTGAGTTCCGCTATGCCCCCACCCCCCTGACTCGGAATACCTTAACGATCGGGGTGACGCAATCTGGGGAAACTGCAGATACGCTGGCGGCCCTGGAAATGGAAAAGCAACGGCGGCAAAACCAGCCCAGTGACTATCAGCCCCGCCTTTTGGGGATTACCAATCGCACCGAAAGCTCCCTCGGTCACCTGGTGCCCCATCTGATTGATACCCATGCCGGGATTGAAATTGGCGTTGCGGCAACCAAAACCTTTGTGGCCCAACTAATTGCCTTTTATTTACTGGCCCTTGAGCTGGCCTTTCGCCGGAAAACACTTCACCCTGTGCGGCTGGCAGAAATCACCAACGATCTGCGTCAACTGCCCGCCCTGTTAGAAATGATTCTGGAAAGCCAGGAACGCTATATCGAAACCCTGTCCCATGACTTTGCTGAAACCCAGGACTTTATCTTTTTAGGTCGCGGTATTAACTTTCCGATCGCCCTGGAAGGTGCATTAAAACTGAAAGAGATCAGCTATATCCATGCGGAGGGCTATCCAGCAGGGGAAATGAAACACGGGCCGATCGCTTTGTTAGATGCCAAAGTGCCGGTGGTGACGATTGCCATGCCCGGTTCAGTGTTTGAAAAAGTGCTGTCTAACGCTCAGGAAGCCCGTGCCCGCGATGCCCGCTTGATTGGCGTTACCCCCCTGGATGAAGAAGAAGCCGCCCACACCTTTGATACGGTGATTCCCGTTCCCCATGTGGATGAACTGCTTTCGCCGATTCTGACCGTCATTCCTCTGCAACTCCTGGCCTATCACATCGCCGCCCGCCGGGGCTTAGACGTGGATCAACCCCGCAACCTGGCCAAAAGTGTCACAGTTGAATAAATATCAAAAAAAATTGGTAGACCTTGCTTAAACCAAATCACCCCTTCACTGATCGGGCAACTTTAGCCAGAAAGGGTAATGCCTCGTTGACTGAAGCGGAGTTAGGAAAGATGGCGGCAATGTCAGGATCAAGCACGATCATGTTACTCGCCTTCTGGTATGCCTCGTAGTATTTACCCCGAACTCCGCCTGAGAAGTCGTATTCAGGTCATCTGTCTGCAATATGTGTGATGCATTGCAATGAGTTCTTTTCCATATTTGACTATATTTTGATTAAAAAGCTTTTGGCAATCCTGCCTGCTTCAGAACAGTATTGGCTGTATGACGGGATTTGATTGAAGCATCTACGACGAATCGTCGATCGGTGATGGGGCTATACCAGATTTCATGATCTCCCTTGCCCTGTCGTTCAAAGACACAATTTGCTTCCAAAAGCAGCTTCTTGAGTGCAGGAGTGAAAGATGTAGCCATTCAGGAGGCAACCTCAATTAACTCTTGACGATGACTGGTCAGTTGAACCGCGATCGCTCCCGTATAGTCAGCCACAATGATATTGTTACTCAACAGTAAATCAGGAATGATAGTTCGCAATTTTTGACTCAAAGCCTCTATGGTGTCAGCTTCGGTTGCCAATCCCGGCACATCTTCGCTGGTAGCAACCCAGACAGCCGCTTCTTCATCCCAAAAGGCATCCACTTGATAGACTGATGATTCCATACTTGCCTCTGCTTGAGCGATCGCACCTACTGTTCCTCCAGTTTAAGAGGCGAAGCGCCGTGCTGAATGTTAAAGCGCCGGTAGTGACGATCGCCATGCCCGGTTCAGTGTTTGAAAAAGTGCTGTCGAACGCTCAGGAAGCCCGTGCCCGTGATGCCCGCTTGATTGGCCTTACCCCCTGGATGAAGAAAAAGCTACCCACACCTTTGATGCGGTGATCCCCGTTCCCCATGTGGATGAACTGCTCTCCCCCATCCTGACCGTCATTCCCCTGCAACTCCTGGCCTATCACATCGCCGCCCGCCGAGGATTAGACGTGGATCAACCCCGCAACCTGGCCAAAAGCGTCACAGTGGAATAGGTGTATTTACTTTATTAAGTAATTGTAACTATTTCTTATGCTTGGCAGTAGACAAGTGAAAGCCAACATATCCGACAATAACTTGTCCTGGTTTACTCGGATAGAAATGGATTCGCCAAGCTAAAGGTGTAAGCCGAACATGCCAACTAAAAATACGATCTTGACCATCAGGACAAGTAAAAGTTCTTTCTTGGGCATACTGATTTAATGTTGCTTCACTTTCAGGAGTAGCTTTGCAAGCAATTTGGTCTGAATCAAATGCTCCATCTATCCAAGTTGCAGCGTAAGCCTGCAAGTCAGATAATCTTTTCTCAATTGGGGTCAACATCGCATCTCCAGCACGGAGATTTAGCAACTGATCCTTTACGGAATCACAAAATTGCAAATTTGGGAATAATTCCTCTCTCTTGCTCCATAAAGTTGCACCATCAAGAACTTCTTTTCGCAAGCGATCTCTGAACCATTCAATGTGATCTTTTAAGTGTTCTTTGCAACTTGCGTGAATAATTGTAACTTTTTCATCTTCATCATCATCAATACGTATTACTTCTAAATCCAAATAGCTACAGTCCCAACAAGCGTTTGATCTCAAGCTTATTGGGATAATGTCGAGAATATAAGCAATACCAAGCCCAAGAGCCAGGGCTGTTTCATTCTAAATTTTGACTTTTTTGCATCTACGAAAATGCGCCGTTGTAGACTTCAGGCATTTTGTTTTTCGATGGCTGAAACTACCCAAATTCGTTGTTCCGATCTAGAATGAAATGACCCTGCCCAAGAGCTACTTCGCCATGATATAAAAACTCACTTGAACCAGTTTTATTTTCAAGTCTATAAACTTCATTATTTAAAATATCTTGTGAAAAGGGAGCTTTCGTTACAAGAGTTTTTATAAACCTTTGTTCATCACGATCTACTTCACTGTCGTTCAGCCATCGTCGGATAGGGTAATTAGGTGAAAGTAAAGCAGTGTGAAAATCATACTGTGTTCTAAGAATAGCTTGTTTACCAGCTTGAGCTTTTACAGCTCTTATAGTTTGAATAAAATCAGACATCCATTGACGTGCAATTAAAGAATCGGAAGCAGGAGATTGTAGCGACAACTCGTTCAAAACCATATCTATTGACATATCTCACTCCTGTGCTGGTTCCAGCAAGGCATCCAGGCTCTTGTCCCACTCATCGAAGAATCCGTCAGGCCAGCAATCGATTCGACCATTCCGATCAATTCGGGGTGAAATAACTTGAGTGAGAACTTGATCACTTTGTTCAATTCGTTGAAAGAAGTGCAAGCACACATCTTCCGGTTTAATTTTACCTCCATGAACGGCAAGACGAATACCATTCAGCACATGATCACTATGGGTTTCCACGATAACTTGAACGCCACAACTTGCTGCCAGTGCTAGAAGGTGCCCTACCATAGATTGCCCTTTAGGATGAAGATGGGCTTCGGGATTTTCAAGAAGAATCAGTGTACCTGGAGGAGAAGCAAGTATGACTAGGAGAATAGGAAGTGTATAAGTAATTCCAAACCCCACATTAGTTGCTCGATAGGAATTGCTTAGACCATAGTAAAACTGTAAACTAACCAAACCCATATCGGGGCTGAGTTTCCTTTCAATACGAGTACCTGGACTTACTTCCCCCATCCAAGCTCTTACTTGTTCGATCAAACTGAAAGATTCTGCTTTTGGATGACTAAGGACTGGATTTGGGATACTCTCATCCCTATAGACTGACAGAAAATGAGCTGCGTATTCACCTCTGCTGCCAATCTGCTTACGCTGGCGCACGTGAAAGTCTGATGTTTCAAAAAATGGACGAGGACCAATACGTTCTGCTGTGAGATAGTGAAAAGAGTTACTATAGAGACTTGTTTTATAGATTTCAAGGCTAGTAGGTGTTGAATCTAAGCTTAGAACATCAGATACTTGATCGTAGTTAAATGACCACAATCCCTCCAGTTCATTCGTCCACGTAATCTTAAAAATTATTTTATCTTTGAATCCTGCCCCTTCAAACAATGCATCTTGGGCAGTGCCAATATTAACTAAGTCACCATTAAGTGCCAAACCTACCTTATGAAGAAGATCTTGATAATACGACTGTCGCAACAATAATAGCGATTGTATAAAAGAAGACTTCCCAGAGCTATTCAATCCAGTACAAAGTGTAAGCTTTCCCAAGTTAAAAACTTGCTGCTCAAAGCATTTAAAGTTTTTTAATTCTACAATGCTAATCATATCCATCCTTAAATAAAGCTATTACGGCTATGTCCTTAGTGTAGTGTCAATCAGTTCTTGAATTTTGCTAAATCTATACTTAACTCTTCTAATGTCACCTGTTCCTCCAGAGATAGAATCAATAAACCGAGGATCTCCATTTAGTTCAATAAATTTATCAATCAGAACTTCTTGCCTACTCCTTAACAATTCAATTTGCTCTTCATTCAGTGAACTTAGATTTACTGCCCAAGCTTCAAAGAGGGCTTTATTAACAGATGATCGAGCAGCTTGTCTGTTACGTCTCTTACGAAAGGCATCATTGCCAAATATTTCCACTGCAATAACCATCGCCTTCAGAAAATCCTTCTCAAGCTCGGCAAGAGCCTTATCAGACATACCATTCATTATTTTCATGGCATCGTTTAAGAAGGTATCAAGCTCTGCAGCATTATAAGTCATAAAAGGGATAATCTTAAATGCTAAAAAACGCAAAACAACTTCACGTGCTGCCATACGTTTGTCTGGTACAGCATTTGCTGTTGCATTCTTAAACTCTTTTGAGTAAGCGAGCGTCTTCAGGAATCTTGTTACTTTACCCTGATTAAGAGCATGGCGAATTTCTTGAGCAGACAGTGGGGGTGCGTGTCACCTTATTGAGAGAGAAATTAGGCTGGGAGAGCAGTCTACCCC
>ERZ1066117.191-NODE-191-length-60908-cov-23.493304_pt1 | contig 60908 bp, 43 predicted proteins | sample MGYA00382764_ERZ1066117 | MGnify/ENA primary metagenome ERZ1066117 (study PRJEB33369, sample SAMEA5778347) | biofilm metagenome | biome: Industrial cooling water; feature: Water cooling tower basin; material: Biofilm | place: United Arab Emirates | collected...
TCGTCAGAATCTCAAACGGCAAATGGAATTTCTGGAATAGTTCATCCTGCCACTGAGCCGCCAAACTGCCTGGGCAAACTACCAAACAACGGTGTAAGTCCCCTCGGATCAGTAACTCCCGCATTAACAACCCAGCCATGATCGTCTTTCCGGCTCCGGGGTCATCTGCCAGCAAAAAACGTAGGGGCTGCCGGGGAATCATTTCCCCATAAACTGCCGTGATCTGATGGGGCAGCGGTTCCACCAGCGATGTGTGAACTGCCAGCAGTGGATCAAAGAGATGAGCCAGCCGAATCCGGTGAGCTTCTGATACCAGACGCAACATGGCTCCATCACCATCAAAGCTCCAGGGCTGCCCGGTAGTGACAATCTCTAAGTCGGGTTCGCGATCGCGTAAAACCAGTTCATTCCCCAAATTGCCACTGGCATCCTTATAGACCAGTTCAATCACATCATCGCTGTGCTGGGTCACATCCACGATGACAACATGGTGATTCGGCAGAATCCCTTTAACCGTCGCGCCGCGAACCAAGTCCTCAAGTCGAACCATACGACGGCGCTCCTGGAGATAGGGGATCAGATGTATACCGTTCTAACAAAGCTTTGCCCGTGTCTCCAAACTCCTGGGCTAACTGCTGAAGCTGCCTGAACGCTAGAGAGGAAGGCTGCATCCTTCCGTTCTCCCATCGGCTTACAGTTTCATAAGACACCCCAACCCGCAGCCCAAACTGCTCCTGCGTCAATCCGGTCAATTGACGCAGATCTCGGATGAAGCGACCCGCTTCTGGCTGCTTGATTGAGTAGGGCTTTTGCAAGGGATTTGGGCAAAATATGACGTACATCATATTTATGCTTCCCTAATATTAGAAAAATGGTAACGGGTGCATAATTTTTAAGGAAGCTACATATTCTTGTATGACACCAGATTCCCCGTCTTCAAAATAACGGGAAAATCAGTGTCTCTTATATTGGTGCAGCTGTTAGCTCTCCCGGAATCTCTCATTTTGGAAATCCTCCGTAGAACGCTTAAACACAAATGCCATCAAGGATTCCACATCCGTATCTGTGTAAAGCTTTCCAGTATGTCGATTAGGCATAGCAGCAAAGCCATGTCTAAGAAGGCTAGAGCGAACCTTTTGAGTATCTACGGGATTACCAGTAATTTTCCCTAAATCTACAAAAAAGTCTAGAAACAAACTTAGATATTCTTCTAAGTTTGTTTGATCAAGCTTTAGGTTTTCCTTATTTTTCTTCTCAATCTGTTGAACCAAACGAGCAGTGATTGCATCAATGGGATAACTAATTCCCATCAAAGCTGAAGTCTCAGCATGAAAATACTGCTTGATTGTGTTAGGAGAAGTAAAATACTGGACAGCGAGCAAGGGCAAAGGAGAATAATTTTGATCAAATTCAGTAAACACTGAATCAGGTGGCTTCTTAGAACCATTTGTACTTTCTACAACATATAGAATGCGGTCTGATCCAGAATAGTTTTGGGCTATAACAACCGCTCTCTTAACACGGTTTAGAATGGTCAAAACTCCAACTACTAGCTTCGTCGAAGAACTCCAGTAAATTTCTACTGAATTATGATGAACTCCTAAACCCAAAATTTCTGTTGCTTGTTCTGCTATTGAAAATAATTGCTCAGCTTGAACAGCAAAACTGCGCCAATCTCCCTGGTCATATCTTGCAAACTCTCGAATTGGCTTAGTTAAATCTCCCTGAACCCACTCAGGTAAGAAAAAGCCAAGACACTTGAGGAGTGTGTGCGCCGTAGAACGATACTGCTCCCGCAAATTCAACTGTACTAAGGTAAGCTGAGGCTGTGCATCTGTTGTAGCTGGTTGTACTTGCCTGATAATTCTCTTAAGATTATCTTGCTCTTCAACAGATGGAGATCTGCCTAGCCAATTAGCCATGCCATCTCCTTCTATCCAACGAGTAGCTTGCCCTCTAGAATTAAAAGTTAAATTTGATTGTATTGTTCCATCAGCCAGAATCTCGTCTTCAACAAGGGGTTGCTTTAGCACTAACTTAGCCCCTTGGTCTAAGAAATATTCATTGTCTAGGAAGATCTTAGGTACTTCCTTATGACGCTCTCCTTTAAATACCCACGAATTCATAACAGCTTTTACATAAACTGCAAAAGCCACATCTGTCTGCTGCGAAAAGCTACTGTTACACTCGTCACAAATCAAGTTCCCCGTTTTGTGTGAACCACCCCAGGACGAGTTGAAGATATGTTCTTTTGCTGTTGCAGGAAGCAAAGTTTCACAATAGAAACACTTTGTTAACTCTGAAGCACGCCTAGGTAGTTGCTCAAAATGTGTAAACACAAGGAGGGTTATCCAATAAACATACTACTCTTTGTAGTATAACGTAGCAAGATGTCTGTCTTCCTTTTCAGAGATACTCTATATCTCTTCATTAAGAATATTTTGAGCCGAAGTAGCGATATAAGTGCAGATAGAGCTTAGTACAGGCTGCAATGCTGTATCCCACTCGGAGAGTAAATCAACCAAAGTTACATCCCGAAAGACTAACCCAGAAGGCGAGTTGGCAGTGTACCCAGCTACACGCCCCTCCAACAAACCAAACCTATCGAGAATGTATGAGTGAGTTGCCCCTCCTCTCCCTCTATTGGGGCTGTGTGCAGCAAAGTCATTTCGATACTGAATAATTTGGCTTGATTTAATGTTTGTCAGATCGATCGCTAACTGAAGTTTTTCAGTACAAACAATAATTGCTTGCTGCTGAAGATAGCAAGCATTCATTAATCCATAAAATTTCAAGTAAACAAGCCCAAAGTCTTTTTGATCTTCAAAAGAACCTAGACCATTTCGCCTTATATAATCTTTTGCTAACTCAGTGTCTTCAAGTAAATAGAAGCAATCGATAATTGAACTATAATCTGAGGCACAGGGTAAGTGAAGCGCAGTAACGATATCAGATTCAAAAGAATTAGACTTCTCTGCACACCGACTGAGTAGTTGCCGTGCAAGTTTTATGCTCTCTTTGATTGCTTGTGAATCAGTAGATTGATACATATCATCGTTGTCCTTTTCAAGATCGCTGAGATCTCATTCTTCTAATTTGATTCAAAGCACCCATGATAGGTGGGTCAATAATATCTTTAGGAATGATTATCTTGTCATCAAGCTGAATGCCACACAAATCAAAATCATGCTCTCCTATCTGCCAAGCAGGGCGAATAAAAAGCTGACGCTTCAAAACTCCCAATTTCCAAAAAAACTCAGCAGTAGAAGAATCTTCAGAAAGATAACCTGGAACAAGGATATAGAACCCTAACTCCTTAAAAAACCTGACGAACTGATCAAGATTCTTTGAATCCCTCGGTTCCATCGTATTAATACGAGATGTCGTTATAAATTGAGAGTTATTAGATGCTTTTATACAATCAGGATTTATCCCAATAACTACACGATAGAATGCCGGATTGTCAACATCAATTCCAGTAATAATAGATATTCTAATCTTTTCTTCTATATCTTCATCTCCCATCTCCTGCCTCCACTGAGAAAATATTTGCTTACAGGCGCTTTCGTTACGAAATAGAAGTGCAAGGTTTAACAGTGGAAGATTCTGATTATTTGGAATGAAACCAAAGCCAGTTCCCTTCCAATTAGCTTTATTCCAGAGAGCAATATCAAGAAGTGAATAAACTTTACGATCACGATGTTTAAGATGATCAACACCTCTAATCTCTGAAGGAACTTCACCTTTACCTGACTTAGGTGCTACCAAAGTCTCTTGATCAATAGAAACAGAATGAACTGCCTCACCATTCCAGATACTTGTCCGACGAAGCGGAAAATTCATTTCTGTATTACCTGGCTGCCAATCTAAAAGTCTAACTTTTGGAGACACCCCTAAAATATTCCAGATTGCTATAGCAACATTAGTAAAATCAAACGCACGCGAAAAGGCATCCTCCTCTCGCATAAGCCTATCAAAATACTGCTCTGGCTCCGAGATAAAAGCTATACGACAAACCGATTCAACAACCAATGAAAACAGCTTTTTACTTAATTTTTCAGAACTCAAATTCACAGCATAAGACTCATGTACAGAATGCCGTACCTCTATCAAAGTCTCAAGATATTCTGACCTTCCTTCATGAATAGAAAAATCAATAGCATCAACAATTGAAGCTGAAGGGATTATCCGAAGCCTTATATTCGATTGGTGAGGAAACAAACTAGAATCAAGACTTGTTGCAAGAAAAGCTTCAAAAGCAGCAAGAATTGATTCGCCAATAAATAAAGATCTATTATTGTTCGGCACTTCAGCAACTACATTGCAGCCTAATACCTGGGAGCAAAGAGTAGCCTCATCTTCTATTAAGAACTCTGGAAATTCTGGCAAATCATGATTCGCTGGTTGTGACATCCATGCATCAAAAAGACCACGAACACACGATTCATCCTCTTCATGAGGAAGCCAACCATCTGAACGAAGGGTGTCTTCATAACCTAGTGCATATAATGACGCTATAAGTGAATGCTCAAGACCAAGATTTTCAAGCTTTGCTGGGAGACAGCTTAAGTAATGCAAATCTTTGAAAGGAGTTTTGAGAAGAAGAATTCCAAGAACTTGGTCTTGATTTTCCCTCTCTTTAAGATATTTTTCTTGAGTTTCCTCATCAAAGTCTAAAACTTTTGCAATGACCGTAGCATTTTCAATCCAAGTAAGAGCAAGTGGAACTTGTCCTAGTTGTAGTTCAATCCAAACCAAACGCTGCAAGCAAGCAAAAGCTTGGATAGTAATTGTACCGTTTTCCCAATACTCGCTAAAAGCCTGAGATGCTGCTAAAAGCATATTGGCTCGTGCAGCCCATAGTAAACCTACTGATTCATAGGCAGTTGCACATAGCGCCAGAGCAGCAATCAATTCACCACGGCACTCGTGCATAGCTAAGTCATGTTGCGCTCGACCAAGAAGAGAAATTGCTTCGTAATGTTTACCTCTAAAAAGCTTTTGTTTTCCTCGTGTCAAAAGCATACGACCAGAAGCTGCTCTGCTCTCCCGTTCCTGAGAGAGCAAAAGCACAGACTCAAAAAGCTCATCAAAGTTAGGATCATCAGAAAAATACTCTCCTAGCTCCATGAGAATTTCGACAAGAGAGGTTACAGGAAAGTTAACTAAACCTCTACACTCTTCAAATACTTTACAGAACTCACCAAGTATCCTCTTTAATTCAAAAGGTTTATCATTGCACTGGTTAAGATCCATTAATAAACCAATAGACCGTGACTGTAAAACAGTACTCGGTCTATCTAGTTCAGATTGAAGTCTTTGTAGTTCAGTACGCAAAGTTTTAGTTCGTGTATCTAGCTTTGCATCCAAAACATTAAGTTGCGAACGTTTCACAGTAGCCCACAATAACTGCCACAAGTTAGCCAAGAGTTCGATATCTGTAACTTGACTACTCCCAACAGCTAAACGTTCAACATTATCGTAAATGCAATTAAAAGCACTAAAGTCATCATGCCACCAGAAAGAAGTCCACGCTTTATCGTAAGCACATTGAAGCTTCTGCTGATGCGTTCCATAATGTTCAGCTACACGTTCAGCCCGTGCAAAGCGTCCTTCAACCTCTATACGTGGTAATTCCAGTTCACGTGATAACCTAGCAGCCTCAATACAGTCCTCAACAAGTTGATACTCAATTCCTTGATAGCGAGTAGGATCTTGTATGTGCACCTCTAACTCACTCAACTCAGATTCACGAACTACATCTAAAGCCCCCTTCTTAACAGATGGAGTCAGTGTTGAACTAATTCTGAGAGTTTCTATAGCTAGATGTTCACGCTTGTTCTGAAACACCTTATCGAGTATCCAAGTTCTGTCCAGAACTCGTACGATCACATTGTATTTTTTGAACAGTTCATCCTCAATAGCAGATCGATCTTTGTCCTTGATGAACTGACTACTAATAAAATAAATTAAGGCATAACCACGCTGCGTTTCTACAATTCCTTGCACATCAGAGCGAACTTTTGAACGCCATTCTCGCTTAGCACTAATAGCAAAAGCCCAACGCTCTGAAGCAGCTTCACGTCCAATCCCTTCATACCAAAGAAGCGAAACAGCATCAGATACAGGATAAGTTTCAGAATCTACTTTGCTATCTCCTCCTCCAGTGGGTCCCGTTTGAGGCAAAAGATTAGGGCAAAGCTCTTTTTCTGCCAATCGTCGGCAGAAATGCTCAAAATCCTTTTCTTGACTACGACTAGTCAACTTTTCCAAATGATATTCAAGGAAACTTCGTCCTAAAAGCGGTTCTCCGACTACCTGTGTATCAGAAAAGAGATGGGGTCGCCGCGCCCTCATGAAGTCAGACGGGCGAAAGGCTACTGACTCAGATTGTCGCTGTTTTCCAGTCATAGCTTTTTTAAGTTTTAACCAGAATCCGCCGATTGGTAGAATACAAAAATACTATTATAGTCACTATCCCCGTAATTGAGTCTGAGCAAAGCATTTTATAGCAGTCCTTTGAAGGCTTAGCTCTCATAGAATTCACTTCTATGAAAAATTATCAACAACTCTTACTCTGTGGACATAGAACAAAGGAAGTAGAGAGGCGTCTGGTAGTTGGGGGAGAATTAATGAAACCTTAACGGGCTGAAAGGTTGTAATCTCGTTAAGCCTCCTAAACACTCGATGCACTCAAAAGCTGAACAATTGCAAACAGTCCCAACATAAGGAGTTGTTGACAGCTTAGTAACCTGAAATCGATTACAAAGTGACTATCGATATGGTTGGCTGACAAAACTTTTACCCCTCATTCCCCAGCCCCTTCTATCACAAAGGGAGAAGGAGAGCAAAAGGCTTATCAGTGCTCTCAAAGCCCTCTTTCGTTCTAAGAGAGGAAGGGCTTCTGGAGTTTTGTCAGTCAACCAGCACTACCTCCTCTATCCTCCAAGATCTGCTATCACCCCATAGAAGCTAATTTACATAGATCCCACCGCCGATGGCATATCGGGAAAGAAATCATCTGGATCTACAGGTACATTGGCTGAGTAGCGAACAACATGCTCAAGACGCCACAGGACTTGGTTTACCTAGAGTAGTTCTCCAGCAACAGGCAGACGAGTGAACCCAAAGTTGAGGAAAGAATCAGGGAAGGATTGATTAATCTGGGATTGTTGAGCTAGGTATAGAGGCTTGTTTTCTTCACATGGCAGACGCTGAAACTTAGCGTAAAGAACCCCTTGCTCGTCATAACACGTTGCTATCGGCGAGGTTGAGTCATTTTTGAACTTCAAAGAGTTAGTGGATTTTTTGACAAATGAAAAATCAGGAGGCTAAGCATCAACAAAGCAGTTTGCGATCCACCCCTTCTGGCTTGGTTCAATGCGAGGCTGCACCAGTGCATCGAGCGAGGGATATAGGATAGGAGCGATCGCCTCACTCCAGACTACGCCATTGAATTGCATGGTACGCCCAGTCAACTGTACTGAATCCCTGTAAGCCACTACTCCCAAAACTGAAGTTGGGTCACGTGTCGGGTTCTGCCGGAAGTTGGCGTTAATGTGCGTTCGACAGGGTGAAGCGCAATTTTGGCGGTTTTCGAGACGTTCCACTGTTCGTGTCTTGAGTCGTTCCCATAGGAATACCCTCTCTTCACCTAAGTAGTTCACTCTTCTTCTGGAGTTGCTTCAATTTGAGCGATCGCCGTGTTCAAAGCAATCTCCAATTGCTCTGCGGTTGGAAGGCTCTTTTCCAGTGCTGGCGGCAATTTGGACTGGAACTGATAAGAAGAGACGCTAATCGGTTGATTACTACCCTGAAGCGCGTATTCGACAGTGGTGCGGTCCTTTGACTTGCAGAGAATGATGCCAATTGTGGGGTCATCTCGCTCCGTCCGCAGAATGTTATCCACCGCCGCAACATAAAAACTCATTTGCCCAGAGTGCTGCGGTTCAAATTCCCCCATTTTTAGGTCAATTACCACATAGCGATGTAGGGGAATGTGATAAAACAACAAATCAAGCCTGTATTCCTTGCCGCTGACTTCCAGTGGGTACTGGCTGCCCACAAACGCAAATCCTGTGCCCAATTCCATCAGAAAATCACGGATATGCGATACCAGTCCTCGCTCCAGATCCCTCTCTTGTGCCTCATCACTTAACGTCAAAAAGTCCAGCGCATAGGGGTCTTTGACGATCTGCTGCGCCAGGTCTGACTGGGGTTTGGGTAGGGTACGTTCAAAATTCGTGATAGCACCGCCCTGGCGATCGTACAATCCAGTTTCGATCTGCATCACCAGAATATCCCGGCTCCACCCACCCTCTAGCGATTTCTGGGCATACCAGAGGCGTTCTTCTAACGTTTTCAGCTTGTCTAGCAGCACCTGATTGTGTCGCCAGGGAATTTGTCCAGCGCAGCGCAGGACAATTGCCTCGTCCGGGTAAGCCTCTGCAAAAGCTCGCATGTAGAGCAGATTTGTCCGCGAGAAACCCTTCATATCTGGGAATTCCCGTTTCAGGTCTTCCGCTAGTCTACTGACGACCTTGCTTCCCCACCCCTCTTCTTGCTGGCGCTTGAGAATTTCTCGACCAATGTGCCAGTAGAGCAACATCAGTTCCTGGTTAACTGCCAGGGATGCTCGAAGCTGCGCTGTCCGAATGCGCGTCTTAAGCGCATCGAAGAAGGCATTGTAACGGGCAATGTCAGGGAAGAGGGAATCGGTCACGAGGATGAAAGGGGAAATAAGTATTGCTCTTACAGTTAACTATTTTCCTTCTAGCAAGGATTCAATTTCCGTCATCAACTTCTTGAGCCGATTTTGTTTTTTGCTGTCATTCCAAACATCAGACTTCTTCAACTTTCCATATATTCTGTCGAAGTCATCTCTTAAGGTAGGAGGCTGATCGCTGTCATTGGGTTGTCCTGCTACAGTAATCTCAGCTCGAATCTGTGTGAGAGAAAGTCCTTCATCAATTGCCCGCTTTAAAAGTGCCTGCCGCTGTTCAGGATCTTTAACTTTGGCGATCGCCTTCGCTTTCGTATACTCGATCTGCCCTTGCCGGAGAGAATCGAGGATATCAGGAGGAAGGTTTAACAACGGAAGACGGGTGGTACGAAAGGTTTCAGGCGTTATATCAGCAATGCTAGAGAGCACTTCACCAACTTGCTCAATTTGACGTGAAACGTTTCCCGTCAACTCCTGCCCTCGTTTTTTCGCGTTGGCAACCTGGTTTAGAAGAGAGGTTACGTCCTCCTTGTTAAGGTTCAACTCGATAGTGAGGAGATTTAGAATAGCTTCCGTTTCTTCAACAGGGTTAAGGTCTTCCCGTTGCAGGTTTTCTACAAGAGCAATGCGGATAGCATCCTGGTCATTGAGATCTCGGCTGACGATAGGAATTGTATCCAGCCCCACCTCTTTTGCGGCTCTGTATCGTCTTTCTCCAGCAACAAGCTCGTATTCTCCATCTGCTAACGGGCGAACCAGCAGAGGTTCAAGAATGCCATACTCACGCACTGACTCCACCAGTTCACGCATCTTAGCGGGGTCGAAGTACTTGCGAGGTTGATCTTTGGGTAGGCGAATTTTATCAACAGGCACCTCAGTAGAAGGTTCATCGCCCAGTTCCTCTAGCAAGCCACCTACGTTTCGCATCTGGTAGGGTTGTGCTGTTCGCTTTCTCGTTGCCATTACAGATCCTCTAAACCTTGGGCAATAGTATCTAGAATTGCGATCGCAGGATGCTTCGGTGCAAAAAGGGCCAGTGGAAGGTGTTCCTGGGATGCATCAGCAAACGCAATAGAGCGAGGAATAGGAGGATAGATCTTACCTACTTGAGATAGCTGATCGTCGATTGTTTGGAGGCTCATCTTAGCTTGAACTGTTTGTGCCTCGTGCATTGTAGGAACGATCCCAGCAATCTTCAAGAATTTGTTAGCACGAGCACGGACGCGAGAAATTGTATCCAGCAATAGATCGGTTCCAACCAATGCTTTGTAGTGCGTTTGAATAGGAATCAATGTATGCGTGGCCGCAACAAGGCTCAGGTAGCTGAGAATGCCAAGGCTAGGAGGGCAGTCGATCAGGATGAAATCGTAGGAATCCAGAAATGGAGCTAGAGCTTCCTTTAAGCGAAGATCGCGCATATCTGCGACAACTAATTCCAATTCGGCTGCACTAAGCCTCAAGTTAGCCGGAGCCAGATCCATTCCATGTATGCTCTTGTGGATTGGCATCTCCTCGCTCAAAACCACAGCATTATAAATAGTGCGAGACAGGTTGTATACGTCCAACCCCATAAAAGTAGTCAAGGAGGCTTGAGGGTCCATGTCGGCCAGCAGCACTCGACAGTTTCTCTGAGCTAACTGATAGCCCAGGTTCATCGTCAAACTGGTCTTAGCAACCCCTCCCGCTTGATTAAACAGTGCGATAACTTTTACCACTAGCAGGTTCCACATCTATATCCAAAAGTTTAGGGGATTCTGGCAGGGCAATGGTAGGCGTTTCCAATAAAACTGACTCGTCAAGCCTAAAATTTGGGGAATGAATGACATCTATAAGAGACGTGCCATGATAGGGGTAGAGATAATAAAAAGAGGGATTGCTACTGGCGGATAGTGGCATCACTTGATAGTCGGCAGTTCTTGGAAAAAACCATGTCAAGAGGATTTGGAGCTACAAAGCCTAAGCGCCGTGCCAAAAAGTCTTCAGCATCCCAAGCATCTAAGGTGCGTCAGTGTGACGTAGAAGCAGGCTCCCGTTTTTCTCCAGAGGAAGACTGGAAGGTTAATTGTGAAAAACAAGCTTTAGCCTGGTATGCCGGTGTCTACAATCCCTTAGCTGAAATCGAACCAGAGCGCATCAGAGCGATCGAAGCTAATGAGGAAGAGTGGCTGTTCCTTGCAAGGATGATTGGCTGGCTGGAGGTTGATGACGAGCTAGATGCACTCTACTTCACAGCACCACCCCCGGCTTTTGATGAGGTCCAGGCGGATTGGTATCTTCGCCCAGTCCTGACGACCTTTTTAGATGAGCCAGCTCTCCTTAAAGACGTGATGGCTGATCATCCCATTCCTCACCAACTGGTCGATCAAGTCATCGCGCACCATGCAACACGTCTGAAATGGAAGCCCCAAAGAGTAGCAACCTTTATTCAGGAGGTATCGGGTAAGCCAGGGGCTGACGACCTACTAAATGAGGACTATGCGGCTATCCTGCTTGAGCTTCAGCGCCTATAGGCAGCAGGTCTCCCCAAGACCTATCAGTCCTCCTGAAACCTGGTCATGTAGCTGTCGAACAGTTCATCAATTTTTTGAGCATCATAGACAATCGTTCCCCGCTCATCTCGGAATGTACGACTGCGATCGCCCCGAAAAGATAGCCAGTTGAAGCTGGTGCTGATCGCAAACTTTCTATCTGAGATGAGAATCTTGGCGTGGGTGTCGCCCAACCGTTTGAGCTTGAAATTGGGATACTTTTGGGTTAAATCCTGAATTGCTTTCTGTGCCTGCTTGTCCCAAGAATTTTTATCAGGCTTCGTCTCCCCAAACCCATAGCCAATGTAAACCTTAACCTTACGCCGAAGCAGCTGCTCGAACTGGCGAATGAACTCTCGCGTCACTGAAGCAGACGTGATCCAGGGCGAGATAATTAGCAGCCGTTCCTGGCTATCCTTCAAAGCTTGCTCCAACTTAGGGCGATGGTCATAAACCTCTAACCAGTCCAGCGGTGCTTCTGCAATTTTCTGCTCCAGTTCAGCAATCCTTTTCTGTGCAGCATCAATCTGACGCTGTAGTTCCTCTTTTTCCTCATCTGCCTTAACAGTCTCTAATTTCTTCTGGGCGCTTTCCGATTTGGATTGTGCTGAAGCAACCTCCTGTTTCAAGCTTTCCAGAGACGAGAAGGGTACTTGGCGAACATAGTCCCAACCCAGCAGCTTCTCTGCTAGTCTTCTAGGCTCGCTTTCATAGAGACTCTCCAGGATGCGGAGTTTTTTAACACTATTGGCACGGGCAAAAGCGTCTTCATAGTCGGTGTCTAATCGGCCATCAACGACAAACGCAACCTGCACTTCATTACCGGATTTAGATCTGTAAACCAGTGCTTGAGCTGGGACAAAGAAGCTTTCTCGCCGATCGACTGCCCTAAGCGCCAAAAAGTCTCGCTCCTGCTCTCGCTTCTGTTTAATTGTGCTTTCAACCTTTCGAACGACAGCATCCACATCCCTGAGTTTAAGATCACCGACTTCTGGAGGTTTGGACTTAGAGGGTGGAATTTCCAAAAAACCACGATCACGCAAATCTCTCGGGCGAAGCAGGCGGGAGTCAAACCGACCGTACCATTTGACATGGCGCAGAAGGCCATCAAAATTAACCGGAAATGAGCGTTCTTCTGGAACAATCTGCATTGCTTCCCGCAGAGTGCGTTGCCCACGTTGAGTCAATGCCCACTGCTGAACCTGTGATCCTTCAGGGGCAAGCAAATCAATGTCTTCGGTCATCCGCAGGTTAATCATTGCATCGCGGGCGATCGCCGGTTCCAGTCCCAGGAATGCAGCAATTTCAGCTTCAGCTGTTAGCCCAGCGTGAATTGCTTTCAGAATAAACTCCTCAATCGGTGGCAGTTTCTTCTTGACCTGAGTAATTGCCCGAACGGTGACGCGATAAACTGGTAGCCCAACATCCCGGCAACTCACCAAGTCAAAACCTGCACGATTGTTGTAGCGGCGCGCTACTTCATCGAGCAGAGAATCCGGATCGTGAAGGGGTAACTCTTCTGCGTTCATGGCTTGGCTCCCGTCAGGTTGCAACTGTCAGGATGCCGTTCAATATGTTTCAGAACTTCAGCAAGTGGGTTAGGCGGAGCTGTTGAGCAGAAGTAGTGATCGCCCACAATTACTAAACCGATACGTCCACGTGACAGAGCAACGTTCAGGCGTTCCCTCTTATTAAGAAAGCCTAGCTCACCTCGCTTGTTAGAACGGGTCACGGAGTAGATAGCAATATCCGCCTCCCTTCCCTGAAACGCATCAACGGTATTGCATTCAATATGAAGAGCCTGCAAGTTTTCAATTTCAGAATTGAGCCGTCGGTTAATCAGCTTCCGCTGAGCCGTGTAGCCAGTCAGAATGGCAACCTCATATTTCTTCTGGGATACTGCCACAGCATTGTTCAATTGCCTCAAAAGTTGAATAATGACAGAAACCTCACAAGCATTGTTATAGCTAGGACGTGCTGATTGCTCAAGCCGATCGGAAAGTGACGCAGTCGTCAACCAGGTCACAGCTTTAGGCAGCACATGATTTAGATGAGGATCGAGCGCCGGACCATCGCTGCGAAGTCTACCGTCATAGAAACACTGGCTAATCAATTCACCGATAGGTTGAACCATGCGATGCTGGATTGCCAGACTTTTACGGCAAGCCTCTGGTAGGGTGCGAAGCAGCAGATCAAACAAGGTTTCCTGAACATCCTCAGGCTTCAGATCGTATTTGCCCAGAAACTGAGCATCGCTACTGGCTTCATCTTGAAAAGGTGGCAGTTGATTAGAGTCCCCAACCAGAATCCACCGGCGAGATCGCGCCATCGGAACCAGAACTTCAGTCGCCGTCGCTTTCGAGGCTTCATCCACAATGCACAGGTCAAATTCGATATCCTGAACATCTCGCGGCATCCCAATACAGGTTCCTGCAATAACCTGCACCCGTTTAAGGAAAGCAGCATTAAATTGATCGTTGCGTCCAAACTGGTCCGACCACTCTGCTTGTAGAGTTAGCAACCGCTGCAGCTTTTTAGCATCTGGATGAGCCAGGTCAATCACTTTCTCCAGCCGTCCATCCAGTTCTTTCACAGACAGCTTGAGAAACTTCCGAATATTGCTGCCACTAATTTGTTGTAGGCGATTCGCGATTTTCTCCTTCTCATCACGAGCAAGCTTTGATTGTCGGTTCAGGTCGTCAATCTCTTCCTCAAGCTGAAGTAACCGCTCACGCAGATCTTCAGATATCCCCGATTCGTCCAGGGCCTTCGGCTTTCGAGGATCATAAGGAATGGGAGATAAATCGTCCCGCTCACGCTTACGGCTGTCCAGATCCGCTCGTAACCCATCAATTTTTAGCGTAATGTTCCTCAACTCCTGGAGCTGCGTCGCCTGCTCTACCTCCTGGGCAGAAATGTTGCGTTGGGCAGCCCAATCTGACAAAAACTGTTGGCTTGCAGTCAGCACACTCTGCCGCCAGTGATTCATCTGCTCCTCAACTAGCAGCATCTGAACCCCTTCAGCCACCTTTTCATGATTCCCAATTCTTACCAGCTTCAGATTCATGTTCTGAGACTGGATGCGTTCGAGGGCATTGTCTAATGCGACATGAGTTTGTGAACTCAATAAAATGCGGGCATCCGGATTACTCTGAAGCGTTTGAAGGATGACTTCTGTGATAAACCGAGTTTTTCCAGTTCCTGGAGGCCCTTCCACTACAAGAAAGTCCTCCGTTCCCAGTGCCGCTTCCACGGCTTCTTGCTGAGATTCATTCAGCTTTTGGAAGAACGAAGCCAACTGCCTGGAATGGGGAATCTGGGTGGTACTGGGAGAAATTAACAGGTGTCGTAAGTTAGTTCGCACGGCTCGATCAAAGCGAATCGCATCGACCGCTGCCTTTTGACGGTATAACGCCACCTCAGCTGCACGTGTATCGAATCTCAGTTCACCAGCTTCTGGCAACTGGGCTGGATCACCATACTGGATGTACAGAACCAGGCGATCGTCTGTAACTTCTTCGACATCGCCACCCAAAATGCTGGAGCCATTCTCCCGAACAATATGGCGTGGCTGACCGGCAATATCGTCGTCAGGCAGTGCCATAAGCTGAAAATAGACACGGCTGGCATCATATTCATAACTGGAGTAAGCCAGTGGAGCCTCTCGTTCCCTCTCCCAGTCTGCCTTTGCCCGCAGCAGATCACTCCACACACGGAAAAGCCGCTGCTTCTCCTCCTCAGCTTTTATTTGGCGCAGCGTTGCTTCATGCTCTGCCACATCAAACTTAAAATTTTGAATGACCTCGATCGCTTCACTCAGATTGAAAGGACTACCAAACCTGAATTCATAGTCTGGCTGCCAGCCACTTTCACGCTTGCCTTCCAGCGCTGAATTGGGTAGTGCCCTTGCGTTAAAAATCCATAGGTAATCCTTGTCAGCAGCAACGTGATAGCTGTAGCCAGATCCAAACAACGCATAGTGATTTTCAGGATATTCCTCGTCCGGTGAGGCTGCTTTGGGGTTGTGATAGCGAGTGATGCCACAGGCTGTATTCAAGTCATCCCTTAAAATCCGCTCAATTTCGGGCTGCGAGGCATTGAGTTCTGCCTGCAGACTCTTCATTGCCTTAGGAGAGATCTTGAGATAACAAATCCCTCTCGTAGTCCTACTAGCGCGCAAACGCTGACTCTGAACAGCCTCCAACTGGGCAAGCAGAACTTGGGCGTTATCAGGTCGCTCATCCGGATCATCAGAAACACAAGCTTCAATAATCTCAAGAACCTCGGATGGAACATCCAGCGCCTTAAGTGCCTTAGAAATGTCCTCGTAATCACCAAGCTCAATCGATGTCAGGCATCTCAGCGCAATGACTCCCCATCCATATACATCACGAGTATAGGTGTAGCCACCCCTATCGCGTTCTGGTGGAGTGTATGGACGCGAAGTGAATTCAGCAAGCGTAACTTTAGGTTCAAAGTATCTCTTGAGTTTAGAAATACCAAAGTCAGCCAGCTTAATTTGGTTATCACTGGAGACGAGAACATTGCTGGGCTTAAGGTCACGATGAATACAGTTGCGCTCATGGGAGAAAGACAAAGCCTGTAGAATCGGCAAGCCAATCACTGACCAGAAATCGTCCCATCCGTCAGGCGGTGATTCAGCCAGCAATTCTAGCAGCTGCCGCTCCACCCAGGGCATCACTAGAAAATAATGCCCTGTCTCAGGGTCAATTCCTGAATCCAACAATTCAACAACACATGGATGCTTTAGCTCCTGAAGTGCTTGATTCTCACGTCGGAAGGATTCCGTCAATATCTCCTCTTCAATACGCCCATGCTTGAAGACCTTGACAGCGACTCGCTTGAAGTTATCCCGTAAATCGACAGCCTGATAAACATCTGCCATCCCACCTGAATGAGGCGGTTCCGAGAGAACGTAACGACCGTTAATAGTTAGAACCGGTGGATTGGGCATTCTGTCTGTATCTACGCGAAGAGTTTAGCCGTATCAACGGGAGCTAGTCAAAACACGCTGAACTTAGAGTACCCAGCCTGCTTCTCTACGCACTGCAAGTAGATGCACCGACACAATTTGTACCCATTATAGAATTTTCGGAAGGGTGCCCCAGACACCAGTCAGGTACAGGTCTGAAGCTTCCTCAATAGGTCAACCAGTTCTACGTGAGTTAATTGCCACCGGCTTCTTCCTCCAAATTGTTCTGCGATCCAACTTTTCGCCTGTGCAGGAGTCCAGCCAAGGCGTTGAAACTGCACTTGAACCTGAGCGATCACGTCCCCAACATCCTCTGGATTAGAATTGGCAGCTACTGCAGAAACGTTCTCAAAACCTACTGAATCATGCTCCGACTCAGTAGAACCATTTAGCAGAACATTAGGTGATGAACTTGCAGTTGAGGAGGAACTCGATGATAGGGACTCACCCAGCAATTCCAGTTGCTTGCTCTTTGAACGGAAATAATGCTCATCAGGAGGAGGCAGATCATTGGAACGAGTTTGCTTAGGCTGCTGGCTCTTAGTAGCAATCTGAGCCAGAATCTGCCGAACTAATGCAGGTCCAGTCAAAAAGACTTCAGCCTCACCTGTGTGAGAGGTATCCAAAGGAGAGGAAACATCCTCTCTGGCAGAGTCACCTGTGGAAAACCCCCCAGACCCCCCAACAGCCAGATCAAAGACTCCACCTGCTTCCTGCACTGAGGGTGCAGAAGCAGGGTCGGAGATAAGCTTATTGATATTAGTAGGGTGGTATTCCTCATCCAGCAAGGGTTTCAAGCTTTCAGAATTATTCAGATTTCCTTCAAGAGGGTGGCATTCCTTATCCAGTAAGGGTTTTACCTCTTTGGGGTGCCACAGGTCGCGATATTTATCCAAAGTGACATTGCCAATTCCATAGCTTCTCAGTACTCTCTTCCGCTCTGTCGCTTGGACTGGCAGTGTACCCTTTTCCAGTTGATCAGCGATCGCACCTCTAATTCGGTCTTTGGCTGCCTGAGATTGTTGTTCGTTCCAGGATGGTTTGCTGTCACCTGAATGTTCTTCTAAGGGCTGCTGCATCAGTTTCTTGCTGGTAGAAGGGTATGGGTAGTAGCGAACTTCTGCCGCTCGTGCCCACTCTGCTGCCTTCTTATGAATCTCGTGCTGGTGATCACAGAAGTCTAGATACCCGGGGAGAGACTGAGCAACTTCGGCAATGCGGTCGGCTAAGGCTTGCCCTTCTAAAGGCTCACCTCCAAACAAAGCGTGGTAAAACACCCGTTCCCGATTTGCGATCTTCCCAAGCAAAAATTGGGTTTGTCCTGAGCTTGTCCAGCCAGGCTCAATATCGTTGTTCAAATCAGTCAAATACTTACGCCCACGAGTTCTGATCCTCTTCCCGTAGCTCTTGCGCTGCACTGATTTGGCAAGTCGCTCTACCTCATTGGCAGACACCTGGTTCCGACGTGCGGCAAACTCCCATTGTTGAACAAAGGCGTGATGGGAGGAGAAAATTGGCTCCCAGTCTTTGTTCAGCAAATAAGATCCCTGCTGGAGAGGCAGACGGTGCCCGTTATAGTTAATGGGCGATTCAGTTGCAGGTTTTGGGTTGGGGAAGATTTCAAGCTGTCCGCCTCGTAGTTTGAAGCCCTTTCCTTCCAGCAGGGACTTTGCTACCAAGGCGATCGCCCAGGACAGAACTGCTTCTTCAAACGGGAAGTATAGGTGCAACCCATCGCTATCGGAACTTCTGACAATAATGCACTCGACCAACCCTAATGGTTCAAGTGTCTCCAGTATCCGGGCGATCGCTAATGGATCCTTGTTAGGGTGGTAAGCACTGCGAGCGTCAACGTCAGCCATGAGGTACTGCGTAATACTGCCGAAGCGAACACCATACAGATACTCACCTTTCTGGATCATGCGATCGGTGAGCAGGTGAGTGCTTTCTGTCTTCCACTCTGGTCTTTTCTTTGGCTCTGGGTGCTCTGCCCAGAGGTAATCGCCTCGGTGGGGGAATAGGGCAAGAAATCGATCATCCCATTCCCGAACAAATTCAAAACGTTGAGGAACTGGTTTGTAGGCAGGTGCGATCATGCAGCACCTCCTAGTTCGGGCACACACCCAACTGAACCGGTCATGACAAACTCCTAATAAATGACTTTCGTATGTTGCGAGGCGTAAAAGTCACCAAAGAAGTCGTCGCTTTTGCAAAAAATCTACATAAAAACTTTTCTCGGGACTTGCAAGTTGATCCCAAGATGTTAGAATTTGTTTGCATGACGAAGTGTCGTCATGTAGGGGGTGGATTCCCTTGTCGGGCTATCCAGGCTACATACCGAACAACACATTGCGGAAGAAAGTTTCCTAGGCTTGCCTCACCGCCTTGTGTACTCCTAATCGGTGACTTCAATATGAATACTTCGTGCGACCCCTGACTGGTACCAACAGTTGGGGGTTCAATCGTTTTGAGGCACCCTCCTTAATCCAATCAACACCTTTTTTCCTCCAATGAGCGTTATTTACCCTATCAGATAGGGATACGATACGTTAACACATCTTGTAGTATGTTTGAACTGCTCAACATCTAGCGAGCATGCACCTATTTTAGGTCTATCAACCTCCATGGGTAGGGTCATTTAAGATCAAACAAGATCAATTTAGAAGATCAATTTTGATCAAACTGCAAACGGTTGATCAGAGAGACTAGCCGTTTCATCTCAACTCTAGGCATCCTCCTTCTTATCCTTATCAGTCTTTCCCTGATCGTGCTCCTTGGCAGCTTTTAAGGCTAGCCAAGCAAGCAGATTTGGGACAGACCTGGCTTCGTCGTCTGCCCATTGCTGCAAGATGCGGTGCGTGTCGTCATCTAATGTGACCGTTATCCGCTTGACCAACTGTTCTTCCTCGATCTTGTCTGCCATACAGTTTAGTGTTTGATCAGATAGATCAGAGAATTTATGGTTATTTATGTTTTTAAGCATAGGATTATGCTAATTTATGATCACGACTTTCACAGAGAAAGTTTTGGGTAAATCCTTAACTCCGAGGCAAAGATTATGGAGAAACAGCTATCAATTCCCCCCGTCACGATGCCGGAGCAAATACCCCAGCCGCTTCCAACACCTAAATTTCAATTAGGGCAAGCAGTTCGTTGGGCTTGCGTTCCGACGAGCGACTTTGGGCGAGTGGTGGGAGTTGTTTTTGGCAGTGAGGGGAGTGTTCGTGAGCTTGGCTTTCACTACGCGATCGCATTGGATGAATCCAGCCCATCCTTTGCCGATGGCATCACCTCAGATTGGGGGTTTGAGGGTGACTTGGAATTGGTTGGTGCAGAAGTAGAAGGCGATCGCCCAGAGGATACGCAATGAAAAGCTACCCATCGAAACGACAGTGGGAGCTATTTCACCTCTATGAACATTGCCCACCCCCTTTACCACCGATGGCTTTCACCCAATTGTGGGAAGTTTCGTACGCTGAGCTAGCAACTTTGACAGGTGCCTCACGCAGCACGATTGAACATTGGTTTTCATCGGGGTCAAGTCAGCGCGAACCTTCTGAACGTTGCTGCCGAAGACTGGCGGAGGTGCATTTGTTGTGGTCGAATAGCGATCGCATTCGCCCAAGCTTGCTTCAGAGTTGGTGCCGACTGATGGACTTTCATGGGGAGTAGTCTGCTTGTCACAGCGACAAAACTCAATTGCCTCCCAGAAGAATGAGCTTTTCAATGGGTGATATCCCAAAAATCTCCTCAATCCTGGAAGCTCTTGATATGCCAACAGAAAAGCCTGGTGTAATGACCTATATCGATTCAGGCTTATACAGGCAGCTTATAGCATTGAAGGAGAAGCGGGGTGCCAAATCACTTTCTCAGACCGTTGAGGAGATATTGAAGGAATATTTCGGTGGCGCAATTTCCTCCACCCTTTCAAATACTCTATTTCTTGAACAACAAAGACAGTTAGTTCAGCAAATTACCGATCTTTCAGAGAAATACCAAACACTCCAGGAAGCGATCGTTGATCTACAGAGCATTGTTCTTGCTGTAGCTAATGTCACCCAGCCAAGTTCAGCCCCAATTAATCTTCTTACTCAGCAACTCATAGCGAGACGAGTTTCTCAGCAGCTATCTCAACAAAAGAGAGAGAATGGATTGATTCAAGATAAGTACAACTTAGAAGTATTAACTCAGTCTCAAAAATTAGATGGTTTAGCACCAGAAGATATAAAACGAGGATTAACAGGAACTCAGCTAGCCAATCGGCTAAATATCCATGCATCAAATTTAAGTAGAAAGAGATCTGATTCTACTTTTTGTAGCTGGAGTCAGCAGCTAGATCCAGACAATATTTCCTGGGAGTACAATGCTCTCTCTCGCAAGTTCTATCCTTGTTAAGAGAATGATTTTAGTAATTTTGAGAGCAATTTTGACCCCCGAAGAAATCATTAAAATCGTCACAGTACGACTTCGTACTGCAAAAAGTACGAAGCCATTCCTCTAGTGATAGTAGAAGCTAGAGATAGCAGATATTTCAGCAATTGCCGAATACTAACACAGTGAATAGTGTTCCAGGATTTATTTATAAAAGTACTATTTTTTCGTACTCATTCAAAGGGGATTCTACTAGTAGATTACCTGAGTTGAGATTAGAAAAAACAGAACACTAACAAGATAGTGTTCTGCATAATTAGAATCAGAATAGCTTGAAGTTATTTAGTTCTGGTGTTTGCAATTCTTGGATTTTTCCACCAATTATCAACAACTCCTTTGTGCCTAATGGATCGCTTGGCAATTTGCTTCCGGTATTTTCCTCCCATCTCTGGATCATGGTTGAGCATCTCTGACACTTGTGGGTTGTCTGCTTGATCTTCAGCAATATGGCGAAAACGATGCGGAGAAGTCCAGCGAGTTTTATCAAGCACAGCCTTTGAGGCTTCTGCAACTGAAGGCTGAATTATCGCGTGTACACCCGTGCTTGATAAAGGTTTTCCAAATGCTTGAGGACGGCTAAAACCAAAGTGGAAGAAAACACTATTGTTTTCCTCAAAAGCTGCTTTTGCTATAGGATAAGCATCAATCCTATTTTGTAGCGCTTTGCAGGTTTTCTCAAGTTCTGATATGTATGCTTGCTTGTTCTTTACCCAAGGTGAGAAAACTCCCTGGTAAGCTGCATCTAGCCTTTGCTGAACCTTTTCTAACTGTCCTAACTCTTGTCCCCAAAAGTTTAGCCAATTCTCCAAAGATTGAAGCGCCCACTCTACTCTAGGTCTATACTTCCTCAGCCAAGTATCAATGTCGGCAGTCAAAACATTAGGCAAAGGGTAATTGCGTAATCCATTATACCGCTGGTTCTTGTGTGTAATGTTTTTGGCAAAGTATCGATACTCATTTTGCTCATCCAATTCTCGAAACAATGTTTTTCCTTCAACATATTGGCGTGGCTCCTCAGAACGATTTGGCAAATAAACAAAAAGTTTAACAAGTAGGTAGGCTTGGTAGTACCATAAAACCCTTGCATCAGATTGTTTTTCACCCTTAATAGCTTTTTCAGTAGACTTACTCACTTTAGAGGTATAAGGAGCACAGCGTTGTCTCAGATAAGGTAAAAGTCTTTCAAGTTCCTCATGGGTAAGAAGTTGGTGATCCCAAGTAGTGTCACAGTTCTTCTCATGTTCCTGCACATAGAATTCTTTACACTCGCTTTGTAGCTCTCTAAGCTCTCGGATAACTTGAATGTCTGACCAGTTGCGGTGCTGAGTTTCTGAAATATGATTAAACTTTGCTACCCCACTCGAGCCGTTTAGCAACTGTAGTATGGTTGAATGGCTTAGCTGGCGTTTTTCAATCTTCCAATCCCTATAATCCTCTAAAAGAAAGAGATCGAGTAATAACTCCAGCTTTAGATCTTCAACAGGAATCTTTTCGATATTCACCACCCATCCAAAAAACTCAAGAAACCGCTTTTCCTCAAGTCGATAAGTTGACTCGGAGACAGCCTTAAAACTAGGTTTTGGCACCCGTTGTTGCCGTGCTGAAACTTCTCTTTGCAACTTAGCTGATTTGCGTTTTTCCCTGTTTAGTTGTCTCCATAACTTCTCGCCACCATCAAGCCGAAATTGTCGATATGCTTCTAGTTGCTGGAGGAGTGGTTCAGGCAATTCTTCTTTCTTCAATGCATAAGGTTCTTGTCGAGAACGGGTAGTAGGTTTCTTAGGTACCTTGGGACGAATAGGAGCAAGCTCAGGCATATTCTCTGGAGCAATGTCGTGCCACCACAGCTGAGACATGACCCACTTGAGGAATCGACCCAGTGGAGGACGGTAGTTTCTTTTGCTCTCAGCACTTAAAATGCCTGTTGCAACTGCTGCATCAAACTGTTGATCAAAAATCTGTAGGATAAATGCAGCAATGTTCTCTTTAGGAGAAGGAAACTGACTGGTCAAGGTTGAATCCTGTGTTTCCAGAGAAGTAACGTTTTTATCGTAAAGACGTTGACAAGCTTGCATCAAAGTCGTGAAATAAAGCTTAGCCAAGAAGTCACCAAATCCCTTGGTAGCTAGATCTTCAGTACCTAATCCTAGTCCAGGGAGTACGTAGCGCTTTAAAGCAGTCTGAGCATTCTTGATATCCTTCTCACTGATCTTACGCTCCTTGCCGGACTGAGACCATCCATCGAGCGCTTGTTTAACAGTCGTCTTGTCCATACCAAATCCTCGCGTGTTTGTTGCAAAGTGACCATGTAGTAGGAATACTTGGCAGCACAAAATAAGGGCAATGAATCCCTGTCATGCTCCCAATGTCAGTCGTACAAGTTGTTAAGAAGATTGTTCCTAGGCTTAGCCGCCTACGTACTGAAGCGATTTGCTGCTGAAAGAAGTAAATTGTTCAGCCGTCAACTTGCTTAGTTTCAAGGTACTTTGAGGCAAAGAATATTTTGAGACCAACGAGGATCAAAACAGATCAGAGTACGAAGTTCGTTCTCGACAGCAGGAACCATTCGTATAAAAAGCAGAGAGGATGGGACTAGGAAGAGGCAATCTCCCTGCACCTATGCAGCAGAAACAGATGCAGCTTTTTGTAGAAGCAGAGGTAGCTTAGTTGCAGCGGAATGCCGCATGTCACTTAGTAGGAGCATGTAATAAAAGGGTGCAATCAGGGTTCTTGTGCCTTAGTAACATGTGCCTTAGTAACAGCTGAGACTCTATGTGCTCTCCAAGAGCTGACTTTTCCCGTTATCTTTTCAGTTGAGCGATCCCTTAATACACCGTCTTCCGAAAGCCCTATTCCCTCGTCAGCCATTATCATCAAGATTAGCTTGTTGAGAATAGAGAATAGCCTGAAACCCTTGTTCTTCTGTTGCTTTCAGACTTAACGGGAAAAGTCAGCTCCAAGAGAGCCTTTATTGGACAGTTACAGAAGCTTTACTGAACAAAGGGTTCAGACGAAGTTTAGAGGTTAGCGACCCAAAAAGTATCCATCACGGGTGCACCTCCGAATTCAACAGCCAACGACAAAAAGGATCAGCAAGCCTCAGATCGCTTACATAAGTTGATTATTCTCTGGGTACGTTTACATTCTGGATACAAAATTCTGCTGATAACTCATTCCCAACAACCAAAACTGCTTCAGGTTGCATCCAGCAAAGGATTCAACGATCGAAGAGCAGTATGTCTTTTGTGTACGTATGCTTGCCAGGCATTCAAGAACTATATTCTCTCGGCATTACCTTAAACAGTCAGGATCAAAATGGATCAGGGGATCTGATTAAGGGGTAATTCCTTTAAAGAAAGTGGTTAAGCTGTGGGTGGTGCTTCCTACTTCCAAGCCTATGAAGAACTATCCACAGAAGGTTCGGTTGACTGCTAGAGGGCGCGATCGAGCTGATGCAGCTTTGGAGCGAACAGGACTAAACACATGGGAAGAGCGTACAGAGGCCACTGGGATCAGTAAAGGCTCGTATCAACGCTTTAAAGAGCACACTGGAGTCTTAAAAAACACTGCTTACAGAATTCTACGAGCACTTAAATTTGACGAGGGGGAGTTTGGTTTTTTCATAGAACCAGTAGAAGCCGTAGAAGAAATTGATCAGCTAATACCTACCCAGTCTGCCGAAGTAGTAGAGCAAAAGCTGATTTCAACCACACGTCAAATATGCCAAGCGCAGTTGGACGAAATCCAACCTTCAACAGCCAACCCATTCACGAGAAGAGTTGGTACAAGATTTACCTGGCGCGACACCTACGTTCCTATTGGAGTTGCTACCCAAGAAAAGCCTTTATTCTTTGTTGCAAATGTAGCCGCTCAACAAGGATCTGAGTTTTATGGTTCTGCAGATTTTAGTTCAAATAAAAAACTGAATCCAAAAGATTTTCTGAGTGAAAGTATCCAATCATCAAAGTCTGATAAAGCTCGGATTGCGATTATAGGTGAGCCTGGAGCTGGTAAGAGTACTTTTCTGAAGAATTTCGCCCATCAAATTTTTGAGGAATATCCCTCCCACTTGATAATTTGGATTCCGATCGCCAAGCTTGAGCAGCAATCTCTAGAGGAATATTTAGTAGAAGTATGGCTCAAAGCAGCTCTTAGGCAATCTGAAGTATCCCCAAGCATGAAGGAAGGTTTAGTTAGGCTGTTTTTTCAGCATCAGGTCTGGCTGCTATTGGATGGCGTAGATGAAATGCAAACAACTACGTCCCCATTAACTCAACTGTCTAGATATCTATCTGTAGGTTGGATCAAACAAGCCAATGTTGTTCTAACCTGTCGTACAGCACATTGGCAAGCTAATGGAAACGATCAATCGAACTACAAGGTTTATCGATTGCTCGATTTGAATGAATCTTCCTCGCCTACCAATCTCTTCGATGATTTGATAGCTAAATGGTGGAGCCATAATCCAGAGAGTGGGCAGCGTTTTAGAGATTACATGAATGCTCCACAAAACCTCCGTTTGAGAGACCTAGCGAAGAACCCGCTACGGCTAATTATGTTGTGTGAGATTTGGGAACTGCACGAGGGCGATCTTCCAGAGACAAAAGCAGAAATTTTCAAAGAATTTATAAGAGCGACGTACCAATGGAAAGAAATTTCCATCGAGAAAGCAGAACTAGACAATTTGCATCATGCTTTAGGGCAATTAGCTTTACAGGCAATGGAGTCTGAGAACTCTAGGTTCAGAATTCGTCGAAGTCTTGTCGAGAAAGTATTTGAATCGTGTCCTGCATTATTGGAGGTAGCAACTGAGGGGGTAGGGTGGTTAAATCCTATTGGATATTCCGTAGAAAAACCTAAAGAGGAAGTATTTGCCTTTTGGCACCCCACATTCCAGGAGTACTTTGCATCAAACGCTATTGCATCAATCGTGTCTGACCAAGATAGATGGAATTTTTTTCTACCACATAATCACTTGAACAAACCTGTAGAAAGTAAAGACGCATCTAAGAATGTATACCGCATCTTTGAAGCACATTGGAAAGAAGTGTTTTTGCTATGGATAGGGAATCAAGATAATCATTCAAACGTGGCTGAAAAGGAACGCTTGATAGAAAGACTTTTGGAATTTGAGGACGAATGTGGAGGTTTTTATCGTATACGCGCATGGTGCTTAGCAGCTGCAGGAATTGCAGAATTTCATCCAAGCAACTTTAGGATCACTGAGAAAATTATCAATCAAATTGTTGATTGGGCGATTGGAGCACACTTCTTTATAGAAGGTGAACCTTATCAACCAGATGATCCATTTTGTCCCCCGGTTGTTCCTAGAGCTTTGAATCCAAACTTCGGAATCTCCTTTGTAATAGCTAACCAAGCAAGGGATGCTTTAGAGGAGACTAATATCAGTGAAGCCGTTAGAAGGCTAATTGAACTGTTAAATAACAATCCAACAAAATCTTCTCGATTACAAATTATTTGGTTGCTGGGTCAAATTGGTAAAGGTAACCAGGAAGTAGCTAAGGTCTTAACTCTTTTGCTACAAAATGAGGAAACACGCTCTACGTCACTTCACAGCTTGCTAAAGGTTGGCACTGGAAGCCTTGACACTATCAAAGCCTTGACAAAGGAACTGCAAGAGTGGGAGAGAAACAACAATAAATTCAGTTGGGAAGCTAATTCAACACTTTTATTGAATGAAGTATGTCAGTTAATCAGTAGAATATTAAAGAATTTGAATTTAGATGATAGGGAATATATTTTCACGCTTAGACGAGAATTACCATTATTTGATGAAGATGCAGATCCAATTCAGGATTTTAATAGAAAATTTGTCGTTCCTAAGAGCTTAGCCAGATTTGGTTTTACAGATATAGATATAGTCAAAACCTTATTAGATCTTCACGAGCATGGATTATGCTCTGAAACTGATCTAGTAAATGACTTATCTTTAAACAAAGATAAGTCGATTCAATCTCTTAGTTCTCTAATGAGGGAAAGAGATATAAGAAGGAGATTAAAAGTTGCAATTTTAATTGTAAAACTTGATTCGAATAATACTAAGGCGTTGAAAAACTTGAATAAGATATTACTCAACCCTAAAGTTAAGTCAAACCACTTTGAAGTTCACTTAAGTTTAGGTTATTCAGGGATCAACATGTCAGAGGTTACTAGATTCTTTATTCAGCAGTTCAACACAAGTTCAGACGAGCGTAAAAAAGTTGAAATTGTAAAAATTCTCATAACGATAGGATGTATCCAAGAGGCTCTTCCACGCGCTATTAGGTTAGCAACATTTCAGAGCAGCGAAGAAACACAGCTAAGTATCGTCCAAGTTCTAGCTCAAGGGATAGGTTTCAGCTACCCAGGTGTTAAAGATAATTTAAAGAGATTGATGAACTCTTCAAGTAGCCAAAAAGTGCAAATTAGAATTGCTTGTCACCTCAGCAAAGACGATGAAAATAAACTGGAAGCAATCAATAAGATTGCTAATTTATTCGAGAATCAAAATGAAGACGAAAAATTAGAGGTAATAGAATTTTTTATCGAAAACGGGGTTAAAAGCCTTACGTTTTCTACGCTATTAGAGCAAACCATAGGTAGTGCCAGAACATACGAATTAACTAGTGCAATAGCTCGGTACTTTGGACTCTTAGGTATTGATTATGAAAAAGCCTGCTCGATATTAATTGAATCAATTAGAAACGCAAGTGATTATAATACTTTAATAAATTCACTCAAGGATTTATTAGAAATTCAACCTGGAAATTCATTTGTAGTGTCAACGCTGATGAGTTGGTTGGAGATGGACGTGCAGTTCAACGTAACCTCATCAGAACCAAACACTGAAATTCCTTTTTATCCAAAAGATTCTGCAGCACATTTGATTACTCACTATGGTTCAAATGAAAAATTGGGAAATGCATATCTCAAGCAGTCTGTTACACTCCTTAGGCAAATGTTTGACAGACATAGACATTTAAATTATCCAAGCTTCTATGGGCTTGCATTCCATTGTGCAGAGAGGATGAACTACGCTGAGTTTTATCGGTGCTTAAATCAATAATTTAGATAATTTTAAGAGACAGGCAGCTTAGATTCAGGTGAGTATCATCAGTTTGTAGCCAAGATCCCACTGGTTATACCTGACAGCGTAATAACAAGGACTGTTGAATTTCTAAAGTCGAACCAATTGTCGATCGTTAATCCTTTGAGGAAAAACGCGCACATCAATAGAACCAAGCCAGCAGTCTTGGTTAACTTCGGGTATGGTTAAACTCAGCGGAGCAGTCACCCACTCCGCTGGTCTGCAAAACCGTGCTTGAGACTTGTCGCCTCACACGGCTTCTCAACAATTGGGTGCTTGTCATGCACACTTGAATGAACTTGGTCGTGGCAGTGCTGATGTAATAGCGTCAGATTCTCCCATTTATGGTTTTGGTGATTTCTATCCACATGGTGGACTTCCATGAGATCCTCTGACTTGAAATACAATTTGCAGTACGAACATTGTCCACGTTGTTGTTGCTTCAACAGTTTGGCAATTTGCTTTGGTAGCTCTGGATGCTTTCCCATCCGAGTTGCCCAATAGCTCCAGTCTCCATCAAAAGGACTGCGATTGCCCTGAACTTTGATATGCCGCACAATTGGGGTTTCAGTATGAGTCCGGAGCCGCACCCTAAACTCTCCCCGCTTGGCAGCAAAGACCCATCCACCTCCCTGATTAACTAGCCAGTAGCGGCTAGCCCACCAGTATCCACTCTTATTAGGATGGCGATGACGTGCCCATGCTCGCAGCTTTTGGTAGAGCAAGAAATCCAGCTTAGAGTAGGCCGCCTTGCTACATTCAGCAGAGAAGTAAGCTGACCATCCCCGAATAATTGGGTTGAGACGATCAATCAGAGCAGCTTGTGGGGCTGCTTTGTACCTTCTGATCACCTCCTGCAATCGCTGAAGGTGTTTCTGCATTGCTGCTTTGCTGGGCTGGATCAGCACTTTGTAGCCTTTCATCGACCGTCCGGATTTATATTTGCTCATTCGGTATTGCCGAATGGAGAAACCCAGGAAGTCGAACCCAACCTGTCCATCCACCGCTTCGAGAGTGTGACAGATGCGAGTTTTACTTGGCTTGAATGCCAGTCCCATCCTTTCTAACCACTTGGAGAGTAGCCGTTGGGCGTGTTCAATCACCTGTCGTTCAGGATGAATGACCACCAGGTCATCGGCATAGCGGATCACCCTTGCTCCTTTGCAATAGCGGGCAATGTATTTCTCCATGCCATGCAACGCCACATTCGCCAGTAAGGGCGAGAGACTACCGCCTTGTGGAACGCCTTGAGACGTTTCACTGTATTGGAAGTTGTCCATTACCCCTGCCCGTAACCAGGCTCGAATTTGCCGAGTGATAAACGGACTGGCGTTTAGCTTCTTCAACAAGGGCTGTTGTGCAATCGTGTCGAAACATTTTGCCAGATCTGCATCTAAAATCCATTTCGGTAGATGACAAACCTGGAGGTAGATCGCCATGATTGCATCGTGGCAGGAGCGCCCAGGGCGAAATCCGAACGAGTTTGGCTCGAACTTAGCTTCCCATTGCGGTTCCAGCGCAAACTTGAATAGGGTTTGTCTTGCCCTATCCTCTAACGTTGGAATATTCAACGGTCTGAGTTCTTCGGTGTTACCCGGTTTGGGAATCCAGACCCGACGCATGGGAGAGGCTTTGCCCCAACCAGATTTAAGACGTTGGGCAAGGGACAGCCGTTGATGGGGTGGAAGTGACTTCAAGCCATCGATGCCTGCTGTCTTCTTACCGGCATTGTCTTGTGTTACTCGCCGAACTGCCAGGACTCTTGCTGCCCAAGAGTGAATCAGGAGTCGTTGAAGCCTCTTGACTTTTGCCCGTTGACCACGACAAGCGGCTCGGTAGATTTGTTTTTGCAACTTAAAGACTTTCCGCTCCAGCTTTCGCCAGGGGATCGTCTTCCATTCATACGTAGTCGTTAACTCGCTCATGACGTGTTCATTGCGACTGGCAACTCTACCTTCCCAATTGCTGTGTCTCCGTCTGCATATCCTTTGGCTTTCCCAAAGGCGTTGGCTTCTGAGACAATCCTTCCTCCCCAACCCATGCGGTTGACTACCTACTCTGCTATCGACCGATTCAGAGAGCAGTTGAGGAGGTTACTTCGTTCCCAACTTCCGTTTTGCGCTGAATGTAGGCTCCCATTCTCCACCGGGTTTATAACGAGTGCTTGCAGGTCAGCGTTGTAACTGCCTGCCGACTATCCTTTCCCATTTTTGGGCAAGCCTGTTAATCCGCGTAGGCTTGTTCACGATGACGATGGTTCAAACATGGATTCACTTGCGTTAGCCCTATTCAGCTTTGCTCGACGGGATTCTCAATCGGATTTTGAGTGACCGCCTTTTATCCCTGCTCCAGACGATTGAGGGTCAGTCGCACATCTGAGGGATACGCTGTTACCCCAGCACTAGGGGAATTGGAATTGTCCAGATTGGACTCACCATACAGAAGTTGAGTTATCAAGGTTCTACCCTTGACCCCGCTTTACTTCAAACCTTGTGGAAGGGCTTGACTTGGACGGGAACGAGTCACACGCAATGATTCGTGCAAAATTGTATCATCACAGGGTTGAAAGCTCGACAGGATAACGCTTCTGGCGTTTCAAAAAATGCTTTGCAGATCAACTTGAAGAACAACGAATTGCTATTAAAAGCAAGCACTGCAAGGATTTGAGTAGTACACCCTGGACTAAATTTGGACTGCACAAGAAGCAAATTTCAGTAGTACACCCTGTGATTTGGTGTCTTTCTATGACCTAAAACCCGCATTTCTTCGTTGATTAACTGCGTATCGGGCAAATAATCAAAGGGTTATTGGCACTAAATGACCCTTCACTGGCTTCAAGTATAGTACAAAAGTTCGATCTTCAAAAGCTTTGACGTACAAGGCTTTGAGGCTTGTCGTGATACAATTTTGCACGAATCATTGCCATACCCGAACTTGGATTAACCATTCTTTAGACCTGTTAGAAAGCAATGAGGAAAATCGCTGAAAAGCTTATATAGTTTGAGTTTCAGGATTTTTGATAAAAATTAATGGAATTTCTGTTAGAAGATAACTTCAAAGGTTTTTGAGCTTATCACTCAACAAGTTCTTCAAGGAACTTTGGCCAGCCACCCATAGATTTGAGGCAGCCTCTGGTCATTACTCAACAATCACTGCTCAAATCACTCTAAACCCTGAAGATGTCATAGTAACGATGAGAATTTATCCTTACCATTGGACTACAACAGCCGTAACATCCATAATCGTCAATGAACTGTCAGCATGACAGGATTCACTCGACTGTAAGGAAAGTCAGGCATTTCAATAGTGAGTGTGTTGAGTATATCCACTACTAGAAACAAGTATGCCACTTACCAAACCTACAGTCGGTAATTTAGTCAAGGCTAAAGTGTCAATTGAAGGGATTCGTCCTCTGATGTGGAACCATTTTGGTCCCCATGCCCTTCCGCTTGAACCTCAAGAAAGAGGAGGAGTTGCAGGCAACAACCCGGATGAGTGGCGAAATTCAGTGCTGATGTCCCCTGATCGGGAACTCTATCTTTTGCCCAGTTCCATCTTCAAGTGTTTGCGTGAAGGTGGTCGGTACATCAAGCAAGGACGTTCCAGCCTGGAAAAACCCGTAACCGCTACGGTCCAAGTTCAAGGCAAATTTATCATCGTTCAAGGTCGATTTGTTCCTAAAAAACCAGAATTCTTACACAACGGCATCTTTCAGGAAGAACTACCCGACGTTTTCATTGATGTCTCCCCAGTAGTGAATCCGTCTACCAAAAACCGAAACATCCGATATCGAGTGTCTACTGCACCAGGTTGGCAATGCAGCTTCGAAATTCAGTTTGATAAGTCGATCGTATCCCGCAACCAAATGGAGAGCGTCTGCGTGCAGGCTGGAGCGTTAGTAGGTTTGGGAGATGGTCGAACTATGGGGTTAGGAAGATTCAAATTGCTAACGTTTGAGGCTCCTGATTCATCTTGATAAGGGTGGATCAGGGCGAGCCATGGCTCGACTAGGCTAGGCGCGTCCCGCCTCGGCCTGACCCGACAGGGCAAGGCTCGGCATGGTGCGACAAGACACGGCACGGTTATCAAAGGTTATGGGTAAAACCAAACGTCAGCACAAAGTCGAGTGGCAAACAACGCGGAAGCGTATTTGGGAGCGAGATCAAGGGAAGTGTCAAGGACCTTACTGCATCGATACTTTACCTTACTCGCTCCCACTCTGGAAGGCAGATATCGACCATATTGTCGAGTTATCAAACGGTGGTAGTAACCGAGATCGCAACTTGCGTGTATTGTGTCGGCGCTGCCATGTACTTCGCGCCAGTCATGCCCACCAGGGAATGATCGCACGCGCGTTAAAGCAGGGATTAATTCCTGCTGATTGGCGTCCCTTAGTTTGGGAATAGCAGTGCTTTCTCGTTATCAGTTGTATTCAGCGGCTCCCGCTAACTCGAATCGATATTCTAAAGCCAGACTCATCAGTGCGATCGCCTGCAAAATTGCTGCACGATCGCCTTTTTCGCATTTATTAAATAATAGAATCGCATCAATATTTGAATTAGCTTCTGTAATTAGGTTTATAGTGATCTCGATTGCTTTCGTTTCCCGGAGATAAGCCTGATACAGGAAGAAAGCAGCACAGTGCCGAGCGTCATAAATTAGTTCCCCATCAATCTCGATCGGAGACGAAAATAAGGGGTAAGCAAAGAGCGGTGAAAACGGCGGTAACTCCCTTGGATATTGGTTCACAGCATCTTCTCCTTAGACCGTTTCCTGAAGATGCAGGTTCAGTTGATTGGAAATCGCCTCTACAATTCCTTTATTTTTCAGATCCCCCAGTGCCTTGTAAAAGTCCCCCGCACTGAGATTCCAGCGATCGCAAAAAGTATCCACGTCAATCTGCGGGTTGAGTTTCCCTGGGTAATCAATCTGCAATGCAAAGTACAGGTAGTCGCGATCGCTTGAAAGCAATTTGCGATCGCGAATTCTCATAAGTTCCTCGCGATCGAGCCAATATCCTGCTCGCGTTTCACGCATAGGTGATAGTACAAAAGTTCGTTATTCATTAGTTTAAGGGCTGAAGCCTTTTTCCCCATCAAAGTCCTGTCACCATGACAGGACTTCCATCAAAGGGGTAGTTACGGCTTGATATTAGCAGCGCACATCTATCTACAGGTTCTCATCGCTTTCCCCGATCGCCTTCAAATACGCCTCAGCAGCAGCCTGTTTAAACACCCCTTTGGTGTAGCGCTGAAATACCTTGTCGCTTTTAATCCCCATCAACTCCTTGCCAAACAGCGGGTCTACTCCGCGCCGCGTTACCTCTGTCCCAAACGTGTGCCGGAACCGGTGGGGCTTAATATCCTCCACTCCAGCAATCGCCCCCAGCTTCTTCACCATCCGGTGCAACCCTTTGTAGCCCAACCGCTGCCCCGCACTCTTTGGGTCCTGAGCCAAAAACAGCGGACTCTCCGGCAACGGTTCAAACAGCCCGCCTTGCTGCCGTCGCCACTCCAGGTAAGCTTCCAAATGAGATCGAGCCTCCCGACTCAATGGCACCTCCGACACATTCTGCCCCTTCGAGCGATGTACCTTCAAAATCTTGCCGTTCCAATGCTCAACATTCAGAGCAGACGATTCCGATGCCCGTAGCCCATGACTGAGCACCGCGATAATCGCCCGGTCGCGTACCCGGGTTTTCTCCTCCAGTTCCAGCACCGTCCACAGTTGGCTTAAATCCTCTGACTCGATATGGTTTGCCTGGAGTTCCGGCTGCCGTTCCAGGTCGATCGCATCCGTCGGCAATGGCTGATTCATTGGGTAGCCATTGCTGCGCCGGAGCCATTGGTAGAAGGATCGCAGGGTGTTCAACGCATGATTAATTGAGGTCGGCTTCAACCCCTTCAGCTTCAACTCCCGCCGATACTTGCCGATATCGCTGGGCGTCACGTCCAACCAGGGCTTATCGCACCAGGCGGCAAACCTAATCAACTGCCCTCGGTAGGTGCGCTGCGTATTGTCTGCCTTCCCCGTCTGGCGCAGAAACTCCTCAATCTGCCGGTGCCGGAGGTCAGGGGGTTCTGCCCGACGAGGCTCCTCTACTTTGCCGCCCTGTAGCGGCACAATCACGATCGGCAAAACCGGGTCAGAGGGGGATAGAGACATGGCGATCGCCAAAGTTGGATGGATTTTAGATAGAGATAATTTCACTTATCTCTATCTGACTATCCTAAGACTATTATCGCGACTTCCCGAAGATACAAGCGGTTCAGGCATAATAAGGGTGCTTTCGGGAGCAAAAGCGTATGGGGCAATTGCTCAATGAAAAGTGCTGGGCGTGTAGTTTGTTGACGACTGCTAAGGCTTGCAAACTTTGTGACGAAGCGCTTGGCGGATGGGTGCTGGCAGGAGGGATGTACCAATACTCGGCAGTCCTATTACCGTAAGGGAAGAGGGAGTAGAGCGATGCGATTGCCGCATGTGGAAGAGATTGTGGTGACGATTCCAGGGGTTCCTTTCATGGTGATCTATACCTATGTAGACAGCCCCGGCAAGCGAATTATGAGGTAGTGATCCATACGACATGTGCGGAATTATAGATGGGCAATCAGCCGATCGCGATGGCTCAGCCCCAGCACACCTCCAGGCTGCCGCTACGAACGGTGAAAGAGTATACCCGTCAATTACTGGGGGCGCTGTCCCAGCGGTACGGCAACGAGCGACAAAGCGGATTTGAGCGGCTCGCCTGCGAGGAGCAGCATTCAGTTTCGTAGTATCCAGTACGTTTCTGCTCCTACGATGCAGGTTATCTACGAGTGGCGATACCAGGATGACGAAACAGTTATGCCTATGTACATCTACGTATAAATGTACTTTGCTATCTTTACCCCTCCAACATTCCTCTTACCGCCAGATAATATTAATCCTTGAATTTCGAGGCAGATCTAAGACCGTTGATACTATGGTCTTAGACTCTCAGTGAGCAAGTGCCCAAGGAATTTAATGGCTCAGAACGAGATTGCCGTGTTGTTGGTAGAAGATAATCCTGCTGATGTCGCCCTGTTGATGAAGTTGCTACAGAGTAACGATGTTCAGTCCTGGCAGATTTCCTCCTGCAAACGGCTTAATTCAGCACTAGAAACACTGCGGCAAACGACTTTTGATGTAGTTCTCTTGGACTTATCTCTGCCTGATTCTCAGGGGTTAGACACAGTCATTCAGCTTCAAACCGCAGTGCCACACATCCCGATCGTGGTTCTAACGGGGTTGCAAGATCAAACTCTTGCACGGCAGGCAGTTGCCGAGGGAGCGCAGGACTACCTGGTTAAAGGACAGCTTTCCTCTGAGTTGCTGATAAAAACTGTGGAGTACGCGATCGAGCGGATGCAGATTCTCAAGAAGCTCCAGGAACGGACGCAAGAATTAGTCATCACGAACGAAATTTTGCAACAACGGGAACGAGAATTCAGAACGCTGGTTGAAAATACACCAGACATTATTACCCGCTTCGATCGCCAGTTTCGCTGCCTCTACACTAATCCTGCAAGTATCAGCCAGCTTGGCATCTTGAAGGATGCCTATTTGAGAAAAAACCTGTTTGAACTGGGCTATCCCCAGGAAATGACACAGTTCTTCACAACTGCTTTAGAGAGTGTCTTCAAAACGGGACAGATGCGAATTGATGAACTGCGGCTCAAGCATCAAGATGAGTGGAAACACTATCAAACTTATGTGGTTCCAGAGTTTGAAGCCGATGGTGTAATCGAGTCGGTGCTGACGATCGCCTGTGACATTACCCAACTGCGGCAAACAGAGGCGGCTTTTGCGGAGGCTGAGACAGCAAACCGGATGAAGGATGAGTTTTTGGCAACCCTATCCCACGAACTGAGGACTCCCCTCAATCCGATCCTGGGATGGACGAAATTGCTACGAACTCGTCCATTTTCGACTGAACAAACACAGGAAGCCTTAGCAACGATTGAACGAAATGCCCAGCGTCAGGCGCAACTGGTAGAAGACCTGTTAGATCTGTCGCACATGATGCGCGGGCAACTTGCCTTAAACATGGCTCCAGTTCCCCTGATAGAACCGATTCGGGCGGCGATCGACACCGTTCGGCTGGCGGCTGAAGCGAAGAATATTGGGATTGAAACACGGTTCGATCTGGAAAGTGGTTATGTCAGAGGCGATGCAGCCCGACTGCAACAACTCTTCTGGAACCTGCTGTCAAACGCCGTCAAATTTACACCAGAGGGCGGCAAAGTGGGGGTTCACCTGGAGCAGGTCAACCAGGACGCTCAAATTACGGTCAAGGATACGGGTAAAGGAATCAAGCCCGATTTTCTACCTTTTGTGTTCGATCGCTTTCGTCAGGAGGATGGGTCTACAACCAGACAGTTTGGTGGTTTAGGACTGGGGCTAGCACTTGCTCGACAACTCACCGAAGCGCATGGTGGAACCGTGACGGCTGTCAGTTCGGGTGAGGGGCAGGGAGCAACGTTTGTGGTCCAATTGCCATTATTGTCATCTCCTCAAACCATTTCTTCCGATGTATTCGATGTGTGCCAAACATTAGATTTAGAAGGGAGGAAAATACTTTTGGTTGAAGATGAGCCTGATTCGCGAGACTTAATCGTTGTAATCCTGGAAGGTGCGGGTGCGAATCTGACGGCTGTTGCTTCTGCCAGCGAGGCGCTGAACGTTTTGTCTCGGGAGAGGTTTGATGTTCTGGTCAGTGATATTGGTTTACCAGATATGGATGGCTATCGCCTACTGCAACAGGTGCGTCAGGTTGCCTCAGAGCAAGTATTACCCGCGATCGCCCTGACGGCTTATGCGGGTGAAATCAATCGCCAAACTGCCCTGGCATCCGGCTATCAGCAGCATTTATCGAAGCCGATCGAACCCGAAGCGTTAATTTCGGCGGTTACAGAACTTATTAGTCCGGGAAGCAGTCAGCGTTGATTGCTTTGGTAGGTTGGTGATACAGCTATCGGTTCTCCACTCCCCTTTCTGAAAATTGCATCCAAACATTGAAAATGAGTACATTTCGGCGATTTTTGCCCTACGGTGTAGCGGTCGGTTTTTTGATCATTGCTGTTCTGCTGAGCCTTTGGTTAGAAACCGTTTTGTCTCGGACAACTGGTGTTTTCTTTTACATGGCGATCGCTATTACCACATGGTATGGCGGGAGGCGACCAGGAATTGTAACGGTTGTCTTATCTGCACTGGCGCTTAATTATTACTTTATTCCCCCTATTCGCCAGCTCCGCATCTCAAGTTTTTCTGATTTTCTCTGGCTATTTCTCGTTCTAGGGGTGGGACTTATCATCAATTTGTTAACTGCCAGTTTACAAGAGAACAAACGAATCGCAGTAGAACGTAAGCAGCTTCTGCAACAAGAGCAAACTGCCCGTAGCGAGGTAGAGATGCTGTTACAACAGCTAGAAGCTGAGCGGAGCCGATTAGAACAGATACTTCAACAAATGCCTGTAGGAGTGGCGATCGCAGAAGCCCCTTCTGGAAAACTCCTTTTTCACAATGAAGAAGCTGTCCGGTTACTGAGGCATCCCCTAATAGAATCAGACACGTACCAGGGGTATATCCAATATGGTGCGATCGATGCCGATGGGCAGCCTTATCAACCAGACGAGTACCCGATCGCTCGTTCTCTTTTGTCTGGAGAAGTGGTTAAAGCTGAGGAAATGTACTATCGGCGAGGAGATGGCACAACAACTTTATTCTCTGTTAGTGCTACTCCAATCCTGAATCAGGACGGACACATTGTTTCAACGGTTAGCACGTTTGAAGATATTCGCGATCGCAAAGTCACTCAACTCAACGAGCAGTTTCTCAACGACCTCGATCTGCGACTACGCCAACTTTCGGATGCAGATGCAATGGTCTGGGAAGCCATTAGCCGCATTGGAGAATATCTCAACGTTGAGCGGTGTGTGTGGCATGAAGTCAATGTGCAGGAAGACCTCTCGATCGTCACGCAAGACTGGCGACGGCAGGCAGACATTCCGAGCGTAGTTGGTGTGAGGAGCTTATCAGAGTCCATCTTGCCGGACATGATTATGCAGTTCCAATCTGGTCAACCCGCTGTCGTTTCAGATGTGACGACCCATCCCTACACCGCCCCCTTTGCAGAAAGTTTTGCCCAAATGGACATCCGCTCTTTTGTGGGGATTCCCTGTCTTTATCAAGGGCATTGGGTCGCTGTACTCGCCATTAATGCCAGAACACCGCAGGAATGGCGATCGGATCAAGTTGTCCTGCTTCAGGAAGTGGTTGCCCGTCTCTGGCCGATCATTGAACACACACGAGCGGTTCAGGTTTTGCGAGAACAAGAAGAGCGTATCCGATTAGCCACTGAAGCGGCTGATTTAGGGATGTGGTTCTGGAATATTCCTCAGAATGAATTGATCTGGACCGATCGCTGTAAGGCGTTGTTTGGGCTTGCGCCAGATGTGCCAATGAGTTACGAGGTGTTTTTGAATGCAGTGCATCCCGACGATCGCGAGTTCACTCAGGCTGCGGTCACTCAGGTACTAGAACAAAAGGCTGACTATAACATTGAGTATCGCACCCTTTGGTCAGATGGGAGCATCCACTGGATTGCAGCTAAAGGACGAGCTTTCTACGATGCCAATGGACAGCCCATACGGATGATGGGAACGGTACAGGATATTAGCGATCGCAAACAAGCAGAACAAACTTTAGCGAAGGAACTCCTGCGGATTCAGACCCTCTTCAATACCTCCTTTGATGGCATTGTGATCTTGGATGGGCAAGGCAGAGTTGTGAATGCCAATCCCCGTTTTGCTGAAATGATAGGGCACACCCCAGAAGAAACTGCAAACCTCACTGTCTTTGACTGGGACGCTCAATTCAACGATGAAGAACTTCAGCAAGTCATGCAAGACTGCTTAAACAGCAAAAGGGGAGTGTTGGAAACGCAACACCGCCGCAAAAATGGCTCAACCTATGATGTGGAAATTAGCTACAACGTGGTGGAGTGGGAGGGAGAGATCTTACGCTTTTGTGCTTGTCGAGATATTAGCGATCGCAAGCGGTCAGAGCAGGCATTACGCAACAGCGAGCAACAATTGACGTTAGCCCTGCAAGCTGCGAAAGCCGGAGCCTGGACTTGGGAACTCGCAACTAATCACCTGTACTGGTCAGATGAATATTACCGGGTGTTTGGTCTGGAACCTGGCAGTGTTGAGCCATCCTATGAGAATGGATTTAGCCGATTGCATCCAGACGATCGGGAATGGGTTGAGCGAGAAACGACAGAAGCGATCGCTCAAGGTAAAAACACTAACGTAGAGTACCGAATTCTCCTGCCCGATGGGTCGTCTCGATGGGTGATTGGGATTGGGCAAATGTTCTACGACGAGCTGAACCATCTCGCCAGGATGGCAGGAATCGTTGTGGATATCACAGAGCGTAAACAAGCAGAAGCCGCTTTACGAGAGAGTCAGGAACGATATCGCACATTAGCTCAAAATTTTCCAAATGGGGCTGTGCTTCTCTTCGATCACGATCTGCGCTATGTACTGGCAGAAGGTCAAGGGCTGGCCCAAGTTGGCTTGGATCGGGCATCCCTTGAGGGAAAGACTATTTGGGAAGTGTTAGATCCTCAAACCTGTCAATTGCTCGAACCTCTCTATAGAGGGGCACTTTCAGGGGATTCAGAGACGCTGGAAATTCCCTTTGGCGATCGCATCTATTTTGTTCACTGTCTACCTGTTTTCGATGACCAGGGACTCGTGAAATTGGGTATGCTCATGTCTCAAGACATTACACTGCAAAAACAAGCAGAACAAGTCTTGAGAACCGCGAGAAATGAGTTAGAACGGCAGGTTCAAGAGCGTACTAGTGAACTACAAGAAGCAAATACCCTGCTAGCTCAACGGGAACGTGAGTTTAGGACGTTGGTGGAGAATACACCCGATGTCATTACCCGCCACGATCGCCAACATCACTGCCTTTATATCAATCCCGCGTGTATCCAATCCTTGGGCATGCCTCCTGAATTCTTTATGGGCAAAACGCCATCCGAGTTGGGATATCCAGAAGACCTTGCTCAGTTTTGGGAGACTTCCCTGGAAAGCGTCTTTACTAAAGGCGAAATGCAAATTGATGAATTTATCGCAATGAATGGGAATGAATCCAGGAGTTATCAAGTGTATGTTGTGCCAGAACGGGAAGTCGATCATTCCATTGTTTCTGTAATGACAATCGGTCGTGATATCACCCAACTTAGACAAGCTGAAGAGTCCACCCGCAAGCTAGCCGAAGAGTTGCAGCGATCTAATCAGGAACTAGAACAGTTCGCCTATGTCGCCTCCCACGATTTACAGGAACCATTAAGAGCCATTACAAGTTTTACCCAACTCCTGGCGAAGGAGTACCAAGAGCAACTCGATGGGGATGCCGGCATGTACATCGAGTTTATTGTGGATGGCGCAACCCGGATGCAACAGTTGATTAGAGACCTGCTAGCCTACTCCAGGGTCGGTCGTTATGAACTGCAACTTCAACCCGTCGATTGCAATGCCTTACTAAAACAAGTCAAACAAGATTTACAAGTGGCGATCGCTGAGAACCAGGCGATTATCACCGCAGATCCCCTGCCAACTATCACCGCAGATCTGAGTCAAATGAAAAATCTCTTGCAAAATTTGATTAGCAATTCTCTGAAGTACCGAAGTGAAGCAGATCCACGGATTCACATTTCAGCCAGAAAGCACATAGTGGAAGAAACTAATGACTTAAGCCATCCTGGTGCTTCACACTTAACCGTGGAATCTGAAGAATGGTTATTCTCTCTTCAAGATAATGGCATTGGGATCGAACCTCAGTATGCTGAGCGTATCTTTGGTATCTTTCAACGCCTGCACACCAGCGATGAGTATTCTGGCACGGGTTTAGGATTAGCCATTTGTCAAAAAATCATCGAACGGCACCAAGGACGAATTTGGGTTGAGTCTCAACTGGGGCAAGGAGCAACCTTCTTCTTTACAATTCCCCTCTCTATAAGGAGTCAAGGTGACAACTCACGCCCGATTACTCAAAATCCTGCTCGTTGAAGATTCCAAAAGTGACGCTGTACTCATCCAGAGAACGTTAAAAGGCAGCAAGTTTTTGAACGAGATCCATCTGGTACGGGATGGGATTGAAGCCAGCGACTTTCTCTATCAACGAGGAAAATATGTTGAGGCTCCTCGCCCTGATATGATTCTGCTGGATTTAAACTTGCCCAAGAAGAATGGTCGGGAGCTACTTACTGAAATCAAAGCAGATGAGAATTTGATGACAATTCCTGTCGTCATTCTGACAACCTCCTCCGACGAAGTCGATATCCTGAAAAGCTATCGCCTTCATGCCAACTGCTACCTGGTTAAACCAGTTAATTTGGAACAGTTTGTCGAGGTAGTCCAGTCAATCGAGCATTTCTGGTTTGCTTTGGTCGAACTTCCCGCTGAGCAAAGTTAATAATTTTTCAAGATTTTGCGTCAATCACCCTAAACTTGGGAAAAATAACAAAAGGTTTGCAATTGTTTAATTTCTATTGAGGAAAATATACGCTTTGAAATAGATAGCAATCAAATCTTTTTCCTTCTCGCCTTGAATTTACTTAAAATCAGGTAGGCAATTTATGAGTGCTGATGTGATTTCTGCTCTACTGGTGGAAGACAATCCCGCAGATGTTGCCTTATTAATGAAATTGCTGCAAAACGATGGTGCAAAATCCTGGCAAGTCACTCATGTCAAACGCCTAAGACCTGCATTAGAGCATCTGCATAAAACTGAATTTGATGTCATTCTCCTTGACCTTTCACTCCCTGATTCTCAAGGGCTTGAGACGGTTACTCAAGTTCAAACTGCTTTTCCTTACCTCCCAATTATTGTGCTAACAGGGTTACAGGATGAGTCGTTTGCTCGGCAAGCGGTCGCTCAGGGTGCCCAAGATTATCTAGTTAAAGGACAAGCTACCGCAGAACTACTGTTGAAGTCAGTAAGCTATGCGATCGAGCGGTCTCAAATCCTGAGAAGGCTTCAGGAGAGTGAACACCGTTTTCGTGAAGTGTTTAACCAAACCTTTCAGTTCATGGGCTTACTCAGCCCCGATGGTGTGGTTCTAGATATCAATCAGCCCACAAGAGAAGCCTGTGACTTTCAACATGAACTGATTCTCAATCATCCTATTTGGGAAGCTCCCTGTTGGCAATCCAGTGACAAATCCCAGTCTTGGTTGCAGGAAGCGGTGCTAAGAGCCTCCCAAGGTGAAACTGCGCGTTCAGAGCTTCAAGCTTACACACCGAAGGGCAATTTGTGGTGGTTCGATGTTTCCATCAAGCCGATGAGAGGTGAGAATGGCTGCATTACTTTGTTGATTGCAGAAGGACGAGACATTAGCAAACTCAAACGAGCAGAGACAGAAATTCGCCGCTCCCTTGAAAAAGAGCGAGAACTCAACCAGATGAAAAATAGTTTTATTTCAATGGTTTCGCATGAGTTTCGTAATCCCATATCAGCAATCAGTTTTGGAATCGATTTTTTAGAAGATTGCGATCCACCAGCAGAGCAAAAAACACGATGTTTTGAGCGTATTCATAATGCACTTGATCAAACACTTCACTTACTCGATGAAATTCTCTTACTCGGTCGCACCGAATCAACTCAAGTTGAAGCTAACTACACAGTACTTGAACTGAAAGAATTTTGTAGTGAAATTGTAGAGAGTTTCCAGATTACTCAAGGGAAATCTCATCAAATCATTTTTGCGATTGAAGGTAGCTCCACTCAAGCTAGAGTAGATACTTCTTTGCTGAAGCACACTCTTGATAACCTATTGTCCAATGCTATCAAATATTCCCCAGAAGGAAGTGTTATTCGGTTTACTTTGAATTGTCAGGGTGATCAGGCTAACTTCTGTATTCAAGACCAGGGAATAGGCATTCCTCAAAAGGATCAACCAAAATTGTTTGAGGTTTTTCATAGGGCGGGAAATGTCTGCAAAATCCAAGGAACAGGTTTGGGACTAGCAATTGTGAAAAGATGTGTAGATTTGCAAAAAGGGCAAATTCATTTTGAAAGCCAAGAAGGAATTGGAACTACTTTTACAGTCATCATCCCACGCAACTTGATGCAACCAGAACACGAACAGGCTCTGGAAGATTACTGTTGTCAATGACACTGGCAGGGGTTTGTCTAGTATTGGAGCTATAACGTTCGCTAAGCTGCTCAGTTTCCTAGAAGGAGTTGCTTACCGAATAAACTGCGGAAATGAAATCTCAAAAGCAGCTTAAACAGAAGGGTTTGAACGCAAAACAGTTGATGGCGTGTTTGCAGGAAAGCCTCTTGCAAGTTAAGGCTGCCGCATAAGAGCATACTTGGGCGATCGTTGCTGTCTATACTAGCCCTGTAGTCGGGTAAGAGGGAACACGTCACCGTGTCCCTCTTACCCGACTGTAATCACCTTTTGAATCAAAAACACGATCGAAAGCTCAGTGTTGCGATCGCCATCTCCTTATCCTTCTCCGTCACATCGATATACCGCTGCAATGCCGACAGGCTATTGTGTCCAGAGATCGACTGAATGTGTTTGATAGGAACCCTTTCGTTGTGCATCCAGGTAATTGCCGTGCGCCGGAAGCTGTGAGTGCTGGCTCCTTCAATCCCCAACCGCTTAAAGGCTGCCCGTAAAATGGCATCCGCAGACTCTGGGCAGATATGCCCTCGCCTCCACCTTCCTGGAAACAAATAAGGACGATCGCTCCGATATCCTTCCAGCAATTTCCTTAACTCTGGCGAAACCGGAACAGATCGCGTCTCCTGTTTCCCTTTGGTTGTTGCCCGCCGAAAGGTAACGCGATCGCGCACCCGCCCATCTGTCCCATACACATCAGCCGTGTTTAACAAACATGCCTCATTAATCCGCGCAGTTGTATAGAGACAGATGCCAAACAAAGCCCGATCTCGCTCAGTCGGTAACCCTTCTATATAAGAGAGCAGCGACAGAGAGGCAATCGCCTCCATCCCTTTCACTCCCCTGAAACAAACCAGCAGCCGAAATAGCTTCAGATCTGAAACCAACCCCAGTTTTCCGTCAAACAGCCAAGCGATCTCCTGCGCTGACAAGATCTTGGCTTGGTCGTGGCGGTTGATTTTCACGGCTGAAGCAGTACGGGTGTTCAGCCAATTCTACATTAGGAAATAGCAATAAGTTAATGTATCAACCGCAAATGCTGATTCCTGTGTTGAAATGGCTGACTTGTCAACGACGACTTAAGTAAAACTTATGAATTCTAAACCTTGAGGATGTTTAAGAGACGAGAGAGGGAGTCAATTTTGAGATCTTGAATCAGAACACCAACTAACACTTCCTTGCTGAATCCAGAAGTGACACCCACACTCATTAAGTTGGCGAATTGATGGTTGCACGGTTGGTCGCCCTAGCCAATCAGTAGAGACAGTCCAACGAGGATGTTGCTTTGCGACCAGAGATAATAGAATGACTTCACCGCACTGTCCAGGACAATGAAAGCAAGCCCATTTAAGGTTTTTAGCTCTGCCTACAAGGATCATTTGCCCCGGTTGGATTGCATCAACAGAGGGATGTGTCAGAACTCTTCTCACAGAGAAATCAGGCTGGCGAATAAATCCTAATTGAGCTAACGCCCGCTGGAGTAGATTACGAAATTTCATGCTTTACTCCACTAAATCAAGAAACGGGCTAACATCCCCCCTTCCCCAGCATTCTGAAGAACTACAGATGGGACAGTAAGAATTAGGGTTAGCTGTTTGGCGGCGGTCCGTCATCAAGTGGAACTTTCGCACCCTTTGCGAAACAGAACCCGCCTCACCTCGAAACCCCTGCAATCTATGAACTAATTCTTCGATCGCCATGATCGCCACATCTGTTGTAAACAAAACAACAGCTGGGCTGGGATTTCCTTCTCCCACAACATAGGCTTCCGCCTTACGACGCTCATACTCCACCGGATTATTGCGCTTCAAAACTTCATCACGAGCAGCAACCGGATTAATAATGCCGCGACACATTAAACAGGTATGACCGGGAACCAGTGTTGTTACTCGACCATCCGCCTTAGTTTGTGGCGTGTCTGATGTAGATACTTCCAGCGCCAATCCCATATCGAAGACAGGAATAGCGTAATAATAAGCAAATCGATTCAACAGCAGTCGTCCAGCATGATCGTCTGTGCAACCAAAAATGATGTCGCATGATTTCAATGCATCTCGACATCCTGGATCGCCAAGCCAAGATTGATACCCTCTAACCTGAACATCAATACCGAGTTCGATGAGCGATCGAACAACAACATCAACCTTAGGGCGCTTGGCGTCTGCATCAGATCGGGTTGCACCATGTAAGCGATTCAGATTGCTCTCTTCAACAAAATCTGGGTCAAATAGGGCAATTTTACGAAATCCCATCTTTGGCAACAACATTGCAGTAGCACTACCTGTGCCGCCACAACCGACAACTCCCACACACAACGTTGATAGATCTTGGTTAAGTGCATCGCCAAAAGCAAGGGATTGCCGTTGAAAGACAGGAGAAGTTAATCCATTGCCACGCCCTGGATAATGCAATCGGATTGCATCTCCTACAACCTGAGTTAGACGAAGGGGTACTGATTGCCATTGGTTTAACCAAAGACGACCAGCCAAATCTCCACCAGATGTTACTACTACACTAAGAAGTTTTGTCTCGGCTCCATTCCGGTGTTGAGCAAGTTCCAGCAGATCTGCTTCATTAGTATCATCCTGGTCTGAGAACTCAGCCAATCCTTCTGGATGACTGTGAATCAGGGCAACGGTCAATCCCTTTTCCTGTGCCAGTTTTAGAGCATACACAAATGATTTGGTGTTCCAAGTAATATGCTGAGGCGAACTGGAAAGAATGTCTTCTTCCGGCACTGGAAGAATTTCGTAAGAAATAAATTTTCGGTGGGGTTGAGCAGTCCAGGGATCAACTGCAATAACGGATTCTCCACAGAGAATATAAGCGGCTCTTTCAACTCCATCCCGATGGATTAGGAACTCTTGCAGATGGTTAAGATGCCGCTCCTGAAGAACCAAACTTGCTGTGATCATGCTGCAACCTCCAGGGCATATTCCACTCGCTTCAACATTGTCCAGATGCCATCTACACCGGATCGCCAATCAGCATTGTGTCGTGACCACCTCTGCCACAATTGACCACTGAACGTAAACGGCTGATCAGCCGCTCTAGGATAGCCATTGCTTTGGCGCAGCCGAACCCACGGTTGCATAAAAAACATATCCGGTGGAACATCGGGATAGCCATGCGGTAGCAGAATAAGAATATCTGCTTGACCTACATCGTATTTGCTGGATGGAAGCCGAAATTGGCGGAAAAGAATGCCTCTTTGACTGCCATCACTAACCTCCTCAAAAAATAACCCCCTGTTATCCAGGTATTGACGGTCTTTAGAGGGTATGAAAGTCATTGATCAGCCCTCCGTTGAGTTACGTTTACCCGTGAAGAACCGTTCGACCCCAGGTTCTTGTAAATCCACAGATTCGTTATCTGCAATTTGGCGATCTTCTGTTCCGCGAGGCACTTCCAACCACACTTCATAGGACGCAAGATCGACTCCCGCCAGCTCTTTCAACTTTCGCCCAGTGATTAAGGGTGCGCCCCATTCAAATCGGCGACCATCAAGCACAAATCGGAAAGAGCGATCACTTCTCCAAGTGATGAATCGTTCAATGCCAGGTTGCCGAAGATCAACCGTCTCATCCAACCGAATTTCCTCCAACTGTCCATCCTGCAACAACTGGAAAACCAGGAACTCATCAGCGGGGCGCTTGCTTGCTGCATCAAGCAACTGCTGACCAGTCACAACAGGATCCTCAATACCGTAGTTCGCCTCATCAATGCGAATTCGGTACCGCTCTTGGGCTTGCTTCATCGTTTTTTCCTCAATTCTTGCAACAAAGTGGGGCAAAATCGCCTCCTATGCTAATTATAACTAGCTTGCTAAGTATGTCAAGCAAAAGTTTAGCAAATTAAGTTTGTCAAGCAAACGTGACGCAAGCTTGATATATTTAGCAAATCAGTTAAATTAGCAATATCAGTGAATTCACAGAAGTACGTTCATACCTTAATTTTTAGAATTCATGGCAGAGAAAGAAGCGTCAAACGTTTTAGGAGAGTACCTTTCCAGCATCCGAACGGCTAAACGTTTAACATTGCGTGAGGTTGAGGAGGCAACCAATCGTGCTGTTTCTAACGCTTATCTAAGCCAGCTTGAGCATGGGCGAATCAGCAATCCATCGCCCAACATCCTCTACAGCCTGGCAATGGTTTATGGGGTTCCTTACGAAGTCCTAATGGAAAAAGCTGGTTATATTGTTGCGGCTTCAGACCGCTCTAGTGATGAGAAGCATGGTCGAGTGGCAACATTTGCTGGTGAAAATTTAACGCCAGAAGAGGAAGATGCTTTGCTGGAATACCTTGCTTTTCTACGTTCTAAGAAGAAGAGGAGGGAAAAATAAAACCTGACGATAGCACACTCTCCCCGCAAGAATCTGAGGCAGTTCAGCAAGAAGCACAACGCATCTTAGACGAAGCTGCGGCTTTTGGGCGCTACCCAACGCCGATCGCAGATGTGATGGAAGCTGCCGAGGTAGAACTTGCGCCAGAGGATATCCTGAATGAGCCATTTCTTCAAAAAATGCGCCATCAAGCAGGAGATGCACTAAAGCGCGCGCTTTCAAAGGTTTTAGGACTTTTCGATGCTCAATCCAAACTCATTTTTATTGACCAATCGCTTCCACAAGTAAAGCAGATTTTTCTGAAATTACATGAAACTGGACATGCTGCACTTCCGTGGCAGAAGACAGTGTACTCAGTTATAGAGGACTGTAAGCAAACAATCGCGCCGGAGGTGAGTGACCATTTTGATCGGGAGGCGAATGCTTTCGCCTCTGAAGTTTTATTTCAAAGGGACAATTTTACGAGAGAAGCTGCAGATTTTGATTTCGGTATAAATGTGCCGCTGAAACTTTCTAAGAAATTTGGAGCGTCTGCCTATTCCTCTATTCGGCGCTATGTTTCCACAAATCACCGAAGTTGCGCTGTTCTTGTAGTTAATCCTCCAGAGTTTACTAATGGGTATGGATTTGTAGCTACCATGAGGCGGGTCATAGCATCCGACAGTTTCAAACAGCAATTTGGTTCTATTTCCTGGGCAGAACAGCTTACTCCTGATGATCAGTTTGGGGCAATGATTCCAATAAACGGTCGCAGGATGTCAGGCAAAAGAAATTGCGTCTTGAGAGATGTTGACGGGGTAGAACACGAATGCATTGCTGAAGCGTTCACAAATACCTATCAAGTTTTCATCCTGATTTACCCCACAAAAGCTTTAACGAAGATCCTGATCGCAATCTCCGGCTAAAATTTGCACTGTCGAAGCTGCTAACCAAGTTGAAGTTTTTTGTTCTGTCGAAACAACTTCTCATCGACAGAATACCCATCTTATAATTCTGTCGATTAACAACTAAATCGACAGAATCTAGTGGTCAGCCCTCACCTGCAAGCCGAGCGTGATCGCCTCCTTCAACTCATCCAAACCGTCCGCGACTCTGGCAGTGTGGCTCCCATCAATGTCTGGATCAGCCCTGCTCCCAAAGGCGAGCATATTTACTACAAGATCAGTAGCAAGAACCCTGACATCAAGAATCTGCACCTGGGCAAGGCTGGTAGCGAGAAGTACCGTGACTGGAGAGCGAGAATTCAAAGGCGGGAGGCGATCGCCGAGATGGAACAGCAGCTTTCCATGCTTCAGGCATTGATCGATCGCCAAACAGATTTGGTACTTGCTACTTCCGACATGAACTTGAGTCTTTAAATAACAGTCGTTGCTATTCCCTGTTATTAAGGCGAAAATAGAGAAGCCCAAGTGCCAAGAGGACTCAAGCATGAATGTGTCTTTAACACCGGAGCTAGAGCAGTTTGTCCAGGAGAAGGTTTCAAGTGGACTCTATTACTCTGCCAGTGAGGTAATTCGCGAGGGGTTGCGCCTGCTGAAGGAGCGGGAGCAGCTTCAGCAAATCCGTTTGCAGGAGTTACGCCAAGAAATTCAGGCGGGTTTGAATAGTGGGGAGCCAACCCCTTTAAACATGCCGGAGGTTAAAGAGAAAGCGCGGCAGCGCCGTCGTCAGAGGCAACCGCAGTAATGGCGATTGTTGTTAAACGTCCTCTCGCAGAACTAGACCTGCTGGATATCTGGGATTATATTGCAGACGACAGTATGGATCGGGCAGATGAGTTTTTAGATCGGATTGAAGAAAAACTGCACCTGCTAGCGCGTAATCCAGGGTTGGGGAGGAGACGGGATGAATTATTGCCGGGATTACAAAGCTTTCCGATCGGTAACTATGTCGTGTTCTACCGAGAGATCGAGGATGGAATCGATGTAATCCGTGTTTTACGTGGCTCACGGGATATTGAAGTGATTTTCGGGCAGGGTTGATCCATGATGGATACCCCCTTGTCAGAACCCATAGATCTTAATTTCCATATCTCGAATTGCAGCCTCCAATGTGTTTACCTTCTCCCACTTAGAATCGATTTTGTTCTGAATACTCCGGATTTGTTCCTCTAGATGTTCTCTAATCTCAGAAGCTCTGCCACCAGGACGTAAGTTGTAAATCTTGTCCCGCTTCTCATCGATAACCCGCTCATCATGTTGAATGGAATCGCGAATACGGTTTGCCTGTTCCTTTTTATTCGCGATGGTTTCCTTCATCTTCTCGCGCCACTCTGCTTGTTTGCGCTCTCGCTCTTGACGATCCCATTCAAAAACTTTGTCACAAGCCTGGCGGAAGCGGGTTTGTACCTCTTCCCGTCGATCGCGAGGAACATAACCAATGGTTTTCCAATCAGCTTGAAGTTGTTTTATGCGCTGAACAGAGTCTCGAATATCTCCTGCTATCCTTGCGCCGATAGAAGAGAGATTTTCAGCCTCTGCACATATTCTGAGCTTACGGTCTAAATTTTCAAGTTGCTCCCGTTCCTGATGATTAAAATATTCGCTTCTCCGTTCATTAAACTTGTCTCTGGCTGACTTGAATCGCTGCCAAAGTTTCTCCTCATGGTCCCGCCCAGCCGAACCTGTTGATTTCCAGCGATCGCTCAAAGCCTTAAATGCATCTCCAGCTTTTTTCCAGTCAGTAGAGTAGGTTAGGGATTCTGCTTCCCGGCAAAGTTGCTCCTTCTTACGTTTATTTTCCTCATACTCACGCTCCTTCTGAGCAAAATAAGCTTTACGGCGTTGGTAAAACGTATCAATGGCGTTCTTAAAGCGAATCCAAATCGCCTCGTCAAATTCTTTTCCCGCAGATCCTAGCTGCTTCCACTCAGACTGCAACTGCTTCAAGCCCTCCTCAGCTTCTTTCCACTTATCTGATTTATTCAATACCTCAGCTTGGCTACAGAGTTCACTTTTTCTGCGGGCGAAATACGTTCTACGGCGTTCATAAAACGTATCGACTGCTTGTTTAAAGCGCCCCCAGGCTACGTCATCAAAAAATTTTCCCGCAAACCCTAATTTTTTCCATTCAGCCTGCATCTTCTTCAGGCGTTCTTCGTCATCTTTCCAGTTCGTTGAATTGCTCAAAGCCTCAGCTTGATTACAAAGCGCACTTTTCTTCTGACGGATCTCAGCAATCCTAATCTCTAAGGCATTACAGAGATTAATAATTAGGTTTTCTTCTACTTTTTCCTTAGATTCAACTAGCCCAATCCGCTCAGCTTCCTGTAAACATGAAAATAGGTCAACCTTATCAACCCCCCTCTTCCACTCACATCTGCCGTTGTATCTGGGAGTCAAAACGACAATGGCGATCGACTCTGAAAGCTCTGGATCTTGAGACGTTATCCAGCGCAAAGTAAAGGTTTTGCCACTAGCAACATCCGCAGCAATTCGAGCATTGCCGTATCCCTTAGCCTCCATGTGATCTTGTAGGCGAGTATCAATGGAGACAGCTTTGCCTACATAAAGGATTTCATAATCACTTGCGTCAGAAATCAGATAGATTCCTGGCTTGCCTTGGCAACCCCAACCACTAATGGCATCAGGGTTATCCTTGCCACCAGTAAATCGATAGGGTTTTGACCAGCCCTTCCCAAAGTTCACCCTTGGCATATTAATTCATCACAGTTTTGATGCTCTTAAAGGACAAAGTTTCCGGTTATAGGAGTATTCACAAAAGAATTACCCTCTAGTCCTCCTCAAACTCGTAACTGGTGAATTTGAGGGTGCGGCAGTTTTCAGTGACGGTACGAACGATCGCATCTGGAACACCGTCAGGGGTTTTAACCTGGATTTCTACAGTTACCTCAATGTCTGCATTGAGGCTGCTGAGGTGCTGCAATACTTCATCAGCAATTTGCCCTACATCCTTGATTAAGCGAGTAGGGTTGACCTTGACTGCTCCGTAAAAGCGGTTCACTTGCTTGGTGGGAGGGGGGATAACAGGGGGTATACCACCTCCAGAAGGATCAGTGCGATCGCCCTTCCCTTCTACACCCGGATCGGAACCAGGCTGGTTCTTCTTCTCGTCTTCTGCTTGCTTTCTTGCTGCTTCGTCGGCATCCAGTTGTCGTTGGGCAACTTCTGGTTTGACGAGCAGATTCTGGCTACTGAGAGTCGCAGTAAAGGGATCGTTGGGTCCGGCTTTTAGTCCTAAATATCGTCCTTTGGCTTCGTCCCAACCAGTGGCGTAGGCAAAGTTTTCAGACCAGAGGAGGGCTGTTACACCTTGTTGGATCGCTTGCAGTAAGACCTGCTCGTTATTCAGACGGGGGAGGTACAGGTAATTGCTCAGATATGACCACAGGCGTTTTGTATCGATGTGGTCAGAATCTCGCCACAGATAAGGGTCGAGAGCTTCCATGCGGAGGCGGTTAGCGGCGTAGGTGACAATTAAGTATTCTTCATGGACTGCCTTGCGGCTGGCTCGGAGTACTGGGGAGTCTTGACCTTGGAGCCGTACTTCTGTCCAATCGGTCTGTTGTTTGGGATCGCTGGCATTCGCTCTGTGAGTGGGGACGAGCATCCATTGGTAGGCTTCTTTCAAAAGGTTGTCTACCAAGTCATTAGTCTGCTCCCGTTTTGTGTTTGCCTGCTTACCCTGGAATGGGTCAAGGTTCAGCAGTTCTTTATCCCGCATGATGGAATCCCACGCGAGGAACTGACAAACGTTTTGCTCTAGCAGTGCCAGTTTAGACTTATCGGGAACCAGAAACAGCAGGAGATTTTTGCAGTAGCGGGGGCTGGCTCCTTTAGTGGTGAGAATCTGATCACACTGTTGACGGGCAGGGCTATCGCTTGATTTGCTGATGTGGGGATGCTGCGGTCCCACGACAACCAGGCGCACTCCCATTGATTCATCATCAGGAATGTCTGCGGTTGAGTCTGGGGCGATGTGGACTCCAGCAAATTCTCCCCGCTGTTTGTCCAGCTTCAGGCGACGGATGATTTCTTCCCAAATTTTCTCTGGATCTTCTTCGATCTGGGTTGCCCGGTCTTGCGCCATGCGGGTGACGTTCGGTTGGGTTGAGATCCAGTAGCGATCGCCATCAATGTAGATGTAGCTTGCCTGATCGGTGAGTCGCCGTAGGGCATCACCAAAAGTAGCGACGGATTCTCCCGGTTGTACACAGCCCAGTTTGATGCGGCGATCCTGCAAGCCCCGATTGGCTGCCCGTAAGGTGGGAGCAGAGCCAAGGTAAATAGTGCGGGTGACGCGGCGGCAGGCGGAATAACGTCCCAGGTTCGGGTTTTGATTGTCGAGGGAGACGGGGAGAGAGTTGGTGCCATCGACATCTTTTTCAATCACCGGAACCCAGTTGTCATCGAGGTAGCGAGTGAGTTCAGACTGAACCTGCGCGTCATCCATTGAGACACTGGCTGGCATAATCAGCAGGTTCTTGTCTCCCCGATCCCAGAGGGAATGGATGACTTTTGCCATCAGCCGCAACACGCCGCGAGTTCGCTGGAATTTGTCGAGGGTTGACCAGTCAGAGTAAAGGCGATCGAATAATTCAGGGTGGATTGGATAGGCTTCTTCCAGACGGCGTTTGTAGCTGGCTTCACGGCATTCGGACGGGAACTCTGCTGCTTGAGATTGGTACATCTCATAGAAGGCACGAATCACTGCGTCACGGGCGACATAGGAGTTGGAATCGATTGGCTGGAATAAGCGACGGCGGACAATTTCAAAGCTTTCTTCTGCACTGGCGGGTCGCCAGGGAGACTCGACCCGACCAATCGCATTCTTGAGTCGATCCAAGGCATCTTGACCGCGATCGCCTCCAATCTCGATGTCAGAAGAGGGGATACTGACGACCAGCAACGTGCGATCGGCGTTTTTGGCAGATTCGCTCAGGGTTTGGGCGAAGGTGAAGTGGGTATCGAAGCTGCCAGCAGGGAGATCATTCTCAAAGTGAAGCTGACGGGCGTAGGACACCCATTCATCAATCAGGATCAGGCAGGGCGAATACTTATTGAACAGGAGTTTGAGAGTATCACCGGGATTGGTCGAGGTTTCATCGGCTTGGCGTACCATCTCGTAGCCTTCTTTGCCTCCGAGCTGCCATGCAATCTCACCCCAGAGTGTCCGAACAACCGTGCCGTCTTTTTTGGTGTGGGTTTGACCGGGAGAAATTTTATTCCCAACCAGCACAACTGTTTTGACATCCTGGGGAGGTTCGGGTACTTTTGCGGCTTCAAAAACAGGTTCTAGTCCCGGTAGCTGATTGGCAGAAACGCCAAAAAACAGGTGGTAGAGGGCAAGCATGGCGTGGGTTTTACCGCCGCCGAAGTTGGTCTGAAGTTCAATTACGGGGTCGCCCTTATTGCCGCTCAACCGTAGCAAAGCTCCAGTGAGAAGCTGCTTGAGTCCTTCGGTGAGGTAGGTACGCCGGAAGAATTCGGTGGGGTCGCGGTATTCGTCTGATCCTTCGTCGAGGAAGACTTGCCACAGGTCAGCGGCGAATTCTGCCTGTTGATACCGTCCAGAGGCAACGTCCTGGTGGGGCATCACTACCTCGCGCCAGGGCTTGAGTCCTCCGGTTGGGGTTCCTTCCATTGGGGCAACAGCGGCACGACGAGTTTCCCGACGTGCCTGTTCTTCAAAGCGTTGCCGCATCAGTTCATAGCGTTGTTTCTCAACGACATCCGATTGCTCGGCTGCCCCGACTGCATTGAGAAGACGGACGATGCTATCTAAGGCGCGGTAGGCATCTTCGGTAGAGACAGAAGTGGAGCCATGCGCCCAGGCGTTTCGAGTATTGCGAAGTTCGCTAATGAGGGTGCGCTCTGCCTGACCTAGTGTTTGCTTGAAGACCTCATCCCATTTACCCCACATCAGCTTAAGTTGAGCCATGACATCTTCTTTGAGAATGTCTTCGGGCTTGCGACGCAGGGTATTGTCGGGATCAATATGGGGGACGGATGCCAGCAGCCACTTGTCTCTGTAGACCGCTTTCATCTCGCGCTCAATATAGGGATACAAGCCTTCCTTGAGCAGATTTAACGCTCTACCGACCCGTTCGTGGTTGCTAATTGACATAACCTAAATCCCCAGTTCAATTTGAGTGGGCGTTGAGTGCTGTTTTTCCGTTGCCAGTCGAGCAATTTCAGACCAGGAGATGACCAGGCTGTTGTAGGCGATCGCCTCCTGCGTCCAACCTTTGCGATCGCAAATGCTGTAGAGACGGTAGGCGAGATCTCGCGCCACTTCTCCTAAGTTGCCCAATTGGGCTAGTAGATGAGCCGCACCCGTTTCGCCGTTCTGGTCGAGTGCCCGGATGAGATGCTGAGTTGCTTCCCAGACGGGAATTCGATTATCTTTGGCAGGATTCCAATTGGGTGGTAGGGCATCGCGGGGAACAAGTTGTACTTTCCCGGCTTTGGCAGTGAGGATTCCGGCTTCTGACATGCCTTTGATGCTGGTGTTTTTGGCTTTGGAGAGGGTTTCTGCGTCGCCAAACTGCCCTTCGTTGAATTGGTATTGCTCAAACCATGCCAGTGCCCAACGGGTATCGGTATCGAATTCGCCCTCCTGCTCAGTCAGGAATTCATCGAGGGTCTGGTTGATGAGTTGCAGGGCAGTGCGAACCCGCATGGGTGAACCGTCTGATTCCAGCACTTTGGCATAGCGGGAGAAGATTGCCATACCGGGACCAATGCTGGCTTGAGCCAAGTCTACGGGGGCGATGTTGCCTTGCTGGAGTTTTTTAAGTGCATCGGGGAGTTCGGATTTAAGTTCGTCTACGAAGCGGCGACGGGTAGTGGAGGGTGCATCAGCAGGACGAGGGCGGCAGACGAGGACAATCGAGGAAGCAAGGGCATTAGTGCCACTAGCAACACTACGAACACTCCTTTCCGTTCTGATAGGTAAAGTTCCAGTGATAGTAAAACCAGCTTTAAGTAATCCTTCTAACATTGTTTCCCAACCAGTAGAAGCAATTGCAATAGAAGCTGATGATGTATTGTCATCGTCTTCATCCTCCGCTTGCTTGAAGGCATAAAAAACTGACAACGGATAATCAATATTTTGCGCTTCACACATTCTTTGAAAAGCTTGACCTAAGCCTTCTTCAAAGAAGTTTCTAGCCTTTTCTTTGTCTCCCTCAAAACGATAAGGCGTAGCTATTAATTCTTGTGATTTTGGTGTCAGCAAGGTGCTGAATATGTCTGGATTTATTTGTATTAAAGAACGTCTTAACCAAACATAGAAATAATCTGATAAGTCAGCATAACCAATGTTGTCATAATAGGGAGGATCGGTCGAAATGCAAGCATTTTTCACTAAAAATGGTTGTCTTGCATCATACTGGCTTACCTTACCGATCATTCCCCTAGATAGGCTTCTCACTAAAGTCTCACAGACACCACTTAAAGTGATTTTAAGATCCCCAGCAGCACTGGCGAACGGATTGACCTCAGCAAAGTCCCAAACCATTGGTAAGGATTGCCTAGTAAATGTACTTTTTGCTTGGTCTCTACTTTGGCTCCATAAAACTAGAGAACTATTGTAATCAGTTAACTTACTTACACCTAAACCCAAATAAGATGAAACTGAATTTGAATAATCATTTGGATCAAATGCTTGAAAAGATAAAGTATCTTGATAAACTAAGTTTCTAGTTTCATCTACTAAATCACATAAGACCGCAAGAGTTGATGACTGACGAAATAAGAATAAATCACAGTGTCTTGTCATGCCATATAACTGAACCCTGAAACTAAGTGCCTGTTCTGGCAAATTAGTTTCAGGTTGCCATTCTGGTTGTGCAGATTTAGCAACTCTTTCATGTTCTTCATTAGACGATAGATAAATCCGTTCCCCTTTTCCTTCAGCAACGATCGCCATCATTCTGGCTCCCATTCGTCCGGATTTCCCTTCAGCCCGAACATAGTCAAGCGGAACTGGGGTGCTACAGGCAATGCAAATGGCTCCCTTGCGGCTTACCGTTCCTTCTGGAGGTTTGTCCTGACCTGAGCGAATTTCAAAGCGAATTTGAGGAACCACAGAGACACGAAGATCACGAAGTGTTTCATCCTTCGTGCCGTCTGTGCCTTCATGGCTATTTCTCTCCACGATCGGATCTACCCAAGTCTCCTTCCCCTTCTTCGTCGAAAGTGCAAACGACCTCACTAACGGCATTTCACACCCACAAGTAGGATTAGGACATTTCACTGTCCTTGCCCACAACCAGGCAATCACCGTTGCTTCACCGCCTCCCTTTTCCGGTGGCAATTTTACTTTCGGGTAAAGATGCCCAATCCGCTTTTCTGCTTCATCCCGCATCCACTTCCCGTAATAGCGCACATCCTCCGCTAACCCCTGCGCGCCCTTCCACTGATTTACCTTCAGCTTTGCTTGTGCCTCTGGATTGACTGGAGGCATATCCTTAAACTTCGGCGGAATCTCAATCAACGCCTTGTTAATCAGTACCGCTACTGGGTTCAAATCACTAGCATGAGCCTCTAACCCTAACCGCTGCGCCTCCAAAGGAATCGAACCTCCTCCCGCAAACGGGTCATAAACCGGAGGTGCATTTTCAGCCAAATAACGTCGTACTGCTTCTGGCTCTGTTGGTGGCTCATCTCCCCGGTTCCATGCAATGCTACGGGCAATCTCTCGCTGTGCTGCGATCAACACCCCTGAATTCGGGTTATTGATGTCATCCCAGGACACCAAACCCCGTACCACCTGTTTTGTCTTACCCTTTTCCTCAACAGTGACAATTTGCCCCAGAATGTCAAAAAGCCTCTGCCGCTCTGAATTCTGCGCTTCCTCAGTCGGAAACTTATCCGGATGACTCGATGGATCATCCACCAACGACGCAAACAACACCGCTCGACAAGCCGCCAATGGTCGCCGCGCCCACCAGAGATGCAACGTACTGGGATGTCCATGCCGAATCGACTTCTCCCGCGCCGATTCCATGTTGATCGCTTCTAGCGGTAGGGCAACTTCAATTAGCTTTTTGCGGTAAGTCATTACGTTTGTCGATAAAGTAGCGGATTAAAAATTACAGGGCAGCGTTTTTAGTAGATTGGTTCCTCTCATACACGGATCGGACAAGCCTTACACATTCATCTCGATAGGGAAGAAATTCTCGATTCCACTGCTGGCAATACTCCTGTTGCTGGTAAGTTTCAGGAATCTCAGCACCATTGATTTGCAAAAAGAGCGATCGAAATGCCTGCCAGTATTCACCATTGATTGGCTCCCTGACCAAATCCCATTTACATAGCGACCGTTGCAGAAAGAAGAAACTTGCCAATAATTCCAGATCAGATGCCTGCCATCGTTCTGTGTTCAGAAAATCGGACACAGCCTTGTGCGGCACAAAAGAGGAGTGATCGCTCTGATAACCGTACCCATCGAACCGGAGCGCACAGCAGACCAGGATATCGTGCTCATTCAACTGACGATCGACCATGCCAACCCTCCTTTTGCCTTACAGATGCCCTGTTTCCTCATGCAATGCCACCAGGCTCCCTCCCCTGACTCCATAACTCCTTCCAGTTATAGTTCACGCTGTCTGCCTTAAAGTCTGGCTCCTTCTGGAACGGGTTGACTACATACCGCACCACACAACCGTTATCCCCCACGTTGTAACTCCCCTTCGTAGTCGAAACCTTAAACGCATCCCCTTCAGGAAAATCCGCCGATGGCACCTGCACCAACGCCAGCACAAAGTTTTCTGGCTTATTCAATGCCGTCAAAATTTCGTTTTTGGTGACTGTAACCGTCTCTGCTCCCTTAATCCGTCCCTTCACCTCAATAAATCGGACTCGACTCGGCTGCTCCCCCGTCCCCGGCACACGAGATTCGATGTCATAGCCACACTTCTCTCGGCTCACATCTCGCGGTTCATGCCCCAACGCCTGCTCTGCCGCCATCACCGCCTGCATTGCCAGCATTTCAACCCGCTTCGTTTCCCTGGCAAACAAGTCAGCCTCCGACTGCCGCTTACCCTGCACCCGTTGCAAAAATCCGATCGGGATAACTAACGCTCCACCGACCACCACCGGAGGTAGGGGAGACAGCTTGCGTTCCTGCTCCAATTCCGTCAACCGTCGCTGAAGCCGAGACTCCAATTCGTCGGCTCTGGTTCTGGCTTTGGCTGAGTTGATCTTGGCGTTGGTCTTACCCGCCGCTTCCTGCTGCTTCAGTTGCTCCGCCTGCTGATCCCAGTAATAAATTTCCTTCGTCAGCCGCTCCTTCACTGCCTTCATCGTCTTAGCGACCAGATCCTCTTTGCGCTGCTTCACCTCTCGCAGATGCTCCGGCATCAGGTGGGCGATCGCATACTTTGTCGCCTGGGGTTCGAGGTTATTCTTCAGCCAGTCTTGCTCCAACACTGGGGCAATGAATGGCTTCTCCTCTTCTCGCAACGGTCGGTAGTTGAGGTAGGGCGCATACCCCGCATTTTGAGTATTGCCCTCTGCATCAATCTCCACATACTGCATCCGCCGCGACACTACCCGCCGCTTGCCGCTGCTGTCAGTACTGGCATCCTGGATCGAATGCTCCAGGTAAACCAGCGCCCGTATCTGCTCACCAAAATCGTTCTCATCGACCAGCACCGCCCCTTGCTTGAGCAAGTCTCGATGCCGATCCAGCGTAATTTCTGTAACCGCTTCCAGCAGGGGATGCCCCGGACAGATAAAAGCAGCCGGTGGCTTGCCAGGAACATTAATCAGCCCCTTCTCAAAACAAATCCGCTCATAGCTCCGCAGAATCGGTTCTCTCACTCCGATCTGCCGATCCTGGCTGCGAATAATTGCCGGGACGTGGGTAATCTCATACCGCTTGGGTTCTCGCTGTTTGGCAGTCCCACCCAGATTTGAAAACGCTTCCAGGAAGAATGCCGCAATAAAGTGAGGCTGGAGCCGTCTAGCCTCTGCCCGATCCATATCTTCTCGAATCTGCTGCACTCTGGAGGCATCCATCGTGTCTCGTGCCAGTGCCCGTTCTTCGAGCAGTTCGCGCAATCGCTGCTGATCCAATCGGTCTGACACCACCTGATTCAGCTTGGCTCGGATGTCGGGGCGATCGCCATAGCGAATGGCTTCAATCAGGAGGTCGCGGAGGTCTTTACCTGCGATCGCTTTGCCCAACACATCAAAGACTTTACCGCCCAATGCCTTTTGCTCTAAATCCAACTTTCGCAGCAGCGTCAGGTACACCTCACCCTCACGGGTTTCCTCTGCCACCAGGTTCCAGAGATGACACACCTCCGTTTGTCCAATCCGGTGAATCCGTCCAAACCGTTGCTCTAGCCGATTGGGGTTCCAGGGCAAGTCATAGTTGACCATCAGATGCGCCCGTTGCAGGTTAATCCCTTCCCCAGCCGCATCCGTTGCCAGCAGCACTTGAACCGTCACATCCTGCTTGAAGGACTCCTCTGCTTTTTTGCGCTGCTCGCGTCCCATGCCACCGTGAATCATCACGACTGCTTCAGAGCGACCGATTAAAGTACGGATGCGATCGGCAAGGTAGTTGAGTGTGTCGCGGTGTTCAGTAAAAAGAACCAGCTTGCGGCGATGCCCGTGCGCGTCAAACAACTCCGCCTCGTTTTGCAAGAGATTAGAGAGTTCCTCCCACTTCTTATCCTTACCGCTGCGCTTCACCTTCAGTGCCAACTGCTCAATCTGGTTTAGCTGCTCAATTTCAGCTTGTAGTTCAGCCACCGTCCGCGCCGCCGTCGCTTGGTCCACGACTTCTTCTTCAGTGGACTCCCGCTCATCCTCTGGCACGTCATCAAAATCGTCTTCCCAGTCCTCCGGGTCGATCGTCCGTCCAAAATCCAATTGGGCACCTAAGCCCCGCTTGAATGCCTCTTCTTCCTGAAGTCGTTTCTGCAACCGCTCTCGACGACGATGGATCGACTGATAGATTGCCTCTGGAGAGGATGCCAACCGTCGTTGCAAGATAGTCAACGCAAAGCCAACCGTGCCCTTGCGCCCATTATTTTCCAGAGCATCTGCCCGGTTGAACTCTTCTCGAACATACTCCGTGACCTTGTGGTAAAGCTGCTGCTCTAATTCTGAAAGACGGTAGCCAACGGTATAAGCCTTACGTTCTGGGAAAAGGGGCTTGCCGTCAAACTTGAGCAAGTCTTCCTTCACCAACCGCCGCATCAAGTCTGAAGTATCGGTTGTGTTAGTTCCCCCTCGGAACCTCCCTTCAAAGCGATCGCTATCCAGCAACGCCATGAAAAGCTGGAAGTCTTCTTCCTTGCCGTTATGGGGTGTTGCCGTCATCAACAAGAGATGCCGAGTAACATCCCCCAGCAACTTACCCAGCTTGTACCGCTTCGTCTCTTTGACTTCACCCCCAAAAAACGAGGCGGACATCTTATGCGCCTCGTCGCAGATCACCAAGTCCCAATCGGTCTGTGCCAGCTTTGCCTGCAAGTCGTCATTACGACTGAGCTTATCTAACCGGACAATCAGTAAGGGAATCTCGGTAAAGGCATTCCCAGTGCGAGCCGCTTCAATGCGATCGTTCGTCAGAATCTCAAACGGCAAATGGAATTTCTGG
>ERZ1066117.194-NODE-194-length-60325-cov-38.675062_pt1 | contig 60325 bp, 51 predicted proteins | sample MGYA00382764_ERZ1066117 | MGnify/ENA primary metagenome ERZ1066117 (study PRJEB33369, sample SAMEA5778347) | biofilm metagenome | biome: Industrial cooling water; feature: Water cooling tower basin; material: Biofilm | place: United Arab Emirates | collected...
AGGCCGGCGAGCAGCCCGCCCGCGGCGGCCTCGCCGGATGCCGCGGCCGAGAACATGTCTGAAAGGCCAGCCTGCGTCGCGGCCGGATCGGCGAGCGCGGCCGCGAGCGCGAGCGCGGCGTAGCCGGCGAGGCCGACGAGCGCGAGCGCGACGACGCGGGCCCGGGCGACCAGCGCGAGCGCGAGCGCGGCCGCGAGCAGCGGGCCGGCGGTCCAGCCGGCGAGGCCGAGGCCGTCGCGCACCAGCTCGGCGGCCTCGCGCGCGTGCAGCAGCGCGCCCGCGGCGAGCGCGGCGAGCAGGCCGGCGACGGCGGACAGGCCGCCGAGGAGCTGGCCGAAGCGACCTGTTTTGGTGGACATGTCCTGCGGGCCAGCCGCGGCCGACGGCGCGGCCGCGAGCGCGGCGAGCAGGCCGGCGAGCCACCACCACGGGATCGCGCCCGGACCGGCGGCCGCCAGCGCGACGCCCGCGCCGGTGACGCTGGCGAGCCCGACGCCGGCGAGCGCGGCGCCGCCGGCCGGACCGCGGTCACGCCGGACGATCACGCCGGCGAGCCCGGCGGCCGCGAGGGCGGCGAGGACGACGAGCGCGAGCAGTTCGAGCGGGGGCATGTCGTTGGCGCAGGGGGAATTTGGCGGAGGCGCACAGGAATCGAACCTGCCCAGGGCGCTCCTCGCACCCCGCGCCGGTTTTGAAGACCGGGGGCCGCACCAGCGTGCCGCGCACCTCCGCGGAGGAGTGTATCGGATGTGCGCGACGAGGGGAACGCCGGGCCCTCGCGGGGCTCACTCCGCGGCCGGCTCGCCGATCCCGCACACCGCGCTGCAGCCGGTCTTCTCGAACTCCATCTGGCCGCGCTGCTGGAACACGAACTGCGAGGTCACGCCGTCGCTGTCGAACAGGCCGAACGGCAGCGGCGTGTAGCGGTAGGTGTTGCTGTAGTTCGGGTACTCCTCGAGCGCGACGCGCACGGGGTTGCCCGACTCGAGCGCGCCGGCCTCCTTCTCCTTGTCCGACGGCTCCGGCGGCGCCGGCTGGCCCTCGGGGACGAATTCGGTCCACGTCATCTCGGTCAGATCGTACTCGTAGTTGAAGCAGCGGCAGTAGTAGGTGCCGCCCGGGTTGGTGTGATCGTCGCACTGGCTCGATGTCACGCTCGTGTCGCCCGCGGAGTCGCGGCACATCGCCGCCGCGACGACCTGCTTGGCCGCGTCGTAGTTGATCATGAACTTGCCGGCGCGCGCGGCCGAGCCGAAGTCGCCGACCTCGTCGCCGTCCGCGAGCTTGAAGAGGATCAGCACCCAGGTGCCGTCCTCGTCGAACAGCGGCTGGGGTTCTTCCTGACACCCGGCCGCGAGGATGGGCAGGGCGCAGGCGGTCGCCAGGAGAGCACGAGTGAGAGCGGAAAAGGGCATGGCGGCGGAGGGTCCTCGGCCGGCAACGCTACCACAAGAGGTCTCCGCCGCGCGCGCCGTTCGCCGTCCGGGGACCTCGCCCGCGGGCCCCCCGTGGCGTCCCCGCCGTTGACAGCCCGGACCCCGGTGTTTAGCTTCTCGCGCGCGGTGTCCGCAAAACGCGATTACTACGAGATTCTCGGGGTCGAGCGCACGGCTTCGGCGCAGGATGTCAAGCGCGCCTACCGGAAAGCGGCGATGCAGTGGCATCCGGACCGCAACCCGGGCAACGCCGAGGCGGAGGAGCGCTTCAAGGAGGCCGCGGAGGCCTTCGAGGTCCTCAGCGACGACGGCAAGCGCAAGCTCTATGACCAGTACGGCCACGAGGGGCCGCGGGGGGCCGGGTTCTCGGGGTTCCAGGGGACCGACGAGATCTTCAGCCGGTTCAGCGACCTGTTCGGCGACCTGTTCGGCAACCTCGGCGGGTTCGGCGGCCGGCGCGACGGCCCGCAGCGGGGCGCCGACCTCAAGACCCGCGTCGTGATCCCGTTCGTCGAGGCGGTCCAGGGCGTCGAGCGCGAGCTCACGGTGCCCCGCCGCGACAGCTGCGACGACTGCGGCGGCTCCGGGGCGGCCGCCGGCACCAAGCCGACCACCTGCTCGCAGTGCGGCGGCCACGGCCAGGTGATCCACCGCCAGGGCTTCTTCACCATCCAGACCACCTGCCCGCGCTGCCACGGCCAGGGGCAGATGATCTCCTCGCCGTGCAAGACCTGCTCGGGCACCGGCGCCGTCCAGCGCGAGGCGACCTTCAAGATCAACATCCCCGCCGGCGTCGACGACGGCCAGACCCTGCGGATCCCCGGCCGCGGCATGGGCGGCGCCCGCGGCGGCCCGCCCGGCAACCTCTACGTCGAGGTCGCCGTCGAGGCCGACCCCCGGTTCCAGCGCGACGAGTTCGACATCCACTCCAAGGTGACCGTCTCGATGGTCCAGGCCGCGCTCGGTTGCACCGTCAAGGCCGCGACCCTCGCCGGCGACATCGACCTCGAGATCGAGCCCGGCACCCAGCCCGGCCAGGTGATCACCCGCAAGGGCAAGGGCATCCCGGTGCTCGGCGGCCGCGGCCACGGCGACCACCACGTCCACGTCGAGGTCACCGTGCCGACCAAGCTGACGAGCGAGCAGGAGGAGATCCTGCGCGAGCTCGCCGAGTCGCTCGGCGAGGCGGTCACGGAGGAGAAGAAGGGCCTGTTCAGCGGCTTCCGCAAGCGCAAGCGCGGCTGACCTGCCTGTCCCGGCGATCCTGTCCCGCGGGACCTGTCCCGCGGGACCTGCCGTTCAGGGCCGGCCTCACAGCACGCGGACGGGCGCGCGCTCGCGGACGAGCCCCTCGCGCACGACGCGGGCGTACAGCCGGCTCCAGCCGGGGTGCAGCTTCTCGGAGATCCGGACGAACGCGCCGCCGGTGAACGAGCCGGCGATCGTGTTGCACGGCGGGGCGGGGCCGGTGATCTCGAGGACGACGTCGTCGCCGACCGCGAGGCGGGTGCCGGGGCCGAGCGCGGACCAGTCGAGGCCCTCGATCGTCAGGTTCTCGCCGGTGGTGCCGGGGGCGATCGGGTGGCCCTCGGCGGCGAGCGCGGCGATCCGCTCGAGCGCGAACAGGCAGACCGCGCGGTCGGGCCCGCCGTGGTGCTTGAGGTCGAGCTGGCGGTCGCCGCCGACGCCGGTCGCGGTGATCAGCGCGGCGCCGACGGGGTGCTTCGGCACACCGCCGGCCGGGTTGACGTTGATCCGCGCGACCGAGGGCTGCATCGGATCACTTCACGTCGTCGCCGCAGCGCTGCAGCGCCTCCATCGAGTCGGCCGCGAGCGCGCAGCGGACCTCGGCGGAGGTGCCCTCGGCGAGGCACTTGTCGCGCAGCTCCTTGCCCATCTCGCGGGCGAGCTGCGCGGTGCGGTCGGCCTCGGCCGAGTTGCTGCCGCGGCTCATCAGCGCGACGAAGTGGTCGGAGAACTGCTGGCACTCGGCCTCCGTGGCCTTGCCGCTGGTGCAGGCGCCGAGCAGGGAGGCGGTGAGGGCGATGACGGCGAAGATCGGGGAGCGCATGGGCGGCCTCGGTGAGCTGGTAAGGTAAACGATGCCGGCGCGCGAGTGCGAGCGTCGGCCGCCTAGGCCTCGTCCATGAACGGGTAGCGGTAGTCGCGGAGGGGGACGAAGGTCTCCTTGATCGTCCGCGGCGAGACCCAGCGGACGAGGTTCAGGGCGCTGCCGGCCTTGTCGTTGGTCCCGCTGGCCCGGCTGCCGCCGAACGGCTGCTGCCCGACGACCGCCCCGGTCGGCTTGTCGTTGATGTAGAAGTTGCCGGCCGTGTGGCGCAAGATCTCCGACGCCTGGACGATCGCCTGCCGCGTCTCGGCGAAGATCGCCCCGGTCAGCGCGTATTCGCTGGTCTTGTCGCACAGCTGCAGGGTCTCCTTGAACTGCCCCTGCGGGTAGACGTAGACCGTCAGCACCGGGCCGAACAGCTCCTCCTTCATCGTCCGGTAGTCGGGCTCGTCGGCGACGATCACCGTCGGCGGGATGAAGAAGCCGTGCTTGTCGTCGCACTCGCCGCCGAGGACCTCGTCGACGCGCCCGCCGCGGCGGCTGCGCGCCTCGTCGATCACCTCCTTCAGCTTGGCGTAGCTGCGGGCGTCGATCACGGCGCCCATGAAGTTGGAGAAGTCGGAGACGTCGCCGACCTTGATCTGGGCGAGCCCGGCGGCGAGCTGGTCGCGGACCTGCGGCCACAGGTTGTCCGGGATGTAGGCGCGCGAGGCGGCGGAGCACTTCTGGCCCTGGTACTCGAACGCGCCGCGCAGCAGGTTGTGCACCAGCGAGGTCGTGTCCGCGCTCGGGTGGGCGAACACGAAGTCCTTGCCGCCTGTCTCTCCGACCAGGCGCGGATAGCTGGTGTAGTGGTCGATGTTGTTGCCGATCGTCCGCCACATCTGCTTGAAGACGGGGGTCGAGCCGGTGAAGTGGACGCCGGCGAGGTCGCGGTGGGCGAGGACCATGTCGCCGATCGTGCTCGCCGGGCCGGGGACGAAGTTGATCACGCCGGGCGGCAGGCCGGCGGCGTGGAGCAGCTCCATGATGATCGCGCCGGACAGCACCGCGGTCGCGGCGGGCTTCCACACGACGGTGTTGCCGCACAGCGCCGGCGCGGTCGGCAGGTTGCCGGCGATCGAGGTGAAGTTGAACGGGGTGACGGCGAACACGAAGCCGTCGAGCGGGCGGTACTCGACGCGGTTCCAGGTGCCCGGGGCCGACTGCGGCTGGTCGGCGTAGAGCTGCGTCAGGTAGTGGACGTTGAATTGGAAGAAGTCGATCAGCTCGCAGGCCGCGTCGATCTCGGCCTGGTGCGCGGTCTTCGACTGGCCGAGCATCGTCGCGGCGTTGAGCCGGTCGCGGAACGGGCCGCGCAGCAGCGAGGCCGCGCGCAAAAAGATCGCCGCGCGCTGGTCCCAGGTCAGCGCGGCCCACTCCGCGCGGGCGGCCTGCGCGGCGGTGATCGCGTCCTGGATCTCGTTCGGGCCGGCCTGGTGGAACACGCCGAGCTCCATCCGGCGCTGGTGGGGGCACACCAGCGGGGCGGTGTTGCCGGTGCGGACGGCCTTGCCGCCGATCCACAGCGGGAGGTCGAACTTCTTGGCGGCGAGGTCGGCGTAGGCGGCCTTGAGCGCGGCGCGTTCCGGCGTGCCGGGGGCGTAGCTGCGCACCGGCTCGTTGACGGGGGGAGGGACACGGAACAGGCCAAACGACATCGGGCAGGGTCTCCGGCTGGCGCAAGCATGCCCGGAAATTCGTTCGCCTGCGACGGGCCTGGCGGCCGCAGCTGGGGAGGTGGAGGGCCGCGCGGGCGCGCGGTCAGGTGTCCGCGGGGCGTCGACGGCGGCGGAACGCGAGGGCGGCGACGAGGAGGCCCGGCGCACTCGTCGTGGCGAGCGCGCAGCCGCGGCCGGCCGCGGGCGCCGGGCCGGCCGGCAGCGCGGGCGGCGGCTCGATCCGCGGCGGCTCGCGGCTCTGGACGTCGGCCGGGGCCGCCGGGGTCGCCGGCGGGGCGCCGGGGCCGAGCGCCGCGAGATCCTCGTCGGCGCCGGCGATCAGGCGGGTGCGCGAGCAGCTCGTGTCGGCGAGCTCGCCGTCCTCGGTGCGGTACGCGTAAATGAGGTAGCGCTTGCCGACGACGAGGACGCGGCCGCAGGCGACGCTCGACGCCCGGGTGGTCAGCGCGGCGGCCGGCCCGACCTCGCCCTTGAACACGCGGGCGACCGCGAGGTCGTAGCGGACCATGCCGCTGCCGCGCGCGTCGCCGACGCCCTGGACGCCGTCGACGCGGGCCTCGAACACGGCGTCCGCGCGCTCCGCGGCGACGGCCGGCGGGGGTGGGACCATGCAGCTGCAGGCCCGAGCGGTGTGAGGAAGCGCCCACACCAACGCCGCGATGAGGCTCACGACGAGCGTGCTTGGGCGTTGCCGGTGCAAGGCCCCCAAGCTAACCACGCACCGCCGCGGCGAGCAAGCGCCCCCCGGGGGCGGCGCTCGGCCGGCGCCGGTCGTCCGCGCCGGGGTCCCGGAGCCGGGACGTCGCGCGGGGCGAGAACACGGTTTTTGCGAGGAACAGCGATGCTCACGGTCTCGGATGTCACGAAGTCTTACGGCGGCAAGGTGCTCTTCGACAACGTCACGACGTCGTTCGAGCCGGGCCACCGCTACGGGCTCACCGGCCCCAACGGGGCGGGCAAGTCGACCTTCATGAAGATCCTCGCGGGCGAGCTCGACCCCGACAAGGGCAAGGTCTCGCGGCTGCCGCGGACGCGGCTCAGCGTGCTCCACCAGGACCACTACCGCTACGAGGACGTCCGGACCCGCGACGTCGTGATCATGGGCAACCAGCGGCTGTGGGAGGCGATGACGGAGAAGGACCGGCTGCTGGCGTCGGGCGACATGAGCGACGAGGTCGGGATGCGGCTCGGCGAGCTCGAGATGGCGATCGCCGAGGAGAACGGCTACGGCGCCGAGACCGAGGCCGAGCAGCTGCTCGAGGGCCTCGGGATCCCGGCGAGCGAGCACGAGCAGCCGCTCAAGGTGCTGACCGGCGGCATGCGCCTGCGCGTGCTGCTCGCCCAGGCGCTGTTCGGCAGCCCGGACATCCTGCTGCTCGACGAGCCGACCAACCACCTCGACCTCGAGTCGATCCACTGGCTGACCAACTTCCTGATGGACTACAAGGGCGTGCTGATCGTGATCTCGCACGACCGGCACTTCCTCAACGAGGTGTGCACGCACACCGCCGACGTCGACTACGAGAACATCATCACGTACACCGGCGGCTACGACGACATGCTGCGGCAGAAGATCCAGTTCAGGATCAGCGCCGAGAAGCACAACGCGAGCAAGCAGAAGAAGATCGCCGAGCTGCGCGAGTTCATCCAGCGGTTCGGCGCCAACGCGAAGAAGGCGAGCCAGGCGCAGTCGCGCCGGCGCGCGATCGCCAAGATCGAGCTCGTCGACCTCAAGCGCTCGAACATCCAGCGGCCGTTCATCCGCTTCGACCAGAAGACCCCGAGCGGCAAGCTGGTCCTCAGCGTCGAGAAGCTGGCCAAGAGCTTCGACGGCAAGCCGGTGCTCAAGGACCTGACCTTCAACCTGACCCGCGGCGAGAAGATCGCGGTCGTCGGCCCGAACGGGATCGGCAAGACGACTCTGCTCAAGTGCATCGCCGGCGTCTACGAGCCCGACCGCGGCAAGATCGTGCTCGGCCACGAGGTCGCGCTCGGCTACCTGCCGCAGGACCACGAGGAGGGCCTCGGCAAGATCGACAACATGACCGCGTTCCAGTGGCTCTACCAGTGGGACCCGAAGTCGACGGTCGAGGAGATCCGCGGCCTGCTCGGCCGGATGCTGTTCCCGTCCGAGGACGCCGACAAGCCGGTCAAGGCGCTGTCCGGCGGCGAGACGGTCCGCCTGCTGCTGGCGAAGATGACGCTGATCAAGCCGAGCCTCCTGCTGCTCGACGAGCCGACCAACCACCTCGACCTCGAGTCGATCCGCGCGCTGACCGAGGCGATGCAGAAGTACGAGGGCACGCTGGTGTTCGTGTCCCACGACCACGCGATGGTCTCCGAGGTCGCCACCCAGGTGCTCGAGCTCAAGGGCGAGCGCGGCTACGACCTGTTCCCCGGCAACTACGAGGAGTTCCTCGAGAAGACCGGCAAGGCGGGGCGCTGAGAGCCCCGTGCCCGCCCGCCGGCGGGCGCGGCACTAGAACATCTTCTTCGCGGCGTTGACCTTCTCGACGTACTTCTTGCTGCCGTCGGGGACGCCGCGCTTGCCGGCCTTCTGCCACTTGATCACGTGGCCGGGGCCGCCGTGGTAGGCGGCGAGGCCGAGGCCGACGTCGCCGAAGCGGCGGATCATCCTGGCGAGGTAGAGCGTGCCGGCGCGGACGTTGAAGCCGGGGTCGAGCGGGCGGGAGCGCTCGCCGAGCCGCTCGGCGAGCTCGCGCGCGGTCGCAGGCATCAGCTGCATCAGGCCCTGGGTGCCGCCGGGGCCGCGCGCGCGGGCGTCGAACTTGCTCTCGACCCAGATCACGGCGTTGATCAGCCGCGGGTCGAGCTGGTGCTTGCGCGCGGCCTCTTCGACGTGAGGCTGGACGGCCGCGATCCGGTCGCGCTGGGCCGCCGGCCAGCCGCGGTCGCACGCGCCCGCGCACGCGTCCGCGTCGGCCGCCGCGGCGGGAGATCGCGCAGGCTCGGGGCGTGAGCTCGCACAGCCTTGCGCGAACAGCGCGGAGGTCAAGACCACGGACAGCAGGCCCCCGTGCGCGCGCCGCAAGGCCCGCACCGGCCAGAGAGGCAGGATCGGTCGCCGAGTCGTCATGTGTAAGAATTGTCCTACACCGTCGGGATTGGACCAAAAAGTTGGGGGGAAACCGGGGTCGCGTGCGCACCCGCTTGCGGTGCGCACGCGGATTGTTCGTATGATGGTTTCTCGTAGCTCGCCAGGCGAGCACGCAGGAGCAGCAACATGGCTTTAAAGGCAGGCTCGATCATCGTCCTCTGCGGCGCGACCCTCGCGGCTCCGATCGCCCGGGCCAGCGACGGCGAGCGCTTCGACCCGTTCGCCACCTACCGGACCGAGCCGTACCACATCGACATGCGCGAGGTGCTCGCCAACCCGGGCAAGTACGTCGCGGAGCCGGTCGAGCAGCCGGACCTGTCGAAGCTCGGCGCGCAGCCGCCGGTCGCGGCCGCGCCGCTGCCGCCCGGCAAGCTGCCGCCGGGGTGGGTGCAGATCGGCGAGGTCGTCCAGCGCGAGGAGGTCGCCACGGGCCTCAAGCAGGTCGACCCGCAGCCGCTGCCGGCGTGGGAGGACATCGAGGGCAACCAGTACCCGCGCAAGGGCACGGTGTTCCTCAACTTCAACGGCGGGATGCTGCTGAGCGGGGCCGACAACTCGGCGGAGAGCAAGTCGACGCTGGCGCGCCACAAGCACCCGTACCCGGGCTACGGCGGCTCCGAGTCGAGCGCGCTGGCGCTGATCCAGGCGGTCAAGGAGGACATGGCGGCGTTCGGGGTCCGGATCGTGTACGAGAAGCGGCCGAGCAAGACGGTGCCGTACACGATGGCGATGATCGGCGGCTCGTGGACCGACACCAACATCGGCGACCCGGCCGGCGGCGTCGCGCCGGGCACCGACTGTGAGGACCGCGGCCAGCGCAACGTCGTCTACGCGTTCGACACCAGCTCGGCGACGGTCAGCCAGGAGGTCGCGCACGCGTGGGGCCTCGACCACACGCTCGGCAGCGACCGGATCATGAGCTACCAGGGCGGCTCGAACAAGAAGTTCGGCGACAACTGCCAGCCGCTGTGTGAAGAGGAGTGCCAGGGCCCGGGCACGATCGGCTGCCGGCTGATCCACGAGATCTACTGCGGCGAGGGCAGCGAGGCGCAGAACGACCTCGCCGAGCTGATGAAGATCTTCGGCGGGCCCGAGCCCGACACCGAGCCGCCCTCGGTCGAGATCGTCGAGCCGATCGCCGACGACGGCGTGCTCGAGCTCGAGAGCGGCGCGTCGGTCAACGTCGTCGGCAAGATCAGGGACAACTACGGCGGCGTCGGCTGGAAGATGACGATCGTCAAGGACGGCGAGATCGTGCTCGACCAGGTCGACTACGACCGCGTCGGCTCGTGGTACCTCGCCAACATGCCCGACGGCACCTACGAGCTGACGCTCGAGGCCGAGGACCACGCCGACCACGTCGTCCAGGACAAGCTGACGATCATCGTCGGCTCCGCCGCGCCCGAGCCGACGACCGGCGCCGGCGAGACCGACGGCGCGACCGGCGGAGATCCCTCCGGCGGGTCGGCGGGCAGCGACGGCGCGACCGGCACCGGCGAGCCGATCGACGGCGGCGGCGACGACGGCAGCTGCGAGTGCAGCAGCAGCGGCGGCAGCACGAGCGGCGGCCTGTTGGCGCTGCTGGGCCTGGCGTGGGCTCACCGGGCCCGCCGGCGCCGGCGCTGATCGCGCTGTCTACCTCGGGCGTGCGCCCGTGACCTGCCCCAACCGGGGCGACGCGCCGGCGGCTTGACCAGCCCGCCGGCGCCCGACTATAAGCACGTTCCCTCGCGCCCGGCGAGGTGATGACCGGGTGGTCGCAGCCAACCAGATGGCTGCCGCACAGGCGGGCGGATCGCCCCGAGATTGCGAGCGCTTCGTGTCAGAGAACCAGCAAGCCATCATCCGCACCGGCGGCAAGCAGTACCGCGTCAACACCGGCTCGGTGCTCCGCGTCGAGAAGCTGCCGGCCCAGGCCGGCGCCACGGTGAACTTCGAGGTGCTGCTCGTCGGCCAGGGCGAGACCGTCAAGGTCGGCAAGCCGCTCGTCGCCGGCGCCCAGGTCACCGGCGAGGTCGTCCGCCACGGTCGCGGCAAGAAGATCATCGTCTACAAGTTCCGCAAGCGCACCAACTACCGGAAGAAGCAGGGCCACCGCCAGCCCTTCACCGAGATCAAGATCACCGCGATCACCGCGTGACCACGCGGCCGGAGACACGACGATGGCACACAAAAAAGGTCAAGGTTCGATCAAGAACGGCCGCGACTCGCGGGCCCAAAACCGCGGCGTCAAGCGCTTCGGCGGCGAGCTCGTCCGCGCCGGCAACATCCTCGTCCGCCAGGCGGGCAGCAGCTTCCACGCCGGGCCGAACGTCGGCACCGGCAAGGACTACACGCTGTTCGCCCTGGTCGACGGCACGGTCCGCTTCTACAAGCGCGGCCACGAGCGCAAGGCGTTCGTTGCGATCGACCCGGTCGCCGCGGACACCGCCGCCGCGGCGGAGTGAGCGATGCGCTTCATCGACCAGGTCCGCGTCGTCGTCCGCGCCGGCCGCGGCGGTGACGGCCTGGTCGGCTGGCGGCGCGAGAAATTCGTGCCCGACGGCGGCCCCGCCGGGGGCGACGGCGGCAAGGGTGGCGATGTCATCCTCGTCGCCGACGATCATTTAACGACGCTGCTCGACCTCAAGTTCCGCCAGCACTTCGCGGCGGAGTCGGGGCGCCCGGGCGGGTCGAACCGGATGACGGGGCGGTCGGGCAGCGACCTGCGGATCCGCGTGCCGGTCGGCACGACGGTGTTCTTCGAGGCGGTCGCCGGCGAGCCCGGCGAGCGCCCGCCGTGGCTCGCCGAGCAGGGCGAGGACGAGGACTTCGAGAACGCCGGCGCGATCGCGTGGACCGACGACGAGGAGGCCGACATCCCGGTGCCGGTCCGCGCCGAGAAGTCGGGCCCGCTGCGCAAGCGCGCGCGCGCCGAGGACGGCGCGCCGCTCGAGCCCGGCGAGCAGCTCGGCGACCTGACGTTCCACGGGCAAGAGCTGGTGGTCGCCCGTGGCGGCCGCGGCGGCCGCGGCAACGTCCACTTCCGCAGCTCGACCAACCGCTCGCCCGACCACGCCGAGCCCGGCGGCTCCGGCGACGCGTACTGGCTGCGCCTCGAGCTCAAGCTGCTCGCGGACGTCGGGATCGTCGGCTTCCCCAACGTCGGCAAGTCGACGTTCATCAGCGCGATCAGCCGCGCCCGCCCGAAGATCGCCGACTACCCGTTCACCACGCTCGTGCCGCAGCTCGGCGTCGTCGCGCTGCCCGGCGAGCGCTCGCTGGTCGTCGCCGACGTGCCGGGCCTGATCCGCGGCGCGAGCGAGGGCCGCGGGCTCGGCCACGAGTTCCTGCGCCACCTCGAGCGCACGCGCGTGCTGCTGCACCTGCTCGCCCCCGACCCGACGCCCGGCCGCGACCCGCTCGCCGACCTCAAGGCGCTCGAGAAGGAGCTCGAGCAGTACGGCACGATGTTCGCCGGGCGGCCCCGCGTCGTCGCGCTCAACAAGCTCGACACGCCCGAGGGCCAGGAGGCCGCCGCGCCGCTGCGCAAGGCGCTGCGGGCCCAGGGGATCCCGCTGTTCCCCGTGTCGGCGCGCACGGGCGAGGGCGTGCCCGAGCTGCTCGAGGCGCTGTGGCGCCGCGTCGACATGGTCCGCCGCGGCGTGTCGTCCGGGCCGGTCGCGGCGGCCGACCCGAGCAAGCGCTGAGCCCGGGTCCGAGGGGACAGGTCCGTGTGGTCAGGCCCGCTCGGGCATGTCCGTGCGGACATGCCCCGGGGGTCACTTGCGGGTCGCCGGGGCGGCCTCGTTGCCGATCGTGCTCGGCTTGATCCGGCCGGTCGCGTAGACCAGGCGGGCGTTGGCGACGCGGAGGTCGATCCGGGTGTTGATGATCCGGAGGATCGCGGTCAGCTGGTCGTTCTCGGCGTCGATGATGTCGTTGGTGGTCGCCGAGCCGGCGGCGAACAGCTCGGAGGCGACGCGGTAGGCCTCGACGGCGGCCTCGAGGGCGCGGGCGCTCAGCTGGAGGTCGGCGAGCGCCTTGTTGCGGGCGAGGTAGGCCTGGGTGACCTCCATGGCGATCCCGCGGCGCAGGGCCTCGGCCTGGGCGTACATCTCGCGCTTGTTGGCCTTGTAGGTCTGGATCTCGGCGCGGGCGTTGAGCGCCTGGTTCATCGAGTAGCTGAGCTGGAGGCCGACCGACCACGAGGCGCGCCACTTCTGCTCGAGCGGGAAGAAGCGCTGGTTGGGGTTGGCGTAGGTCGCCTCGGCGAACCCGTCGAGCCGCGGGAAGTAGCCGGCGCGGGTCGCGTTGATGCCGTGCTGCAGGCCGCCGATGCTCTTCTCGAGCGACTTCATCTCGAGGCGGCTGGTCTGGGCCTCGCGGATCATCGCCTCGAGCGAGCCGACGTTCGGCAGGTCGGGCGGGAGGTCGATGACGTCCTCGCCGGGGACGAACTCGAGGCGCGGGTCGTCGAGCATGATCGCCAGCGCCTGCTCGGTGGTCGCCCGCAGGGTCGCGGCGTCGTTGATCGCCTGCTCGATCTGGGCGATCTGCGCGTCGATCCGCATCACCTCGGCCTTGGTCGCCGCGCCGGCCTCGAACAGGTTGGCGACGTCCTGCTGGCGCGCCTTGACGCGGCGCAGTGAGTCCTCGACGGCGACGACGGCGGCGACGGTGCGCAGCCAGTTGTAGTAGGCGAGGCGGGCGTCGGTCTCGACCTTGACGCGCTCGGCGTCGCGGGCGAGCGCGACCGCGTCGCGGCGCGCCTGCGAGCCGCGCTTGGCCGGCAGCAGCGAGAGGATGTAGTCCGAGATCGGCAGCGCGATCTGGGCCTGCATCGAGTACGAGTTGAGCGGAATGCTGATCTGCAGGGAGCTCGGGCCGTAGGCGATCAGGTTGACCTGGCCGGTCGACGCGCCGGTGGCGGTGTCGTAGGCGCAGATGTTGAGCGGGTTGTCCATGCACGGGCCGAGCGCGGCGGTCTGGCCCGACTGGGTCGGCGCGCCCGCGCCGGCGACGGTCACGCCGCCCGGGTTGGCGAAGTTGATGTCGGCCTTCGACAGGCGGGTGTAGCCGATCTTGCCGCTGACCTGCGGCAGGAACGCGTACATCGTCTTGTCGAGCTGGGCGGCGGCGGCCTGGATCTGCGACTCCTTGACGGCGACCATCGGCGAGGCGGCGACGGCCCGCTCGGCGATCCGGTCGGCGGTCAGGCCGCCGGGCCGCGCGGCGAGGGCCGCGGCGAGCGGGCCCTCGCGCAGGTAGGCCTGGGCGTCGAACGGCGCGTCGCCGGGCGCGGCGGGCACGGGGGCGACGTCGCGGCGGGCCGCGGCCGCCGGCGGGGGCGGGGCGGACGGCGGGGGCGCCAGCGCGAGGGCGAGGGACCAAACAAGGGACATGGTCGAACGGTCCTGTACGAAAGGGAAGGTGGGACGTCGCGGCGGGGTCGGGCGCGGCGCTCAGGTTCTGTCGCCGGGCTCCTTGACGCGGCGCAGGCGGGGGAACACGACCTCGCGCTCGATCTCGAAGTCGTCGGTCTGGCCGGGCCCGGCGGCGACCTCGAGCTCGGGCTCGGTCGGGCGGGCGGGGACGACGACCGGGTCGTCGAGGGTCTCGGCGGGCGCGGTCGGGTCGATGCCGAAGAACTTGCGGCTGATCCAGCCCATCGAGCGGCTGGTGACCATGCGGTCGAACAGCAGGTAGACGACGGGGACGACGACGAGGGTGAGGACGGTCGAGGTGATCATGCCGCCGATGACGATCACGGCCATCGGGGCGCGGGTCTCGCCGCCCTCGCCGAGGGCGAGCGCGACGGGGACCATGCCGAAGATCGTCGCGGCGGCGGTCATGAAGATCGGGCGCAGGCGGATCGTGCCGGCGCCGACGAGCGCCTCGGTGATCGTCGCGCCGCGCTCGCGCTCGCTGTTGGCGAAGTCGACCAGGAGGATCGCCGTCTTGGTGACGAGGCCCATCAGCATGATCAGGCCGATGAACGAGAAGATGTTGAGCGACATCCCCGCGAGGTAGATCCCGCCGAACGCGCCGACGACCGAGAGCGGCAGCGAGACCATGATCGTGATCGGCTGGATCAGGCTGTTGAACTGGGCCGCGAGGATCATGTAGACGAGGATCACGGCGAGGCCGAGGGCGAGCAGCATCGCCTCGAACGACTCCTGCATGATCTCGGCGTCGCCCATGAAGCTGGTCTGCAGGTTCTTGGGGACGACGCGGGCGGCGGCCTCCTTGACGAGCTCCTGGGCCTCGCCGAGGGTCGTGTCCTGCAGGGCGGCGAGGACGATCACCTGGCGCAGGCGGTTCTGCCGCTCGATCTCGCTCGGGCCGGCGTCGCGCTCGACGCGGACGAGGCTCGACAGGTCGACGAGGCGGCCGGTCGCGGCGCGGACCTTGATGTTGCTGAGCGCCTCGAACTGGGCGCGCAGCTCCTCGGGCATGTAGAGGATGACGTCGTAGATCTCGGAGCCGTCCTTGAGGTCGCTGACCGGGTCGCCGGCCATCAGCGAGCGGACGGTGCGGGCGATCGAGGCGACGGGGACGCCGAGGTCGGCGGCCTTGTTGCGGTCGACGAGCAGGGCGACCTCGGGCTTGCCGCCGCGGTAGGAGGTGTCGAGGTCGACGAACTTGCCGGTCTTGGCGAGCTCGGCCTTGACGGCGTCGGCGGCCTTGACGACCTCGTCGAGGTCGGTGCCGCGGATCGAGAACTGGATCGGCTGGCTGCGGAAGCCGCCGTCGTTGCCGAACGGGTCGAGCTGGTCGACGGTGATCATCGCGCCCTCGGCCGAGGCGAGGCGCTCGCGGGTCCACCGCATCGCGTCCTGCTGGGAGAACGCGCGCGCGTGGGGGCGCTCGAGGGTGACCTGGATGCGGGCGCGGTTGACCTGGCCGACCGAGCCGCCGCCGATCGTGGTGAAGGTGTCGCGGATCTGCGGCAGGTTGGCGCGCAGGTCGGCGGCGACGGCCTCGGCGAACTCGGAGGTCGTCTCGAGCGCGGTGCCGGTCGGGAGCTCGACGTTGACGGCGAACTGCGACTGGTCCTCGGGCGGGAGGAACTCGGCGGGGACGCGGCTGACGAGCGCGCACGAGGCGAACAGCGACAGCGCGGCGAGCAGGATCGTCGTCCACGGCCAGCGCAGCGACCAGCGCAGGACGCCGGCGTAGGCGAGCTCGACGCCGCGGAACAGCTTGTCGAACAGGGTGGCGAACACGCCCTTGGCGTGGCTGTGCTGTTGGCGCATGATCCGCGACGACAGCATCGGCGTCAGCGTGAAGCTGACGAACATCGACAGCAGGACCGCGGCGGAGACGGTCAGGCCGAACTGGAAGAAGAAGCGCCCGATGATGCCCTTCATGTAGGCGACCGGGACGAACACGGCGACGATCGAGAGGGTGGTCGCGATCACGGCGAGGCCGATCTCGCTGGTCGCGTCGAGCGCGGCGCGCATCCGCGGCTTGCCCATCTCGAGGTGGCGGTAGATGTTCTCGATCACGACGATCGCGTCGTCGACGAGGATGCCGATCGACAGCGACAGCGCGAGCATGGAGATGTTGTTGAACGAGAACCCCATGTACTGCATGAACGCGAAGGTCGCGACGACGCTGGTCGGGATCGCCAGCGCGGCGATGAAGGTCGCGCGGATGTCGTGCAGGAACACGAGGATGATCAGCACCGTCAGCACGGCGCCGAGGACGAGGTCGAACTTGACGTCGCCGATCGCGTGCTCGACGAACACCGAGTTGTCGGTCGGGACGGCGACGGTGATGCCCTTCTGCTCGAGCTCGGGGCGCAGCTTGTCGAGCTCGGCGCGGACGCGCTCGGCGAGGGCGACGACGTTGGCGCCGCTCTGCTTGCGGACGACGAGCGCGAGCGCGGGGGTGCCGTTGAGGTACGAGGCGGAGCGGGCGTCCTCGGTCGCGTCGACGACCTCGGCGACGTCGCGGAGCCGGACGGCGCTGCCGGGCGGGCCGGGGATGATGATGTCGGCGATCTCGCCGGGGCTCTTGACCTCGCCGCGGGTCTTGAGGGTCAGCTCGGTCCCGCCGGACTTGATGTAGCCGGCCGGGAGCTCGAGGTTCTGGGCGCGGATCGCGTTGGCGACGTCGTCGACGGTGAAGCCGAAGCCGGTCATGCGCGCGGGGTCGACGAGGACCTTGATCTCGCGCTCGCGGCTGCCGATCAGGTCGATGTTGCCGACGCCGGAGATCTGCTGGAGGCGCTGCTTGACCTGGTTCTTGGCGATCCGGGTCAGCTCGGCGGGGTGGAGGTCGCCGGCGAGGGCGACCGAGACGACCGGGGCGGCGCCGGTGTCGAACTTCTGGACGACCGGCGGGTCGATGCCCTGCGGCAGGTTGCGCTCGATCGCGGCGATCTTGTCGCGGACGTCCTGCATCGCCTGGTCGGCCTTGACCTCGAGCTCGAACTCGAGGACGACCTGGGTGACGCTCTCGAGGTTGCGCGAGGTCATCCGCTTGACGCCGGTCAGCGACTGCAGCGCCTCCTCGATCGGGTCGGCGACCTTCTGCTCCATCGTCTCCGGGTCGGCGCCCGGGTAGACCACGGTGGCGGTGACGACCGGGAACTCGACGCTCGGGAACAGCTCGACGCCGATGCGCGGCAGGCTGAAGAAGCCGAACACCATCAGCGCCGCGATCATCATCGCGGCGAAGATGGACCGGCGGATCGATACCTCGGCGAGCTTCATGGGGACCTCTAGGGGGCTTTCTTGGCCAGGGCCGCGGGGTCGCCCGCGGGGCCGGCCTTGACCTCGACGTCGACGGCGGGCTTGCTCGGGGCGGCCGGGGGCGCGGCGGGCGGCTGCTCGGGCAGGATCGAGGCGAGCGGCGGGCGCAGCTCGAGCTCGACGTACATGCCGGGGCGCAGCGCGCCGTCGCTGTTGTCGACGTCGGCGACGACCTCGATCGTGCGCGTCATCGGGTCGACGGTCGGCTGGACGCGGACGATCGTCGCCTCGCGCGTGACCTCGACCGCGGTGAAGTGGGCCGAGACCTTCTCGCCCTCGCGGACGAGCTTCAGCGCGGCCTCGGGGACGCGCGCGCGGACCTCGAGGACCGACTGGTCCTGGATGATGACGACGGTCGTCGGCGGCATCATCGTCACCGTCTCGCCGACGCTCTTGAGCTTGTGCGCGACGACGCCGTCGATCGGCGCGACGACCGCGGAGTCGGCGGTGCCGCGGCGGGCCATCGATACCGCGACCTCGGCCTGGGCGACCCCGTTGGCCGCGGCGTTGTAGGCCGACTCGGTCCGCTCGAGCACGGCGGCCGCGACGGTGCCCTTGGCGGCGAGCTGCTGCTGGCGCTCGAGCTCGCGCTTGGCGTTGTCGCGGGCGATGACCGCGCCCTGCAGCGCGGCCTCGGCCTGGGCGACGCCGAGGCGGCCGACCTTGGAGTCGAGGCGGAACAGCACCTGGCCCTTTTTGACCATCTGGCCCTCCTCGACCTCGACGGCGGTCAGCGTGCCGCTCATCTTCGGGCCGAGCTCGGCGGAGTGCTTGGGCAGCGCGCTGCCGACGTGGCGCTCGGCGGACAGGTCCCGATGGCCAGGTTTGGCCGGGCCGGACGGCGCGGCGGACTTGCCCGGCGCGGGCAGCCTGGGGGCGCTCGTCTGGGCCGGCGGCAGGGCGGGCTTCTCCGCCTCGGCGGAGTCGCAGGCGGCGCCGAGCAGGCCGACCACGGCGGCGAGGACCATGGGGGCGAGGGCGACGGGCAGGAGGGACGAGGGGCGTGCGGTCATGGTGCTTTGGCGCCGTGGAGGAAGAAGTCGAACAGGGGGTCGGCCTTGGCGCTCAGGCCCGCGGGGCAGCCCGCGCGGGCCCAGGCGAAGATCGTGGCGTCGGTCAGGCCGCTGAGGAGGATCGAGAGCTGCTCGCTCGGGAGGTCGGCGCGGACGAGGCCCTTGCTCGCGGCCTCGGCCATCGCCGCGACGGTGAGCGCGTAGTAGCGCGCGTAGGCCTGCTCGTGCAAGGTGTCGACGGTGTTCTTCTGCAGCCAGTCGAGCGCGCCGCCGATCCGGACGTACAAGGAGAACAGCACGCCGTGCTCCTCGAGGAACGCGAACACGGCGCGCGTCGAGGCCCGCATGCGCTCAAGCGGGTCCTCGATCGTCTGGAGGGCGAGGATCCGCTCGTAGACGATGTCGTGGCCGCGCGCCATCATCGAGCGGAACACCTCGTCCTTGTTCTTGAAGTAGTTGTAGACGGTGCCCGCGGCGACCCCGGCCTCGGCGGCGATGTCGGCCATCTTCGCGTCGTGGAAGCCGAGGCGCCCGAACACGCGGCCGGCGGCCTCGAGGATCGCCTCGCGGTAGGCCGCCCGCGTCTCGCTGCGCACCGCCTCGCGGACCCGGGGCGCGCGCGCGCGCGTCCCGTTGCGCGGCGCGCCGGTCTGCTCGCTCGCTCGCTTCGTCACCGACGGTTCATTGCCATGAACGACGGTTCATCGCAACGTGAGATCGCTTGCGTGATCTCAAAGAGCAGAGATTTCAGGGACTTGTACGATCTCGTGAAACATTCGAGCCGGGGCCGGCCCGCAGGCCTGCCCCGGCTCGGGTTCACGGACCTGAACCGTGATTCAAGTCGTGCGTGGTGCCGGGGGCTTGATCGGACGGGCGGGGGGCTGCGGGGCCTCGGGGGCGCCGAGGTGGTCGCGCAGGGCCTTCGAGAGGTCGACGCCGGTGGCGGCCTTGACCTGCTCGTTGGCGTCGACGAGGCGGGCCCCGAGCGGGCGGCCGCCGCCGTCGTCACCTGTCTGTCGGGGCAGGACCGTCAGGCGGTCGATCTTGAGCTCGCCGATCGTGCCGGCGAGGCTGTGGAACAGCGGGACGAGCTTCTGCATCAGCAGCACGTCGCGCGCGGAGGCGCCGCCGCGGTGGTAGCTCTGGGCGAGCTGGGCGAGCACCTGCGCGGTCGCGCGGCCCTGCTCGACGAGCTTGGCGGCGTTGCCCTTGGCGTTCTCCTCGGCCTGGCGGCGGGCGGCGTCGGCGGGGGCGAGGATGTCGGCCTGGAGCTGGCGGCGGACCTGCTCGATGCGCGCGTCCTGCATGCCGACCTCGGCGCGGGCCTGGGCGATCATCGCCTGGACCTCGGCCTCCTGCTGGGCGATCCGCGCGGCGCGGCGGGTCTGGGCGTCGGCGATCCGGCGCTCGTTCTCCTTGAGCGCGATCTGGGTCTGCGCGCCGAGGGTCGCCAGCTCGGCGTTGCGGGTGTTGGTCCACCGCTGCTCGGTCGCCTGCGCCTTGCTCTCGGCCTCGGCGATCATCGCGTCGCGGCGGATCGCGGCGGCGCGCTGGCGGCCCATCGCGTCGAGGTAGCCGACCTCGTCGCTGACGTTCTGGATCTTCAGGGTGTCGAGCACCAGGCCGAGCTTGTTGAGGTCGTGCTCGGCCTCCTCGGTGAGGTGCTGGGCGAACGTCTCCTTGTCGGTGTTGACCTGCTCGGGGGTCATGCGCGCGAGCACGCCGCGGAGGTTGCCCTCGAGCGTCTCGCGGGCGGTCTTCATGATGTGCTCGCGCGACTTGCCGAGGAAGCGCTCGACGGTGTTGTTGAGCAGCGGCTCCTCGCCCGGGATCTTGATGTTGGCGACGCCCTGGATGTTGAGCGGGATCCCGCCCTTCGAGTAGGCGTTCTTGACCTGGACCTCGATGATCATGTTGGTCAGGTCCATGCGGTCGACGACCTCGAACAGCGGGGTCCGGATCGCCCGGCCGCCGCGGATGATCCGGTAGCCGTACAGCTTGCCGTCCTCCGTCCGGCGCTGGCGGCCGGAGAAGATCAGGACCTCGTTCGGCTGGCAGACGTAGAGGACGTTCTTGACGATCAGCAGCAGGGCGACGAAGGCGACGAAGCCGACGCCGAGCAGCGCGAGCAGGGCCTCGAGGTTCACGCGGCACCTCCCTTCCCGGCGAGGATCGCGGGCACGTCGACGCCGGTGGTCTGGCGCAGGGCGGTCAGCACCGCGGCGACGGCCTGCGGGTACGCGGCGGCGTAGGCGGCGACGGCCGAGCCGTCGCCCGGGTCGAGGACGCTGACCTCGCGGACTTTGAGGTTGTGGATCGGGCCGAGCACGGCGGACAGGAGCTCCTCGAGGTGTTGGATGACGTAGATCTCGCGGGCCTGCGGGCCCATCGTCTGCCAGGCCTCGCTGGTGAGGCGCAGGACCTCGGCGATCGCGGCGCCGTTCTCGACGGTCGGCGCGGCGTCGCCCTTGGCGAGCAGCGCCTGGGCGGCCCGCTGGACCTCGGCCGGGATGATCACCTCGGCCATCAGGCGCTTCTGCTCGAGCTCGCTGCGGACCGTCTGCAGCTCCTGCTCGGCGTTGGCGCGCGCGGTCTTGGCGGCGGCCTCGGCCTCGCGCTCGACCGACGCGGCGCGGCCGTCGAGCTCGGCCTTGAGCTTCTCGAGCTCGTTGCGGCGGACGAGGATCGCCGTCTCGGCGCCGGCCTTGGCGATCTCGGCGCGCTGGTTGGCGGCCGCCTGGGCCTCGGAGACCTCCTGCTGGGCCTGGCTCTCGGCCTTCTCGGCGTCGCGCAGGACGGCGGCGATCAGGGGGCGGCCGAGCGAGTCGAGGTAGCCTGTCTCGTCGGACACGTGCTGGATCTTGAGGGTGTCGAGCTGCAGGCCGAGCTTGTCGAGGTCGTCCTGGGCGCTCTTGCCGAGGTTCTTGGCGAACTCGAGGCGGTCGTGGTTGACCGCCTCGGGGGTCATCTTGGCGAGGACCTCGCGCAGCGCGCCCTCCAGGGTCTGGCGGGCGACCTGGTGGATCTCGGAGGTCTGCCGGCCCAAGAACCGCTCGATCGCGTTGCGGATCAGCCGCGGGTCGGAGCTGATCTTGACGTTGGCGATCGCGTGGATCTTGAGCGGGATGTTGCCGGCCGAGTAGGCGTTCTGCACGTAGACGTCGATCGACATCGCGGTCATGTCGAGGCGATCGATGCGCTCGAGGATCGGGACGCGCCAGGCGCGGCCCTTGCCGCAGCCGTGGAACTCCGACGGCTGATCGACGGCGCCGCGGCCGAGGATCACCAGCGGGCCGAGGTCGACGCCGTCCTTGATCCGCCGCCGGCCGGTGAAGATCAGGGCCTCGTTCGGGCGGCAGATGTAGAGGAAGTTCTTGACTAGCAGGAGCAGGAGCAGGAGGGCGAGGCCGATGCCGAGCGCGCCGCTGACGGCGAGCACGGCGACGTCCTGGGTCAGCGCCTCGAAGGTGGATGTGACGCCGGGCGCGGCGGCGAGCGAGAGCAGGTTCACGCGGGGTCCTCCGTGGGGTGGTTGGGGCGTGGGTGTCAGCGGGAAGTGGCGCGGGAGACGACGGCGGTGGTGTCGTTCATCGCGATCACGAGCGCCTCGTCGTCGGGCTTGAACGGGCGCTCGTCCTCGGTGGTGGCGAGGACGTCGACGGTGGTGCCCTTGAGGACGAGGCGGAGCTTGCCGAGGCCGCCGGGGCCGAAGCCGACGAGCACGCGGCCGGTGCGGCCGATGTAGTCGGCTGCGCTGGCGGCGGTGCTGGTCTCGCTGTGGGCGAGCCGGCGGAACACGGCGACGGTCGCCTGGCCGGTGACGAGGCCCATGAAGACCGCGGCCGCGAGCGCGACGGTGTTGTCGACGAGGTCGAGGCCGTCGAGCAAGAGTCCGGTCAGGCCGAAGAAGGCGAGGAAGAACATCCAGAAGCGCAGCGACAGGAAGGCGGTGAACAGGCCGGCGAGCGTGCCGTGCGCGTCGGAGACGCCGTGGTCGAAGTGCTGGGCCTGACTGTCGGCGTCGCCCGCGTCGCCGCCTTCGCCGGCGTCGGTGTCCTTGTCGCCGAGGACGATCGAGCCGAGCAGGAGGACGCCGCCGAGCCCGAACGCGAACAGGTAGAGATAGATGGTCATCGCCGAGGGAGACGCAGTATTGCACGCCGGCCGGGCCCGTGCCGCTCGCGCGCCGCGGGCGTGCTATGCATGGCGCGCGCGATCGCAGGAAACGCTGTCCTGCGGCGAATCGAGGCGAACGCGCGGCTCTTGGAGCAATTCATGACCTTGCTGCCGCAATCGTTCTACGCGCGCGACGCCCTCGAAGTCGCGCGCGACCTGCTCGGGAAGCACCTGCGGCTCGGCGGCGTCACCCTGCGGATCTCGGAGGTCGAGGCATACCGGTTCCCGGACGACACCGCCAACCACGCGCGCGTCGGCATGACGGCGCGCAACGCCGCGATGTGGGGCCCGCCGGGGCGCTGCTACGTGTATCTGTGCTACGGGATGCACCACCTGCTCAACTTCGCGACCAATCGCGAGGGCGAGGGGGCGGCGGTGTTGATCCGCTCGGCCGAGCCGCTCGCGGGCGAGACGACGCTGCTCGAGCGGCGCAAGATGACGGCGGTCGCGCCGGTGCTGCTGACCGGGCCGGGCAAGATCGGCCAGGCGCTCGCGCTCGACACGTCGTGGTGCCACCACCCGGCGTACGAGCCCGGCGGGCTCGAGGTCCACGACGCGCCGCCGGTCGAGGGGGTGCTCGCGGGACCGCGGGTCGGGATCGACTACGCGGCGCCGGCCGACCGGGCGGCCCCGTGGCGGCTGGCGATCGCCGGGTCGAAGTGGGTCAGCGCGCCGCGGACGCTCGGACGGGCGTAGCGGGCCGGTTCTGCGGGAATTCGCCGGCGTGTCGGCTCCGCGCGCGGGCTGGTAGGATGCGCGCCATGCCCTCGGTGTTCACCAAGATCTTCCGCGGCGAGCTGCCCGCCCGCTTCGTCTACCAGGACGACCGCTGCGCCGCGTTCCTGTCGATCGCGCCGCTGCGCCCCGGCCACGCGCTCGTCGTGCCGCGCGTCGAGGTCGACCACTGGATCGACCTCGAGCCCGACCTCGCGGCGCACCTGATGACGGTCGCGCAGCTGGTCGGCAAGGGGCAGATGCTGGCGTTCGCGCCGCTGCGCGTCGGCATGATGATCGCCGGGTTCGAGGTGCCGCACGTGCACATCCACGTCGTGCCGACCGAGGGGATGGGCGACCTCGACTTCGCCAACGCCGACCACCGCGCGGGCGCGGACGCGCTCGCCGACGCGGCCGCGCGCCTGCGCGCGGCGATGCGCCGGCTCGGGACGCCGAACGTGTCCGATTGAACCTGAACTTGCAGACAGGGCGAAAGGGACAACCGACGATGACGCTCAACATGCTGGCGCGGCCGCGCCGCAACCGCAAGCACCCGGCGATCCGCGCGTTCGTCCGCGAGACGACGCTCGGGCCGGAGCACTTCATCTACCCGCTGTTCATCCACGCCGCCGAGGAGGACGTGCCGATCCAGTCGATGCCGGGTTGCAAGCGGCTGTCGCCGCGGGGGCTCCTGGCCGAGGTCGAGGCGGCGCGCGACGTCGGGGTCCACATGTTCGCGCTGTTCCCGGCGGTCGCCGAGGCGCTCAAGACGAGCGACGGGCGCGAGGCGTGGAACCCGGATGGGCTGGTGCCGCGGACGCTGCGCGCGCTCAAGGAGCGCTGGCCCGACGTCGTGCTCGTCACCGACGTCGCGCTCGACCCGTACAACAGCGACGGGCACGACGGGATCGTCGCGCCGGACGGCCGGATCTTGAACGACGAGACGGTCGAGGTGCTGGGCCGCCAGGCGCTGTGCCAGGCGCGCGCGGGGGCCGACATCGTCGCGCCGTCGGACATGATGGACGGGCGCGTGCAGGCGCTGCGCGAGGCGCTCGACGGCGACGGGTTCACCGAGGTGTCGATCCTGGCGTACACGGCGAAGTACGCGTCGGCGTTCTACGGGCCGTTCCGCGAGGCGCTCGACTCGGCGCCGAAGTCCGGGGACAAGAAGACGTACCAGATGGACCCGGCCAACGCCCGCGAGGCGCTGCGCGAGGCGGAGCTCGACGAGGTGGAGGGGGCCGACATCCTGATGGTCAAGCCGGCCGGGCCGTACCTCGACATCCTGCAGACGCTGCGCAAGGCGACGCACCTGCCGCTGGCGGCCTACCAGGTCAGCGGCGAGTACGCGATGCTCAAGGCGGCGGCCGAGCGCGGGTGGCTCGACGAGAAGAAGGTGGTGCTCGAGAGCCTGCTGGCGATCCGGCGCGCGGGCGCGGACGCGATCTTCACATACTACGCGCGCCAGGCGGCGCAGTGGCTGGCAGGCGCATGACGAAGACGCTCGAGTTCTGGTTCGACTTCTCGTGCCCGTACGCGTACCTCGCGTCGACCAGGGTCGAGGCGCTGGCCGGGCGCGTCGGGGCGGCGCTCGATGTCCGGCCGATGCTGCTCGGCGGGGTGTTCAAGGCGCGCGGGGTGCCGCAGAACCTGGCCGGGACGCTGAACCCGGCGAAGGCGCGGCACAACCTGGACGACATGCGGCGCGGTGCGCAGCGGGCGGACGTCGAGCTCAAGATGCCCGCGGGCCACCCGATGCGCACGGTCGAGGCGCTGCGCTGCGTGCTGGCGGCCGGGATCCCGATGAAGTTGATCCACCGGATCTACCGCGCGTACTGGGTCGAGAACGTCGAGGTCAGCGACCGGCAGGTGCTCGCGCGGCTGCTCACGGAGGTCGGGCTCGACGCGGACGAGGTGCTCGCGCGCGCGGAGTCGAGCGAGATCAAGGAGGCGCTGCGGCGGCGGACCGACGAGGCGGTCGCGCGCGGGATCTTCGGGGTGCCGACGTTCTTCGTCGAGGGCGAGCTGTTCTGGGGACAGGACCGGATGGACATGGTCGAAGAGGCGCTCGGCGGGACGGTGCGCGAGGCGACCGGGACGCCGACGGCGGCGGTCGACTTCTACTTCGACTACTCGAGCCCGTTCGCGTACCTGGCGATCCAGCGCGCGGAGGCGGAGCTGGGCGCGGTCGCGCGCTGGCGGCCGATCCTGCTCGGCGGGCTGTTCCGCAGCCTCGGGACGCCGGACGTGCCGCTGTTCGAGCAGAGCCCGGAGAAGCGGCGGCACACGCTGCTCGACCTGCACCGGCAGGCGGCCCGCGCGGGGCTGCCGTTCGCGTTCCCGAGCTGCTTCCCGGTGCGCACGGTGCTGCCGCTGCGCGTGACGCTCGCGGCCGGGTCGCCGCCGGCGCTGGTCCGCGCGCTGTCGCGGGCGCTGTGGGCCGAGGGGCGCGACGTGTCGGAGGTCGGGGTGGTCCGCGAGGTGCTCGAGGGGCTCGGGCTCGACGCGCAGGCGCTGCTCGAGCGGGCAGAGACGCCGGAGATCAAGACGGCGCTGCACGAGAGCACCGCGGGCGCGGGTCAGCGCGGGGTGTTCGGGGTGCCGACGTTCGTCGTGCACACGCCCGAGCGCGGGCCGCTGCTGTACTGGGGCGCCGACCGGCTGCGACTGGCGGCGGCCGCGGCGGCGGGGGAGCTTTCGGCCATGTAACGGGGGACAGGGCTCCCGGGACAGGTTCCCGGGAGCCTGTCCGTCGGCGGGGCTCAGAGCGGGCGGTAGCGGTCGGTGGCGCGGCGGAGGGCGGCGGCGATGCCGGGCTCGAAGGCGGAGTGGCCGCCGTCGGGGACGATCGCCAGCTCGGACTTCGGGAGGCGCTTGTGCAGGGCCCAGGCGTTCTCGAGCGGGCAGATGACGTCGTAGCGGCCGTGGACGATCGTCGTCGGGATGTGCTGGATCTTGTGGGCGTCGTCGAGGAGCTGGGTCTCGCTGCGGAGGAAGCCCTTGTGCAGGAAGTAGTGGCACTCGATGCGGGCGAAGGCGAGCGTGTAGTCGGTGTTGTTGCAGTGGGTCTCGACGGCGGGGTCGGGGCGGAGGGTGGCGACGCGGCTCTCCCACAGGCTCCACGCGCGGGCGGCCTCGATGCGGACGCGGGCGTCGCCGGAGGTCAGGCGGCGGTAGTAGGCCTGGATCAGGTCGCCGCGCTCGGCCTCGGGGATCGGGGCGACGAAGGCCTCCCAGGCGTCGGGGAACAGGGTGCGGGTGCCGCGGCCGTAGAACCAGTCGCTCTCGCGGCGGGTGAACATGAAGATCCCGCGGAGGACGAGCTCGGTGACGCGCTCGGGGAAGGCCTCGGCGTAGGCGACGCCGAGGGTGCTGCCCCACGAGCCGCCGAACACCTGCCAGCGGCCGATCGCCAGGTGCTCGCGCAGGCGCTCGATGTCGGCGACGAGGTCCCAGGTGGTGTTGTCCTGCAGCGAGGCGAACGGCTCGCTCTGGCCGCAGCCGCGCTGGTCGAACAGGATGATCCGGTAGCGCTCGGGGTCGAAGAAGCGGCGGTGCTTGGGGTCGGTGCCGCCGCCGGGGCCGCCGTGGAGGAACACGACCGGCTTGCCGCGCGGGTTGCCCGACTGCTCGAAGTAGAGGTCGTGGCCGCCGGTGACCTGCAGGCGGCCGAAGTGATACGGGTCGATCGGCGGGTAGAGGCCGTGGGCCGGTGGGGGTTCTGGTCGGGGGGTCATGGTCGTTGGGCCCGGTAAGAAGGGTCAGGCGGGGCGGTCGGCGAAGCGGTCGGTCGCGGCGACGAGCTCGTGGAGGATCCCGGGCTCGAAGGCCGAGTGGCCGGCGTCGTCGACGATCCGGAGCTCGGCCTCGGGCCAGGCGCGGTGCAGATCCCAGGCGCTCTGGACCGGGCAGACGACGTCGTAGCGGCCCTGGACGATCACGCCGGGGATCTGGCGGATCCGGGTGACGTTCTCGAGCAGCTGGTTGTCGCGCTCGAGGAAGCCCTTGCGCATGAAGTAGTGGCACTCGATGCGCGCGAAGGCGAGGCTGAACTCGTCGTCGGCGGCGTGCTCGATCTGCTCGGCGTTGATGTAGAGGTAGCTGGTGCTCGCCTCCCACACGCTCCACGCGCGCGCGGCGTCGCGGCGGACGGCGGGGTCGTCGCTGGTCAGGCGGCGGTAGTAGGCCTTGATCAGCTCGCCGCGCTCGGACGGCGGGATCGGGGCGATGAACCGCTCCCAGGCGTCGGGGAACAGCGCGCTCGCGCCGTCCTGGTAGAACCACTTGAGCTCGCTCGGGCGCAGCAGGAAGATCCCGCGCAGCACCAGCTCGGTGACCCGGCGCGGGTGCGTCTGCGCGTAGGCCAGCGCGAGCGTGCTGCCCCACGAGCCGCCGAACACCTGCCAGCGCGCGACGTCGAGGTGCGCGCGCAGGCGCTCGATGTCGCCGACGAGTTCCCAGGTGGTGTTCTCCTGCAGCTCGGCGTGCGGGGTGCTGCGGCCGCAGCCGCGCTGGTCGAACAGGACGATGCGGTAGCGCTCGGGGTCGAAGAAACGCCGCTGCTCGGGGACGGTGCCGCCGCCGGGTCCGCCGTGGAGGAACACCACGGGCTTGCCGTCGGGGTTGCCGGACTCCTCGAAGTACACGCGGTGGAGCGGGCTGACCTGCAGGAAACCGGCGTTGTACGGCTCGATCTCCGGGTAGAGCGACCGTCGCGAGGGGGCGGGCATTGGCGCGAGCTTGGCAAACGGCACCGGAGGCGTCCAGAGGCGAGCGCGGGGGAGCGCCGGGCAGGTGACGGGGCGTCGGCGCGGGCAAAAGCGCGCGGCGGCCGCAAGCGGCCGCGGACGCCCGCATCGGCCGCATCGGGGGGGCGGACGCGGGGGCTGGCGGGTCGGCGAGGGGGACCGGGGCCGCGGTAGAGTCGGCCGACCAGGAGATCCCCGCGCCTTGCGAACCCTCCCCCTCGTCCTCCCCCTCGCCCTCCCCCTCGCCCTCCCCCTCGCCCTCGTCCTCGCCCTCGCGGCGGTCGGCTGCGCCGGCGGCCGCAGCCCGTACGCCACGACCGACAGCTCGCTCGGGCTCGACCGGGTCGTGCTCTACCGCAACGGGATCGGCTACTTCGAGCGGCGCGGCGAGGTCAAGGGCGACGCGCTGGTGATCAAGGTCCGCAAGGACCAGGTCAACGACCTGCTCAAGAGCCTGACGGTGGTCGACCGCAAGAGCGGGCAGGCGGTCAGCGTGTCGATGCCGCTCGACCCGCAGGCGTGGGCCAACGCTGCCCTTTCGACCCTGGCCCCCGGGCAAGGTAGCTTGGCGCAGGTGCTCGACGCGCTGCGCGGGACGGCGGTGACGCTCGGGACGACGCAGGGCAAGCTGCGCGGGCGGATCGTGCTGGTCGAGGCGGTGGTCGACGAGCCGGACCCGACGCCGCCGCCGTCGTCGGAGCGGGTGGTGCCGCCGCAGGGCGGGGCGCGCGACTTCAAGGTGTCGCTGCTGAACGGGAAGCAGCTGCAGGTGGTCCGGCTGTCGAAGGTCCGCAGCGTGACGCTGCAGGACGGCGACCTCGCGCTGCAGTTCCACCGCACGCTCGACGCGACCGCCGGCGAGGGGATGTTCCAGCAGGTCGCGGTCGAGATCCGGCTCGCCGGCGCGAACGTCCACGACCTCGTCGTCAGCTACGTCGTCGCGGCGCCGATGTGGAAGCCGACCTACCGGGTGGTGCTGCCGGAGCAGGGGGACAAGGGGAACGGGCTGCTGCAGGGCTGGGCGGTCGTCGACAACACGAGCGGCGAGGACTGGACGCAGGTGTCGATGAGCCTGACGTCGGGCGCGCCGATCGCGTTCCGCTACGACCTGCACACGCCGCGCACGGTGCCGCGCTCGGACCTGACCGAGGCGGGGGTGCAGAAGCGCGCGGCGGTGGCGATGGGCGAGACGAGCTACTCGGCCGGGCCCGACAGCGACGGCGACGCGGTGCCCGACGACCTCGACGCGTGCCCGTCGCAGCCGGAGACGCGCAACGGCTACGCCGACGAGGACGGCTGCCCCGACTCGCCGGCGATGGGCGTGCCGGCGCCGGCGCCGGCGGCCGCGGCCTCGAGCGGGTACGCGGAGGCCTCCCGCAAGTCGGCGCAGGTCGGCGGCGACAAGATGAAGAAGGATCGGGCGGCGCGCAAGCCGACGGCGTCGACGGGGCGGCTGCGCGGGCCGGCGGCGGACGAGGGGATGGCCTACGACGACGTGTTCGCGGAGGCGGACATGCCTGCGGAGGAGCCGGCGCCGGCGATCGACCTCGAGTCCCTGCGGCGGAGCACGCAGGCGAACGCGCGGGCGAAGAGCGTCAGCGGGCTGACGCGGTTCGACCTCGGGTCGCGGGTGACGGTGCCGGACGGCAGCTCGACGATGGTGGCGGTGATCAACCAGGACGTCGCGGCCGAGCAGACGTTCCTCTACCGGCCGGGCGGCGCGGGGCAGGGCTACGAGCAGAACCCGTATCGGGTGGTCCGGTTCAAGAACACGACGCCGTTCGTGCTCGAGCCGGGGCCGATCAGCATCTACGCCGGCGGGAGCTTCGTCGGCGAGGGGCTGTCGGAGGCGGTCGGGACGCAGACGAGCACGACGATCCCGTTCGCGGTCGAGCCGGGGATCCTGGTGACGTCGGCCTCGCAGTACGCCGGCGAGGACATGCGGATCGTCCGGATCGTCCGCGGGGTGCTCGAGGTCGAGAACTTCCAGCGGGTGACGACGACGTGGACGATCAAGGGGCAACCTGACCCGAAGGGCTATACGGTGCTCGTCCGCCACCCGCGGCAGGGCGGGGCCTACGCGCTGAAGTCGAAGATCGCCGGGGTGGAAGAGCTGGCCGACGCGTACCTGGTGCCGGTCGCCGTCCCCGGCAACGCGACCGAGGGCAAGGTCGAGGTCGTCGAGCAGACGCCGTCGCGCACGACGCTGACGATCTGGGACGGGCGCGCGCCGGAGCTGCTCGACGCGGTGCTGCGGCTGCCGGCGGTCGACGCGGCGACGCGCAAGGCGATCGAGCCGCTGATCCGCCTGCGCCAGGAGATCGGGCGGATCGACACGGAGGTCGACGGGCTGGCGCGCCAGAAGGTCGAGCTCGACCAGCGCGCGGCAGAGACCCGGCAGAACCTCGAGGCGATCAAAAAGGACCCCGGGGCCGGTGACCTGCGGTCGCGCCTGAGCAAGCGGCTGGAGGAGTTCGCCCGCGACGGCGACAAGCTGGGGCGACAGCTGGTCGAGCTGCAGAGCAGGCGCCTGGAGAAGAAGATCGAGCTCGAGGACCTGCTGCAGAGCACGGACCTCCGCGTGCCCGCTCCGCCCCCCTGAGCGGCGCACCTACACGGCCGCATAGCCCGAACGGGCGCGAACTTCCCTTGCTGGCGCGCCAGACCCGTGCGACGCTGAGGAGGATGTCTGGGCTGGGGTGGGGCTCGCCGTGAGCCACGAGAAGTCGGTCCGTCCGCTCGCCGCGTCGGGCACGGTCGCCAGCCTGCACAACCGTTCGGGCTCGAAGGGCAACGTGCTGCCGACGCCGCAGCAGGCGCGGTCGACCCGCAAGGGCGGCAGCCTGCGCCCCGACGACGGCGGGTTCGACGACCCCGAGTGGAACCCGCCGCAGGAGTTCGACGAGTACCGGCTGATCCGCCTGCTCGGCAAGGGCAGCATGGGCCGCGTCTACCTCGCCCACGACACGGTGCTCGACCGGCCGGTCGCGGTGAAGTTCGTCGGCAACGCGCTGCCCGACGCGGAGGACCGCGAGCGCTTCCTCGTCGAGGCCCGCGCGGTCGCCCGCCTGCAGCACCCGAACGTCGTCACGATCTACCGCGTCGGCGAGCTCGAGGGCCGGCCGTACCTGATCACCGAGTACGTCCGCGGCAAGAGCCTGAGCGACCTCGCGGTGCCGGTGCCGTCGCGCAAGGTGCTCGAGCTCGGGATCGGGCTCGCGCGCGGGCTGGCGGCGGCGCACCGCCACGGGGTGCTCCACCGCGACATCAAGCTCGCCAACGCGGTGCTCAGCGAGACCGGCGAGGTCAAGCTGCTCGACTTCAGCCTCGCCAAGCTGCTCGACCCGTCGGCCGCCGACTCGGTGCAGTCGCCGCCGGCGCTGCCCGAGGCGATCGACGCGGCGACGTCGGCGGTCCAGCGCCACGCGGCCGAGGAGAACCGGCGGATCGACCGCTTCGCCGAGACGATCAAGCTGCGCGCGGAGGACATCCCCGACCACGTGACGCCGAAGCCGCTGTCGAGCTCGGAGCGGATCCAGGCGGCGGCGGTCTCGTCGTCGTCGATGTCGGCGGCGGCGATCTCGGCGGCCGGGATGTCGCTGCGCTCGTCGTCGCTGACGCAGGCCGGCACGCTGCTCGGGACGCCGCACTACATGGCGCCGGAGCTGTGGCGCGCGGAGCCGGCGACCCGCCGGTCCGACGTGTACGCGCTCGGGGTGCTGATGTACATCCTCGCGGCGGGCCGGCCGGCGACCGAGGCGAACTCGCCGGTCGAGCTGGCGACGCGGGTGCAGGAGCAGGAGCCGCGGCCGCTGATCGAGCGGGCGCCGCGCTGCGACCCGCGGCTGGCGAGCATCATCGACCGCTGCCTGCGCCGCGACCCGTTCGAGCGCTACGCGTCGGCCGACGACCTGCTGGCTGCGCTCGAGGCGCTGCAGTCGACCGGGCGCGAGCTGGCGATCCCGGAGGGCAACCCGTACCGCGGCCTGCAGGCGTTCGAGTCGAAGCACCGCGCGCTGTTCTTCGGCCGCGCCGCCGAGATCCGCGGGGTGCTCGAGCGGCTGCGGGCCGACGCGCTGGTCGTCGTCGCCGGCGACTCGGGCGTCGGCAAGAGCTCGCTGGTCAAGGCCGGCGTCGTGCCGCTGGTCGAGGAGGGCAACCTCGACCAGAGCCGCCAGTGGGCCAGCGCGGCGATGACCCCCGGCCGCTACCCGCTGCAGACGCTGATCAGCACCCTGGCTGCCCTCTTCGACATGACCGAAGAGACCATGGGCTCGCTCGCCGGCGCCGGCGGCGAGGAGTTCGTCCGGGCGCTGCGCAAGCAGCTCGGCGACGCGCGCGGGCGGCTCCTGGTGATCGACCAGTTCGAGGAGCTGGCGACGATCGGCGGCGTGGAGGAGGTCGCGGTCGTCGGTCCGCTGCTGGCGCGGCTCGCCTCGGGCCTGCCGGGGCTGCGGGTGATCGCGACGGTCCGCGGCGACTTCTTGACCCGCGTGGTGCAGGTGCCGGGGATCGGCGACGACCTGGCGCGGGCGATCTACATCCTGCGGCCGCTGTCGCCCGAGGGCGCGCGCGAGGCGATCGTCGGGCCGGCGCGGGTCAAGGGCGTCAGCTTCGAGTCGGAGGCGCTGGTCGACGAGCTGGTGCAGGCCGGCTCGAAGGGCAGCCTGCCGCTCCTGCAGTTCGCGCTCGCCGAGCTGTGGGAGATCCGCGACCAGGCCGCGAACATCATCTCGGCGGCCGACCTGCGCAAGATCGGCGGCGTCAGCGGGGCCCTCGCCCGCCACGGCGACGCGGCGCTCGCCGAGCTGATCCCCGACCAGCGGACCGCGGCCCGCCGCGTGCTGATGCGGCTCGTCACCGTCGACGACACCCGCGCGGTCCGGACCGAGGACGAGCTGGTCGCCGGGTCGCCGGCGGCGGAGGCGGCCCTCAAGGCGCTGGTCAAGTCGCGGCTGGTCGTCGCGCGCGAGGTCGGCGACCAGCCGGTCTTCGAGATCGCCCACGAGGCGCTGCTCGGCGGGTGGGCGACGCTCAGCGTGTGGCTCGAGGAGGAGCGCGAGGGCCGGGCGGTCCGCTACCGCCTCGAGATGGCGGTCGCCGACTGGGAGCGGCTCGGCCGCAGCCGCGACGCGCTGTGGTCGGGCAAGCCGCTGCAGGAGGTGCTCGCGCTCGACCCGACGACGCTGCGGCCGAAGGAGCGCGAGTTCATCGACGCCTGCCGCGCGGCGGCGACGCGGCTCAAGCACCTGCGGCGCGCGGCGGTCGTGCTGGTGCCGGCGCTGGTGCTCGCGACCTACGTCGGCGTGCTGATCAAGGGGCGGCTCGAGCTGCAGGCGAAGGTCGAGGGCCACGTCGCGGCGGCGGCCGAGGAGAGCGCGGCCGCCGAGAAGCTGCTCGCCGAGGCCGACGCGCTGCGCGTCGAGGCGTTCGCGGCGTTCGACAAGGGCGAGAAGGACCGCGGCGAGGAGCTGTGGGGCCGCCACGTCGCGGCGCTGCCGGAGGTCGAGCGGGCGCAGGCGCGAGCGTCGCAGCAGCTCGAGACGGCGCTGAGCCTCGACGGCGGCCGCGACGACGTCCGCGAGCGCCTGGCCGACGCGCTGCTGCAGCGGGCGCTGCTGGCCGAGCGGTCAGGTGTCGGCGCGATCGTCGTGCAAGACCTGCTCGAGCGGCTCAAGCTGTACGACCCGACCGGCGCGCGCACGGCGGCGTGGAGCTCCCCGGCCGAGCTGACCGTCGACAGCGAGCCCGCGGGGGCCCGCGTCGTGCTCGAGCACTACGTCGACGACGGCACCGGCCGGCGGAAGATCGGGCGCGCCGAGGAGCTCGGCGTCACGCCGCTGCCGCCGCTGCGGCTCGAGCGCGGCTCGTATCGCCTGCGCTTCGAGCTGCTCGGGCGGGCGCCGGTGACCTATCCGGTCGCGCTCGAGCGCGGCGAGTCGCTCGCGATCGAGGTGCCGCTGCCGAGCGCGGCGTCGGTGCCCGACGGCTTCGTCTACATCCCGCCGGGCCGCTTCCTCTACGGCAGCGCCGACCCGGACGAGGTCCGCGGGTTCTTCCTCGCCGAGCCGCTGCGGCGGGTCGAGACCGGCGCGTACCTGATCGGGCGCAACGAGGTCACGTACGGCGACTACATCACCTTCCTCGAGGCGCTGCCGGAGGAGGCACGTCGCGAGCTCCTGGCGAGCACCGCCGAGGGCAGCCTGCAGGACGGCGTGCGGCTCAGGGAGATCTCCGGCGGCTGGCAGCTCGAGCTCGACCAGGGGGATCGGGTCTACACCACGCGCAGCGGGGAGCTGCTGACCTACGAGGGCCGCACCCAGCGCGCAGCGGTCGACTGGATGCGCCTGCCCGTCACCGGCATCTCGCGCGTGGAGGCGACGGCGTACCTGAGCTGGCTCAGGCGGACCGGCCGGGTCCCCGGGGCCCGGTTCTGCAACGAGTACGAGTGGGAGCGCGCGGCTCGGGGCGCGGACGACCGGCGCTTCGCGACCGGCGATCGGATCTCGCCCAGCGAGGCCAACTTCGACCAGACGTACGGCCGGCAAGCGACGGCCTACGGGCCGGACCCGGTCGGCTCGTACCCGCAGGTGGAGAGCCCGTTCGGGCTGTACGACACTGTAGGCAACGCGTTCGAGATGGTGCTGTCCCCGCACGACGACGCGGCGATCATCGCCCGCGGCGGGGCCTACTTCTACGACAAGAGCTCGGCCAACGCGGCCAATCGCAACGTCATCTACGCGACCTTCCGGCACAGCACCGTCGGCATGCGTGTGTGTGCGACATATGCTGTCGAGCCGTGAAATGGCGCCGCGAAGTTTGTTCGCCGGGCACTTGTCCACTAGCGGGCCGCTCCGGGGTGCAGTAGGGTGAATCGATGCGGGGGGTGGGTATGGCTCTTGGACGGTGGTGGGCGTTCGGTCTCGCGGCTTCGTTGAGCGGGGCCGTCGGGTGTTACCAGGGGGTCGGGGGCGAGGCGGACATCGTGACGACCCGCAGCGAGGAGTTCAACGGCGTGCAGCTGCAGGGCGTGCAGCTGCAGGGCGTGCAGCTGCAGGGCGTTCGGCTGCAGGGCGTGCAGCTGCAGGGCGTCAAGCTGCAGGGCGTGCGGCTGCAGGGCGTGCGGCTGCAGGGCGTCAAGCTGCAGGGCGTCAAGCTGCAGGGGACCACGTTCTCCGGGGTCGTGCTGCAGGACGGTCAGTCGGTCGATCGCAGCGGCGAGGATCTGATCGGCGCCGAGTGGGACGTCGAGATCACCAGCGCCGACGGGCAGGGCAACCCGGTCGAGGAGGAGTTCGTGCTCCGCTTCGACGACATCTACCCGGACGGCAACCACGACGATGTGTTCCTCTACGAGGTCAGCTACCGGTCGAAGCTGTCGAACGAGTGGTCGTCGCTGTGCGAGGACAGCCAGGGCAACCCGCTGCCGGCGATCCCGCTCAGCAACTACTGGGACGAGGCGACCGGCGACCGGATCGACGACCCGAACGTCGTCAGCTTCGCGTGCACCAACGCGGTGCTCGCCAAGTGCGTCGAGTGGGGCTACCGGCCGTGGGCGACGGCGACCCGCTGCGACAACGTCAAGAAGAACAAGGGGTGCTACCAGGTCTCGCTGCAGGACTATCACCAGGCGTGCACGCGGATGGCCCGCGCCGACTACTGCGGCAACGGCGAGCCGTGGACGGTGCCGGGGACCGCGATCGACATCTGGGACCAGCTGTCGCCGCAGATCGAGGCGCCCGCGACCGACTGGGCGATCGAGGCCGAGTGGGACGTCGACGGGGCGACCTGTCTCAACGACATCCGCCAGCAGGCCTGGAAGGCCCAGGGCCTGTACCCGAAGTGCTTCCTCAACAAGAAGGGCAAGCCGCTGAAGTTCAAGAACTGCGGCTCGCTCAAGAAGCACCGCGCGCTGCTGGTCAGCGCGTTCGACAAGGACGGCGAAGGCGTGCCGTGAGCGGCCGCCGCGCGGGCGGGGCGAGCGGCGGCGAAGGGGGCGTCGCGGCGGTGGCCGCGGCGCCCTCGCCGTTGTAGGGTAGGCCGACGATGCCGACCGTCGAGTTCGAGCGCGAGCGCAGCGTCGAGGCCGAGGACCCGGCGCAGACGATCCTCGAGATCGCCCGCGCGGCCGGGATCCCGCACGCGTCGGCGTGCGGCGGGCGCGGGCGCTGCTCGACGTGCCGCGTGCTGGTGCTCGAGCGCCCGGACAACCTGTCGCCGCCGAACGAGGTGGAGCTGCGGCTGGCCCGCGCCAAGGGCTTCGACGCGACGATCCGCGTCGCCTGCCAGACCCGGGTCACCGGCCCGGTCAAGCTGCGCCGGCTGGTCCACGACGCGGCCGACGTCGACCTCGCCGCCCGCGACGGCGAACAGACGATCGGGCGCGACCGCCAGCTCGCGGTGCTGTTCTCCGACATCCGCGACTTCACGGCGTTCACCGAGCGCCACCTGCCCTACGACGTCGTCCACATCCTCAGCCGCTACTTCCTGCACATGGGCGAGCCGGTGCTGCGCCACGGCGGGTACATCGACAAGTACATGGGCGACGGGATCATGGCGCTGTTCGGGCTCGGCCGCAGCTCGCCCGCCGAGGCGTGCCGCGACGCCGTCGCCGCCGGCCTCGACATGCTCGCGGCGCTCGCCGAGTTCAACGTGTACCTGCGCCGCCACTTCGACACGACGTTCCGGATCGGCATCGGGATCCACTTCGGGCCGGTGATCGTCGGCGAGATGGGCCACCCGCAGAAGGCGCAGTTTACGGCGATCGGCGACGCGGTCAACGTCGCCAGCCGGGTCGAGTCGGCGACCAAGGAGCTGGCGGCGCCGCTGCTGGTGTCCGCGGAGGTCCGCCGGCACCTCGGGGCGGCGGCCAGCTACGGGCGGTCGGGGCGGATCGGGCTCAAGGGCAAGTCCGGCGAGTTCGACCTGGTCGAGGTGACAGGTCTCGCAGGGCAGGGCGTATAGGACAGCTCAGAAGGCGCCGGTCAGGCCGACGAGCGCGCCGGTCGGGGTCGGCGCGGCGAACGCCCGGAAGCGGCGCAGGTTGGCGCCGTGGGCGGCGACCATCAGGGCGTCGAAGGCGAGCAGGAAGCCGCCCTGCAGCAGGATCGAGGCGCCGAAGCCGACCAGGCGCGGGCGCTCGTGGACGCGGCCGAGCTCGAAGGTGGTCGCGCCGGCCATCATGTAGAGGACGTCGAGGCCGACGTTGATCGAGAAGACGATCTGCGCCCGGGTCGCGCGCTCGCGCTGGGCGGGCCAGGGGAGGTCCTTCTCGCGCAGGCGATCGCGGCGGGCGCCGTGCAGGCCGACCGCGCCGAGGACCAGGTTGACCGTGTTCCACAGCGCGTTCATCTGGTGGAAGTACTTGGCCTCGCCGTCGGTCGTGAAGTTGCCGATCGTGCCGCCGACGAGGTTGGCGGCGGCCCACCCGGTGAGGAGGCCCATGCCGGCGAGCTGGGTGTCGATCCGGCGGGCGTGGAACCGCAAGCGCGCGGCCTCCGTCGGGTCCGCGGGCGGCGGGACGGCGAGGGTGAGGCAGAGCAGCGCGGGCAGCGGGGACACGGCGAGGCCGAGGGTACGGCGGACCGGCGCGGACGCACGCGCTTTACAGCGGCGCGCGGCTGTGGTGCCGTCCGGGGCGATGACCTCCGCACCCGCGTTGCCCGCGTGGCTCGCCGCGCTCCTGCCCCTGTCCCGCCGCGAGGTCGCGCTCGCGAGCGGGGACCGGATCCACTGCATCGACCACGGGCCGCCGGCGGGCCCGGTCGCGCTGATGCTCCACGGCAACCCGACGTGGAGCTTCCTGTGGCGCAAGGTGATCGCGGGGCTGCCGGAGCTGCGCTGCGTCGCGCCGGACCTGCTCGGCTTCGGGCTGTCGAGCCGGCTGCGGCGGATCGACGAGCACTCGGTCGATCGCCACGCGGACGCGCTCGCGGCGTTCGTCGAGGCGCTGGGGCTCGAGCGGATGATCCTCGTCGGACAGGACTGGGGCGGGCCGCTGGTCGCGGCCGTCGGGGCGCGGCTGCCCGAGCGCGTCGCCGGGGTCGTGCTCGGCAACACGTCGGTGCTGGTGCCGGAGCGGCCGCTCGGGACGTGGTTCCACCGGTTCGCGCGCGTGCCGGTCGTCAGCGACCTGGTGTTCCGCGGGTTCGGCTTCCCGCAGAACGTGCTGTGGACGGCCCAGGGCGACCGTCGGTCGATCCACGGCGCGGTCGCGCGGGCCTACCGCTGGCCGCTCCGCAAGCTGGCCGATCGGGCAGGTCCGCTGGCGCTGGCGCGGATGGTCCCGAGCGGGCCGGAGCACCCGAGCCTGCCGGCGCTGCGGCGCGGGGAGGAGTGGGTCCGCGGGTTCGTCGGCGCGGGCGGGCCGCTGGCGCTGGTGTGGGGCGAGCGCGACCCGATCCTCGGGCGAGCGCTCGCGCGCCACGTGCGGGCGTTCCCGCAGGCGCAGGTGACGCGGACGCGCGCGGGGCACTTCTTGCAGGAGGAGGTGCCCGAGGCGCTCGCGGCGGCGGTGCGAGCGGTGGCTGTCCAGGCGGGCATGCTCCCGGGGACAGGTCGGTGAGGGCTAGTCGGTGAAGCCGAGCTGGCGGGCGAGCTCGGGGTTGTCGGGGCCGACGCGCCAGATCCAGCGGTCGAGCAGGTAGTGGGTCGCCTGCGGGACGGCGAGCACGGCGGTGATCGCGGCGGCGAGCAGCGGGTGGACGTCGAGCGGGTCGGAGGCGCCGAACAGGGCGGGGTGGTCGTGCCAGACGAGGCGGTCCCACGCGAGCTCCTCGGCGAAGGCGAGGGCGACGAGCAGGCCGTAGAAGGCGAGCACCACGGCGGCGAGCGGTCTGGGGCCGAGCGCCACGGTCACGCGCTCGCGGCCGCCGGCGAGCCAGACGAGCGCGAGGTAGGGGACGCCGTGGAGGAACACGTTGGTGATCGTGAAGATCCGGTCGTCGTCGAACGCGACGATCCCGAGGTGCCAGCACAGCGCCGGCGTGACGGCCAGCAGCGGGACCATCGGCGCCGGGCGGCCCTGACGCCACAGGTGCGCGCGGCGGGCGAGGAAGGCGAGCCAGATCGGGACCTCGAGCGCGAGCGCGAGCGGGCCGAGGAGCGCGGGGAGGGCGACGAGGTCGCCCTGCACGAACCAGGCGAACTCGCGCGGGAGGTTGGCGTGCCACCACAGGACAGGTCCCAAAGTACCTGCCCAGACGGCCAGCTCGGTCAGGCGGCGGTCGAGGCGAGACTCGTGGGCGGCGCGGACGTACAGCAGGGCGAAGCCGACGTGCTGCTTGATGAAGTGGAAGATCGCCACGTAGGCCATCGCGGCCCAGAAGAGGAGCGGCGACTCGAGGTGGAGCAGCAGGCCGAGCCAGGCGCACAGCAGCGGGGCGGCGATCAGGCGCTTCTTGTGCAGCCTGCGGGCCTGCGGGTCGAGGTAGGTGCGGTAGAGCGAGGCCCAGACGTGGGCGACGTCGACCAGCAGGACGCCGACGACCCACAGGAGCAGGCTCTCGTCGCCGTCGGGCTCGGGGGTCACGAGGGAGAGGGCGAGGGCGAGTGCGGCGGCCACGAGGCCGGGCGCGACGAACCACGCGAGGTCGAAGGCCGGTCCCCTGAGGAAGCTCCGCGGCGCGGGCATGGGCCCGGCGATCTTACTTGACCGGGGCGACGGTGCGGTGGGCGGTGATCACCCGGGTGAAGCGGCGGTCGAGGCCGGCGGCGTCCGCGACGAAGAGGGGGGCGAACTGGTCGAACAGCTCGGCGACCTCGGCGTAGGCCGGCAGCTCGGGGTGCTGCTGCTGGACCGGCTCGACGTAGCCGGCGTAGAAGTCGTCGGCGTCGCGCGCGTGCGGGGTGCCGATCGCGGCCATGATCCGGAGCGCGGCGCCCCACTGCTCGGGCTGCAGCTTCTCCGGCGCGTGGAAGCGGAGGCCGCCGATCATCACCAGCGCCTGGGCGATGTTCGGCGCGAGGTCGATCTCCGGAAGCGCGTAGAACGAGGCCATCAGGTCGGTGTCGTCGCACCAGACGAAGAAGATGTGCGGCGGGAGCTGCAGCAGCTCCTCCTCGCTGCGGGCCGCGAAGCCGGTCATGTCGAACTCGAGCGCGCGCGCGACCGGCTGGACGCCCGCGGCGATCGCCGCGTGCAGGGTCGAGTAGCCGTTGTTGTCGCGCCGGCTCACGGCCTTCGTCGGGAAGGTTCGCTGAGACAGCGTCTCGAGCTGCGGGAGCGTCAGCGGCATCGGCCCAGGATAACAAGCCGCGGCGCCGGTGGGAGCGGGCGAGTTTGCACCTGGCCGAAGGGTCAGGTGAAGTCCGGGCCCCCCTCCTCGGCGAGCAGCGAGGGGGCGGCGCGGCCGAGGTCGGCGAGCGCGTGCTCGGCCGCGGCGACGCCCTGGTAGAAGGCCTCCTCGAACAGCGGCAGGCCGGCGACGTCGGCGGCGCAGGGGCGCACGCGGCCGATCGGCGCGCGGGCGCGCTGCAGCGGCTCGCCGAACAACAGGCCCGGCGCGGGGCGGATCATCGCGTGGCCCCAGCGGGTGATCGCGACGTGGGCGATCCGGCGGGCGATGCCCGGGTGCATGGCCGAAAGGGCAGCCTCGACGTGGGCGGTCCAGTGCGCGAGGTCGCCCCCCAGCAGGCGCCGGCGCTGGGCCGCGAGCTCGGCGGGGTCGTCGCCGCAGAGCGGCTCGTAGTAGGTCAGGACCGCGCCGGGGCGGCGGACGTCGGGGGCCTCGCCGTGGCTGGCGACGACGTAGCCGAGGCTGGTGCCGGCGAGCGGGACGTTGTCCCACGACAGCGGCGCGCCGATCCCCCGCGGGGCCTCGGTGACCTCGACGTTGGCGACCAGCCACGGGGCGTACGTCAGGGCGTCCGGCGGCAGCGGGTCGCGGCCGGGCGGGAGCACGCGCGCGAGCACGAAGCGCGGGGCGGCCCACAGGATCACGCGGGCCTTGATGCGGAGGTTGCGGGCGCGGGCGACGTCGCGGACGACGAGCTCGCCGGCGTCGGGGTCGACGGCGACGACGCCGGCGCCGAGGTGGAGGTGGTCGCCGAGGGCGGCGCGCTCGGCCATGCCGCGGACGAGGCGCGCGTTGCCTTCGGGCCAGGTGAGGATGAAGCCCTCGCGGGTCTCCTCGAGGCCGCGGGCGAGGAAGTGGTGCAGCGCGGCGAAGGCGGACGTCTGGGCGAGGGTGCAGCCGTAGTCGTCGCGGCAGGCGTAGTCGAGGGTCCAGCGCAGGCGCGGGCTGGTCAGGCCGAGGTCGCCCAGGTAGGTCGCGAACGAGATCGCGTCGAGGTGGCGCAGCTCGGCGCTCGAGCGGCGGGCGGGGATCGTGAACAGGCGCCGGCCGTCGGCGCCGCGGCGGCCGTCGAGCGCGCGCAGGTGGTCCTTCCAGCGGGCCCACTGGGCGGCCTCGTCGTCGGTCTCGCCCGCGTCGGGGTAGAGGCCCTCGTGCCAGCGGCCGCGATCGAAGTGGCGCTCCATCGGCCCGGCGGCGATCGCCGAGGGGGCGTACTCGGCCCGGTCGCGGGCGTCGCGGCCGAGCAGGATCCCGAGGTCCGCGAGCAGCGTCTCGAGCGCGCGGCACTCGGGGTGCGGGGTCGGCAGGTAGTGGGCGCCGAGCGGGTGCGGCGAGCGCGGCAGCTCGTCGCCGCGGGCGGTCCCGCCGGGCGCGTCCTCGAGCTCGAACAGGCGGATGTCCTGAAGGCCAGCTTTGCGCAGGCGCCAGGCGGCGGCCAGGCCGGCGACGCCGGCGCCGACGATCGCGACGTCGGTGGAGATGGTCTCCTGGACAGGTTCTGTGCGCCAGGTCCCATCGCGCAGGTCGTGGCCGCGGGCGGGGTCCTGGCCGACGAACGCGGCCGTGCGCGCGGGCGCGGGTGGGGCGCAGGCGGCGGCGGCGAGGCTGCCGGCGCCGGCGCCGAGGAAGCGGCGGCGGCCGAGCGCGAGGCGGTCGGTCATCGGCCGGCCTCCGCGGGTGGCGTGCGGGCGGCGAGGGGGGCGCGGCGGGTCATCGCGGGCTCATCCGCGGCCGCCGCGGCCGGGCGGGGCGCGGAGGTCCTCCTCGTAGTAGTGGACGAGGAGCTGGTCGTTGAGGCGGTTGATGTCGACGTCGGGCGGCTGCTGGTCGCGCGGGAACACGAACAGGCCGGGGAGGACGGCCTCGTCGAGGAAGCGCAGGGGGACCTGGGCGAGGCGGCGCGGCTGGTCGCGCGGGCGGGGGCTGACGAGGACGAAGCCCCAGTCGCCGAACGACGGCACGTGGGCGTGGTAGGGGCGGGGGTGGAGCTCGGCGGCGGCGAGGGTCTTGACGACGCACCAGAACGAGCGCGGGGCGAGGTACGGCGAGGTCGCCTGGATCACGCCGACGCCGCCGTCGGCGAGCGCGCGGCGGAGCAGGCGGTAGAACGAGCGCGAGTACAGCTTGCCGAGCGAGAAGTTGTTGGGGTCGGGGAGGTCGACGATCGCGACGTCGTAGGGCGGGCTGTCCGAGCGGACATGGTCCTCGAGCCAGCGCATCGCGTCGGTGTTGTGGACGGCGACGCGCGGGTCGGACAGGCTGCCCTGGTTGAGGCGGACGAGCAGCGGGTCGCGGCCGAACAGGCGGGTCATGCCGGGGTCGAGGTCGACGAGGTCGATCCGCTCGAGGTCGGGGTACTTGAGCAGCTCGCGGACGGCGAGGCCGTCGCCGCCGCCGAGCACGAGCGCGCGGCGGGCGTGGACCTCGCCGAGCGCCGGGTGGACGAGCGCCTCGTGGTAGCGGTGCTCGTCGCTGCTGGCGAACTGGAGGTTGCCGTCGATGAACAGGCGGACGTCGTCGCCGGAGCGGGTGATCGTCAGGCGCTGGTAGGCGGTCTTCTCGGAGAAGATCACCGGGGCGTCGTAGAGCTCGCCCTCGGCGAGGCGCTCGAGCCGGCCGCCGGCGACGAGGAGGCCGCCGAGCAGGGCGCAGCAGGCGAGCGCCTGGGTCAGCGCGAGGCGCGGGCGCGGCAGGCGGTCGCGGAAGGTCCAGGCGCAGGCGAGCGCGACGAGGGCGTTGAACAGGCCGAACAACAGGCTGGTGCGGACGAGGCCGAGGTGGGGCAGCAGCGCGAGCGGGAACAGCAGGCTCGCCAGCAGCGAGCCGATGTAGTCGAACGCGAGCACGCGGGCGACCGTGTCCTTGAGCTCCTGGCCGTCGCCGAGGACGCGCATCAGCAGCGGGATCTCGAGGCCGACCATGGTGCCGACGATCACGAGGATCGAGAACAGCAGCGGGCGGACCGAGTCGAGCAGGGCGTAGCCGAAGAACAGGGCGGCGGCCGAGAGGCCGCCGACGACGGCGATGATCAGCTGGACGGCGACGAAGCGGGCGTAGAGGCCCTGCTCGACGAACTTGCTGAGCCACGAGCCGAGGCCCATCGCGCTGAGGTAGACGCCGATGACGAGGCTCCACTGGGTGACGGAGTCGCCGAGCAGGTAGCTGGCCATCGTCGCGGCGATCAGCTCGTAGACGAGGCCGCAGGTGGCGACGACGAGGACGGAGCCGAGGAGGAGGCGGGCGCCGCCGCGGCTCGGCGGTTGCGGGGCCGGCAGGGTCACGGGGCGCTCAGTGGACGGCGGCGGCGATGATGATCGCGATGCCGAGCATGCCGCAGCCGAGCACGATCCCGAGGGCGGTGTTCTGGTCGTCCTCGAGCTCCTTGCGGACGCTGAACGGGCTGATCTTGACGACGATCAGCCAGAACAGGCCGTACAGGGCGAAGCCGAGCAGGGCGTAGAGCGCCGCCGGGATCATGTTCTCGATGGCGGCGTCGATCAGGTTGGCGAGCAGGGTGGACGGGTACATCACTTGCCTCCATGGTAGCCGCCGCCGAGCCAGATGAAGCTCGGGCCGCGGACGGTGCCGTTCTTGTCGCGCTCGACCTTGCCGCGGTCGGGGTCGCCGGTGAGCAGCAGGCCCGACCGCGCGCCGAAGAGGAGCAGCAGCAGGGTCGCGGCGGAGCAGGTCCAGTAGATCTTGCGGTACATGGTCAGTGCCCGTAGTCGCTGTTTTGCCAGCGCCTGCGCTCGAAGCTGGCGCCGAGGATCAGCGCGAGGAAGGGGAAGAAGAGGATCACGAGCATCGGGAGGACGGCGTAGCGGGTCAGGAACACGTCCTCGCGGACGCGCAGGCTGTAGGTCTCGGGGCTGCGCGGGCCGAGGCCGTTGAAGGCGTACAGCGGGTCGCCGGACGGCAGCGCGGTGGTGTCGCGCTGGGGGGTGACCTGCAGGAGGTAGCGGCCGCCGGGGACGCGGCCGACGACCTGGTCGGGCTGGGTGTCGCCCTCGGACCAGGACTCGCCGCCGTCGACGCCGGAGTAGTAGCTGGCCTCGAGGCCGAGGCCGACCGCCTCCTCGGTCTCGAGGTTGACGAGCATCACCTCGGCGAAGGCCCACGAGTTGCTCAGCGGCTGGGCGGTGAACGAGACCTCGACGGTGGTCGACTCGCCAGGGGCGCCGATCGTGATCTCCTCGGAGATCGGGGCGTCGAACGGCACGTTGGTCTTCTGGAACACGACGCGCTCGGTCGTGCGGCCGGACACCCAGCCGGTGGCGAAGAACCACGCGACGAGCAGGCCGAGGCAGCTCAGCCACAAGGAGCGCTGCTGGGCGTACCAGCGGTTCGGCTGCAGCGGGCCGACGCCGCGCGGCTTCGGCAGCTTGAGGTCCGCGCCGAAGGCGGCGAGGACCTCGGCGCGGTCGACGTGGCGCTGGATCGTGCGGTTGAGCTCGACGCCGTCGGGGCCGGCGGACTGCTCGATCGACACGCCCCACGGCGGGGCGACGAAGTCGTCGACGTGGGCGCTGTCGCCGACCTGGACCTGCCAGGTGAACTCGCCCTCGACGTAGCTGACGACCGCGTCGGCGCCCTGGAAGTGCTTGTACCGGCGCTTGCGCAGCTCGACGCTGTGGTGCCGGGTCTCGGCGATCCGCGGCGCGGCGGCGAGCGCCTCGCCGAGCGACCAGTGGCCGTCGCTCATCGAGTAGATCAGCCAGCGGTAGCCCTTGTAGGGGTTGAACAGGAAGAACTCCTGCCACGGGTAGGCGACGCCGTCGACGACGCAGCGGCGCCAGCAGACGCCGATGATCTCCCAGGTGACGCCGTCCAGCTTGCCGCGCGCGTGCAGCGGGAGGACGCCGACCTGCCGCTTGCGCGCGGCCTTCTGCAGCAGCTCGAGCGCGCCGCTGTCCTTTGGCTCGAGGGTGCTGCCGCAGTGCGGGCAGACGACCCGCTGGACCGCGCCGAAGCCGTGGAGGGCGATCGGTCCGCCGCAGCCGAGGCACTGGACGGCCTCGGTCCTGGCCTCCTCGCGGAACAGCTTGAGCGGCGCCTCAGTCACGCCAGCCCTCGAATCTGCGCAGCGGCTGGAGGCCGATCGCGGCGAGGTCGACCGCGGCGCCGACGTAGGGGGTCGGCTGGCGGTGGTCGGAGTCGGTGCCGTAGTCGAGGGTCATGAACTCGTCGTCGGCGCCGGCGAGGTCGGCGCTGAAGAACTCGAGCCCGGGCTCGGCCTCGAACGGCAGCGAGCCCTCGGCGCCCTGGTAGCGGGCGCCGCGCTTCTCGGTGAGCATGTACGAGGTGCCCTGGACGTCGAGCCATGTCCCGACGACCAGGTCGTCCCACGACGGGACGCGCTCGGCGACGCTGCGGCGGTCGCCGGGGCGGGTGATCGCGTAGCTGCCCTGGGCGTCGGACAGCCAGCCGGCGGTGTTGTCGGCGAACAGCAGGTACCACTCGCTCCACGACCCGCGCAGGTGGCGGAGCTGGAGGCGGCCGACGATCTCGAACGGGACGCCGGCGAACGTGCCCTTGCCGCCGAGGATCACCGGGCTGCCGTCGTCGAGGATCGCCGAGACCTTGCCGAGCAGGCGGACGTCGACGCCGGTGCGGACGACGGTGTTGCCGCAGTACTCGCAGACGAGCGAGACCGCGGTGCCGCGGAACGGGGCAGGGGCCCCGCAGCCCGGGCAATTCACCTGGCTCTTGGCCTGCATCGGCCGGCCGAGCTTGCCACGTCCGCCGGCGCGGCACAAAGGCCGCGGCGCGCGTGCTCGCGCCGCGGCGGCCGTGCGCGGGTTCACGCGGGGCCGGGCGGGGGCCGAGGGTCGGTCGCGCGGGCGCGCGTGCGCGGACCGGCGTCTTCGCGCAGGCGGTGGCGGCCGATCGCCACGTAGCCGTCGTGGAGCTCGACGCCGACGCTGCGGCGGCCGAGGCGGCAGGCGACGACCGAGGCGGTGAATGTCCCGGCGAACAGGTCGAGGACCATGTCGCCGGGGTTGGAGCTGGCGCGGATCATCCGCTCGACCAGCGCCTCGGGCTTCTGCGTCGGGTGGTCGCGGTACTCGGGCATCATGTAGCGGACCCGCGGGAACGACCACACGTTGCCGGGCACCTTCGAGGCGCTGTACGGGGCGGGGATCGGCTTGCGGTGGTCGATCAGGCGCCGGACCGCGCCGGTCCGCGCCTCGACGCGGATCGCGTCGGCGTTGAAGGTGTAGCGGCGCTTGTCCTTGACGCAGTGGAGGATCGGCTCGTACAGCGAGCCGAAGCGGCGCTTGGCCTGCACGCCCGAGCTGTCGTAGCACCAGACGATCCGCGACAGCACGTGCACGCGGGTGCGCAGGTAGAGGTCGAGCGCCGGCATGCCCTGGGTGCTCGCCATCAGGTACATCGAGCCGTGCGGGGTGAGGCGGTCGACGCACAGGTCGAGCCACTCGCGGCACCACGCGGCGTAGGCGGCGTCGTCGGGCCAGCGCTCGCGCAGCGGGCCGAACCGCTTGCCGAGGTTGTAGGGCGGGTCGGCGATGATCAGGTCGACGCTGCCGGGGCGGATCCGTCGCTCGAGGACGGTGGCGACGTCGCCGCGATAGAGGGTCGCCGGGCCGAGCTGATACTTGCGTGGAGGGACATCGGGGATTTTCATAGGAACTGGCCGCGGATAGGGCCCATAGCGGGCCGCGGTCGTCGGGCGAGCCGGGGGGCTCGACGACGGATGCATGCATACACAAGTGTCGTTTGCCCGCCACAATCTTCTGCTCTGCGCCCCGCAGGGGGGTGGTGACACGACGGTCGCGGAGTCGGCCGCTGCAGCCCTTGCGGGGTGGAGCGAGCCGCGACGGCATCCCTGATCGACGCGGCCGTGTGCCCGTCAACGCTGTGGGAGCCGCCGCAGGGGATGTAGCGCGCGCGGCAAACGGGTTCATCCCTGGTGGCATGCGCCACGCGTGCACGGTCCTGCTGCTGCTTAGTTCCGCGCTCTCGCCCGTGGGGTGCGCCGACGACAAGAGGGGCGAGACGACGGAGGGCGCGCCGGCGACGGAGGTGCTGCGCTGCGAGTCGCTGTGCGACGTCGACGCGGACTGCCGGCTCGGGGGCGAGGACCTCGGGTTCCGCTGCCTCGACGGGGTGTGCGGCTACCCGCCGTGCACGAGCGACGCGCAGTGCGTGGCGGAGCTGAGCAACTGGCGTCGGCCGTGCGCGGTGAAGGGCGACTGCGCGGCGGAGGAGACGTGCATCGACGTCGGCGGCGGCGACGGCCGCTGCGCGCTCGCGCCGGGGGCGCTCCAGTGCGGCGACTTCGGGCTGTCGGAGATGATGCGGCCCGCGTTCGTCGGCGGGGAGGCGCGGACGGTGTGCGGCAATCCGCAGGCGATCTGCGCGGCCGGCGAGTGCGTCGCCCCGTGTACGAGCGACGACACGTGCGCGCCGGAGATGGGGCACCCGCACTGCGACCTGCAGGCGCGCGCGTGCGTGTGCGAGAGCGACCAGGAGTGCGTCGCGGCGGCCGTGCCGGGCTTCGCGGCGTGTCTGGACGGCCGCTGCGGCTGCCGCACCGACGCCGACTGCAAGGGCGGGACCAACGTCGACGTCTGCTACGCGGGGGTGTGCGGCTGCTCGTCGGACCAGGCCTGCACGAGCCCGGTGTTCGACGCCGCGCCGCTCGCGTGCCGGTAGCGAGTCGCGCTAGGCTCGCGGCAATGTCTCCCACGCAAGACCCCGCGATCGCCATCGTCGGCCCCGGCAACGTCGGGACCGCCCTCGCCCGCCGCTTCGTCGCCGCGGGCTTCACCCGGATCGCCTTCGGCGTCCGCTCGGCCAGCAAGATCGGCGAGGCGGTCGCGGAGTTCGACGGCAAGGTCACCGCCGCCGAGGCGCCCGCCGCGGCGGCCGCGGCCGATATCGTCTTCCTCGCCGTGCCCGGCCCCGCGGCCGTGTCGGCGGCCAGGGACCTCGGCGACCTCGCCGGCAAGATCGTCGTCGACTGCAACAACCCGCTGACGTGGAATAGTGGCCCGGTGTGGGCGCCGCCGTCCGAGGGCTCGATCACCGCGGCGCTCGCCGCGGCGCTGCCGGGGGCGCGCGTGATCAAGGCGTTCAACACGTTCGGCGCCGAGTTCCACGCCGACCCGAGGCTCGGCGACACGGTCGCCGACGTGTTCATCGCCGGCGACGACGCGGCGGCCAAGCAGGCGCTGGCGGCGGTGATCGAGCGCGCTGGCTTCCGCGTCGTCGACGCCGGGCCGCAGCGCAACGCGGCGGTGCTCGAGAACCTCGGGGTGCTGTGGATCCACCTCGCGCTCGCCGGCGGGCACGGCCGCGAGGTCGCGTTCAAGCTGCTCGGGCGCGGCTGACCGGAGGAACATGGCGCAAGGTACAGGTCCCTGGGTGCTCGTCACCGGCGCGTCCGACGGGATCGGGCGCGAGACGGCGCGCGAGCTGACGCGCCGCGGGGCGCAGGTGATCGCCCACGGGCGCAGCGAGGCCAAGCTGGCGGCGGTGCACGCGGAGCTGGCCTCGCTCGCCGGGGCGCCGGGGCCGGCCCCGCTCGCGGGCGACCTGGCGAGCCTGGCGTCGGTGCGGGCGATGGCGGCGGAGCTCGAGCGGCGCGGCGACCGGCCGCAGGTGCTGCTGCTCAACGCGGGGGTGTTCGAGCGGACGCTGCAGCGGACGGACGACGGGTTCGAGCGGACGTTCGCGATCAACCACCTCGCGCACTTCCTGCTGACGCACCTGGTGCTGCAGGGGGCCGCGTCGGCGCGGCTCGAGCGGATCGTCGTCGTCAGCTCGATGGCGCACCAGCGCGGGGCGATCCGGCTCGACGATCCGCAGCGGCTGAAGCGGCCGTACGACGCCTACGGGACGTACGCGGCGTCGAAGCTGGCCAACGTGCTGTTTACGGTCGAGCTGGCGCGCCGGCTCGCGGGGCGGGGGATCACCGTCAACGCGCTGCACCCGGGGGTGGTGTCGACCAAGCTGCTGACCGAGGGCTTCGGGATGCAGGGCGGCGAGTCGCTGGCCGAGGGCGCGGCGACGTCGGTGATGCTCGCGCTGGGGCCGATCGGGGCGCAGGTGACGGGGCGCTACTTCTCGCACCAGCGCGAGGCGCCGATCAACCCGGCGGCGAACGACCGCGAGCTGGCGCGGCGGTTCTACGCGCTCAGCGCGGAGCTGGTCGGCGTGGCGCCGCTGCCCGCGTAGCGGCGCGGACCTCGAACTCGCCGAGCGGGAGCGCCTCGCCGTTGACGAGCAGCTCGGCCCGGTGGGCGCCGGGGTAGTGCTTGCGCGTCGTCATGTCGGCGAACGAGACCCGGGCCGCCAGCGGGACCGCGGCGCGCGGCGGCAGCGTCAGGCGGCGCAGCTTGAACACCTTGGGCCGTCGCTGGCCGTCGGCCTTGACGAAGTGGACGGCGTAGTCGACGACGAGCTCCTGCGGCGCGGCGCTGGTGCTGACGAGCTCGAAGGCGAGCCGCAGCGTGTCGCCGAGCGTGATCGCAGGCGGCTCGAAGCGGACCTCGCGGACGCGGACGCGCGGCGGCTCGGCGGCGCCGACGAGGGCGAGCGCGCCGCGGTCGCCCTGCTTGATCAGCGAGCGCAGCGCGTGGCCGACGATCCACGTCCGGCCCGCGCCCGCGCCCTGCCGCCAGCGGGCGCACACGTCGAGCACGCGCTGCGGGTGGTCCTTGGCGATGTCGTTCAAGTTGTTGGCGACCGAGCGCTGGACGTAGCGCTCGGGGTCGTCCTTGAGGCGCTCGAGCAGCGCGAGCACGGGGGTCGGGTCGCGCTGGTAGTCGCGCAGCCGCTCGGCCCACGGCAGGCGCGGGCGCGTGCCCTCGGACACGAGGCGGCGCACGTGGACGTCGGGGTCGGCGGTCCAGGCGACGAGGCGCTCGTAGGTCCGCTCGGGGTACTTGAGGAGGAACGCGCGGATGCTGAACTCGGCGGAGAAGCGGCGGGTCAGCGCGAGCTGCAGGCGCATCGACGGCTCGAAGTGGTCGAGGCCGTGGCGGGCGACGAAGTGGACGTGCGGCAGGTACCGGAGCACCTCCATGCCGAAGACCTCGCTGCCCGCGAGCGGCGCGCCGAGCGAGGCCTCGACGAGCTCGGCCGCGGCCGCGAAGTCGGCGGGCAGGTGCGCGTGCATGACGTCGGCGAGGTGGATCGCGCGCTCGCTGAGCGAGCGCTCGGCGAGGCCCGCGAGGCCGGCTGCGACGAAGCTGCGCGCGTCGAGGCGCGGGTGGGCGCGGCCGAGGTCGCGGGCGAGGGCCCGCACGGCGGCGTCGTCGAGGATGTCCTTGAGCGGCTGCATGACGGTTGACTACGCCCGAACGGTGACAGATTCTGTCACCATGCCGCGCGCCGAACGACTGCTCGACGTCGCCGAGCGGCTGCGGGCGAGCGAGGCGACGACGGCGGCGCGGCTGGCCGAGGAGCTCGGGGTCAGCCCGCGGACGGTCCGGCGCGACCTCGCGGCGCTGCGCCGACGCGGGCTGCCGATCGCCGGCGAGGCCGGGCCCGGCGGCGGGATCCGGCTCGCGGGGGCGCGCGGCGTCGCGGCGGTCCACCTGTCGCTCGCCGAGATCGTCGCGCTGTGGCTCGCCGCGCGGCTGTCGCAGGCGGCGAGCGCCCTGCCGTGGGGCGAGGCGGCCAGCTCGGCGCTGACGAAGCTGCTCGCCAGCCTCCCGCGCGAGCGGGCGCGGGAGCTGCGGGCGCTGTGCCGGCGGGTCGTCGTCGGCGAGCCGGCGAGCGGGGCGGTCGTCGCCGGGGCCGGGGCGGCGGCGCCGGAGCTGCTGCGGCTGTTCGAGGCGGCGTTCACCGCCGGTCGCGGGCTCGGCTTCCTCTATACGGACCGCCACGGCGAGCGGTCGGCGCGGCGGGTCGAGCCGCACGGGCTCTTGGTCCAGAGTCCGGTCTGGTACGTGCTCGCGCGCGACCGCGAGAAGCAGGCGCCGCGGATGTTCCGCATGGACCGGATCTCCCGCCCGCGGCTGCTGCTGGACGTCGCGTTCCGGCCCGACCCGTCGGTGGTCGCGGCGCTGCTGCCCGCCGAGTGCGCGTGGCGGCCGCTGCTCGGTGTGTGACCGCGGTGTGCGGGGACCGCAGCCGGGCGTTAAAAAGCTCGGGGTCGCAGTTGCGACCCCGTCTTGTTGGCTCCGGCTGCAGGACTCGAACCTGCGACCAGTCGGTTAACAGCCGACTGCTCTACCGACTGAGCTAAGCCGGAATGATGTTTTGCCCGGGCGACCCCGGGGCGAGCGTATGTACTCGATCGCCAGGCGGCGCGTCAAGCCCAAGCGCCGGCCTCGCAGTGAGCCGGGGCACGCGCAGCCTGCGAGTGCAGGGTGAGGGTGAGGGGAATGGCGGAGGGGAGGGCCCGAAATTTTTTTGAGGTCGATCGAAAAAGGGCTTGATTCTGGATGGGGACCTTGTATTCTCCGCCTCCCCTCGGTCGCCCCGAGCGCCGGTGGGGAAGACAACCTGAACCAACCCTCCTGCGGGAATAGCTCAGTTGGTAGAGCACGACCTTGCCAAGGTCGGGGTCGCGAGTTCGAGTCTCGTTTCCCGCTCTCTGCAGAAGAAGCCCCGTCACTCCAGTGACGGGGCTTTCTTCATTAACAGGGTTCACGGCCGCGGGGCCGGGCGGGAATAACACTCGGCTTGCGCAGTTTGCAAAAGCCGCCTAACGTTTCGGCCGCCCCCTTGCCCGCCCTGCTCCACAGCTTCGTCCGCTGCTTGCTGGCGCTCTGCCTGTGGTTCGGCGTGGGTCTGGCGGCCTCGAGCGCGGAGACCGCGACCCCAGGGGCGCTCGACCTGCGCAGCGATCTGCACCTGCGCCTGGTCGAGCTGCTCGGCGGCCCGGAGCTGTGCGGCGACGAGGACGGCGACGCGGCGGAGATCCTCTGCGGCGGCGACCTGCTCGCCGACCTGCTCGTCGACCCGTCGGTGCTCAAGCTGTCGCGCGGGTCCTGCTCGCGCCTGCTCGAGGTGCTGTTCAAGCGGGCGGTCTGCGATCCGAGCGACGAGAACTGCGGCAAGCTGCACGACGGCGGTCTGCCGCCGCGCGCCCCGCCCGACCTGCTCGGCTCGGGCGGCGCGGCCGTCCTGCTCGCGGCCCACGGCGCCGGAGGTCCGCAGCGCGCGGTCCTCCGGCTGGGCCGCGCGCGCGACGACCCGCCGCTCCCCTCCCGCGAAGCCCGTCCGCCCGCACCCCCGCCGCGCGCCCGCCCCGTGTAGTCCGCTCGGGTCGGCCTTGAGGCATTTTGGCCGGCTCGAGAGGGGCAGGTGCGCTCGCACCTGCCGATCGGGAGCCGGCGCCGCACGCCTCGGCGGCGCCCTCCGGGTGCACGAGACGGTCCCTTCATGCGCGTTCCACAACTCCTGCTCGGCCTCGCCCTGTCCGGCGGCGCGGCCTGCAGCGCCAGCGACGGCTCCGCGGCCGCGACGCAGCGCCAAGCCGAGCCCCAGGTCCGCTACCGCGTCGGCCTCGACCCCGACGAGCACGCGCTCGGCGGCGCCGAGCCGCTCGTCACGGTCGTGGTGTTCTCCGACTACGCGTGCCCGCCGTGCGCGCGCACGTGGAAGGTCCTCGACCACCTGGTCGAGGACTACGGGGACGACCTGCGGGTCGTGTTCCGCAGCCAGACCCTGCCGGGCTTCGCCGACGGGGAGCGGGCGGCGGAGGCGGCGCTGGCCGCCGGGGCGCAGGGCAAGTTCTGGGACATGCACCGCCGGCTGTACGCCGACATGAAGTTCGACCGCGCGACGGTCAAGGCGCACGCCGAGGCGATCGGCCTCGACGTGCCGCGCTTCCTCGACGACCTCGACGCCGGCGTGTTCGCCGGCACGCGGGTCCGCCACCGCCGCCAGGCGCTCGAGCTGGGGATCTACTTCAGCCCGATCGCCCTGGTGAACGGCCTCCCCGTGATCGGCTTCCGCGACGAGGCGGCCTGGCACGCCCTGATCGACGCGGAGATCGTCCAGGCGCGCGCGCGGATCCGCGAGGGGACCCCGCGCGCGCAGCTCTACCCCGCGGCGATGGCCGCGGCGGTCACCGCGCCGATCGAGGTCGACGCGCAGACCGAGGCCCAGCGGCGGGTCCTCGCCGAGCGGTTCAAGGCCGCCGACGGGCCCCCGCCGCGCGCGACCGAGGAGGGCAAGCGCTACGCCGTCGACGCCGGCGGCGCGCCGACCGTCGGCCCGGCCGACGCGCCCGTGCTGCTGGTCGCGTTCATGGACTTCGAGTGCCCCTTCTGCCGCAAGGCCGCGCTGGAGGGGATCGCCGAGCTCCGGCGGCGCTACCCGGACGATCTGCGGGTCGCCTACCGCCAGTTCCCGCTGCCGATCCACGCCTCGGCCGACAGCGCCGCGCGGGCGGCGGTCGCGGCCGATCGGCAGGGCCAGTTCTGGCCGTTCGCCGACAAACTGCTCGCGGCGCCCCGCCTCGGGCGCCAGACCTACGTCCAGATCGCCCGCGAGCTCGGCCTCGACGAGCCGCGCTTCCTCACCGACTTCGACTCCGCCGAGGTCGCCAAGGTCGTCCGCGACGACCTCGTCTACGCCCGCCGGCTCGGCCTCGACGCCACGCCGGCGATCTTTGTCAACGGCCGCTACATCAGCGGCTTCCGCGGCACCGAAGAACTCGCCGCCGACGTCGACGCCGAGCTCGCGCACGCGAGGCAGCGGATCGCCGCCGGCGTCGCCCGCGACGCCGTCGCGCGGGAGATCCTCGAGCGCGAGGCGATCCCGCCGAGCGAGTTCCCGAGCGCCGACCTGCAGCAGTAGAGATCTGTCCCTTCAACCAGACAACCACGCACGACACACCACCATGAAACGCTACAGCCTCCCCGTCCTCCTGGTCTCGGCGCTCGCCCTGGCCGCCTCCCCCCTCACCGGCTGCACCGGCAACCGCGGCGGCAAGAAGGCCGACGCCGCCGCCGCCGCCAGCACCGAACAGGCCGCCGGCGCCTCGACGATCGTCACCATGGACCAGGTCGACGACTCGCTCAACAGCAAGGTCCAGGGCGAGCGGTTCCGCGTCACCTACACGGACAAGGACCCGATGAAGGGCGCCGCCAACCCGCTGGTGACGATCGTCGAGTTCTCGGACTTCCAGTGCCCGTTCTGCTCGAAGTTCACCGACATGCTCAACGAGGTCGTCAAGGACCCGGCGTACGCCAACGACGTCCGCGTCGTGTTCAAGCAGTACCCGCTGCCGATGCACAAGGACGCCGGCACCGGCTCCGAGGCGGCGCTCGCCGCCGGCGAGCAGGGCAAGTTCTGGGAGATGCACGACGTCCTCTTCAAGAACCAGAAGGCGATGACGCGCGCCGACGTCGAGAAGTACGCCCAGGATCTCGGGCTCGACATGGCGAAGTTCAAGGCGGCGCTCGACCAGGGCACCTACAAGGCCAAGGTCACGCAGGACATGGAGCTCGGCAAGAAGTTCGGCGTCCGCGGGACCCCGAGCTTCTTCATCAACGGCAAGTGGCAGCGCGGCGCGCCGCGGACGATCGAGGGCCTGAAGAAGCTGATCGACGAGGAGAAGGCCGCGGCCGAGCAGCTGATCAAGGACGGCAGCAAGCGCGAGGAGGTCTACGCGCGGATCATGAAGGCCGCCAAGGACGAGCGGAAGGAGCCGCCGCCGGAGAACAAGCCGCGCGCCGGCGAGCCCGACCCGAACGCCAACTACGCGGTGCCGGCCGACGGCCGCCCCGCGTTCGGCCCGGCCGACGCGCTCGTCACCGTGATCGAGTTCTCGGACTTCCAGTGCCCGTTCTGCAACCGCGTCACCCCGACGCTCAAGCAGATCAAGGAGAAGTACCCGAACGACGTCCGCGTGGTGTTCCGCCAGCTCCCGCTCGGCTTCCACGACCGCGCCCGCCCGGCCGCCAAGGCCGCCCTCGCCGCCGCGCAGCAGGGCAAGTTCTGGGAGATGCACGACCTGCTGTTCGCCAACCAGAAGGCGCTCAGCGACGCCGACTTCGAGAACTACGCGCGCCAGATCTCCGGCCTCAACTTCGACCAGTGGAAGAAGGACCTCGCCGACCCGAAGCTCGAGCAGATGGTCAAGGAGGACGAGGCCGTCGCGCAGAAGTTCGGCGCCAACGGCACCCCGGCGTTCTTCGTCAACGGCCGCTTCCTGTCCGGCGCCCAGCCGTTCGAGGCGTTCGACAAGCTGATCGTCGAGGAGAAGGCCAAGGCCGAGAAGTTCCTCGCCGAGAAGAAGCCGGCCAAGGACAAGCTGTACGACGAGATGATCAAGGGCTTCGAGACCGAGCTCAAGGTCCCGCCGCCGCCCCCGCCGGCCGACTACAAGCGGCGTGAGGTGTCGACCAAGGGCCTCGCCGGCAAGGGCAACCTGAAGAACCCGAAGATCACCATCGTCGAGTGCTCCGACTTCGACTGCCCGTTCTGCAGCCGTGCCGCCGGCACCGTCGCGCAGATCGCCAAGGAGTACGGCGACAAGGTCGCGATCTACTTCCGCAACTACCCGCTGCCGATGCACAAGATGGCCGAGCCGGCGCACCGCGCCGCGATCGCGGCGCAGAACCAGGGCAAGTTCTGGGAGATGCACGACCTGCTGTTCGCCGACAAGACCAAGCGGTCCGACGACGACTTCAAGGGCTACGCGCAGCAGCTCGGCCTCGGCATGGTCAAGTTCGAGCGCGACTACGCCGACGCGGCGACCGCCCAGCGGGTCAAGGACGACATCGCCGAGTGCAGCAAGATGGAGGTCCGCGGCGCGCCCGGCTTCCTGATCAACGGCCGCCTCCTCAGCGGCGCCCAGCCGTTCGAGCGCTTCAAGCAGGTCTTCGAGGAGGAGCTCAACGGCGGCTTCGAGGCGACCCTGAAGAAGGAGCAGGCCGCCAAGGACGCGGCGGCCAAGGGCGCCCCGACGCCCGCGCCGGCCAAGTGAGCCGGGCCGGGGCCGCCGGGCTGGTCCCCGGCGGCCCTCGGCGAGGGACCCGGCCGCGCGCGCGCCGCGGCCGGGTTCCCGCGACCTGTTTGCGCCGCGCGCGATTGTCCGCTACCCATTCCCCGTTCCCGTCGAGGTCGACGATGTCCGACGCCAGCCAGCCCACCCCCAGCCCGGCTCCGGGCCCGAAGAAGTCCCCCGCCTCGATCCTCGTCGCCGTGCTCGGCTTCGGCGTCACGATCGCGGTCGGCTTCTACGTCGGCCAGTACGTGCGCGAGCAGTTCTTCGTGCCCGCCGCCAAGCTCGAGCAGGGCGACCGCTACAAGGCCGACCTGCGCGGCGACGAGCCGCAGATCGGCCCCGACGACGCGCTGGTGACCGTCGTCGAGTACTCCGACTTCCAGTGCCCGTTCTGCGCCAAGGTGACGAGCCCGCTCAAGGACGCGATGGAGGCGTTCGAGGGCGACGTCCGGCTGATCTTCAAGCACTACCCGCTGCCCGGCCACACGCTCGCGCCGGCGGCCGCCCGCGCGTCGTGGGCCGCCCACCAGCAGGGCAAGTTCTGGGAGATGCACGACCTCCTGTTCGCCAACCAGAAGGCGCTCGACGACAAGTCGCTGCAGGACTACGCGAAGCAGCTCGGCCTCGACGTCGCCAAGTTCGACGCCGACCGCAACAGCGACGCGGCCGCGGCCGCGGTCGACAGCGACTACGGCTCCGGCGGCAAGGCCGGCGCGACCGGCACGCCGTACTTCCTGGTCAACGGCCGCCCCTACAGCGGCTCGCTGCCGGCCAAGCAGTGGCGCGAGATCTTCGACTACGAGCGCCAGCAGGCCCGCCAGCTGATCGACCAGGGCACCCCGCGCGCCGGCGTCTACGCCGCGCTGATGAAGGACGCCAAGGAGAAGCGCGGCGGCGGCGGGGCGGTCGGCAAGGCGCCGAGCCAGCGCAGCGACGGCCCCGACCCCGGCAGGACCTACAAGGTCCCGACCGACGGCCGCCCGCAGTGGGGCCCCGACGACGCGCTGGTGACGATCGTCGAGTTCAGCGACTTCCAGTGCCCGTTCTGCAAGCGGGTCAACGCCGCGCTCGCCGACGTCAAGGCCAACTACCCGAACGACGTCCGGATCGTGTTCCGCCAGCGCCCGCTGGCGATGCACCCGCAGGCGCGGATCGGCGCCCGCGCGACGCTCGCGGCCCACCGCCAGGGCAAGTTCTGGGAGATGCACGACAAGCTATTCGAGAACCCGAGCGACATGTCCGAGGACGCGGTCAAGCGCTACGCGCAGGAGCTCGGGCTCGACGTGCCGATGTTCGAGCTCGACCTCGCCGCCGCCGAGACCGAGCAGATGGTCAAGGACGACGAGGCGCTCGCCAACCGGCTGAGGAGCGGCGGCACGCCGTCGTTCTTCGTCAACGGCCGGTTCCTGTCCGGCGCCCAGCCTTACGAGGCGTTCAAGGCGCTGATCGACGAGGAGAAGGCGAAGGCGCAGAAGCTCGTCGACGAGGGCACGCCGCGCTCGAAGGTCTACGAGAAGATCCTCGAGGGCGCCGAGGAGAAGCCGAGCAAGTGAGCGCCGCGCCCGTCGAGGAAGCCGAGGAGGGCCGCGCCTGGCTCGGCGGCGTCGCGTACGTCGTCTTCATCGTCCTCGGCTGCCTGTGGGTGTTCTGGTTCGCCGCCTCGCTCGGTCCAGCGACCCGCGCCGCGGCCGACGCCGCCTGCCGCGCGCTCGAGCCCGAGCTGCGCGACGGCCCGGCGCCCGACTTCGAGGTCGAGACGCTCGCCGGCGAGAAGGTCGCGCTCGGTCAGCTGCGCGGCAAGCTCGTGATCGTCAACTTCTGGGCGACCTGGTGCGAGCCGTGCATCCGCGAGTGGCCGCAGCTCGACCGGCTCGCCGAGCGGCTCGCCGGCCGCGACGACGTCGAGATCCTGGCGATCAGCGTCGACCAGGACAAGTCCCTGGTCGCCCCGTTCCTCGCCCGCATGAGCCTCGAGCAGACCGGCGTCCGCGTGCTGTGGGACCCGACCGGCAAGCTGCACAACGCGTTCGGCAGCGAGAAGCTGCCCGACACCTACTTCGTCGGCCCGGACGGCGAGCTCGTCCACGCGTACATCAACGTCCGCGACTGGGGCCGCCCGGCGGCCCACCGCTGCGTCGAGTCGATGCTCGCGCGCTGACCGGCTACGGCAGCGCCGCGAGCTCGTCGATCGACTTCTTCAGGGTCTGCCGCAGGCACTCGAGGCAGTCCTTGTTCTTGAACGTGCCGCAGCCCTTGCGCGGCGTCTTCGCCAGCTCCTGCAGGGTCGGCAGGCCGCGCTTGTCCTGGGCCTCGGCGATCCGCTTGACGGCCGCGCGCTTGGCCTCGCAGCTCTCGGCCTTCTCGAGCAGCGCCAGCCCGCGCAGCCAGCCCGGCACCTCGGCCTCCGGCGCGTGGGCGAGCACCGCCTCGGCGGCCTTGAACCGGCCCTTGGCCGCGAGGTCGAGCAGCGCCTGCGCCGGCTCGGCGAGCGCGGCCGGCGGCTCGCTGCCCTCGCTGGTCTTTGGGGCAGGTGCTTCGGGACCTGCTCCTTCGGCCTGGCCGTCCGGGGCGGCCGGGGCGGCCGGGGCGGCCGGTTTGGCCGCGGGCACGAACCCCGCCGCGGGCGCGCCGGCCGGCGCGGCGCCGCCGTCGGCCGGCTGCTGCGAGTACCAGACCGCGACGATCAGCAGCGCGAGCAGCCCGAACACCCCGAGGAACGCGGTCAGCCCGCGCGCGCTGGACGGCGCGGTCGGGCGCGGCGGCAGCGAGATCGGCGCAGCGACCTGGGACCCGCGGCCGAGCTGGCGCAGGACGTCGCGGACCTCGCGGGCGGTCGCCGGGCGCTGCTTGGCCTCGCGCGCGAGCAGCTGCTGGATCAGCCGCTCGAGCTCGACCGGCATGTCGGGCACCTCGCCGGCGAGCGGCGGCGGCGGCTGGGTCAGCTGCCGGGTCAACATGTCCGACAGCTCGCCGCCGTCCCACAGCGGTCGCCCGGCGAGGCACTCCCACAGGATCACGCCGAGCGCGTAGAGGTCGGTGCGGTGGTCGGTCGGCTCGCCCATCGCCTGCTCGGGGGCCATGTAGCCGGGCGTCCCCATCACCGTGCCGAGGCGGGTCAGCGGCGCGGCCCCGGCGCTGGCGTCGGGCACGCGCGCGATCCCGAAGTCGAGCACCTTGACGAGGAACCCGTCCTCGGTCGGGCTGAGCAGGATGTTGTCGGGCTTGAGATCGCGGTGGACGATCCCCGCGGTGTGGGCGGCCGTCAGCGCGTCGGCGATCTGCGCACCGATATCGCACACCTTCGTCCACGGCATCCGCCCGCGGTGGATCTCGTCCGTCAGCGACGGCCCGCGGACCAGCTCCGTCACCAGGTACGCGCCGCCGCCGGGCCGCTGGCCGAAGTCGATCGCGCTGGCGACGTTCGGGTGGCGCACCTGCGCCGTCGCCATCGCCTCGCGCTGGAAGCGGGCCGCGATCTCCTCGTTGTCGGTCAGCTCGGCGTGGATCATCTTCACCGCGACTTGCGTGCGCAGGCTGAGGTGCTCGGCGATGAAGACCGCGCCCATGCCGCCCTCGCTGAGCAGCTCGCGGATCTTGTAACGGCCGTCGAGGGTGTGTCCGACCCACGCGGTCGGCGGGGCATCGGGGGCTGGAGGCGACAGGGCGACGACGTTGGTCACGGCGGCGGTCGCAGTATAGGCGCTTCGTCGGGGCAGGTGCGCGCGGACTGCTCGACTGGCTGCCCGACCACGCATGCCGATATACTGCCGGTCGCCGCGTCGTCGGCGCGGAGGAGGGCATCGGTGATGCAGAGGTCGAACAAGTCGATGTGGGTCAGCGCGCTCGTGTGCGCCGTCGCGTGCGGGAAGCCGGTCGACCCGTCGGGTAAAGAGGACGCGCTGTTCGTCAAGGCGTCGATGGGCATGCCGACGGCCGAGGGCGCCGACCGGCCGCTGGCGGCCGAACTCGCGGTCGAGCCGGTGTCGATGCTGGTGATGTTCAACCGCCTGCAGACCCCCGAGAAGCTGCAGGACGCGCTCAACAAGAAGCCCGGGCAGTTCAGCCACCTCGACATCGACAAGGACGGCGCGCCCGACCCGCTGACGGTCGCCAAGAAGGACGCGCCCGACGGTCACGCGTTCGAGATCCGGGTCCGGCCGACCAGCGGCGAGTACGTCGTCGCGACGATGATGTTCGACAAGGAGTGGACCTTCCTCGGCCACTACAACGGCGTGATGAACGGCCAGGCGTCGACCGTCGGGCGCCCGCTGCCCGCCGCGCCGATGACCGGCGCCGCGCCGCCGGCCCCGTCCGCGCCCGCGCCGACGCCGACACCGGTCGCCGCGGCCGACGC
>ERZ1066117.200-NODE-200-length-59813-cov-32.007982_pt1 | contig 59813 bp, 47 predicted proteins | sample MGYA00382764_ERZ1066117 | MGnify/ENA primary metagenome ERZ1066117 (study PRJEB33369, sample SAMEA5778347) | biofilm metagenome | biome: Industrial cooling water; feature: Water cooling tower basin; material: Biofilm | place: United Arab Emirates | collected...
AGCCGATGCGGGTGGTGCCGCCCCAGGTGGCGCCGCCGGTCGTCGCGCCGCCGCCGCTGCTGCCCGCGCCGCCGACGATCGCCGCCGCGCCGGCACCCGAGCGCAAGCTGGTGGTCCGCAAGCCGCGGGCGGTCCGCAAGCCGCGGGCGGAGCCGGAGGCGCGCAGCGAGCGGGCCGAGCGGCCGTCGGCGTACGATCCGGGCGCCGTGATCGTCGAGCTCGAGATGCTCGGCGCGGCCCGCAAGGCGCTCGCGGCCCAGCCGGCGCAGGCGCTCGCGTACCTCGAGCAGCACGCGCGCGACTACCCGAGCAGCCAGCTCGTCGACCAGCGCGCGGAGCTCCGCGTGCGGGCGCTGTGCGCCCTCGGGCGCGCGGGCGAGGCGCGGGCGGAGGCGCAGCGGCGCCCGGCGGCGAAGGTCCAGACGGCCCTGCGCGAGGCCTGCGGCGGCTGATCGCCGCGCCTCCGGACAGGCGCCGAGGGGCATGTCCAGGAGGGCATGAACGATGAAGCATGCTCAAGAAGACATGCTTGGAAGGACAGAGCGGGACGTCCGGACGGTACGCGCGAGCGCGTCGGCGGAGGATGGCTGGCCACGATCGTGACGACGGACGGGCTCGGCGGCGCGGCCGGAGCACGCGCGGCCTGCAGGCCGGCGCGCTGGCCTGACGCGGGCGAGGAGCATGCGGAGCGCCGCGGCGGTCACGGGCGAGGGACGAGGCAGGCGGCGTGGCCGAGGATCACGTCGCCGTCGCGCGTGGCCGTCGGGGTGGGGCGCCAGCCGGCCGCGACGCGGGCCGCGAGCAGCTCGTCGGCGCTCGGGCGGTGGTCCCAGACGGCGACCGCCGTCAGGCCGCCGAGTCACGTCGTGTCGTAGACCAGCCAGCGCGCGCCCCACGGGACGATGACGTCGTGGGTGTACTCGTCCTGCGTCACGACGTCGGCGATCGGCCGTCGCACGGCCGCGCACCAGCGGACGACGTCGGCGAGGAACCGCTGGCCGGCGACCAGCGCGGTGAGCTCGGCGAGCTCGGCGGGGGACAGGCCGACGCGATCGGTGAGCATGCCCGCCAGGGTAGCGCCGGCGGCCACGGGCGCCCATGTCCCTCGGGACAGGGCGCCCCGGGCTCAGGGCGCGAGGATCACCGAGCCGCTCGCCGGGATCGTGAAGTTCAGCTTGCCGAGCGGTGTGACCGCGGCCGAGGGGCCGCCGAGCGCGTCGTCGAGCGTGTCGCCGGCCTTGAAGCCGAGCGTGGCGACGGCCTCGACGCTGACCTGCTGCGGCGCGAGGGCGCGGGTGAGGGCGACGATCGCGGCGTCGCCGTCGGCGATCTTGCGGCCGAACACCAGGGTGTCCTCGCTGGCGAACAGGGGGACGTAGGCGCCGCGGCGCAGCGCCGCGATCTGCTGTCGCGCGGTCCCGAGCTTGCGGACGAGCGCGAGCGTCGCCTTCTCCTCGGCCGACAGGCTCGCCTCGGCGCGCCACATCAGGCGGTTGTTCGGGTCGGCGCCGCCCCACTGGCCGTACTCGTCGCCGTAATAGAGGAGGGGTGCGCCGGGCAGGCCGAGCAGCCAGGTCATCGCGATCCGCATGCGGCGGTACGGCTCGGCGTCGCCGGGCGCCTCGGCGGTGTTGTTCCACTGGTTGCCCGGGATGCCCTTGTCGTGCGCGGGATCCTGGCCGCGGTAGTCGGCGTGGCTGACGAAGCGCGGGGTGTCGTGGCTGCCGATGTACGGCGTCATCACCGAGCCCTTCGGCCACTTGCCGAGGCCGTGCTGCACCCAGTAGTCGGCGTGCAGCATACCCTTGGCGTCCCAGGCGAAGGTCGAGTACGACACGCCGTGGTAGAGCACGAAGTCGAACTGGCCGTCGAGCCCGAAGGGGCCGATGTAGCGGGCGATCGTGCCGTAGTTCTCGTCGTTGCACGGGTCGGCGCAGTCGTTCCAGCCCATCGCCGTCTCGCCCATCAGGAAGTACTTGGTGCCGGCGCGCTCGAAGGTCTCGCGGACGTCGGCCGCGAGGTTGCGGGTCGCCGCCTCCTCGACGTGCTTGACGGCGTCGACGCGCAGGCCGTCGAGGTCGAACTCGTCGAGCCACCACACCGCGTCGGCGTTGAACTGGGCGTTGGCCTCGGTGACCGAGTGGTCGATGTCCGGCATGTAGCCGGCGAACAGGCACTCGAGCGCCTTCTCGGTCCAGCCGCAGCCGTCGGTGCCGCACACGCAGCCGGTGCGGAACCACTCCGGGTGCGCCTGCATGTACTCGTGGTCCTCGTGGACGTGGTTGATCACGTAGTCCTGGAGGATCCGGATCCCGTGCCTGTGCGCCTCCTCGACCATGTCCCGCAGGGCAGCCTCGCCGCCGAGCCGCGGGTCGACCTCGCGGGCCTTGATCGGCCAGTAGCCGTGGTAGCCGGTGACCCAGTGGACGCCGTCGGCGGCCTTGTAGGCCTGATCCGGGCCGGTCTGGAACGGGGTCAGCCAGATCGCGCGCACGCCGAGCTTGTCGAGCGTGCCGTCGGCGATCGCCTGCTTGAGGCCGACGAGGTCGCCGCCCTTCCAGTCGCCGCGCGGGTCGGCCATCGCCGTGGTGCCCGGGTTGTTGCCGGCGTCGCCGTCGCGGAAGCGATCGGTCAGCACCATGTAGATCAGCGCGTCCTCCCACTGGAACGGCTCGGCCTCGATCCAGAACGGGAGGTGGACCGCCTCGCCCTTGAGGCCGTCGGCGCCGGCGACGGTGACGACGACGCGGTGCTTGCCGTCGGGCAGGTCGGCGAGCTTGAGCGTGATGTCGCCGGTCGCCGCGTCGATCGCTAACTCGGCGTCGGTCAGCGCGCGCTTCTGGCCGCCGGTCCGCAGCTCGGCGGTGTAGCCGGCGGGGTCGGGGCCGGCCTTGCCGATCCCGTCGACGTAGCGCAGCACCGCGTCGACGGCGCCCTCGCCGGGGGCCGGGCGGGTCGCGGCGAACGACTCGACGTCCAGGCCCGGCAGGCGGCAGTCGGGCACGCGGATCGCCGAGTTCTCGATCCCGCCGAGGTACTTGCGCCGGCCCTGCTGCGGATCGAACACCCACTGCGGCGCGCCGCCCTGCTGGTAGACGACCTTGTAGGCGTGCAGGCCGGGCGGGAGGTCGATCGTCCCGCTGTACATGCCCTCCGGGTCCGGTCCCTCGAGCAAGGTCGCGGAGGCCAGGTCGAAATTCTGCCACTCGCCGGCGACGCGGGGGTCGGTGCCCCCGGGCGGCGGGTCGAAGCGGAACACGGTCGGACACAGCACCTCGGCGCCGCCGCCGGTCGTCTCGCCGCCGGTGGTCGGGTCGGTGGAGGTGCCCGCGGTCGCGGTGGTGACGTCGCTCGTGCCGCCGGTCGTCACGGGCGTGTCGGTGGTCGTCGGCGCGGCGTCGGTGGTCGCGGGGAAGCTGCTCGGGTTGCCGGTCGGGCCCGCGGCGGTCGTCGTATCGTCGGCCGGGGGCTCGCCGGTGGTGCAGGCGGGGAGCAGAGCGGCGATCAGCAGCGAGAGGGGTCCGGGGCGGGCAGGTCGGGGCATACCAGGGACGCACGATAGCAAGAGCGGACCAATGTCGACAGGGCCGCGCATGAGGTACCCTGGCGATCGCCATGCCCGCGCGCTGGATCCCTCTCCTATGCACCGTGTTCGCGTCGACCTTGCTCGCCCGCCCCGCCGCGGCGGCCGAGCCCCAGCGGACGCGCTTCGTCCTGCCGGTCGCCAACGGCTGGGGGGCGGTGCTCGTCGACCTCAAGGCGCGGCGGCTGACCCAGTTCCGCGAGCACATGTTCGCGTCGGAGGAGCCGCTGATCGACGACAAGGGGCAGGACATCTGGGACGGCGAGCAGCTGGCGAGCGTCCACACGCGCGATCTCCTGTTCGACACCTACTTCGGGCTGCGCGCCGCGGGCGAGCAATTGTGGCTGCCGACGATCCCGGTCGACGAGGAGGCCAGCGGCTACGTCGACTGGACCAACGGCGAGGAGGCCGGCACCGGGATCGTGGCGATGGTCCAGAAGCTCGGCGCGCTCGAGGCGACGACCTACGTGTTCGCGCCGCAGGAGCTCGGCGCGGCCGGGTTCGTCATGCTGCTCAAGGTCAAGAACACCGGGCAGCAGCCGATCGCCGGCGTGCAGGCGTTCTCGCTGCACAACTATCACCTCGGCTACGGGCGGGCGACGCGGCCGTGGGACGTGCCGAAGGACATCGGCGCCAACGGCGAGACGATCGAGTTCCTCGACGCCGGCAAGCCGCGCTACCGCGAGCGCGGGTTCGCCGGCGTGATCGTGACGCGCGCGCTCGCCCCGATCGCGTTCCGCGGCGTCGGCCCGGGCGTCGACCTCTACGGGCTCGTCGGCGGCGGCCTCAACAACCTGCCGAACAACGCGCCGCCGCCGAACGCGGTCGACGACGCGACGAGCGCGTTCCAGTGGAACCTCGGCGACCTCGCGCCCGGGGCCGAGGGCTGGGCCGGGATCGCGGTGATCCACCACGGCGACCCGTTCGGCGCCGCCGAGGCCGAGACCAGGCTCGACGCGTACCTCGGGGCCAAGGGCGCCGGCCCGCTGTTCCTGGCCGAGCTCGAGTGGTGGGGCGACTTCCAGAACATGGCGGTCGCGCTGCCGCCCGGCTTCGAGCCGGAGGAGAAGCCGATGCTGCGCCACGGCGCGGCGATGTTGCACATGGGACAGGTCCACGAGGACAGGGCGTTCCTGCGCGAGTGGCTGAGCAAGGACGGCGAGGTCCGGCGCACGCGCTTCCCCGGGCTCGACGATCAGCCGGCCGAGCTGCCCGCGTGGGTCAAGCACCGCGGCGAGGGGGCGATCCTCGCCAGCCTGCCGCCGGGCGACTGGACCTACGCGTGGATCCGCGACGGCGCCTACGCGACGGCGGCGATGGCGGCGCTCGGCATGGGCGGCCACGCGAAGGCGTCGCTCAACTACTACCTCGACGCCGAGGCCGGGCGGTTCCAGAACTGGATGGAGCTCAGCGGCTACGACATGCCGCCGTACCAGATCAGCCTGGTCCGCTACCACGGGTTCGGCGTCGAGGAGACCGACTTCAACCAGTGGGGGCCGAACCTCGAGTTCGACGGCTTCGGGCTGTTCCTGTGGGCGCTGCGGATCTACGAGACGCTGACCGGCGACACCAGCGTCGCCGACGCCCGCTGGGACCTGATCAGCGCGAAGATCGCCGACGTGCTGGTCGCGCTCGTCGACCCCGAGACCGGGATGATCCGCGCCGACTCGTCGATCTGGGAGACGCACTGGCTCGGCCGTGAGCGCCGCTGGACGTACACCAGCATCACCGCGGCGCGCGGCCTGTGCGACGCGGCGGCGATCGCCGAGCGGCGCGGGGATCAGGCGAAGGCCGACCTGTACCGCGAGACGGCCGAGTCGATCCGCGCGGCGATCGCCGCCCACGCGACCGACGCCAGCGGGGCGCTCGCGGCCAACGTCGAGGAGCTGGCCGCCGGCGAGGGCTACTACGACGCGGCGGTGTGGGACGCGATCGCGATGGGCCTGTTCGACCCGCAGGGGCCGATCGCGCAGGCGACGATCGCCGGGCTCGACGAGCACCTGCGCGTCGACGCCGGCCCGGGCTGGTCGCGCAACGACGACCGCTGGGACCACGCGAACAAGGACGACCTGTCGCCGTGGGGCAGCAACTACGACAGCGCGGAGTGGGTGATCACCGACCTGCGCGGGTCGATCGCGCTGCGGATGGCCGGCGACGCCGCGCGCGCGGACGCGCTGATCGACTGGGTCCGCGCGCAGGCCGAGAAGAACTACTGGATGACGGCGGAGACGTTCGACGAGTTCGACGGGACCTACAAGTTCAACGCGCCGATGCTCGGCTTCGGCGCGGGGGCCTACGCGCTGGCGCTGGCCCACCGCGCGGGCGCGTTCAACGATCCCGCGTGCGGCGCGTACTTCGACGAGTCGCAGGGCGGCACCTCGACCGGCGATCCGGGCGACTCGACGACCGGGGATCCGGGCGACACGACGACGACCGGCGAGCCGACGACGTCGGCGGCGCCGACGACGTCCGCCGACACGAGCAGCGGCGGTGAGCCGTCGCCGACGACCGCCGCGACAAGCCCCGCGACCGCGGGCCTGACCGGCGGCGAGGAGCCCGGCAGCGGCTGCGCGTGTGCGGCCGGCGGGGCGGGGCAGGGGCCGCTCGGGTCGCTCGTGCCGTGGATCCCGCTCCTCGCGCTCGCGCGCCGTCGCCGCGGCGCTTGACCGGCCGCGCCCGGGCGCCCGATCCTCGCGGCCGCATGTCGGCCGCCCTGGACCTCGTCGCCTACTTCTCGATGGAGATCGCGCTGCACAGCGAGATCCCGACCTACGCGGGCGGGCTCGGGGTGCTCGCCGGCGACACGCTGCGCGCCGCGGCCGACCTCGACGTGCCGATGGTCGGCGTCAGCCTGCTGCATCGGCGGGGTTACTTCCGCCAGGTCCTCGACGCGCAGGGCCGCCAGCAGGAGCGCGACGTCGTGTGGTCGCCGGAGCAGCGGCTCGAGCGCCTCGACCTCGAGGCGCGCGTGACGATCGAGGGCCGCGTCGTCCGGCTCGCCGCCTGGCGCCACGCGATCGCGGGGGCCGGCGCGCGCGTGGTCCCGGTGTACCTGCTCGACGCCGACGTCGAGGGCAACGCGCCCGAGGATCGGCGGCTGACCGATCACCTCTACGGCGGCGACGAGCGCCACCGGCTGGCGCAGGAGATCATCCTCGGGATCGGCGGGCGGCGGCTGCTCGCCGCGCTCGGGCTCGTGCCGGTGAAGTACCACATGAACGAGGGCCACTCGAGCCTGCTCGCGCTCGACCTGCTGCGCGAGGAGCTGTCCGAACGGTCCGGCGACCTCGAGGCCGCGATCGCGGCGGTCCGGCGGCGCTGCGTGTTCACCACGCACACGCCGATCGCCGCCGGTCACGACCGGTTCCCGCGCGCGCAGGCGGCCGAGCTCGTCGGCGCCGAGGCGATCGACCTGTACTTCCGCCTGCCGGGCTCCGGCGCCGAGCTCAACATGACCGCGCTCGGCATCGAGCTCAGCGGCTTCGTCAACGGCGTCTCGCTGCGCCACGCCGAGGTCGCGCGCGGCATGTTCCGCGGGCGGACGATCCACGCGATCACCAACGGCGTGCACGCGGCGACCTGGACCGCGCCGGCGATGCAGGCGGTGTTCGATCGCCACGTGCCCGAGTGGCGCCGGCGCGCCTACGCGCTGCGGGTCGCGCAGAAGATCCCGACCGGCGAGATCGTCGCGGCCCACCGCGAGGCCAAGCGGGCGCTCGTCGACGAGGTCAACCGCCGCGGCGAGCACGGGTTCGACGCGGGGCGGTTTACGATCGGCTTCGCCCGACGGGCGACGCACTACAAGCGGATGTTGCTGCTGCTGCGCGACGTCCGGCGCCTGCGCGACCTCGCGAGCCGCTGGGGTGGGCTGCAGGTCGTGTTCGCCGGCAAGGCGCACCCGCGCGACCTCGAGGGCAAGCAGATGATCGAGGCCGTGATCCGCCAGCAGGAGACGGCGCTGCCGCACGTGCGGATCGCGTTCTTGCCCGGCTACGACATGCGCCTCGGCGGCGTCTTGACCGCCGGCTGCGACCTGTGGCTAAACACCCCGGTCGCGCCGCTCGAGGCCTCGGGCACCAGCGGCATGAAGGCCGCGCTCAACGGCGTGCCCAACCTCAGCGTGCGCGACGGCTGGTGGTGCGAGGGCCACATCGAGGGGCACACCGGCTGGGCCGTGGCGGCGCGGACCGCCAGCGACGACGCCGACGCCGACGAGCTGTACCGCCTGCTGGACGAGCAGATCCTGCCGCTGTACCGCGGCGCGCCCGAGCAGTGGGCCGAGCGGATGCGGTCCAGCATCGCGCTCGCCGGCAGCTACTTCAACACGCACCGCATGCTCGAGGAGTACCGCGACCTCGCGTACGCGGCTCACAGGTAGCCGCTGTCCGCGAACCACTGCGCGGCGCGGCGCAGCGTCTCGTCGAGCGGGCGCACGGTGTAGCCGATCTGCTCGCGGGCCTTGCGGTTGTCGAAGTACAGGCGCTGGCTCGCGTAATCGACCGAGCCGGCGGTGATCAGCGGCTCGCGGCGGGTCGCGCGGTCGGCGAGCTGCTCGAGCGCCCACCCGGCCGCGCGGGCGAGCCCGACCGGCATCGCGAACATCGCGTGGCGCATGCCGAGCACGCGGCGCATCTCGGCGATCAGGTCGTAGATCGACAGGTTGTGGCCGGTCAGCAGGTAGCGCTCGCCCCGGCCGCCGCGGGCCTCGGCGAGCAGGTGGCCGCGCGCGACGTCCTCGACGTCGACGATGTTGAGGCCGCCCTCGAAGCACACGGGGAGCCGGCCGCTGAGCGCGTCGATCAGCGTCTTGCCGGTCGGCGTCGGCCCGACGTCGCCTGGCCCGAGCGGCATGCCGGGGCCGACGATCGACACGTCGACCAGCGGCGCGAAGCTGAGCGCGACCTGCTGCCCGAGGTACTTCGAGCGCACGTAGTCGAAGCTGTGGCCCCAGAGGTTGAACGGCACATCCTCGTCGGACGGCACGCCGTCGTCGCGCAGCCCGACCGCCGCGATCGAGCTGGTGTAGACCACCTTGCGCACGCCGGCCTCGGCGGCCGCGGCGAGCACGTTGGCCGATCCGGTGACGTTGACGTCGTAGATCAGCTTGGGGTCGGGCACCCACGTCCGGTAGATCGCCGCGAGGTGGTAGACCGCGGAGCAGCCGCGCGTGATCGCGCGCAGCCGCGGCCGATCGAGGATGTCGGCCTCGACCCGTTCGACGAGCGCGGGATCGAGGCCGGTGAGGTTGCGTGGGTCCTCGCCGGGTCGCAGCACCGCGCGGACCGGGCGGCCTGCCTCCGTCAGCAGGCGGACGACGTGGTGACCGATGAAGCCCGCGGCGCCGGTGACGAGCACGGGGCCGGGGGCGGTAGTGAGGCCTTCGGACATGGCGCGGATCAAACCGCAAACCGGCGCCGGCGGCCAGCCCGTGCGCGGCCCATGGTAGTGTGGCGAGGTGTCCGCAGTCCGCCCCGCATGGCCGCTCGTCCTTCTCGTCGCCGCGGCCTGCTTCGCCGACAACCCGCCCGATCTCGGCGGCCCGGGCGGCCTGGACACGACCGGCGGCGCCGCGAGCACGACCGACGCCACCGACGCCACCGCCGGCACCACCGTCACCGCCGGCACGACCGTCACGACCGTCACGACCGTCACCGACACCGGCGTCGTCGAGGATTGCCTCCCGGGCATGTCCCCGACGCCATGGTACATCGACCAGGACGGCGACGACTGGGGCGTCGAGCCGCCGGTGATAGCGTGCATGCGGCCGGAGGGGCACGCCGACAGGCCCGGCGACTGCGACGACGGCGCGATCGGGATCAACCCGGACGCGATCGAGCTGTGCAACGAGCGCGACGACGACTGCGACGCCCTGATCGACGAGTACTCGCTGGCGAACGAGGCGTGCGAGGCGTGCCGCCAGCGCGAGCACGCCGGCGCGCCGTGGTGGCTGTGCGGCGAGGACGGCGTCGACTGGAAGACCGCGCACGACCGCTGCCAGGCGTTCGGCGCCGAATTGGCGAGCGTGCGCAGCGAGGGCGAGAACAGCTGGCTCGTCGGCGAGATCGCCGACATGGGCTTCGATCCGGCGATGATCGACACGACGCTGTGGCTCGGCATGCGGCGCACCGACGACGTCGCGGCCAGCTGCGAGACGACCCCGGACGCCTGGAAGTGGATCGACGGCGCCCCCGTCGACTATCTCGCCTGGGCCCCGGGCCAGCCCGACAACGTCCCGGCGATGGGCGGCTGCAACGCGATGTGCGTGCCGAACGGCATCGACGACGCGTCGTGTCCGCGCGAGAACTGCCTCGACCTGATCGGCCTCGGCGGGTGGAACGACGTCCAGTGCAACCTCAAGGGGAAGGGCTTCGTCTGCCGCGGGCCTGCGTCCGCGGGTCCGTGACCTCTGCGCAGAGGGACGCGCCTCGATGCCGATGGGTCGTTTCGCTGGTGCCTGCGGGCCTCTTGTCTGTAGTTGCGCGTGTGCGCGCGTTCGCTCTTGACTCCATCACGGGGCCGTTGTAGGCAGGGTGTGCTCGGTCACGAGCATCGATCACACCACCACACCCACAAATTAGCTTGATCCTGCCGCCCGATTTTTGACGGGCCGGGAAACTACTGCCACTGGCACATTCGGCGCGACCTGGACCGCCGGATGGTGCCGGACACGGCCGACGCGCGCCCACGGAGGGCTGCGCGGCGGCCGCGAGAGGGGACGTGCGCGCCGATGCGCATGGCCCATGGAACAGGTACGTCCAGACAGCCGCATCAAGGACAAGGATCATGACGCACGCACGCACCATCCGCCCCGTCCTCGCCACGCTGGCGATGGCCTCGCTGTTCGCCCCCGGCTGCGACCCCGACCTCGACCCGCTCGAGCGCCCGGTCAAGGACGGCGAGTACAGCCGCCCGACGGAGCTCGCCCACGACGAGCTGTTCGACGATGAGGATGTCCCGCCGCCGCCGGAGGAGGACGCGTTCACCGAGGAGAGCGACCCGACCGGGATCTACGGCGGTACCGTCGTCAATTCGTGCGGCTGGCCGTCGACGGTCGGGCTCGGGGGCTCGTGCACCGGCACGCTGATCCACCCGCAGGTCGTGATCTACGCCGCCCACTGCGGCGCGAGCTACAGCCAGATCTACTTCGGCGAGAGCTACAACGCGCCGGCGCGGGTCGTCGCGCCGTCGTGGTGCAAGATCTACCCCGGCGGCGGCCCGGGCGACGGCGACGACTTCGCGGTCTGCCGGCTGGCGCAGGCGGTCAACGACGTGCCGATCGTCCCGCCGCTGATGGGCTGCGAGACCGAGATCCTCAAGCCCGGCCAGGCGGTGACGCTCGTCGGCTTCGGCAACGCCGACAACGGCCCGTACGGGATCAAGCGGCAGGTGACGACGACGATCAACGGGATCCAGGGCAACGAGATCTCGATCGGCGGCAACGGCAAGGACACCTGCCAGGGCGACTCGGGCGGCCCCGCGTTCGTCCGCCTGGCCGACGGGACCTGGCGCGTGTTCGGGATCACCTCCTACGGCGGCGCCTGCGGGCAGGGCGGGTGGTACTCGATGATGCACAAGGGCATGGCCTGGTTCGAGCAGCAGACCGGCCTCGACCTGACCCCGTGCCACACCGCGGCCGGCGTGTGGAGCCCCGGCCCGGGCTGCGGCGACTTCCTGACCAACCCCGGCCCTGGCGGCGACAGCTGGGCCGGCGGCTGCGAGTCCGGCGGCCGCAGCGGCGTCTACAGCAGCACGTGCGGCGCGCCGTACGCCCAGCAGCCGGCCCCGCAGCCCGCGCCGCAGCCGCAGCCGGCCCCGGTCCCGTGCGTCGGTTGCACCGAGTACGCCGGCTCGCTGTCCGGCCCCGGCGACTTCGACCAGCACCCGAACGGCCAGTACTACCAGAGCAAGCTGTCCGGCGTGCACGAGGGCTACCTCGTCGGGCCGGGCACCGCCGACTTCGACCTCTACCTTTACCGCTGGAACGGCAGCGCGTGGTCGCTGGTCGCCAAGTCGGAGGGCCAGACCAGCACCGAGACGATCAAGTTCAACGGCACCCCCGGCTTCTACGCCTGGATCGTCGAGTCCTACAGCGGCAGCGGCAGCTACAAGTTCTGGTTGAAGCGCCCGGCCTGAAGTCCTCGGAACTTCAAGAAAAACGGCCACGGAAGGCCGCCGCGCGCCGCCGCGCCTCCCGGTTGCGGCGGCGATCCGGGTGTGGCATCCCTTGCCGCCCATGCCGACCCGGGTCGACCCACGCCAGGGGCTGTCCTGCGAGACCCCCGACCTCGCGCCGCGTCCGCCGGGCACCTTCGAGGTGCTCGCGCGCGATCCCGACTCGCCCGCCCGCGCCGGCCGCCTGTGGACCGCGCACGGCCCGATCGACACGCCGACCTTCATGCCGGTCGGCACCTACGGCGCGGTCAAGGGGCTCGACAGCGATGACCTGCGCGAGGTCGGCTCGCAGATCATCCTCGGCAACAGCTACCACCTTGGCCACCGGCCGGGGGCCGCCCGGGTCGCCGCGCTCGGCGGCCTCCACCGCATGATGGCGTGGGATCGCCCGATCCTGACCGACAGCGGCGGCTTCCAGGTGTTCAGCCTGCGCGGCCTGCAGAAGATCGACGACGCCGGGGTCTCGTACCAGACCCACTTCGACGGCTCGCGCCACCGGATGACCCCCGAGAGCGTGCTCGCCACCCAGGCTGCGCTCGGCTCCGACATCTGCATGATCCTCGACCACTGCCCGCCCGGCGACGGCGACCCGGCGCTGATCCGCGCGGCGGTCGACCGCAGCACCCGGTGGGCCGAGGAGGCCGCGGCGCGCCGGAGCGGGATCCTGCGGCCGGAGCAGCTGTGCTTCGCAATCGTCCAGGGCGGCACCGACGTCGCCCTGCGGCTGGCCCACCTGGCGGCGCTCGCCCCGCTACCGTTCGACGGGCTCGCGCTCGGGGGCCTCAGCGTCGGCGAGCCGATCCCGCAGATGCACGCGACGATGGCGGCGGTCGGCCCGCGGATGCCCGAGGACCGCCCGCGCTACGTCATGGGGATCGGCACCCCCCACGACCTGCTGGCCGCGGTCGCCGCCGGGATCGACATGTTCGACTGCGTGATGCCGACCCGCCACGCGCGCAACGGCCAGCTGTTCACCTTCGCCGGGCGGCTCAACATCCGCCAGGCCCGCTTCCGCGACGACGACGGCCCGGTCGATCCCGCCTGCGGCTGCCGCTGCTGCCGCCGCTACAGCCGCGCCTACCTGCGACACCTGCACGACCAGAACGAGCCGCTGTACGGCCGGCTGGCGACGATCCACAACATCTACTTCTATCACCAGTGGGTCGGGGCCCTGCGGCGGGCCCTGCGGGACGGCCGCTTCTCGGCCCTCAGGCAAGAATTTTCGTCCATCATTTCAATGTACTACGCCGAACTTCCGCAGGAAGAATCGAGGCCGGATCTCGCCCGCCCGCCGGCCGAGGTCGCCCCCGAACCGGCGTGACAGGGCGGGGGTTCTCTGGTAGGCCCCTGCGACCGGAGACCGCCCTGCGTTTTTGCACGCGGCGGCCGCCTTGCGGGCCGTCAGACTGCCCGCCCGTCCGTGGATACTCCCCACCGGTAACGTCACCATGCTCGCCACGACCCTCACGCTCCTCGCCGAAACCGCCCCGTCCGGAGGACTCGGCGGCCTCCTCGTCCCGATCCTGATGTTCGCGGCGATCTACTTCATCCTGATCCGCCCGATGAGCAAGCAGGAGAAGGAGCGCAAGCAGCGGCTCGAGAAGCTGTCGGCGGGCGACACCGTGCGGCTCGCGGGCGGCATCATCGGCCGGATCTCGAGCCTCGACGGGCCGATCGCTATGGTCGAGGTCGCCGACCGGGTCAAGCTCAAGGTGCTGCGCGCCGAGATCGCCGACCGCTTCGACCCCGAGGCGGCGACCAAGCCCGAGGCCGCCGCGGCCACCTCGACGACGAAGTAAGGGGAGGGGAGGCGAGGCGATGCGCAAGTTCCTCAAGACCAAGGCGTTGCTGCTGCTCCTGCTGCTCTCGTGGGCGGTCCTGATGATCACGCCGTCGGTGGCGCAGATCCTGGGGCGCGACAAGGAGCTGCCGGGCTGGCTGACGAGCACGTTCGACAACCGGTTCAAGCTCGGCCTCGACCTCCAGGGCGGCCTGCACCTCGAGTACTCGGTCGCCGTCGACGAGGCGCTCGAGAACAAGCTCGACCAGATCGCGGCCGAGCTCGAGGCGTCGTTCAAGGAGAAGAAGTCGGTCGACGTCGACATCGAGCGCCAGGGCATCGACCGGCTCGACATCAAGTTCCCCGACCCGTCGCAGGTCGTCACCGCCGAGGACGACGTCATGGCCGTCGCGCTCTCCGACATGGAGCGCGTCGACACCGAGGACGAGCCCGGCGGCGTCATCCACCTCAAGATGAACGACCAGCGGCTCGCCGAGAACCGCGCGCACGCGGTCGCGCAAGCGCTCGAGACGGTGCGCCGGCGCATCGACGCGATGGGCATCGCCGAGCCGAACATCTACCCGAAGAACCGGCAGATCGTGATCGAGCTGCCTGGCCTCTCGGACACGACGACCGAGATCAAGGCGGCCCGCAAGGACACGATCGACCGCCTGCGCCCGCTGCTGCAGGCCGCGGGGGCCAACCAGGTGATCGCGGGCGAGAGCCTGATGGAGCCCGGCACCTTCACGCTGACGGTCCCGGGCCAGCAGGCGCGGCCGTTCCTGGCGCAGCTGTTCGCCGGCAAGATGGTCGAGCAGACGATCGTCGACGACCGCCTCGGCAGCGGCATCGAGCTCGAGATCCTGCCGGACGACCCGGGCAAGCCGGCGGCCGTGGACACCGTCGACCTGCGGCTGTCCGAGCGCGCGCGCGACAAGATCCTCGAGGAGTCGAGCGACTTCCGCCGCCTGCTCAAGGTGATCGAGCGCGCCGCCGTGCTCGAGATGCGGATGGTCGACGACGAGCTGACCTTCGGCCCGCGGAACGTCAACTACCTGCAGGCGCTGCTCGAGGCCGGCCTCGTGCGCCCGGGCATGGGCATCAGCGTCAGCCGGATGCCGAAGTACGGCAGCGACAAGGGCGTCACCGTCGACAACGTGTGGGCCTTCTACGCCAAGGACCGCAAGACGCTCGAGGACTTCTTCTACCAGCTGCCGGCGCAGTGGCGGCCGCCGACCACGCACATGATCGGCTTCGGCCCCGACACGCTGATCCTGCGCGGCGAGCCGACGGTCGTGTGGCGCACGCACATCCTCAAGGCGCGCGCCGAGGTCACCGGCGATAGCATCATCTCGGCCAACGTCAGCCCCGACCCGCAGACCGGCGTCCCCGGCGTCGACCTCAAGCTCGATCGGCTCGGCGCCGACCGCTTCGAGCAGATGTCCGGCGACAACGTCGGCCGCCGGATGGCGATCATGCTCGACGACAACGTGACCTCGGACCCAGTCTTCCAGGACCGGATCCCCGGCGGCAACGTCCGGATCACCGTCGGCGAGACGCCGGGGCAGAGCGTCCGCGACACCGCGAACGACCTCGTCAAGGTGCTCAAGTCGGGCAGCCTCCCGGCCCGTCTGGTCAAGGAGTTCGAGATCCGCGTCGGCGCCGACCTCGGCAAGGACGCGGTGACGAGCGGCTTCTGGGCGTTCGTCGTCGGCCTCTCGGCGGTCGTCCTGTTCACCGCGGTCTACTACCGGGCCTCGGGCCTGATCGCCGTGTTCGGCCTGATCCTCAACGTGCTGCTGATCCTCGCGGCGATGGCGTTCTTCCAGGCGACGCTGACGCTGCCGGGCATCGCCGGCATCGTGCTGACGCTCGGCATGGCGGTCGACGCCAACGTGATCATCTACGAGCGCATCCGCGAGCTGCTCCGCGACGGGTACACCGCGCGCGCCGCGATCGAGGCCGGCTACGAGCGCGCCTTCACGACGATCCTCGACTCGCAGCTGACGACCGCGATCGCCGGCCTCGTGCTGTGGCAGTACGGCTCGGGCCCGATCCGCGGGTTCGCGATCACCCTGCTGATCGGCATCGCCACTTCGATCTTCACCGCCGTGTTCTGCACGCGCCTCTTCTTCGACTTCCAGGCCAACCGCCGCGGCTTCGACCGCGTGTCCATCTGAGGACGTCATGGCGAAGTTCTTCGAGATCATCCCGCCGGGCACGCGGATCCCCTTCGTTCGACTGGCCAAGTACTTCATCGGCCTGTCGGTCGCCCTGATCGTCCTGACCTTCGGGATGATGGGCTACAACGCCAGCACACGCGGCTCGGCGCTCAACTTCGGCATCGACTTCGCCGGCGGCTCGTCGGTCCGCCTGCAGCTCGCCGCCGGCAAGGACGTGCCGATCCAGGAGGTTCGCGAGGCGCTCGACAAGGCCGGCTTCGAGGGCGCCTCGGCGGTCACCGTCCCGGACGCCGAGAACCAGGTGCTGATCCACGTCAAGGACGTCGCGTCGATCGACGCGGAGACGGCCAAGGCGTGCGGCGAGGCGGCGGCGACCTACCCGAAGGCGAAGCTCAAGCGCCCGATGAGCTACCAGGACGGCGCGAGCAAGATGTTCTTCGTGTTCGATTCGGCGCCCGCCTACGCCGAGCTCGAGAGCCTGCTCGGCGGGGCCGGCTGCGTCGGCCGGGCCGACAAGGGCACCGGCAAGCCGAACGAGTTCCCGGTCGAGTACAGCCTCGTCGGCATCGGCGTGAAGATCCAGGACGAGCTCGACAAGGCGTTCGGCGCCGGCACGGTCGACTCGATCGTCTCGTCGGAGACGGTCGGCGCCAAGGTCGGCAGCCAGCTCAAGGCCGACGGCGTCAAGTCGCTGCTGTACGCGATCGGCTTCATCTTCCTCTACGTGATGCTGCGCTTCGACCTGCGCTTCGCGCCGGGCGGCATCGTCGCGCTCGCCCACGACGCGCTGATCACCGTCGGGGCGTTCGCGCTGACCTGGAAGGAGTTCAACCTCCAGACGGTCGCGGCGCTGCTGACGATCATCGGCTACTCGATCAACGACACGATCGTCGTGTTCGACCGGATCCGCGAGCGCGTCGCCCTCAACCGCGAGGCGCCGATCGAGGAGACGACCGACATCGCGCTCAACGAGACGCTGAGCCGCACGATCCTGACCTCGGGCACGACCTTGCTGGTCGTCGTCGCCACCTGGGCGCTCGGCTCCGGCACGATCAAGGACTTCGCGTTCGCGCTGCTGATCGGCATCGTCATCGGCACGTACTCGTCGCTGTTCATCGCCTGCCCGGTGTTCCTGTGGGTCAACAAGCGGTTCTACGGCGGCGAGGGCCACCTGATCGCCGCGGGCGCCGCCGAGCGCGAGGGCACCGGCACGCTGCTCGCCGCGGGCAACTCGGAGGTCGACGAGGAGACGGGCAAGGCGGTCGGGGACATCCGCGCCGAGGCGGCCGAGAAGGCCGAGGCGGCCGAGCGGGTGGCGAAGATCGAGGCGGAGAAGGACGGGGGGACGGGTCCGGAGGACGGAGACGACGCGCCCGCCAAGGCCAGCCGCCGGCGGCGCCGCCAGCGGCCGCCCGTATGAGCCCGCGCGCGCGTACGACCTCCGCCCTCGCGCTCGTCGACGACGAGCAGCCGCCCGAGCGGTCGGCGAGCGCTCCTGCGCCCGCGGCCGCGCCGCCGCTCGAGCTCCGCGGCCTGTCCCCGGAGCCAGCCGAGCTCCGAGACCGCGCCGCCGAGCTCGGGGTCGGGCCGCAGGCGGTCGCGCTGATGCACCGCCGCGGCTTCGCCGAGCCCGCGGCGCAGGCCCGCCTGCTGCGCCCGCGCCTGTCCGACCTGCGGCCGCCCGCAGGCATGGCCGGCTTCGAGGCGGCGATCGACCTGCTGCAGACGGCCCAGGAGAAGCGCCTGCGCGTCGGCGTGTTCGGCGACTACGACGTCGACGGCGTGACGACGACGGCGATCCTGACGACCTACCTCGAGGCGCTGGGGATCGACGTCGTCGCGCGCGCGGCCGCGCGCGAGGGCGGCTACGGGTTCCAGCTCGCCGACGCCCGCGCGCTCAAGGAGGCCGGCGCCCAGGTGGTGCTGACCGGCGACTGCGGCACCTCGGACCACGACGCGCTCGCCTGGCTCGAGGGGCAGGGGATCCCGGCCGCGGTGATCGACCACCATCAGGTCCCCGAGCGCATGCCGCCGGCCCGCGCGCTGCTCAACCCGCACCAGCCCGGCTGCAACTTCCCGTTCAAGGGCCTGTGCAGCGCCGGCGTCGCGTTCTACCTGTGCGCCGCGCTGCGCAGCGCGCTCGCCCGGCGCACCGGCGCGGCGCTGCCGGACCCGCGCGCGTGGCTCGACCTCGTCGCGCTCGGTACGATCTGCGACATGGTCCCGCTGGTCGACGAGAACCGGATCCTCGTCCGCCATGGCCTCGGCGTGGTCGCGGCCCGCCGCCGGCCCGGCCTGCGCGCGCTGCTCGAGTTCGCCGGCGTCGGCGAGGACGACCCGATCGACGAGTCGCACCTCGGCTTCCGCCTCGGCCCGCGGATCAACGCGCCCGGCCGCCTCGGCCCGGCCGAGCCCGCGCTGCTGTTGCTGCGCGCGCGCAGCACCGTCGAGGCGCGGGCGATGGCCGAGCGCGTCGAACACTTCAACTCGCACCGCCGCGAGCACCAGGAGGCGATCGTCGGCGAGGCCCTGGCGATGCTGGCCGCCGATCCGCGGTCGGCGACCCGCAGCGGGATCGTCGTCGCCGGCGAGCGCTGGCTGCACGGGATCGTCGGCATCGCCGCCGCCGGCGTGGTCGCCCGCTACCGCCGGCCGGCGCTGGTCCTCGCGGTCGACCGGGCCCGCGGCGAGGCCCGCGGCTCGGCGCGGACCGCCGGCGACGTCGACGTCCACGCGGCCCTGCGCGCGTGCGCGCCGCACCTGCGCCGCTTCGGCGGCCACCGGGCGGCCGCCGGCGTCAGCCTCGACCCCGACCAGATCCCCGCGCTGACCGAGGCCTTCGACGCCGCGGTCGCCGCCCAGCTGCGCGAACGCGGCCTCGGCGAGCCGGCGACGCTGCACGACGGCCCGCTCGCGTTCGACGCGATCGACGAGGTCCTGCTGACCGATCTGGAGCAGCTCGGGCCCTACGGGGTCGGCTTCGCCCCGCCGCGCTTCTTGTGCGAGGGCGCGGTCGTCGAGCGGGTCCGCGTGCTCAAGGAGCGCCACCTGTCGCTCGGCTTGCGACAGGGCCGGCTCGGCTTCGAGGCGATCGCGTTCGGGCAGGCCGCCGAGCATCCGGGCCTCGGCCCCGGCGACCGGATCGCCTTCCTGTTCGCGCCGATCCGCTCCAGCTTCCGCGGGCGGGTGCGCGTACAGCTGAACATCGAGACGATGTGGCCGGCGCGCGGCTTTTGACGCGGCGCGGTGGCCGGCGCTACACTGCGCGGGATGTCCGAGGTCGTTCGGCGGCCCGTGTCGGCCCGGCCCGTGTCGGCCTGGCCCGTCTTGTTTGGGCCCGGGGCGCTGCTCGCGGCCGGCCTCGCGCTCGTCGCCTGCGGCGTGCGCACCGGCCCGCCGAATGAGGACACCGGCGGCGGCTCCGGCCCGGTCGGCTTCGATCCGCGCGAGGGCGGCTGCGACAGCCCGTTCGTCCTGCCGTTCGCCAACACCGAGGTCCGCGGCCGACTGCAGGGCCCGAGCCGCGTCGACGGCTGGTGCGACGACGACGACAACGGCGGCGGCGCCGAGGACACCTACCTGATCGCGCCGCCGATCACCACCGATGTCCTCGTGTTCGTGCTCCCGGACACCGAGTTCCGGCCGACGTTGCGGGTCACCCGCGACGGCTGCTACCAGGACGACGACAACCTGCCGCGGATCTGCCAGGCCCCGCTCGGCGACGCCTGGGCGTACTGGCACTTCTTCGCCGAGGCCGGCCGCGAGTACAGCCTGACGATCGACTCGCCCGAGGGCACCGACGGCCTGTACACGATGCAGGTCTTCTACGGCCAGCCCGGGATCGACGCCTGCCCGATCCACCCGGCGATCATCACCCAGGAGCCCGGCGGCTACTTCACGTGGAGCAACACGCTCGCCGGGGCGCAGGGCCGCGTTGACGGGCCGTGCGGCGGACCTGGCGCCGAGAACATGTTCCAGATCGACGTCTCGTACCCCGGCAACATCACGTTCCGCGTGATCGCCGACGACAGCTTCGCCCCGGCGCTCAGCGTGCGCACCGGCTGCGGCGGGACGACCGAGCTCGCCTGCACGTCGGCGGAGATCACCGGCAGCTCGCGCCTCGAGCTGACGCAGTTCTTCACCCCGGGCACCTACTACGTCGTCGTCGATCAGAACGACGTCGTCGGCGGCAAGTACGAGCTCGAGGCCTTCATCGAGTAGCGTCGGCCGCCGGGCGCCCCATGTTCATCCGCCTCCGCACCGCGCGCCCCGAGGACTGGACCGGCAAGCTGTCGGACATGGCCGTCGGGCTCGTGTTCCTGTCGGCGTCGATCGCGGTGCTGCTCGCGCGCCTGCCGGACCCGTGGATCGCGCTCGCCCAGGGCCACACGTGGATCGTCCGCGGCGCCCTGCTGGCGCTGCTGCTGTGGCTCAACCTGTGGTTCGGCAACATCGTCCGCACGTTCCTGCCGCGCGCGCCGTACCTGTTCGGCCGCACCCTGACGGTCCGCGTCCGCGGCCGCCGCGTGCGCGTGCCCGTGCGCGAGATCGCGGCGATCCACGTCGAGGCCCGCCCGCCGGACGATCGCGACACCTTCGTCGTCGAGCTGCGCGACGGCAGCTCGCTCGACCTGTGCCCGATCGCCTGGCAAGGCGCCGGCCGCCTGTACGCCCGCCTCGCCCGCGCCCTCGGCCGCTGACGCCGCCTGGACGAAGGGTCATGCCACAAGCAGCATGTCCCGTGGAGCATGTCCCCCGGGCCCTGTCCCGCGGGACATGCCCCGCTCAGGTCGGCATGCGCGACACCTGCAGCGTGTACTCGCTGCACGTCGCGTCGTTGTTGGCGCGGAACACCCGGATGTAGACCTTGGCCGGCCAGGGGATGTTGTTCTTGTAGTTGGGGTTGGGGTTGGGGTTGGGGTTCGGCGGCATGTGCTGGTCGAAGAAGTCCCACTCGAGCGCCGGCGGGGCGCCCATCCCGTAGGTCGCGCCGAGCCCGGTGAACGGCATGTCGCCGCAGTTCCGGAACACCTCGAAGCGGTAGTCGGGGTTGGCCGGGTCGCCGGGGTTGTTGGCGAAGGTGACGATGATCTTGCCGGCGTTCGGGCGCGGGCCCTGGGCCATCGCCTCGGGGAACTCGACCCAGTACCAGTCGGACGCGCCGAGCTTGGTGATCGTGCCCTTGACCGGCGGTACGACGCCGCCCTCGGCGACGACCCCGAGCATGCCCGGCATGCCCTCGGCGCAGGTCTCGCCGGCGACGTCGGCGGGCGTCTCCTGGCACTCGCAGTTCATCCCGTTGGTCTTCATCGGGTCCGCGTCGTCGCAGTCGGGGCCCTGCGCGTCGGGGCCGTACTGATCGCAGCCGACCCAGAAGTCGTCGCCGTCGTCGTCGGCGCACGTCGCACACATCGTGAACGCGTTGAACAGCGTGTCGTCGCAGTCGGGGCCGGCGTCGCAGTTCTCGCCGTGGAGGTCGCCGTCGGCGTCGACGCAGTCCGGGTCGGGCAGGGTGGTCGCGCCCGACGGGTCGGTCGTCGGGTTCGACGGATCGCCGGAGGGATCGCCCGACGTCGGGTTGGACGCCGTCGCGCTGTCCGACGCCACCGAGGTCGCCGAGTCGGTGCCCGGCTCGCTCGACGAGCCCTGCGGCGACGTGTTCGCCGGCGCGGTCGTGAAGGGGTTGGCGCCGGATGTCCCCGGATCCCCGCCGGCGCAGCCGACGAGCGCGAGCGCGAGGGACGTGAGGGCCAGGGTGGACCGGGACACTCCGAGCATCCCCCGCAGGATACACAAGGCGCCTGGCGGGCAACGAACAAACCAGCGTGAGCTCGCGGGGACCCCCGGGGGGCCCCCCGGCGCCCGACCGCCGACCGCGAGGACCCGGCGGCCCGCGGCAGGCCCGGGGAGGCCCGAGGGGCCGGCGGACGCGGGCGCGCCGGAGCACCCCGCGATTTGCAAGGAAGTCCGGCCGGGCCGGCGTTTGCGGTACGATGTCCCCAGCCCTGACCTTGCCCGAGCTGCACAAAGCGCTGGCGAGCTACATCCCGGCGATCGTCACGCGACGGCTGTCCGGAGATCCCACGCCGCTGCGACACCCGCAGTCGGAGGTCGTCTCCGCGGCGGTGCTGTTCGCCGACGTCTCCGGCTACACCGCGCTGACCGAGGCGCTCGCGCGCCAGGGGCCGGCCGGCGTCGAGAAGGTCGCCGCGGGGCTCAACGGCTACTTCGGGCGGCTGATCGACATCACCGAGGCGCACGGCGGCGACGTCGTCAAGTTCGCCGGCGACGCCCTGACCGCGGTGTGGGTCGCCGACGACGGGCTCGCGGACGCGGCCGCGGCGGCGGTCGCCTGCGGCCTGGCGATCCAGGCGGCCCTGCACGCCTGCCCGATCGACGACGGCGTCGAGCTGTCGCTGCGGATCGGCGTGTCCGCCGGCCGGATCGCGCTGATCCACGTCGGCGGCCTCGGCGGTCGGTGGGAGCTCGTGCTCGCGGGGCGGGCGATCGAGGCCGTACGGCTCGCCGAGGGCCTCGCGCGGCCGGGCGAGGTCGTCACCGGTCCGCGGGTCGCCGCGCTGCTCGGGGAGCGGCTCTCCGGCGAGGCCCGCGGCGACGCCGGTCACCGGCGCGCGCTCGCGCTCGCGCGCCCGGTCGCGCCGCAGCCGCTGGTCCGGCCCGCGCTGGCCGACGCCGCCGACGAGGCGCTGCGCGGCTACGTCCCCCTGGCGGTGACGACCCGCCTCGCCGCCGGGCAGAGCAGCTTCCTCGCCGAGCTGCGGCGCGTCAGCGTCCTGTTCGTCAACCTGCCGGAGCTCGGCCACGCGACCCCGCTCGCGCGCGCGCAGGAGGTGATGCTCGCGCTGCAGCAGATCGTCGGCGCGTGCGAGGGCACGATCGGCCACGTCGGCGTCGACCACCACGGCGCGACGGTCCTCGTCGCCTTCGGCCTGCCGCCGCTCGCCCACGAGGACGACGCCGTGCGGGCCGTCGAGGCGGCGCAGCAGATCCGCGGCGCGCTCGGGCCGCTCGGGTGGCGCACGCGCTGCGGGATCGCGTCCGGGCGGGCCTTCTGCGGCACCGTCGGCAGCGCCGAGCGCTGCGAGTACACGGTGCTCGGCGACGTCGTCAACCTCGCCGCGCGGCTGATGCAGGCCGGCGACGGCGCGGCGATCCTCAGCGATCACTTCACCTTCGTCGCCGCGCGGACGCAGTTCCTGTTCGAGGCGCTGCCGCCGATCTCGGTCAAGGGCAAGTCGCACGCGATCCCGCTGTACACCCCCGCGAGCGCGCGGCTGCCCGGGCGCGGCCAGCAGCGGGCGCACTCCGGGCCGCTGCCGGCGGCCGGCGGGCGCCCGGCGCTGGTCGGCCGCATGCGCGAGCGGGTCGTCCTCGTCAGCCGCCTGCACGAGGTCCTGCGCGGCAAGAGCACGACGATCGTCGTCGAGGGCGAGGCCGGCCTCGGCAAGTCGCGGCTCGCCGACGACCTGCTCGACCAGGCCGAGTCGGCCGGCGCGGCCCGGCTGGTCGGCGCGCGCGAGGTCAGCGAGGCGCCCGAGGCCTACCACGCGTGGGTCCCGATCTTCGCGCAGATCTTCGGTCTGTCCCTCGGGACAGACAACGCCGGCGACCCGGCGCGCCGCGTCGTCGCCCGGCTCAAGGATCTGGTCCCGGCCGCGGCCGCCCGCGCGCCGCTGCTGTCGGCGGCGCTGCCGATCGACATCCCCGACAACGACCGCACCGCCGGCCTGCAGGGCCGGGCGCGCGCCGAGCAGACGCGCGTGCTGCTGGTCCAGATCCTGCTCGCGCACCTCAAGGGCCACCCCGCGGTGCTGCTGCTCGAGGACGCGCAGCGGCTCGACTCGGCCTCGTGGGCGCTGCTCGCCGACGTGCGCGAGGAGGTCCACCCGCTGCTGGTCGTGCTCGTCAGCGGGCCGCTCGACAGCGACACCCTGCCGGCCCCGCCCGAGCTGCGCGAGATCCTCGCCGAGCCCGGCACGCACCACCTCCAGCTCCAGCCGCTCTCGCTCGCCGAGACCGAGAACCTGGTGTGCCGGCGGCTCGGCGTCACCCGCCTGCCGCCCGAGGTCACGAGCTTCATCTACGAGAAGGCCGAGGGCCACCCGTTCTTCTCCGAGGAGCTCGCGTCGGCGCTGCGCGACGCCGGCATCATCACGATCTGGGACGGCGAGTGCCTGCTGTCCCACGAGGCAGGCGACCTCCGATCGGTCAAGTTCCCCGACAACCTCGAGGCGGTGATCACCAGCCGGATCGACCGGCTGCCGCAGCAGCACCAGCTGGTGCTCAAGGTCGCCTCGGTGCTCGGGCGCGTGTTCTCGCTCGGGCTGCTGCGCGCGATCTACCCGCTCGAGGCCGACAAGGCGCAGCTGCCCGAGTACCTGGCGGCGCTCGAGCGCCGCGGCCTGGTCCAGCCGAAGCCCGGCGCGGCCGAGGGCACCTACCTGTTCAAGCACGCGATCACGCAGGACGTCGCCTACAACCTGCTGCCGTTCGCCCAGCGCCAGCAGCTCCACCAGGCGGTCGCCGAGCACTTCGAGGGCGCGCACCGCAGCAAGCTCGAGCTCTACTACCCGCTGCTCGCGCACCACTGGTACCGCGTCGTCGCCGCGAGCGCGCTGGTCCCCGGCGGCGGGCGCCCGAGCCCCGAGCTGATCGGCCGCGCGGTGCTCTACCTGCAGAAGGCCGGCGACCAGGCGATCCGCAACGACGCCGGCCAGGAGGCGGTCGGCCACTACAGCCACGCGCTCGAGCTGCAGCGCCAGCTCCCCGAGAGCGCCGAGCGGATCGAGCAGGAGATCGGGCTGCAGATCGGGCTCGGCAACGCGATCATCGCCACCAAGGGCTTCGCCTCCGACGAGGTCGAGCAGACCTTCGCGCGCGCGCGCGAGCTGTGCCGCGAGGTCGGCGAGACGCGCCACCTGTTCCCGGTGCTGTTCGGCCTGTGGCAGCACCACGTCGTCCGCGCGCAGTTCGGCGTGTCGCGCGGGATCGCCGAGCAGATGCTGATCTTCGCCGAGAAGCGGCGCCAGCGCGTGCCGCTGCTGGTGTCGCACCGCGCGCTCGGGACCCAGCTGTTCCACGAGGGCGACCTGCCGCGCTCGCGCGCCCACCTCGAGCGGGCGATCGTCCTCTACGCGCCGGACTTCGACCGCCACCTCGGCCACCTCTACATCCACGACCCGCGGGTCGCCGGCCTGGCGATCCTCTCGCTGACGCTGTGCGTGCTCGGGCGGACCGGCGAGGCGCTCGAGCGCAGCCGCGTCTCCGTCGCCCTCGCGCGCGAGCTCGGCCACGGCTTCACCACCACCTTCGCGCTCGGGATCGCGGCGATCCTGCGCCAGGTCCTGCGCGACGTCGACGGCGCCCGCGCCCACGCCGACGCGGTGATCCAGCTGCGCGCCGAGGCGAGCCTCGGCACCTGGCACAGCTTCGCCGAGGCGATCCGCGCGTGGGCGATGGCCGAGCTCGGCCAGGTCGAAGAGGGCCTCGACCTGCTGCGCCAGGCGCTGATCGAGCTGCAGGCCGCCGGCATGGGCATGTTCCTGCCGTGGGCCTTCTCTGTCTTCGCGGACCTGTGCAAACGGGCAGGCAAGCACGACGAGGCGCTGGTCGTCCTCGACGAGGCGCTCGGGTCGTCGACGATCAGCGGCGCCCGCTGGTGGGCGCCCGAGCTGATGCGCCTGCGCGCCGAGATCGCCCACGCCGGCGGGTCCGTCGACGAGGCCCGGGCCCTGCTGGACGAGGCGCTGGCGCTCGCGCGCGAGCAAGGCGCCCGCGCGCTCGAGCTGCGGCTCGGCGGGACCCTCGTGGCGCTGTTCCCCGGCGATCCCGCCCAGCGGGCCCGCGCCGCCGAGATCGTCGCCCGCCTGACCGGCGAGGTCGACCCGGGCGAGCTCGCCGCGCTCGCCGCCGCCTGCTCCGCGTGAGCGGTGCTATCGTAGACGGCCCATGTGGAAGAAGCTGGCGATCTTTCTCCTCGTGCTCCTCGTCGCCGCGGTCGGGGTCGTCGTCTACCTGTGCCTGCGCGCCGAGATCGCCCACGCCGGCGGGGCCGTCGACGAGGCCCGGGCCCTGCTGGACGAGGCGCTGGCGCTCGCGCGCGAGCAAGGCGCCCGCGCGCTCGAGCTGCGGCTCGGCGGGACCCTCGTGGCGCTGTTCCCCGGCGATCCCGCCCAGCGGGCCCGCGCCGCCGAGATCGTCGCCCGCCTGACCGGCGAGGTCGACCCGGGCGAGCTCGCCGCGCTCGCCGCCGCCTGCTCCGCGTGAGCGGTGCTATCGTAGACGGCCCATGTGGAAGAAGCTGGCGATCTTTCTCCTCGTGCTCCTCGTCGCCGCGGTCGGGGTCGTCGTCTACCTGTGGATGCAGGTGACGGCGCTGCCCGACTGGTACACCGAGCTGGCGGCCGAGAGCGCGCCCGCGCCGGCCGAGGACGCCGGCGGCAAGCTGCAGTGGGCCTCCGCCGAGGGCAGCAAGAAGAAGGAGCTGCGCAACTTCCACCGCCGCGCCGCGAAGAAGAACCCCGACGTCAAGGCGGTCGTCAAGGCGTCGAAGGCGACCTACGAGGACGGCCAGCTCGAGGCCGGCGTCGTCGCCGACCTGACCAAGCTGCCGACCGAGAAGCTGAACGAGTCGCAGCAGTCGCTGTACCAGCGCGCGCGCGCGGCCTTCCCGTCGCTGACCGACCGCGACGTGTACATCGGCGTCGAGGACCCTGCGCCGGTGCTCAAGGACGGCCGCATGGAGCTCGGCCCGAGCGCCAAGGTCAAGATCGGCAACTTCACCTACTCGGTCGACGCCGCCGCCGAGAAGCTCGGCATGTCGCCCGACAAGCTGCGCGCCGAGCTCAACCAGCAGTTCCGCGAGCTCGGCGTCCAGGCGCCGCCGGCCGGCTGAGCGGTCACAGGAGCGGCGAGAGCAGCCGCGCCGCGCCCTCGCCGAGCCGCCGCCGCAGCGGGAGCTGCCGCCGCGCCTCGGGCCGCACCTCGAGCGCGCGCGCCAGATCGCGGGTGAACACGTCGGCGAGCTCCGTGGTCAGCTTGCGGTCGTAGAACATCGCCGTTACCTCGTAGTTGAGGTAGAAGCTGCGGACGTCCATGTTCGCCGAGCCGATCGCCGCTACGCGGTCGTCGACGAGCAGGTACTTGGCGTGCAGCATGCCCGGCAGGTACTCGTAGATCCGGCAGCCGGCCGCCAGCAGCTCGTCGTAGTAGCTGGCCGCCGCGAGGCTGACGAGCGCCGAGTCGCTGTTGCGCGCCAGCGGCACGAGGATCCGCAGGTCGCAGCCGCGCAGCGCCGCGGTCTTGAGCGCGAGCGCCAGCGGCTCGTCGGGCACGAAGTAGGGCGTGGCGATCCAGCAGCGCTCCTGCGCCGAGGCGATCGCGGCGGTGAACTGCGCCGCGATCGCGTCGATGAACGGCAGGTCCGGGCCGCTCGGGATGATCTGCAGCATCGGCCCGCGCGAGTGCGCCGGCGGCCGCGCGAGCAGCTCGCCGAGCTCGCGCGCGAGCGCCGGGTCCTCCTTGTCGATGTCGATCGTGTGGCGGTGCGCCGCCAGCCAGTCCTCGAGGAAGATCGCCTGCAGGCCGAGCACCGCGTCGCCGGTGATCTTGACCTGCAGGTCGGACCACTTACGCGCCCCGACCCCGCGGCCGAGGTACTCGTCGCCGATGTTGAGGCCCCCGGTGAAGCCGAGGTCGCCGTCGACGATCAGGATCTTGCGGTGGTTGCGGAAGTTGATCGTCAGCGGCCGGTAGCGCAGGCGCATCGGCCCGAACGCGAGCACCTGCCCGCCGGCGGCCGTCAGCCGCTCGAACAGCTCGATCGGCGTGCCGAGGCAGCCGAACTCGTCGTACAGGAGCCGCACCTCGACGCCGGCCCGCGCCCGCGCGCACAGCAGGTCGATCCACTTGCGGCCGCACTCGTCGTCGCGCCAGATGTAGAACTGCGCGTGGATCTGCCGCTTCGCGCCCTCGATCGCCGCCTCCATCGCCGCGAACGCGTGCGCCGGGTCGGTGAGCAGGCCGACCCCCTCGGCGCGGCGCAGCGGCGCGGCGGCGCTGTTGAGCGCGAGCGCGACGAGCCCGCGCAGCGGCTGATCGAGCTCCTCGAGCGGCGTCTCGAGCGGCAACAGGCCGCGCGTCACTTCGGTCGGGTTGACGCCCCGGCGCGCGCGCAGCCGCCTGCGCCGCCGCACCCCCGCGCGCCCGATCAAGAGGTAGAGCCCGAGGCCGAGCAGCGGCAGGAAGATCAGCGCGAGGATCCACGCGAGCGCGGCCGCGGGCCGTCGCCGCTCGAGCACGACCAGCGCCGTGACCGCGATCACGTACGCGACCGTGACCAGCTCGATGAACCAGCGCTCGGTGAACAGCTCGGGCAAGGGGCGTGAACAGTGTAACCCCGGACGCGGCGGCGCGGCCGGGCGACGGCGGCGCGGCTATAGTCTCCCGCATGTCCGCGGCCTCCGAGCGTCTGGTCCCCATCAACCCCGCCACCGGCGAGCCCCTCGCGCCCGTCGCCTGCACCTCGCGCGAGGAACTCCCGGCGATCGTCGCCCGCGCCCGCGCGGCCCATGCCGCGTGGGCGAACGCCGCGCTCGAGGTCCGCGCGGCGCACGTGCGGGCGTTCGCCGCGGCGGTGCTCCGTGAGGCCGACACCCTCGCGCGTTCGATCTGTGACGAGATGGGCAAGCCGATCCGGGAGGCCCGCGCCGAGGTCAAGAACGTCGCCGCCCGCGTCGAGTCGTTCATCGCCGCCGCCGGCCAGGCGCTCGCCGACGAGGAGGGCGTCGAGGCCGGGATCCGCGTGCGCGTCCGCTGGAAGCCGCTCGGCGTGGTCGCGGTGATCGCCCCGTGGAACTACCCGGTGGCGACGCCGAGCAACCTGCTGATCTCGGCGCTCTTGACCGGCAACGCCGCGGTGTTCAAGCCGTCGGAGTACACCCCGCACACCGGCGCGCACCTGCACCGACTGCTCGCCGGCGCCTTGCCCGAGGGCCTGATCGGCCTGGTCCAGGGGGCAGGTGCCGTCGGCGCGGCGCTCGTCGAGTCCGACGTCGACATGATCGCCTTCACCGGCTCGATCGCCACCGGCCAGGCGATCATGCGCAGCGCCGCCGCCGGCATGAAGCGGCTGGTGCTCGAGCTCGGCGGCAAGGACCCGATGCTCGTCCTGCCGGGCGCCGACCTCGAGGCCGCGGCCCGCCACGCCGCCGCCGAGGCGCTGCGCAACGCCGGCCAGGTGTGCGTCAGCGTCGAGCGGATCATCGTCCACGCGGACCTCGCCGCGGACTTCACGAAGCGGGTCGCCGAGCTCGTGCGCAAGGTGAAGCCCGGCGACCCGCGCGACGAGGCCTGCGAGCTCGGGCCGATGTCGAGCGCCCGCCAGCGCGACCTCGTGCTCGCGCAGCTGGCCGACGCCCGGCAGCGCGGCGCGACCTTCGTCGTCGAGGGCCAGCCGACCGGGCCGGGCTTCTACCTGACCCCGAGCGTCGTCACCGACCTGAAGCCCGACATGAGCCTGACCCGCGACGAGACCTTCGGGCCGGTCGTCGCGATCCAGGTCGCCCGCGACGTCGGCGAGGCGGTCGCCCTCGCCAACGACACCCGCTACGGCCTCGGCGCGAGCGTGTGGGGCGCGCCCGGCCCCGAGCTCGAGGCGATCGCCGATCGGATCGAGGCCGGCATGGTCGGGATCAACCGCGGCCTGTCGACCGCCGCCGGCGGACCGTGGGTCGGCTGGAAGATGTCCGGCCTCGGCTACACCCGCAGCGTCGCCGGGATGCGGCAGTTCCTCCAGCCGCAGTCGCAGGCCCGCCGGGCTGGCTGACCGGGCCTGCGCCGCGTGCGCGCCGCCCGCGGTCGGGGACTCGGGCCCCCCGCCGAACCCGCGCATTTGTTATGGTTCGCGCGTGGGCCTGCTCGCCACCCTGCTCGCCAAGGCCGCCGACAGCCGGCCCGGCGAGGTCGTCATCGAGACCGACAAGCCGGTCCGGCTCGTTCACGCGCACGGCGCGGCGACGCTTGGCGAGGCGCTGTCCGGCGACGTGGTGTTCGACGCACTCGCCGAGGTGCTGTCGAGCGACCAGCAGGCCGATCTCGCGCTCGGCGAGCCGGTGAAGTTCGACCTCGTCGTCGGCGAGGCGACCTGGCACCTGGTCGGAGAGACAGCCCAGGAGGTGACCGCCGTGCGCGCCCGCCCGGGCGACGGCGCGTTCGAGCCGGCCGACAGCGTCCCGATCGCGCTCGATCCCGACGAGACGCCGGTCGACGTCGCGACCGACGCGCCCGCCGACGCCGCGACCGACGCGTCGCGCCCGCGCCGGCGCGGACCCAGCGGGCCGCATGTCCCTTCGGACAACATCGACATCGAGATCCAGTTCGACGACGACGCCGTCGAGGAGCGCGCCGGCGTCCGGCTCGCCGCGCTGCGCCCGATCACCGTCGAGGCCGAGCCGCGGACCCGCTGGCCGCGCCAGGCCGCCGCGCTCGTCGGCTACAGCCGCGCCGAGTCGCCGCGCCGCCGCGGCCCGGCGCCGCCGCTGCGCAGCGCGGGTCGGCGCGAGGACCTCGACGCGATCGCGCTGGCGCTGCCGGCCGGCACCTTCGGCTTCCTGCACCGCGCGGCAGGGCAGGGCGCCCTGCTCGCGCAGGCCCTCGGCTGGCCGCTGCTGAGGATCGGCGAGGGCGACGCGCCCGAGCGCGCCTTCGCGGCCGCGGCCAACCTGCCCGACGGCGCGGCGCTGCTCGTCGAGCTCGAGGACCCGAGCCCGTGGCTGCCGTGGCTGCTGCGCCGCGTCGAGGAGGGCCGGCGCGTGCTCGTGGAGACGCGGGCGACCTCGCCGATGGGCGCCCGGCGGATCATGCTCGGCGTGTCCGCGACGCCGCGCGCCGAGCAGTGGCTCGCCTCCGTCCGCGTCGTGCACGCCGGCGTGGTCGACGGCGCGTGGGTCCTGCTGCCGCCCGAGAGCTGAGCGCCGGGGCGCGCCGGGCGCTCAGGGCATGACCGATTCTTCATGTCCGACGGGACATGGCCAGGAGCGCATGCCCGATCGGACCGGCGGGCTACTCGTCGCCGCCGCCCTGCTCCTCACCGCCGCCGCCGAGGGACCCCTTCGCGCCCTCCTGCGCGATCTGCTGGTAGAGCTCCTCGCGGTAGACCGGGAGGCCCTGCGGGGCCGAGATCCCGAGGCGGACCTGCCGGCCGCGGATCTCGCGGACGACGATCTCGATGTTGTCCCCGATGCGGATCTTCTGGCCGACTTTTCTGGTGAGCGTCAACATGGGAACCCTCCGTGGCGGAGCGGGTGCACACTCAAGAATGGCACGACGTAACGCTGCGCGTACTGCATAGCTATTGAGGAAGACAGAGTTTTCTGCAAGGGCTTCTTTCGCGCCGCACGCGGCTGTTTCCGCTCGCGCGCGGGCGCCGGGCGGGCCTGCGCGGTTTTGCCCGCGCCGACTCACCTGACCCAAGGGGCATGTCCCGTGCGCCAAGACCCGACGCGGAGCCGGACGCGCCGCGCTCACTCGCGGCAGAGAGCTTGCTCGCGCTGCTGCTCGCCGGGATCCGTCGCCACTGCCGCGAGGTCGCAGTGCAGCGCCGGGATGAACGGGTTGACGCGCACGGCCCGCGCGAGCGCGTCGCGGGCCCCCGCGAGGTCGCCGACGAGCCGCAGCGCCCGCCCCTCGGCCGCGGCGAGGTTCGCCTGCTCGGGGTCGTCCTCGCCCGCGCGCCGCAAGAGCGGCACGGCGCGCGCCGGCTGCCCGAGCTGCAGGTACAGCTCGCCGAGCCGGCGCGCGAGCTTCGGATCGTCGCGGACCTTCGGATCGGCAGCGCGGGCCTTCTCGTACTGGCGCGCGGCCGGGCCCAGGTGGCCGCGCAGCGTCAGCAGCACGCCGAGCCGCGCGTGCTGGCGCGCCGCGCCGCCGCCGAGGTGCGAGAAGACATCGCCGAGCAGCGACAGATCCTCGCCGGCCTCCGCGGCGGCCTGCTGCTCGGGCGCCATGAACTGCAGCTTCTTCAGCGCGCCGCCGCCCTTGCCGGCGGTCCGCTTGCGCATCGTCTCCTGCCAGTGGCCGTAGAAGCGCGCGAAGCTGTCGCCCCAGGCCGACGCGAGCGCGGCCTCGGCGTCCTCGCCCGCGGCGACCCGGCGCAGCAGCTCGCCGACGCCGGCGCCGCCGCGCTCCTCGCGGAGCACCCCGAGCATCGACTGCACCTGCGCGTAGGCGAGGGCGGCCCGCTCCTGCGACGGCAGCATCGCCAGCGACGGATACATCTCCGAGAACGCGACCAGGTCGCCGCTCGCCAGCGCCTTCGCCAGCAGCTTGCGCGCCGGCGGCTCGAGCGGCAGCGGCTCCGCGGCGCGCCAGCGCGTCTCGAGCAGCTTCGCCAGGCCCTCCTGCAGCCACACCGGCGCGCGGTTGCCGGTCTTCAGGGTCACCAGGTAGTGCACGTACTCGTGCACGGCGGTGTCGAGCCAGCCGTAGCCGTACAGCATCACCCGCGGCGAGACCATGATGATCCGCCGGTACTTGGTGATCCCGACCGTGCCGGTCGTGTACACGTTCTGCTTGGTCAGCGGCGACACGAGCGCGAGCTTGACCGCGTCGTCGATGATCTCGAAGCGCACCGGGTGGTCGGGCTCGACCCCGAGGTCGGCCCCGAGGGCGCGCCGCGCCTCGGCCATCGCCGCGAACAGGTACGGCGCGAGCAGCTCGTCCTTCGGGTTGGCGAACACCGCGACGACCTGTCCGTCGGGGCTGGTCAACGTCCGCGCCGGCCCGAGCGCCCGCTGGGCCCCGCGCGCGAGCGCCAGGTAGTGCTGCGCCTCCTCGCGCAGCGCGCCGGCCGGCGGCAGCTGGCCCGAGGCGACCGCGCCCGCGAGCAGCGACTCGGCGTCGGGGTAGGTGGCGCGGTGGAACGCGAGCACGCCCGCCTTGACGTCCCGCGCCGAGCCGCGCGGCATCGCCGAGAGCGCCGCCTCGGCCCCGGCGAGGTCCCACGCGTTGATCGCCAGGTCGAACCGCTCGGCGAGCCCCGGCCAGGCGTCGACGTCCTCCTCCGTCGCCGGGCTCGCCTCGGCTGTCGCAAGGGACATGGCCTGCGGGGCATGTCCCCGGAGACCGGACTCGTCGACGGCGACCGCCGGCCCGCACGCGACGATCCCGGCGATCCACGCGGTCCCAAGGCGCGCCCTCTTCATCGCAGCAGCTCCTCGTAGTAGCGCTCGACCGACTCGCGGAAGCCGTCGGGGGCGCGCTCCTTCATCGCCTCCATCAGCTCGTCGCGCAGCGAGCGGTCGCGCTCGGTCTCGGTCGACACGTCGTCCTGCGACCACGCGGTCTGCGGCGCCGCCGAGCTGTTGCGCATGCTGTCGAGCGCGCGCTGGATCTGGCCGATCGCGTCGCCCTGGCGCTCGAGCGCCGGCCCGCCGCGCCGCTGCGACAGCTCGCCGGCGCTGCCCTCCATCTCGCCGATCGCGCCGCGCAGCGCCTGCTTGCCGGCCTCCGGCAGCGGCCCCGAACCTGGCCCCTGGAGCAGCTCGCGGGCGCGGCGCTGCAGGCCTTGCTGGCGCTCGGCGAGCTGGCCGAAGCGCTGCCGGGCCGCCTCGCCCAGCCCCTCGTCCGGCCCGGGCAGCGCCTGCTCGAGCAGCTCGCGCAGCCGCGACGCCTGATCGCGCGCGGGCCCGAGCTGGCGCCGCTCCTGCGAGCTCTCGCCCGCGCCCGCGAGCGCGCGCTCGAGCGCCTGCGCGGCCGAGCGCGCCGCCTCGGCGGTCGGCAGCGCCTTCGGCTCGGCGGCCTGCGCCTCCGCGGCGACCCGCTGCAGGTGCTCGCGCGCGTCCTCGAGCGCGCGCCGGCCGTCGCGGCCGAGCCGCGCGTCGTTGACCGCCTCGAGCGCCTTGGCGATCGACGCCGCCTGCTTCGCCGCCTGCCGCGCGGTCGCCTCGTCGAGCGGGCGCTCCTTCGCCTGCGCCCGCCACTGCTCGTGCAGCGCCCGGCTCTCGCTGCGCAGCCCGGTCTCCTCGTCCTGCAGGCGGCTGAGCTCGCGCATCAGCTCGACGCGGGCCCGCTCCTCCGGCGACATCTCGCCGCCCGGGCGACCGTCGAGCATCTTCTGCTGGACCCCGTCGCGCAGCCGGCGGAGCTCGTCGAGCCCGCTGCGCGCCTGCTCGAGCGCGCCGCCGACGTCGCCCTGGCGCAGCTGCTCGCCGACGTCCTGCTGGCGCATCTGCTCGGCCATCGCCTCGAACGCGTCGAGGTTGAGGAACTCCTGCCCGAGCTCCTTGTTGAGCTTGGCCCGCGCCTCCGACAGGCGCCGCAGGTCCTCGCGGATCCGCTGCTGCAGCGGCTCGATCTCCCCGCGCACCGACTCGTCGCCGGCCTTGAGCTTCTCGAGCAGGTCAACCAGCTTCTGCTGCGACGCCTGCAGGCGCGCGACCAGCTGCTCGATCTGCTTGAGCACCTCGTCGTCGACCAGGTCGTCGAGCCGGACGATCTCGTCCTCGAGCTGCGCGATCTGCAGGCGGTTGGTCGTCGCGAGCTTGGCCAGCGCCGGCGCGATCGCCTGCGGCCGCTCGAACTCGACGCCCGGCGGCGCCGCCTCGTGCTCGCCGGTCTCGCGGCGGTGCAGCGCGATCAGGCGCCGGTGGATCCCGACCAGCGTCGCGACGTCGCGCTGCGGCGCCAGCGTGTCGACCGACAGCGCGTCGATCGCCGCGCTGAGCGCCGCGAGCAGCTCGCCGGACGCCGCGAGCAGGTCGCGCAGGCCGGCGAGCCGCGCCTCGTCGCCGGCCGGGGCTGCGCTCGCGGACATGTCCTCGGCTTCCGGTCGCGCGAGACCTGGCTCATCGGTCAGCATCCTCCGCGCCAGCAGGTCGACCGCCGCGTCGCGCAGGGCGGCCAGGCTCTCGAGGTTCTCGGCGTGCTCGGTTTCCTGGTCGCGGATCTTGAGCGTCATCCGGGCCGAGCGCGCCGGCTTGCCGGGCGGGTCGGGCAGGGGGACGAGGCCGAGCCCCGGGTCGTTGTCGCGGACCTCGATCCAGTAGGTCAGCTGGCCGCGGTCCTGCAGCGGCAGCGCCGACAGGTCCCACGTGTAGCGGTGCTGCCACGCGCGCGCCCGCGGCGGCGGCGGCCCGGCGTCGAGCCGGACCTCCTGCCCGTCGGGCCCCGCGAACACCAGCGCCGCGCCGGCGATCCCGAAGTCGTCGCGCGCCTTGAACCGCAGCTCGACGCTGTCGAGCTCGCTCGGCTCGGCCTGCGAGCGCGGCAGCGGCAGCAGCTCGACCTCGGGCGCCTCGTCGGCCTCGAGCTCGAGCGCCATCGGGGCCGAGCGCCGGGGCTCGTCGCCGTCGTCGGGCTCGGCGATCACGTGCCAGCTGCCGGGCCCGCGCACGCGGAAGCCGCCGCGCCACGAACCGTCTGGCCCGAGGGACAGGTCCGCGCGCTCGGGCTCCGGCGCCGCCGGGAGGTCGCCCTGGTCGTGGACGACGACGACGCGGACCGCCCGCGCCGGCCGGCGCGTCGCCAGCTCGACGTCGACCTCGGTGCCGGCGAGCGCCCGCACGGCCCCGCTCGGGTTGACCAGCTGCCGCGGCGGCCGGCCGCTGTACGCCGGGTAGCGCAACGCCAGCGTCAGCGACGACCACACCGGCTCGGGCGGCGCCTCGGGCCGCGCGTCCTCGGCCGCGAGCAGCCAGGCGACGCCGCGCCCGAACTCCGGGTAGCCGGCGAGCACGACCCCGAGCAGCCCGGCGAGCGCGGCCGCGAGCGCCGGCGCCCGCAGGCGCGCGGGCGGGGCCGCGAGCCCCGGGCTGGCCTCCGTCAGGCGGTCCTCGACCTGTCGCACGTAGGCCGCCGCCAGATCCTTCGATCCGGCGTGCTGTCCGCCCGCGTCGGCGAGCAGGAGCTCGGTCGACCCGAGGATCTCGCGCCGCAGCGAGGCGTCCGCGCGAATTGGGGGATCCGCACCGCGTCGGAGGGTGAGGGGGCGGCGAATTTGGGCTATCGTCAGCGCGGTTTGCTGAAGGGTCCCTACCAGCGCCCGCGTCCGCCGCAGCCCGTGGACGAACAGGCCCACCGTCACCAGGCCGGCCGCGACGACCAGGCCCGGCGCGGCGAGGTCCCCGCGGGCGCTCCACCCGGCGATCCCCGCAGCGACCACGCCCAGCCCCACGCCCGCCGCGACGCTCCACAGCGCAGCGGCGGCGAGCTCTCGCCGCCGCACGACCCGGCGTACGGCCGCCAAGAAGTCGAGCAGGGGGGACGGGCGGACGATCATGGGTCCTGGAAGGAGCGCGTGCCTCTGTTCGGTATATCCGCCCTTGTCCCCGTCGTCACGGCCCCGTCCGATCGGCGCGCGAAGGCGTGGCGACGCGCGCCGCACCCTCCTCCGCTCCCCCGGATCTTCTCCGCGCGCTCGGCGCCCATCGAATAGGGCAGATTAGCGCCCCGTCAAAGGACGTTCACACGTGGTTTCTCCAGAAGCCGACGACCAAGCGCTGGTCGAAGCAACCCGCCGCGGCGACCGCCAGGCCTTCCGAATCCTGATGCAGCGCTACCAGCGCAAGGTCTACTCGATCGCCTACGGGTTCCTGCGCAACCCCGAGGACGCTCTCGACGTCGTCCAGGAGAGCTTCATCAAGGTCCACCGTTACCTGCATAATTTCGAGGGCAACTCGAGCTTCTATACCTGGCTCTACCGGATCGTCAGCAACCTGTGCATCGATCACATCCGCAAGAACCGGCGCCACCGGGAGCTCGAGTTCGACGACGGCCTGCGCCATGACGGCGGCGAGGAGGGGGAGGGCTCGGCGTTCGTACCGCCGTCGAGCCTGGGCGATCCGGCCAACCTGCTGCAGCGGCGCGAGATCCTCGAGGCGGTCCAGGACGGCCTGCAGCACCTCAGCGACAAGCACCGGGCGGTGATCGTCATGCGCGAGCTCCAGGGCATGTCGTACGAGGAGATGGCACGTGAGATGGGGTGCTCCAAGGGCACGATCATGAGCCGGCTCTTCCACGCCCGGCGCAACATGCAGCGCCTGCTGACCGAGCGCCTCGGCTACGTGCCGACCGGCCCGACCGGCGGAGCCGATGAAGATTCCGACGCCGAGCGCGTCCCAGCACCACAAGCCGTGTTGCCATGACCGAGCCGACCGTGACCCTCGAGCAACGACTCCACGCCTTCCTCGACGGGGAGCTGTCCGCGCCGGAGCGCGCCGAGATCGAGCAGATCCTCGCCCGCGACGCGCAGGCGCGCGCCTACCTCGACGGCCTGCGCCTGCTCCAGCGCGCCGTCGTCGCCGGCCTCGAGGCCGAGGCCGACCGGGTGCCGGAGGCGCGCTTCGAGCAGATCTGGGACGAAATCGACCGGACGCTCGACCGCGACCTGCGCCTGCAGAAGGCGCCCGAGCCGCCGCCCTCGCTGTGGGCGCGGATCGGCGCGGCGCTGCGCCCCCGGTTCGTCCCGCTCGCGGCCGCCGCGGGCGTCGCGGCCGTCGCCCTCGTGACGTGGAGCTCGCTCGGTACGGCGCCGGCGCCGACGAATAACGAGCCGCTCGTCGCGTCGAACCCCGCACCGGTGAAGCCTGTCCTCGAGGACACGCCGATCGCGGTCGCCGTCCCGGTCGAGGAGCCCCCACTGGAGCTCCCCGCGCCGAACGGGGGCCCGGCCCAGATCAAGCGGATCGAGTGGAGCGGCAAGGCGGGCCGCATCAGCGAGATCGAGGGCAAGCGCAACACGACGACCGTGATCTGGATCTCCGACGACGAAACCTCTGGCAGCAGTGAGCGTTCCTTATGAAGTACACCTTGCACACGAAGCGGTTGCTGGCCCCGACCCTCGCGGCTGTCCTCCTCCCGGGCCTCGCCGTCGGCGGCGTGTCGCTCCTGCCCGACGAGGCGCGCGCCGAGGTCAAGGCGGTCGCGTGTAAGGTCACCGCCTTCCTCGCGCAGAAGGACGGCGACGGCACGATCCCCGCCAACCTCAAGTTCCTCGAGGAGCAGCTGCGCGACGACCAGTTCGCCGCGTTCAAGGGCTTCCGCCTGCTCGAGACCAAGGCGCTGCGCCTCGGCCTCGACAAGCCCGGCCTCGCCGCGCTCAAGTCGGGCTACCAGCTCAAGCTGAACTTGCTCGGCGAGGAGGGCGCCAAGCTCAAGCTGCACGCCAACCTGCTCGCGCCCGGCCGCGACACGCCGCTGGTCGACACGGTCTACGCGAGCGACGACAACGGCCTCTTGATGGTCGGCGGCGTGCGCCACCTCGAGGGCAAGATCTTCTTCGCGATCCAGTGCGGCAAGCAGCCGAGCTGAGGACCGCTCCGCGCGCGTGAGCGCCGGGGCGCGCCGCGGCCTCGCGGCACGGGCGTCCTGGCGCTCCCTGCTCGAGGCCGCGCCGGCCGGGGCGCCCCTTGTTTGCCGCGGAGGCGGGCCGGCGGTACTCTGTGCCGCCGTTTCGCCGGTGCGCGGCCGCCAGCCATGACCTCTCCTCCGCCCACGACGAGTCCCCGGCCGCGCTGGCGTCGCGTCGCCGTCCTGTTCGGCGTCCTCACCGTCGCGGCCGCCGGGGCCGTCGCCACGATCCCGATGTGGGCCGACTCGTGGGCCCAGGCCTACGCGACCTCGCGGATCGAGAAGATCGCCGGCGTCCCGGTCAAGCTCGCGCGCCTCGACCTCGTCGACTTCGACAGCGTCGTCGTCGAGGGCGTCGAGCTGGCGATCGGACCCGGCACAGCGCTGACGATCGACCGCGTCGACGTCGGCATCGACCGCGCCGCGCTGTGGTCGGGACAGGTCGTCGTCGTCCGCCTCGAGGCGACCGGCGGCGCCGTCGTCGGCGACGCCGCGGCGCTCCGCGGCTACGCGCGCGACCTGCAGGCGCGCCTGTCCGAGCGAGCCGGCGAGGGCTCCGGCCGCGTCCGCCTGATCCCGCCGGCCGCGCGGGCGACCGGCCTCAAGCTCGACGTCGCCGACGTCGTCGGCGAGCGCCCGGTCACGGCGCAGGCCGCCCTCGCCGTCGAGGCGAAGCTCGCCGAGCGCAAGGCCCACGTCGAGCTGACGGACGTCGCGCTCGCGGTCGGCGAGCGCTCGCTGCGGGCCGCGCGCCTGGTCGCCGACCTCGACCTGACCAAAGGGGCAGCCGTCCCGATCGCCTTCCCGCTGACCGTCGAGGTCGCCGGCGCGGCGACGGCGGTGACCCCGAAGATCGCCGCGGCCGAGATCCGCGGCAAGGTGACGCTCGCCGACGCGGCCGCGAGCCGGATCGACGTCGACCTCGTCGGCGGCTTCTCCGACGAGGTCAAGCGTGAGGGCGACGGCGAGTCGGCCCCGCTGTGGGCGCTCAAGGGCGACGTCGCCCGCGACCTCAGCGACGGCTCGATCAACCTGACGATGGACGCCTTCAAGCTCGGCCGGATCCCCGAGGTCCTCGCCCAGCTCCCGGTCGTCGACTCCGCGGCGGCGACGATCGGCGGGGACCTCAAGATCGCGTTCGCCGACGGCAAGGCGCGGCTCGAGGGCGACCTCGACCTCGCCGGCCTCAACGTCGACCACCCGTTGCTCGCGCGCCAGCCGGTCCGCGGCCTCGGCTTCTCGCTCGGCCTGTCGGCGACGGTCGATCCGAAGCAGCGCCTGATCACGATCGAGGAGGCGACGCTGCAGCGCGGCCCGGTCAAGCTCGAGCTCGACGGCGAGTTCGTGCACACCGAGGCGCGCGAGACCCGGCGCTACCGCGCCAACCTCAAGATGCCCAAGGTCAAGTGCCAGGAGTTCCTGGCCGCGATCCCGGCCGAGCTCGCGCCGAGCCTGCAGGGCTTCGAGCTCAAGGGCGAGTTCGAGTTCGAGATCACCGCCGACATCGACTACGCCGACCTCGACGCGCTCGTGCTCTCGGCCAAGCTCAACCCCGACACCTGCAAGCCGGTCAAGGTGCCGCCGCTGGTCGCCGCCTCGCGGCTGAGCGGCGAGCTGGTCCACCGCGCCGTGATGCGCGACGGCACCGAGGTGACGGTCGATGTCCGCGAGGGCTCGGGCAGCTTCACCGCGCTCGACCAGATCTCGCCGTACATGCTCGCCGCGGTGATGACGACCGAGGACGGCGGCTTCTGGAAGCACAAGGGCTTCATCACCTCGCAGTTCAAGGCGGCGCTGCGCCGCAACCTCGAGGCCGGCAAGGTCCGCCTCGGCGCCTCGACGATCACGATGCAGATGGTCAAGAACGTGCTGCTCAGCCACGAGCGCACGCTCTCGCGCAAGCTGCAGGAGGTCTTCCTGACCTGGTACGTCGAGCAGGCGCTGACCAAGCAGCGGATCATGGAGCTGTACCTCAACGTGATCGAGTTCGGCCCAGGCGTCTACGGGGTGACGCGGGCCGCCTCGCACTACTTCGGCAAGGCGCCGGCCGACCTGACCCCGCCCGAGGCCGCCTACCTCGCGCTGATGCTACCGAGCCCGGTGCGCCGCCACGCGAGCTACTGCGAGGGCGCGCCGAACACGGTCATGCAGGGCAAGCTCAAGCGGCTGCTGGCGATCATGCACAGCCGCGGCCGGCTCGACCCCGAGACCTACGAGCAGTGGAAGGACGCCGGCGTCACGTTCGACGCGACCGACCTGACGAGCAAGAAGGAGTGCCTCGCCGAGATCGATCGCCTGCTCGCCGCCTCGGGCCAGCAGCGCTCGCTCAGCGGCCTGCTCGAGGACGGCGGCGACGAGGCCGACCTGCCGGTCGAGGCCGAGCCGGCCCCGGCGGTCGCCAGGGGCCGCGGCGGCAAGGGTCGGGCCAAGGCCGGCATGGACGACGCCGCGCTGGCGGTGATCGGCGGGCTCGAAGAGGATTGATGACCTGGCGCTTGCGACATGGCCGAAAGACGCTGCCGCTCGCGGCGGCGCTCGCCGTGTCGCTGCCCGCGGCCGCGCGCGCGCAGGAGGTGCTGATCGAGGCCGACGCGAGCCCGCGCGAGCCCGAGTTCCGCGGCCGCAAGGTCCACGGCGACATCCGCTTCGGCGCAGGCTTCGGCTTCGTCGCCGAGGACCCGGTGTTCAGCGCCGAGCCGTCGCTCGGCCTCGACTTCCGCGACCTCGCGCCGGTGCAGCTGCGCCTCGGCGCGCCGGTCCGCCTGCGGATCTACGACCGAAACCCGGAGCAGGGTCCGGTCGTCCGCAACACCGAGTGGGATGAGGCCGGCGACTACCTGGCGATCCTGCAGCGCCTCCACTACAGCGGCGACTACGTGTTCGGCCGCGAGGGTCGGGTGCTGATCGACCTGCGCGTCGGCGACCTCCAGCGCGTGCAGGTCGGCCACGGCAGCCTCGTCCGCGGCTACGCCAACAGCCTCGACCTCGATCGCCGGCGCAGCGGGCTCGACCTGTCGTCGCGCGTCGAGGGCCTGCTGCTCGGCCACACCGCTGGCGCCGAGATCGCGTTCGTCGCCGGCGACCTCGCGGGCCAGCAGATCTTCGGCACGCGGATCGCCGCCGACTGGGCCGGCGCGGGCCTCGGCTTCTCGGTGTTCGGCGACCCGTTCGCGCCGCGAACCCTGGTCCCGTGGGCCGGTAACCCGGCCGCGCTGACCGTCGACGCGCAGAACCGTCTGGCGACGCAGTTCTCGACCGGCGCGACGGCGATGGGCCTCGACCTCAGCTACCGCTGGACCGATCGCTGGCACTTCCTGGTGATGCCCTACCTCGACCTCAACCTGATGCCGGGGCTGGGGAAGGGGCTGCACCTCGGGCTCGACACCGAGTTCATCCTCGGCCGGCGCCGCCGCGCCCGCCTCGGCGTGATCGCCGAGCTGACCGCCGGCGATCGCCACTACGACCCGACCTACTTCGACGTCTTCTACACGATGCAGCGGATGCAGGCGCAGTTCGTCGCCTATCCGCGCGACCTGCCGGCCGACTTCGCCGCCGCCGCGCAGCCGAAGTACACCTTCGTCCTGCAGAACGATCTGTCGGGCGTCGGCGGCTACGGGGCGATCCGCTTCGCCCACGACGACGGCGCGTTCTTCGAGACCGGCTATCGCTACCGCCCGGGCCCGCTCGGGCACACCTGGGAGACGCGGCTCGGCGTCGACCTCGAGGTCGTGCAGCTGTCGCTGTTGCACGCGCACCGCGGCAGGCTCGGGTTCGACATCATCGACCCTGCCGGCACGCTCGCGCGGATCGACCTCAACGTCCCGGTGCTGCGCTGGCTCGACGTGTTCGCCCAGGCCGGCTTCCAGTACCAGGTCCGCCGCGCCGGCGGCGAGAGCGCCGCGGCGCGCCAGCCCGCGGGCGGCTTCGTCGGCGGCGGCGGCCTGATGCTCGTCGGCGCCGCGGGGCGGTTCGGGTGGTGACGATGGCAGGGCTCTCCGAACATGTCCCCGAGGACACGAGGGAAGACACCGACGACGACGCGCTCGCCGGCGCGCTCGCGCGGCGCGGCCCGGCGTGGGTCGCCGAGCGGCTCGCCCCGTACGTCACGGACGACCGGCGCGCGCGCGTCGAGGCGGTCCTCGCGGCGCGCGTCGCCTCGGTGCAGGTCGCGTTCGAGCGGCCCGCCGATCCGCGCAACGTCGCCGCGGTGGTGCGCACCGCCGAGGCGCTCGGCGCGGGGACGGTCCACGCGATCGCGGCGCCCGCCTGGCCGGTCCACTCGCCGCGCGTCTCGATGGGCGCGGTCTTCTGGGCCGACGTCCGCGTGCATCCGAGCTGGAGCGAGTTCGTCGCGGCGCTCGGCCCCGGCGCGCAGCTGGCCGCGGCCTGCGTCGCCGCGGACGAGGCGACGATCCCGCTCGGCAGCGTGCCGGTTGACAGGCCGCTGTGCCTCGTGTTTGGAAACGAGAAGACGGGCCTCTCGGCGGCGGCCCGCGACGCCTGCGCGGTGCGCTTCACGATCCCCATGTACGGCATGAGCGAGAGCCTCAACGTGTCGGTGTCCGCAGCGATCGCGCTGTACGACGTGCTCACCCGCCGCCGCGCCGCGCTCGGCGGCCGCGGGGACCTCGGCGCCGCGCGGTTCGCCGAGCTGCGCGCCCGCTGGTACGCGCGGGCGATCGACCCGCGGCTCGTGCGGGCGCTCGTCGAGGAGGCGACCCCATGAACAGCCCGCCCCGCCCGCCGCGCTCGCGCCTGCGCAAGGTCGCCTTCTGGGGCCTCGGCCTGCTCGGGACCGGCATGGTCCTCGGGGCAGGTACGATCGCCGGCGTGTTCTGGTACTACGGCCGCGGGGTCGAGGGGATCGACGTCGCCGCGATCCGCGACTACCGGCCGCCGCAGGTGACGCGGATCGTCGCGCGCGACGGGACCGTCATCGGCGAGATCTTCACCGAGCGGCGCACGCTGATCAAGTACAAGGACATCCCGACGCACGTCGAGCACGCGTTCCTCGCCGCCGAGGACGCCGACTTCTACAACCACGAGGGCATGGACTACGTCGGCATGGTCCGCGCCATGCTGAGCAACCTCGAGGCCGGCGAGCTGCGCCAGGGCGCGTCGACGATCACGCAGCAGGTCGTCAAGAACTTCCTCTTGTCGCCGGAGCGGACCTTCGAGCGCAAGATCCAGGAGATCCTGCTCGCGCGCCGGCTCGAGCAGGCGCTGACGAAGAACGAGATCCTCGAGCTGTACCTCAACGAGATCTACTTTGGCCACGGCCGCTACGGCGTCGAGGAGGCGAGCCGGTTCTACTTCGGCAAGAGCGTCCGCGAGATCAACGTCGGCCAGGCGGCGATGCTCGCGTCGATGCCGAAGGCGCCGGGCAAGTTCTCGCCGTTCAAGGATCCGCAGCGGGTCAAGGACCGCCAGATCTACGTGCTCAAGCAGATGGTCAAGCACGGCTGGCTCGCGCCGCAGGACGCCGACGGCTACATCGAGAAGCCGCTCGAGCTGAGCCCGCAGACCGGCGAGGTCTCGGTCGCCGGGGCGCAGGAGTTCGTCGACGCCGCGCGCGAGCGCCTGATCGCGATGTACGGCCAGGAGCGCCTCGATCGCCTCGGCGCCACGGTGACCACGACGGTCGACCTCAAGCTGCAGGCCCAGGCGCGCGCCGGGCTGCTCGAGGGCCTCGTCGCGGTCGATCGCCGCCAGGGCTACGGCCACAAGATCAAGCCGGCCAAGGAGAAGGAACAGAAGAAGATCCTCGACAAGGGCCGCGAGGCGCCGCTGCAGGTCGGCGCCGTGTACCCGGCGGTGATCCTCGCGCGCGATCCTGCGGTGCCCGAGGCCGGGTTCGCGGCGCAGGTCGGCGACGCGAAGGTGATCGTGAAGGTGCCGCCGCGCTACGACGATCCGAAGCTCTCGCTCGACGAGCAGTTCCCGACCGGCGGGATCACGATGGTGCGCGTCACCGCGCTCGCCGGCGCCGAGGGGGTGCCCGCCGGGTGGGCGCAGGGCGAGATCGGCTCGGGCCCGCAGGCGGCCGTCGTCGTCGCTGCGGTCGACAGCGGCGAGATCCTGGCGATGATCGGCGGCGAGGACGTCCAGCGGGGCGACTTCAACCGCGCGCTCGCGGCCAAGCGCCAGCCGGGCTCGTCGTTCAAGCCGTTCGTCTACGGCGCCGCGCTGGCGAGCCAGAAGTACACCGCGGCGACGCTGGTCGCCGACTCGCCGGAGATCTACGAGAAGTGGCGGCCGACCAACTTCGAGGCCGACGAGTACCGCGGCGACATCCGCCTGCGCGTCGCGCTGACGCACTCGGTCAACACGATCGCGATCAAGCTGCTCGACGCGATCGGCTTCGACGCGGTGCAGACGTTCGCGCGCGCGGCGGGGATCCGCGGCGAGCTGGCGAACAACCTCGCGCTCGCGCTCGGCGTCAGCGAGCTGACACCGGTCGATCTGCTGACCGGCTACTTGACCCTCGCGCGCGGCGGCTCGTACGTCGAGCCCGCGTTCATCCGCAAGATCGAGATCGCGGGCGAGCCGACGTGGGCGCCCGACCGCGCGCCGCAGCAGAACCTGCGCGACGACGTCGTCTTCATCCTGACGTCGATGATGACCAGCGTCGTCGAGGAGGGGACCGCGCGCGCGGCCCGGTCGCTCGGCCGACCCGTCGCGGGCAAGACCGGCACCTCGGCCGAGCACCGCGACGCGTGGTTCGCCGGCTACACGCCGCGCCACGTCGCGGTCGCGTGGGTCGGCTTCGACACGCCGAAGAAGATCGGCAAGGGCGAGACCGGCGGCAAGGCGGCGCTGCCGATCTGGATCGCGGCGATGCAGGCGGCCGAGGCCGGTCAACCGCCGATGGCCTTCGTCCCGCCGGCGAGCGTGCAGGTCCGCACGATCGACAAGCGCACCGGCCTGCTCGCCGCGCCGGACGCCAAGCCCGAGGACACGATGGAGGAGTACTTCATCGCCGGGACCGAGCCGATCGACACCGCCGAGCCGGCGGCCCTGCCGACGGGCGACGTCGTGCTCGACCTGTACGGCGATGGCGACGAGAACGCCGACGCCGCGTCCGGCGCCCCGGCGCCCGGCGAACCCGCCGAGCCGGTCGAGCCCGCCGCGCCGGTCGGGGCGGGCCGGGGGAAGCTGCCGGGCGTCAACGACGACCCGGGCTGACCCGCCCGCGCCCGCGAGGCCCCCGGTGGGAGCAGGCCGGCGCAGGCGCACCGGCGCCGACGATGCTACTCTGGAACGGATGGCCCAGCAGAAGGTCGTCGACCTCGTGGTCCAGCACGGAACCGTCCAGATCGTGCAGCACGGCGAGCCCGGGTCGCTGCAGATCCGGGGTGACGCCGGCGAGTTCGGCCTGGCCAAGATCTCGACACCGTGGACCGCGCTGGTCGCCAGCGGCGCGGCGCTCGCCGGGCTCGGCGCGATCACCCTCGGGATGTTCCCGTTCTCGCTCGTCGGCCTCGTCCTGACCAACCTGCTGTTCTCGGCCGGCGCGGCGTTCGTCGTGCTCGGGCTGATCAAGCGCTGGAGCACGGGCTCGCCGCCCGCGCCGGCGCAGCCGGCCGCGCGGGTCGATCCGCGCGTGCTCGCCGAGCGGCGGCGGCGCGTGCGGGCGATCCTGCAGCGGGGCGACGGGGCCTACACGTTCGAGCGGCTGGTCCGCGAGTCGAAGTGGACCCAGGCGGCGATGCTGTCGACGCTCCTCCACATGAAGGAGCAGGGCGAGATCGTCGAGGACCTCAACCTCGACACCGGGGAGTGGGTCTACACGTTGGCGGACGGCTCCGAGGCGGCGGCGGCCGTGACGTCGCCTATGCTGGAGGAGCGCCGCGCCCGCGAGGAACAAGCATAAGGGGCAAGGATGAAGGACAAGAACATCGCAGCGATCCTCGCGTTCCCCCTGTTCGGAGGATGGGGCGCTCACAAGTTCTACCTCGGCCAGGTGGGCGCCGGGATCGTCTACCTCGCGTTCGCCTGGACCCTGATCCCGGCGATCGTCTCGTTCTTCGAGTTCATCATCCTCGCGCTGATGGATCGCGACGAGTTCAACCGCCGCTACAACGGCAACCACGTGCTCGGAGCGGGCCCCGTCGTCGTCAACATGCTGCCGCCCGCCGCGCCGTACTACCCGTACCCGCACGGCGCCTACCCGCCGGGCGCCTACCCGTATCCGGGCGCCTACCCGGCCAATTACCCGCCCGGGGCGTATCCGCCGGGTCACTATCCGCCGGGTCACTATCAGCCGGGTCACTACCCTCCGCCGCCGGGCGCGTACCCGGTCCATGGGACAGGTCCTTCGGGGCAGCCGCCGCGCCCGGCCGACGACATCGTCGCCAAGCTCGAGAAGCTCAACGAGCTGCGGATCGCGGGCCTGCTGACCGACGAGGAGTTCGCCCAGCAAAAGTCCCGCCTGCTCGATCAGCTGTGACGGGGGATCGACGCGTGCGCTCGCTGGCACCCGTGGTCGCCGCGCTGACGGCCTGTGCGCCCGGCGGGGTCGATCGCGTCGAGTACGTCGACGCCGCCGGCCGGGCGCACCTGGTCGAGCTGCCGCAGGGGGCGACCGAGGACGAGGTGCGGGCGCGGCTCGGCGGACCGAACGCGATCCAGCGCGGCCTCCTCGGCGACGTCGTCCACTGGATCTACACCTACGATCGCGCCCACCACGTCTACGTGGTCGAGTTCCGCCGCGGGCGGCTCGCCTACGTCCACTACCAGCCGCGGCCCGGCGCCGCGCCCTGATCCCTGGCGATGCTGCTCTACGTGCTCTACGGGATCTTCTTGCTGATGATCGGCGTGTCGCTGCGCCGGCCGGTCGGCGCGCTCGCCGAGGCGCGGCGGCAGCGGGCCAACCTGCGGCGCGAGCTGGCCGCGCTCGCAGCGGCGCAGCTGCCGGTGGACACGTCGCTCGCCCACCTGACGCCGTCGCTCGCGCGCCTGGCCGAAGAGACACGCATGCTCCGGCTCTCGCTCGAGGAGCCGCTCCAGGCCGCGCGCGCCTGGCTGGCCGCCGATCGCAGCCCATGGCTGGCGAAGGTCGACGTCGGCGACGGCTCCGACCTCGACCGCGTCGACGAGCTCGACATGTCGCTGGTCAACGCCCGCCGCGCGCTGTGGGACTGGATGGCCGCCGTCGAGGCGCTGTCCGAGTCCGACCGCGAGACGCTGGCGAACCTCGGCCTGTCCGCCGGGACCGTCCGCGGCGCCCTCGAGGCCCGCGACGCGTTCCGCCGGACCAGCGCGAGCGCGCTGCGCGAGACGGCCCGGATCGAGCGGATGATCGCGCCGGTCCACGCGGCGCTCGAGCGCTTCGAGTCCGAGCTCGTGCGCGCGACCCGGGGCGGCGTGTACCGCTGACCCGGCTCAGCTGCCCCAGTAGTGGACGCCGATGCTGATGAACTGCGACGGCGGCAGGTCGCCGCGGAACGAGCCGGCGAGCACCTGATAGCCGATGTTGAAGCCGAGGCCGTGGAACAGCCGCGGCTGGCCGCGCGGCTGGACCAAGAGGCCCATGTTCAGGGTCGCGCGCGGGCCGTGTGGGGCGTAGGCGGGCAGGGGGGTGATGCTGTTCTGGGCGCCGATCCGGCGGGCGGGCGCGAAGAAGAAGTCGTAGCCGACGCGGAAGTCGAGGTAGCCGTTGCGCACCATGCCGAGGCGCCCGAGCGACAGCGTCGGGCCGCCGCCGAGCAGGCCGGTGATCTGGTCGCGCGCGTCGGGGCCGAAGTCGATCGAGCCGCCCTCGCCGCGCAGCGTCAACGCGTAGCCGATGACGTTGAAGCTCTGGCCGACGTCGACCGAGGCGCCACCTGTCCTCGCGGACAGGGTGCCGTCGAAGCTGCTGCCCATGGCGTACTGCGCGCGGGCGATGATGTGCAGCCGCCCCGGGTTGGTCTTCGGGCGGTAGAGGTCGCGGTAGAGCGCCTCGATCGCGGCGTCCTCGGCATCGGCGGCCTCGCGCTCGGTCGGGACCGGCGCGGTAGGCCGTTTCTCCGGGTGCTGGTTGACGGAGGGCCCGAGCATCTGCTCGGCGAGCCCCGGCGAGCCTGCAGGTGCGGACGGTTCGGTCTGCGGCGTCGGCGCGAGGACGGGATCGCCTGTCGGGGGCGTCGGGATCTGCGGGTTCGCGTCCACCCCCGGCTGCGTCACCTCGGTGGTGGCGGTCGGCGGCGCCACCGACTCGCCCGCTGTCGGCGCCGACCCGGGAGACTGCGGTGAAACAGCGTTTCCAGGCCGCTGGACGGGGACATCCGCGGGCGCGGCCCGGCTCGCGGCCGGCGTCGCGGCGAGCGCGAACCCGAGGGCGACCCGTGGAAACCTCCAATTACGCGGCATGGTCTTAGGCTACCCCGGCGGGATGGGGCCGGCGAGTCATTTCGTTGCACCCGCGAGCACATGTGTTCACAATGCGCCGGCGGAAGACCCGCCCGGCCACGTAAGGGTGCGGGCGCGGGCTTCCCTACCTACGGGAGACCCCTCATGCAATTCGCTCGCATCCCTCAAGCCGTGAAGTCCGCGCTCGTCGCGTCGCTCACGCTGACGGCGACCGCACCGCTCGCGGCGTGCGGCCCCACGGTCTTCGAAGACGCGTCGGCGCTGGCCGTCGTCGGCGACCCGCCGCCGCCGCCGCCCAAGCCGAAAGTCGTCCAGGAGAAGCCGAAGCGCGTCGTCGTCGAGGAGAACCGGATCGTCATCAACGAGAAGATCCAGTTCGACTTCAACAAGGCGACGATCCGCCCCGAGTCCGACAACTTGATGGAGGAGATCATCAAGGTCATCAAGGAGAACCCCCACATCAAGAAGATCGCGATCGAGGGGCACACGTCGAGCGAGGGCAGCGACAAGTACAACCTCAAGCTGTCCGACCGGCGCGCGAAGGCGGTCATGGAGTACCTCGTGACCAAGGGCGGGCTCGAGAAGGCGATGTTCACCGCCAAGGGCTTCGGCGAGTCGAAGCCGATCGCCGACGAGTCGACGGAGGAGGGCAAGGAGAAGAACCGCCGCGTCGAGTTCAACATCGTCGAGCAGGACGTCACGCGGAAGAAGGTCGCGATCGACCCCGAGTCGGGCGAGAAGACGATCATCGAGAAGAAGGTCGAAACCGAGAAGGACCCCGAGCCCGAGGCGGCGAAGTAAGGAGTCACCATGCGCAAGAGCACGATGTTGAGCCTTCTGTTCGTCGCAGCGTCCGCCGTGGTGCCCGGTTGCACCTGCGTGGCCCGCGACGCCGAGACCTACAAGAACGACACCCGCAGCCTCCTCGAGACGCGCAACAAGGCGATCAAGGACTGCTACGACGTCGCCCTGACCACCGACCCGAAGATGGAGGGCGAGGTCGTCGTCACCTTCATGGTCGAGAAGAAGACCGGGAAGATCATGAACACCCAGGTCGACCAGGGCCGCACCAAGGCGCCCGAGTCGCTGAGCAAGTGCATCGTCGAGGCGGTCGACGGCCTGATCCTCGATCCGGTCGATCAGCGCGACGGCCAGGCGACCTTCAGCTGGAAGTTCCGCGCCAACGAGCCGAAGCCGGCCGAAGAGGCGCCGGCCGCCGGCTGAGCCCGCCGGGTCCCCCCGCCCGTTGTGCGGCCCGCCCGCGGCGGCCTACACTGCGGGCGTGAGGCACACGATCGAGCATGTGTTCGACACCTCCCCGGAGCGTCTGTGGGAGGTGTTCTTCTTCGACGAGGCGTACGCGCGCGGCCTCTACGAGCGCATGCGGATCCGCGTCGAGCACCGCGAGCTGCAGCACGAGGGCGCCGGCGACCATCGGATCGTCCGCCGCAAGCTTCACCTCGTGCCCGATCGCGAGCTGCCGCCGGCGCTCCGGCGGCTGTTCTCGGGCGCCTCGACGGTCAAGGAGACCGGCGAGTTCAATGCGGCGCTGCGGCGCTACAGCGTCAGGATCGAGCTGCCGGTGATCGGCGCGATGGTCGACTACGGCGGCGACTACACCTGGGAGACCTTGCCCAGCGGACAGGTCCGGCGGATCTGGAGCGGCCGCTGCGAGGCGAGGATCCCGCTGGTCGGCGGCAAGCTCGAGGCGTACCTGCTCGGCGAGCTCGAGCGGAGCCTCGCCGAGAACGCGGTGTACACCCGCCAGTACCTGCGGGAGCACCCGCAGGCCGAGCCGGTGACGCCGTAGCGGCGAGGCGCCGTCAGACGGCGGCGAAGGCGTGCTCGAGGTCGGCGATCAGGTCGTCGACGTGCTCGACGCCGACGCTGACGCGGATGAAGCCGTCGGCGATCCCGAGGCGCTCGCGCGTCTCCTTCGGCACCGAGGCGTGGGTCATGATCGCCGGGTGCTCGATCAGGCTCTCGACGCCGCCGAGGCTCTCCGCGAGGGTGAACACGCGGACGGCCCGGAGGAACCGCCGCGCGGCCTCGAGGTCGCCGCGGAGGTAGAACGAGAGCATGCCGCCGAACCCGCGCGCCTGCGTGCGCGCCAGCGCGTGCTGCGGGTGGCTGGCGAGGCCGGGGTAGAGGACGCGCTCGACCTTCGGGTGGCCTTCGAGCCAGGCGGCGATCGTGCGCGCGTTGGCCTCGTGGCGGTCCATCCGCAGGGCGAGGGTCTTGAGGCCGCGCAAGGTCAGGTAGCAGTCGTGCGGAGCCGGGACCGCGCCGACGGCGTTCTGCAGGAAGACGAGCCGGTCGTACAGCGCGGGGTCGCGGGTGACGACGGCGCCGCCGACGACATCGGAGTGGCCGCCGATGTACTTGGTCGTGCTGTGGACGACGATGTCGGCGCCGAGCGCGAGCGGCCGCTGCAGCGCGGGCGAGAGGAAGGTGTTGTCGACCGCGAGCAGGACGCCGCGGGCGTGGCAAAGATCCGCGATCGCCCGGATGTCGCTGATCTTGAGCATCGGGTTGGTCGGCGTCTCGAGCCAGGCGAGCCGGGTCTCGGGGCGCAGCGCGGCGGCGAAGTTCTGCGGGTCGGTCGGGTCGGCGTAGCTGAAGCGCAGGCCCTGGCGCTGCAGGACCTTGTCGAACAGGCGGAAGGTGCCGCCGTACATGTCGTCGCCGGCGACGACGTGGTCGCCGGCGCTCAGCAGCTGCAGCACCGTGTTGGTCGCCGCGAGGCCCGAGGCGAAGGCGAGGCCGAAGCGGCCGTCCTCGAGCGCGGCGATCGCCCGCTCGAGCGCGTAGCGGGTCGGGTTGTGGGTCCGGCTGTACTCGAAGCCGGTGTGCTCGCCGGGGCCGCGCTGGGCGTAGGTCGAGGTCTGGAAGATCGGGGGCATCACCGCGCCGGTGACCGGCTCGGGGTGCTGGCCGCCGTGGATCGCCAGCGTCTCGAAGCGGGCGCCGGCCGGGACGTGGTCGGTCGTGGGGTCGTAGACGGCCATCGTGGCTCCCTACTGCTGCGAGGCGAGGTAGTCGATCAGGTCGATCTTGGTCAGCAGGCCGAGCAGGCGGTCGCCCTCGGTGACCAGCACGACCTTGGCGTCGTTGAAGATGCTGCGCAGCAGCTGGATCCGGGTGTGCGGGGTGACGGTCGCGTAGTCGCTGTTGATCAGGTCGCGCAGCGGCTCGTCGAGCCGGCCCTCGTTGCGGACGAGGAAGTTGAGCAGGTCGAGCTCGCTGACGATCCCGCAGTGGCGGCCGTGCTCGTCGAGGATCGGCAGCTGGCTGATGCTGTTGTCCTTGAGCGTCTTGATCGCGTCGCGGACCGAGGTGTCCTTCGAGGCGGTGATCACCCGGCCGGGCTTGCGCTTGAGGATGTGCGCGACGTAGCCGCTGGCCTCGTCCTCGTCGAGGAAGCCGTTCTGGCGCATCCAGTCGTCGTTGAAGATCTTGCTCAGGTACTTGGTCGAGCTGTCCGGCAGGAGCACGAGGATCCGGACCGGCTTCTTCTGCGCGCGCGCGTACTTGATCGCGCCGAGGACCGCCGCGCCGCACGAACCGCCGACCGAGAGGCCCTCGCGGCGGACGATGTCGCGCGTCATGATGAAGCACTCCTTGTCGTCGACCTGGACGATCTCGTCGAGCAGGTTGAGGTTCATCGTCGACGGCAGGAAGTCCTCGCCGATGCCCTCGACGTAGTAGCTGAACGGCTTGGTCAGCCGGCCGGTCTTGACGTACTCGTAGTAGAGCGAGCCGACCGGGTCGACCCCGACGACCTTGACCGACGGCTTCTTCTCCTTGAAGAAGCGCCCGCAGCCCGACAGCGTGCCGCCGGTGCCCATGCCGGCGACGAACACGTCGAACTCGCCCCCGGTCTGCTCCCAGATCTCCGGCGCGGTGCTGACGTAGTGCGCCTCGGGGTTGGCCGGGTTGTGGTACTGGTTGGCGTAGAAGGCGCCCGGCGTCTCCTCGACGATCCGCCGCGAGACCGAGTAGTAGCTGCGCGGGTCCGAGGGATCGACGGCCGTCGGGCACAGCACGACCTTGGCGCCGTAGCTCTTGAGGTTGTCGATCTTCTCGCGCGACATCTTGTCGGGCATCACGAAGATGCACTTGTAGCCGCGCGTCGCGGCGATCATCGCCAGGCCGGCGCCGGTGTTGCCGCTGGTCGCCTCGACGATCGTCCCGCCGGGCTGCAGCATCCCGCGCGACTCGGCGTCGCGGATGATGTTGAGCGCGACCCGGTCCTTCATCGAGCCGGCCGGGTTCAACATCTCGAGCTTGACGTAGATCTCGGACTGAAGGCCCTCGGTGACGTGGTTGAGGCGCACGATCGGGGTGTTCCCGATCGCGGCGGTGACGTCGGCCTTCGCCCCCTTCATCAGCGGTCGCTCGTTGCTCATGATCCTCCGCGGCTGTTTCTAGCGGCGCGGTCGAATGTAGTGGCTTTGACCGCTCGAGGCGAGCGCGGTCCCGCGCGAGCGCGTGGCCTTGCTCACGGGGGCTGCTGCCGGCGCCGCCGGCCCTGCCCGAGGTCGATGAACCAGCCCGCGTTGAACCCCAGGATCGGGTACCAGCGGTGCTTGTCGATGTCGAGGTGGATCAGGTGCGTCTTCATGCCGCCGATCCGCAGCGCGAAGAACATCGCCGAGCGGCGATCGAGGCGCGTGGTGAACGACAGCTCGGCCGAGACGGCGTGGTTGCCGACCAGCCCCGGCTGCGGGAGCCCCATGCCGCGCTCGCGGGTCGCGTTGATCGTGGTCGGGAACGGCAGGATGTGGCTGTAGCCGGCCGCGACCCCGAGCAGCGCGCCCTGGTAGCCGACGAAGATGTTCTGCTGCAGCACGATCGGCATCGCGTTGCGCGAGTTGGCGACGTTGCCGCCGATCGCGACGCTCGGGCGGATCATGACGCGCTTGAAGATCTGGGCCTGGTAGCCGATGTCGATCATCAGCGGGGCGAAGTGGAAGCGCTCGCATCGCCGGCGATCGGGGCTGCAGGCCTCGCTCAGGCGGATCCAGTCGGCGAGCAGGCCGATCCGCAGGCGGTGCCGGCTCGGCAGCCGGCGGGCCCGGGGATCGTCGAGGCCCTCCTCGGCGAGCGCGGTCGTGGTCGGTCCGCGCGCGCGGGCCGGCGTCGCGGCGAGGCCGATCGACAGCGCGAGCGCGGCGAGGCCGACGGCCGGGGCAGGGGAGCGCACGACCGGCAGGATCAACCGCGTCCGTCGGCCTGTAAAGGGCGATCGCGCGGGGCACGTCAGTCGGCGTCGACGCGGTCGCGCTCGCCCACGATCGGGCGCGCGCCCCCGCCGAGCGCCCGCGCGGCCTGGAGCCCGGAGATCACGGCCGCCTCGGCGCAGGCGAGGTCGAGGCCGCCGCCGACCCAGTCGCCGGCGAGGACGAGGTTCGCAAAGCCGCTGCCGTCGACGGCCAGGCGGTGCTTCGGGTCGCCAGGGAGGCTGACGATCTGGCGATCGGACGGGCTCGCGCTCGACCAGCAGTGCTGGGCCGCGAGCCGGTGCTCGGCGGCCCGACCCTGGGGGTCGAGCAGCAGCTCCCAGTTGAGCTCGCCCATGTCGGGCAGCGTCGCCTCGGGCCAGACGGCCCGCGGATGGCTCTTGAGCCAGGTCATGGCGACGTCGCGCACGTGCTCGCGGGTGGTCCCGGGCTCGCCGGACTCGGGGCGCGGGCCGCTGAGCGCGGCGGCGGTGCCCGGCCACAGGTCGCGCGGCCAGGCCTCGTAGGCGATCGCGGTGGAGAGGTTGGCCCAGCGCGGCAGGTCGGTGCGCGCGTGGACGCCGGCGGCGGCGCGCGCGGGGCCGCCGGCGAGCTGGGCCCAGGTCGGCGCGAGCCACAGCTGGGCCCCGAGCGCGGCGACCGAGCGCGTGCGCTCGAGCAGCGCCTGCCAGCGCGGGTCGCGGGCGGCGAGCTCGCGCGCGCTCCGCAGCAGCGCCGGCGGCGGGATCGCCAGCAGGACGTCGTCGAAGTCGTGGCCGGCGCGCAGGATCAGCTCCTCGACCTCGGGCGACTCGGGCGACTCGAAGTCGATCGCCTGGATCACGGGGTCGTCGCCGAGGACGATCTGGCCGTAGAGCGGCCGGTGCGGCCAGCACGGCAGGCCCTTGACCTTGATCAGCGGCTCGTACTCGTCGTTGCCGGGCGCCAGCTCGATCTGGCGCCCGAGCACGATCGCGGCGATCGTATCGCTCGCGGGATCGGGGCGTAACTGCTTGAGCTTGTGGAAGAAACGGAAGCGGACGCCGCGCTCGCGCAGGACCTTGTAGAGCGGGGCGAACACGATCTCGCCGAGGCCGGCGGTCGGGGTGTAGTAGAGGGCGCCGCGGTAGGCGAGGAAGCGGCGCAGGGCGGCGCGCAGCAGCGGGCCGGCGGCGGCGCTCGGGCGGCGGACGTCGCCTGACTCGTAGGACAGGTGGTCGGCGTACAGCGCGTCGAGCAGCGGGCCGTCGAGCGACTCGTCGGCGGCGCCGTGGCGGCGCAGCCAGGCGCGCAGCTCCTGATCGTCGATCGCGGCGAAGCCGGCGCGGTCGAGGCCGTCGTGCAGGATCCCGCGGACCGCGGCGAGCGCGAGGTCGACGAGGGTGGCGAACAGCGGCTGGTGGTCGCGCGCGCCGAGGCCGAGGAGGGCGCGCAGGCTGTGCTCGCCGCAGTGGGTCAGCGGGTGGGCCCAGGCGCGGCGCTGGCGCGAGGTCTGCGGGGCGTCGGGGCCGTGGATCGCGTCGGCGGCGCGGCGCAAGAGGTCGTCGTAGTCGGGGCGGTAGGCGTCGAAGCCGTCGTACGCGCGGACGCCCTGGCCGGCGGCGCGGCGGACCAGCGCGGGCAGGAGCGAGCGCGGCGACTCGGGCCAGCGGGCGACGATCGCGTTCCAGTCGGGGTAGTCGGGGTGCAGCCGCGGGATGCAGTCGATCGCCCACAGCAGGAGGATCTGCGCGAAGCCCCAGACGCTCGGCGGTTCGATGCCGTCGCCGGGGGCCCCGTCGGTCCGCGGGAGGCTCAGCGGCCAGGCCCGGCGCCCGCGCGCGCCGCCGGGCTCGGCTGTCCCGAGGAGCAGGGTGTCGCCGGGGCGGAAGGCCTCCTTCCAGCCGGCGAGCGGGGCGCCGGCGGGGCGGCGCAGCTCGGCGTAGAGCCGGCGGACCAGCGCGAAGGCGTTGTCGTACCAGCCGTACCAGACGTGGTGGCCGAGGCCCTCGCTGCGCGCGTGGGCCTTGAGGTTGCGCCCGCTGCGGGCCTTGCCGCCGAGGCGCCAGCCGATCTGGTAGACGGTGATCTCGTGGCGCTCGCGCCAGTCGGGTCGCTCGGTGAGGGCGAACACCGCGCTGAGGGAGGCGAGTCCGCCGCCGAGGACGGCGAGCTTGCGGGGCGCGGGGCGTGGGGGGGTGCCGGTCATGCGCGCCGACGAGTCTAGCTCGATTTCGCTCCAGGCAGGGGGCTGCGCCGATCGCACGTTCGACTGGCGGCGGCGGACCGCTGGCGAGCGTCAGGTCGTCATCGATGCGAATAACCTGTGCAGTTTCAATGGCTTCAGTTCAATCGGTTCAGGGGGCGCCTGAGCGATCGGACATGTCGATGAAGCTGTGCAAAAAGCCGCAGGTCGAGCAGGCGAGCGAGTGGACCGGGGCCGAGTGGGTGAACCCGCCGTTCGGAGAGGTGAACCGCAGGGTGCTCATGTGCAGCGGCAATGGGGCGCGGGTGTCGTGGCCGGCGAAGATCGCCACCGGCAGGAGCGTGGCGCCGCCGCACATGACGCAGGTCTTGTGGGCGGTCGATCGCCGGCGCTCGCGGGCGTCGTCGGCGGTGTCGCGGGCCTTCGAGGCGGCCTCCTCGAGTTCGCGGCGCAGGCGGCGGTTCTCGTCCTCGAGGGCGGCGATCTGCAGGATCATCGCCTCGCGGTCGTCGCGGTAGGCCATGGCGCCCCGAGGTTAGCAGGTCGGCGCGCGCGGCTGCTACCCTGCGGCCGCCGAGATGTCCCGCTTCATCGCCCGTCAGTGCGAAGATCCCGTGTGCCGCCTGCGCTTCCCGGTCACCGAGGGCAGCGGGCTCGGCGAGGCGTGCCCGCACTGCGGCGGCCCGACGGTCGCCGACGCCGAGGGCTACGACAGTCACGAGGCGCGCGAACCGGCGCTCCGTTCGCCGGTCCGCGGCCCCGAGGTCGAGGCGCTGTTCGATAACGTCCGCAGCCTGCAGAACGTCGGCTCGATGTTCCGCACCGCCGACGGGGCCGGGGTGCGCCACGTCCACCTCGCCGGGTTCACGCCGACGCCCGACCAGCCGAAGCTGAAGAAGACGGCGCTCGGCTCGGAGCGGACGGTGCCGTGGACGCTGCACCGCGACGGCGCGGCCGCGGCCGCGGCGCTCGCCGACGCGGGCCACCGTCTGTGGGCGCTCGAGGGCGGTCCGCGCGCGCGTCCGTGGTTCGAGGCGCTCGCGGAGCGCGAGGGCCCGCCGATCGTGCTCGTCGTCGGCCACGAGGTGTCGGGGATCGATCCGCGGATCCTCGCGCGCTGCGAGCGGGTGCTCGCGCTGCCGATGCTCGGCAGCAAGGGCTCGCTCAACGTCGGCGTCGCCTTCGGGATCGCGCTCTACAGCCTGCGCTTCGGGACAGGCTAGGTGCGCCAGGCCGAAAGGCGAGGGCGTGAAGGCCAGGGGGTGGACGGGTGTCCGGCGAGCAGGCGGGCGCACGGGACATGGCCGATCGGTCTGTGCGGGAGCGCAAGCGTCGGGCGGATCCGCCCGGTTACGCCGAAATTCGGACACGTGCGTGCCATGTACATGGGACGAGGCGACGGGGCTGGAGTTGTGTTACCGTGCCGGCCTCTCAGAGGAGATTCTCAATCGTGAAGCTGCTTCGAATCCTGGCTCTACCTGTGCTGGCGCTGACGCTCGCTGCGGGCACCAACTGCGGCAAGAAGCAACCCGAGGGCACGACCCCGCCCGGGGAGACCGGCGGCGGTGATGCGGCCGGTGGCGGCGACGGTGGCGGTGGCGGCGGCGGCGAGGCCGGCGGTGGTGGTGGCGAGGCCGGCGGCGGCGGCGATGCGGCCGGCGGCGGCGACAAGGGCGGCGGCGAGGAGGCCGGTCCGGATCCGAACAAGGTCTGCGACGCCGAGGTGTCCGACACCCCAGCGGCGATCTTCGCCAACAACGTGGTCCTCCGCCTTCCGAAGGGCATGGAGCTCGTCGAGGAGAACCCGTTCTTCGCCCGCATCGCCACGAAGGAGACGATCTCGACGTGCGACGGCGTGATCAGCTTCGGCGCGATCGGCTACTTCCAGGCCGACCCGAAGAAGGACCCGAAGCAGACCCGCGACGAGACGATCAAGGCCGCGCGCGGCGTCGACGCGTCCGAGGTCACCTGGGCCGACGAGACCGCCAAGGGCCGCGACTACAGCGCGTCGTACTCGATCCCGGCCGACGACAAGGGCAACCCGCCGATCAAGGGCTGGTTCGTGATCAAGGAGAAGGGCGGCAACACCTTCTGGTACGCCCTCGAGACCCATCCGAACGCCTGGAACGCGCTCGCCAAGACCTTCCAGGAGTCGGGCAAGCGCCTCCTGATCGTCCCGCAGAAGAAGTGAGACCGCGGAGGTCCGATGATGCCGCGCGCCGCCCTCGCTCTCGTCCTGTCCGCTGTCCTGCTGCCGGCTTGCGCCGTGAGCGCGAGCGGGAGCGCCTCGTCGTCGTCGTCTGGCCCGGGGACCCTGTCTCCGGAGACAGCCGGGCAGGGGAAGCCGGCGCGGCCCGCCGGCGGGCCGGCGACGCCGGGCGAGGCGGGGGCCGGCGGGGCCGGTGCGAGCGCAGGCGCCGACGCGCCGGTCGCCGCGGCCGCGCCGGCGCCGTGCCAGAACGCGCTCGCCGACGTGCCGACGGCGCTGTTCGGCACGCGGATGATCGTGCGCCTGCCGAAGGGCGTCGAGCTGGTCGAGCAGAACCCGTTCTTCGCCCAGGCCGCGGCGCCGAACCAGGCGACGAGCTGCGGGCAGGCGGTGAGCTACGCGGCGAGCGGGTTCTTCGAGTACCCGGCGAGCTCGGGGCTGACGCAGGTCCGCGACCAGCTGCTCGAGCTGCGCGGGCTGCCGGCCGCGAGCCTGACGTGGGACGACGAGGGCTCGCGCGGCCGCACGTACACCGGGGCCTACAGCGCGCCGGCCGACGCCGCGACCGGCGCGCCGGCGATCCGCGGGTGGCTCGTGATCCGCGAGGCGGGCGACCGGTACGCGTACTTCACGCTGTACGAGGCCGACCCCGCGGCGTGGGACGCTCTGAAGCCGGTGTTCGTCGCCAGCGGCAAGAGCCTGGTGATCAAGCCCAGGCCGGCGCAGGTGAGCGCGCCTGCCGGGACGTCGCCGTCGCCGGCTCCGGCGACCGCGGGCGGGATCTCGGCGCAGCCCGCGGGCAGCAAGGCGAAGTAATCCGCGGCGCGTGAGCCGTGGGCCGCGGCGGCTCGCGCGGCCGTCGCACGGCGGTGCTTCGGCCGGTGCCGCGGCCGGGCTCGCGATCGGTCATGCCGGCCGGCCGGTGATAACGCACGCGTCGCCCCGCTTGCGGCGCGCGGCGCAGTCGAGTACAAGCCCGATCCCTGCCGCGTGCAGCGCTCCTTGACCCTGTCGTCTAGAGGCCTAGGACAGTGGCCTTTCACGCCACCAACACGGGTTCGAATCCCGTCAGGGTCGTCTCCCTTCACGCAGCCGGGCCGGGCCCGTAGCTCAGCTGGTAGAGCAACGGACTTTTAATCCGTGGGTCGTCGGTTCGATCCCGACCGGGCTCACCCACTCCTTCGTGATCGGGCGCCGAATTGGCGCGCTCACGATCCTTTGTTATCGTGACGAGAGTCCCCCTGTTTGGAGGCGTCGCGATGAAGTCCGCTCCGAGGCCCGTGCTCGCCATCTCCGTCGGCGTGTTCATGACTGCGCTCGGCGCGTCGGCGTCGGTCGGCGCCGCCCCCGGCGAGGCGCTGCAGGCGTGCCTGGCGAAGTGCAACAAGTCGAAGCTGTCGGAGACGAACCGCGAGACGTGCCGCCTCGACTGCGAGCTCGACGCGGCGACCGACCCGGAGGCGATCCAGGCCGAGGTCGCGCGCAGGAACGCGCCGCCGCCGAGCCCACCGGCGACGCCGACCGCGGGCGCGCCGGCGGCCGGGAAGGCGGCGCCGGCCGCGGGCATGGGCGGGCGCGCGGCGTGCCAGGCCCAGTGTGACGCGGATCGCTCGCTGTCCCGCGACGACAAGGCGACCTGCAAGCTCGAGTGCGACCTGTCCGAGGAGCCAGGCGGCAGCGCGGGGCCGCCGGCCGTCGGCGCGCCGTCCGCGGGGGCGCCGGCGATCGGGCCGGTCAGCGCCGCGCCGACCGGGTCGCGCC
>ERZ1066117.202-NODE-202-length-59362-cov-14.557084_pt1 | contig 59362 bp, 38 predicted proteins | sample MGYA00382764_ERZ1066117 | MGnify/ENA primary metagenome ERZ1066117 (study PRJEB33369, sample SAMEA5778347) | biofilm metagenome | biome: Industrial cooling water; feature: Water cooling tower basin; material: Biofilm | place: United Arab Emirates | collected...
GCCGTGAACGCCGCCTCGACGCCGGCGTCGAGGCGGCGTTCACGGCGCTGGGCGAACGCTTCGCCGGCGAGGACCTCGGCAAGGAGCGCTTCCTGGCCCGCGCCGCCACGCCGACGGCGGCGGGCAAGCAGGAGCACTTCGCGGCCTACCTGCAGCGCGAGCAGCCGCCGGAACAGTGGACCCAGGACAGCCTGTCGTGGTTCCACTGGCCGCGACAGGAAGCGCTGACGCTGCCGTTCCTGCGGCAGGCGCTCGACCGCTGGCAGTGGGTCAAGCAGCACCGCCGCATCTTCTTCATGCCGGCGTGGCTCGACGGGTTCGTCAACGGCCACGCGTCGGCCGAGGCGCTGGCGATCGTCGACGCGTTCCTGGCCGAGGCGAAGCTCGACGCCGACGTGCGGCAGAAGCTGCTGCAGTCGCGCGACGGGCTGGCCCGCGCCGTGCGCATCCGCGCTGCGTTCGCGACGGCGAAGCGCTGACCGTAGCATCGCGGCGATGAAGTTCGTGTACGCCGACAAGCCGGCCGCCCTGGCCGGCGCCGAGCACCTGCTCGTCCTCGCCCCCAAGACCTCGTTCGGCCCGCGCGCGCGCGCGGCCGGCGCCTTCGCCTACTGGCTGCCGAAGGACCTGCAGTCGCTGCTGCAGGAACTCGGCGCCGAAGCGAGCCCGGGCCTGCTCGGCGGCGGCGCCACGTCGCGCACCGGCAAGGGCACGCGGCTGACGGTCGGTGCGCTCGCCGACCAGCCGTCGCGGCACAACGCGCCGTCGCGCGCCGAAGGCATCCGGCGCCTCGTCGCCGGCAGCGGTGTCGGCGGCAGCAAGCACGCGGCGGTGCTGGTCGTACTCGACGACGCCGCCCACGCACTGGCGGCGGCGAACGCGATCGGCCGCGCGTTGCCGACCTACTCGGCGAAGAGCGGCGTGCGCAGCGAAGGCACGCTGACGATCGCGCTGGCCCTGGCCAACGGCCGCGCCGTCGCCGTCGACGACGAGGTGCGCGCCGTGGTGCTGCGCGCCCGCGAAGCGGCGCACTTCGTCGACACGCCGCCGACCGAACTCGACCCAGCGGCCTTCGCCGCGGCGGCGAAGCGCGTGCTGAAGACGGTGCGCGGCGTGCGCGTGCGCGAGTTCGTCGGCGACGCCCTGCTGCGCCAGGGCCTCGGCGGCATCCACGCCGTCGGCCGCTGCGCGCGTTCGGCGCCGCGGCTGCTGCTGGCCACGGCCGGTCCGGCCCGCGGCCCGCACGTGGCGCTGGTCGGCAAGGGCGTCACCTACGACACCGGCGGCCTGCACCTGAAGGCACGCGGCAACATGGAGACGATGAAGGCCGACATGGGCGGTGCCGCCGCCGTGCTCGGCGCGTTCGCCGTGCTCGCCGCGCAGAAGCCGCGCCATCGCCTGTCGCTGGTGCTCTGCATGGCCGAGAACGCGATCGGCCCCGCCGCCTACAAGCCCGACGACGTGCTGACGCTGCACTCCGGCAAGACGGTCGAGATCAACAACACCGACGCCGAGGGCCGCCTGCTGCTCGCCGACGGCTGCAGCTACGCCGCGCGCACGCTCGGCGCCGACGTGGTCGTCGACGCGGCGACGCTGACCGGCGCGCAGGGTGTCGCCACCGGCGACCTGCACGCAGCGGTGATCGCCAACGACCAGGCGCTGGAGCAGGCGCTGTGCAACGCCGGCCTCGCCAGCGGCGACCTGTGCTGGCCGCTGCCGTTCGCGCCCGAGCTCTACCGCAGCGAATTCGCCAGCCCGATCGCCGACATGCGCAACTCGGTGAAGAACCGCAGCAACGCGCAGGTCAGCTGCGCCGCCGAGTTCATCCACTGGCACCTCGATGGCACGAAGGCGCGCTGGGGCCACGTCGACCTGGCGTCGCCGGCGTTCCGCGGCGATCGCGGCACCGGCTTCGGCGTGGCGCTGCTGGTCGAAACCGTGCGCCGCCTCACGGCTGGCTGAGAGCGGCGAGCCTCAAGGACGCAGCAGCGTCCACAGCCCGATCGCGACGAACGCGACACCGGCGACGTAGCGCAGCGCTTGCTCGCCGACGCACTCGGTGACGAGCCGCCCGGCGAAGACGCCGATCAGCGTCGACAGCACGAGCGCGGCACTGGCGGCCACGAACACCTCGGCCTTCGACACCTCGCCCTTCGCCGCGAACAGCATCGTCGCCAGCTGCGTCTTGTCGCCGAGCTCCGCCACGAACACCGATCCGAAGATCGTCGCCATCAGCTTCCAGTCCATGGCCCTTGGCGTATCCGCCGGGCCCGGCCGAGGAACGCGAATCTTCACACCGGACTTCTGCCCGAGCCGGCTACGCTCATGGGCGCAGGCTCCGGGAAGGAACCAGATCATGGGGAAAGACCCGGTGCCGCCCCACATTGCCATGCCCATGAACCAGGCGGACTCGACGACGCGCGGGCTGTCGATGGCGCAGCTGCTGGCGGCATTCGACGGCCTCGGTGCACACATCTGCGTGCTCGACGCCGCCGGCAAGGTGCGCTGGGTCAACGAGCCCTGGCGCCGCTTCGCCGCGGCGAACGGCCTGTCGCCGCAGCACTGCGGCGAAGGGGCGGACTACCTCGGCGCCTGCCGCGGCGCCGAGTCGCCGACCGAGGCCCAGTTGGCCGACGGCCTGCGGCGGGTGATCGCCGGGGAATCCGCCGAGTTCGCCGGCGACTACCCGTGCCACTCGCCGACGGAGCAGCGCTGGTTCCAGCTGGTCGCGCGTTCGTTCCGGGCCGAGGACGGCTCGCATGGCACCATCGTCGTGCACGCCGACATCACGGCGCGTGTGCTGGCCGAACAGGAGCGCGCCGCCGTGCAGAGGAACCTGCTGCAGCTGCAGCGCATGGAGACGTTCGGCAGCTCCGCCCGCGCGCTCGCGCACGAGTTCAACAACGCCCTGACGTCGCTGGTCGGCAACCTCGAACTCGCCCGCATGGCGACGCCGCCCGCGGGCCCGGTGGGCGAACTGCTGGCGGAGATGGCGCACGCCGTCGACCGCACTCGCGGGCTGGTGACGCGCCTGTGCGATCTCAACCAGGTGCGCGCCCCGCGGCCCGAGCCGCTGTCGCTCCACCAACTGGCCGACGAAGTGGCGAGCCTGGTGCGCGCCAGCTTGCCGTCGACGCAGAAGGTCGTCGTCACCGGCGACGCCACGCTGGCCGTGCGCGCCGATCGGGAGCAGCTGCGGCAGTTGCTGCTGAACCTGTGCAACCACGCCGCCGACGCCCTGGCCGGCCGGGTCGGCACGATGTCGATCCGCGTGCGGCGCGAACGGCCGGCGCAAGGCGACGGCATTCCCGAGCCAGCGGCGGCCGACTTCGCCTGCGTCGAAGTGCACGACGACGGCCGCACGCTGCCGCGCAGCGAGCTCGACAGGCTGTTCGAACCGTTCCACGTGCCCGCCCACGCGCGCCGCAGTTCGGGCCTCGGCTTGTGCGTGGCGCTCGCCATCGCCAGGAACCACGGCGGTACGGTCACGGTCGACAGCCAGGCCGACACCGGCAACTCGCTCTGCCTGTTCCTGCCCGTCGAAGGCAGCGGCACCGCGACCGCGCGCAACCAGACCACGGCGTGAGGCCGGCGGTCAGCGCGGATCGCGATTGCGCGTGTACCAGCCGATGCCGTGCCACAGCTTGCCGGTGCCACCGTCGCGCACGAGGCCCGGCGCGCGCAGCTCGTAGACGCGGCACAGCGGCACCGCGTCGAGCTCGATCGTGATCGTGCGCGCGTCGACGCGCGCGACCTTCGTCACCGTGTGGCGCCGTTCGTCGCGCGGTGGACAGCCGTAGTCCTCGTGGTGGTCGTAGGTCCAGCTGCGCACCTCGAACGAGCCCGCGACGACACTGGCGGCAGCGACGTCCTGCGTGCACTGCACGGTGAAGCCGCCCGCCGTGGCGGTGATCGCCAGCAGCTCGAACGGTTCTTCGCCGCGCCACGACAACCGCTGCAGCCCGTGCTCGGCCTGGCCGAGCGAGCCCCAGCCGCGGTTGGTGAGCCCACACCACAGCGTGCCCTGCGTCCCCCACGCGACGCGCGTGATGCCGCACTGGAAGCCGGCGCGGAACGGATAGCACGCGCCCTGCCACGCGCCGTCGACGCGTTCGAGCGACATGCGGAACACCTCGGACGAGTACTGGTCGCCGCAGAACACCTGGCCGCGGAACGGACCGAAGTGGCCGGCGGTGTCCCACACGAAGCCACCGGGCGAACGGCCGCACAGGTCGTACGGCAGCCACACCGCCGGCAGGCGGAAGCCCGGGATCGTGCGCGCCGCGACGTCCATGCGCTGGCCGCTCTTCACTTCGCCGGGGTCGGCGACCTTGCTCTCCTTCCGGCTGCACCACGGCTGGCTCCACGGATGGCCGTGGAACTCGCCGACCGCGAGCGGCGCGAACTTGCTGGTCGCGCACCACTCGCCCTGGTTGTCGCTGTACCACACTTCGCCGTCGGGCGAGGTGCCGACGCCGCACGGCGAACGCAGCCCCGCCACGACCGGCTCGAAGGAACCGCCGCCCGGCGGCACGCGCAGCGCGAAGCCGCGCCACGCGGCGCGGCCGAACGGTTCGTCGCCGAACGGCTTGTTCAGCAGCAGCCACAGCGAGCCGTCGCCGGCGCGCGTCGGCCCGAACGCGTACTCGTGGTAGTTGCCCGACAGCGGCCAGCCCTGCGCCATCGTCTGCAGTTCGTCCATGCGGCCGTCGCCGTCGGCGTCGCGCAGGCGCGACAGTTCGCCGCGCTGGGCGCACCACAGCCAGCCGTCGATCTCGAGCAGCCCGAGCGGTTCCTGCAGGCCTTCGGCCCACAACGACGCGCGCGGTGCCGCACTCGCCGCCGCCGCGATGCGCCAGATCTCGCCGCGCCGCGTGGCGACGAACAGGTCGTCGCCGCGCACGACGAGCCCGCCGACCTCGAGCACGACGTCGGCCGGCAGCGGCACGGTGTCGATCGCGAGGTAGCGCGCTTCTTCGGCGACCGGCGTGCGCGGCACGGGCGCCGGCGACGCGGGCTCCTGCGGCAACAGGGCGAACAGGGCGATCAGCGGGACGGCCATCGGTAGACGATCTCCAGGGTCTGGCCGGCGGCGAGCCGGTGTTCGTCGCGATCGCCGCCGGTTGCGGCAGCGGTCACGTCGGCGGCGGGCTTCGCCACCTTCACCACGAGCGCGCCGGCTGTGCAGCGCAGCGTGCGCACGATCTCGCTGCCGCCGGCGACGAGCCGCGGCCGCACTTCGTCTTCGTAGGCGGCGTCGCCGACCTGCACCTGCAGCACCGGGTAGCCGTCGCTGGTGCGGCGCTGGCCGCGCAGCGTGCGCGAAACCGAGCCACCGGCAGCGTCGGCGATCGCGAGGTCGGCGAGCACGGCGTGGTCCTGTCCGGCCGGCTGCAGCAACTGGCCGGCGCGGCCGCTCCAGGTGCCGCCGGCGTCGAGGAAGTCGCCGCGCCACAGCCAGGCGAGGCGCGCGCCGCCGAGTTCGAACGCGAAGTGCGTGCGCTGCGGCGTGCCGACGCACAAGCAGCGCGCCGACAGGCCCGGCAGGAACGCGCCGTGCAGGATGGGCCGTTCGCGCGGTTCGAGCCGCAACGCGTTGCCGCGCGCGAGTCCGTCGGGCAGCGGCGCCACCGGGCCGAGCGAGCTCCATGCCAGGATCGCGTCGACGTCGGCCTTCGCTGCGTCGTCGGCGACCGGCCAGAGGCCCGGCATGCGCGTGCCGGGGCGGTGCTTCTGCGGCGCCAGCAGCCATTCGCGGAACCACGCCGGCTGCAGCCGTTCGTGCTGCTGCAGCAGGTCCATGCCCTGCGGCCCGAGCGCACGATGGCCGGCGACCGGATGGCAGGTGATGCAGTTCTTGCCGGCGGTGCCGATCAGCACGCGCCCGCGTTCGACCACTTCGGGGGTGAACGCCGGGGCGACCGCATCGCCGGCGCGACCGTCGACGGCCTGGAACCAGGCGGCGTACTCACGGCCCTTGTCGGCGCCGAACGCCGGCATGCGCACGCGCAGGTACGGCCGCGCCGCGTGGCCCTCGGCGACGACGCGCGCGAGCCACTCCGGCCGCAGACGATGCCCGACGCCGGTCAGGTCCGGCGGCAGCCGCCCTTCGTCGCCGATGTCCTCGACTTCGCGCAGGCCTTGCTTCACCGCTGGCGGCAGGCCGCCGCGGCCATCGCGCGCGTGGCACGACAAGCAGCCGTCGCGCAGCATCGCGGTGCGCAGGGCCAGCTCGGCGCTCGGCGGGCGCTGCAACGCGTCGCGCGTGGCGACGAACAACGCCTCGGCCCCCGCCTGCTGCGGGCACGGCCCCTGCTGCAGCGACGACCACGGCTTCGCCAGCGCCGGCGCCGGCAGCGCCGCGAACGCCGCGTCGGCGACCGTGTGGCAGGCGTCGCAGCGCAGCGCCCGCGCCACCTCGCGACCGCGCGCCACCGCCGCCGCGTCGGGCGCCGCTGCCGCCGCCGGGGACACGAAGCGCTGCCGTCGCGTGCTGGCGCGCGCCGCCGGCAGCGGTTCCTCCGCCTGCTCCGGCCCGCGCCACAGCACCTCGAGCGAGTCGCCGCCACCGGCCTGCGTGTAGACGACGCGCAGCGCGTGCGGGCCCTTCGCCAGCTCGCGCGTGGCCTCGGCGCGGCGATGCGGCGCCAGGCCTTCGTTGCGCACCAACATCTCGCCGTCGATCCAGAGCCACGAACTGTCGTCGCTGCCGGTGACGAACGTCCAGGCGCCGTCGCGCGGCACGTCGAGCGTGGCGGTGAACTCGAGCGCGTAGTTCTGCCGCCGCGTGCGCACCTCGGTGTCGATGCGTTCGCTGGTGCCGCTGGCCGCGACCGGCACGCCGGCGAGTTCCGGCAGCCCGGCACTGGTGATGCGCAGCTCGCGGCAGCTCCACGCGAAGCCCGGCGCGCCGTCGTCGACGACCGCCTGCGTGCGCAGCAGCCAGGCGGCGAGCGCCGACGCTTCGTCCTCGGCCAGGCGCGGGTGCGCGCGCTCGGGGTGCCGCTCGTGCGGCGAGCGCAGGAAGCGTTCGAGCCGCGCGAAGTCGACGCGCTGCGGCAACCCCGCCATCGCCGCCGGCGTGTGGCAGGCCCCGCACGCCAGTTCGCGGAACAGCTGCTCGCCGCGCGCTTCGGCGCCGACCGCGACGTAGGCGGGCGCTGGTGCCGCGGCTTCGGACGCGAGGCTCTGCACCCACGCCGCGAGGTCGCCGGCGTTGGCATCGGTGCCGCCGCCGTGCCGCCGCAGGAACGTCGCCAGCGCCTCGCCGCGGTGCCAGGCCGCGGCCTCGGCGAGATCCGCGCGCGGTGCGGGCAGGCCGAGCCGTGCGGCGGCCTCCGGCGGCGCCGTGTGGCAGCGCACGCACCCCGCCCGCTGCACGGCGACGGTCGCCGACAGCTCCTCCGGCGACGGCGGCGCGAGTGGGGCCTGACCACCGCAGGCAGCCAGCGCGGCGAGAGCGACCGGGGAGACGAGGCGCATCGGCGCAGCTTGCCGCAGAGCGAGGATCGCGACAATGGCGCGCCGCCTTCGCTTCAAGGCAACTGCACGCGCACCAACTCGGCCGCTGCTTCGACTTCGACCGGCTTCGGCGGTGCTTCGCTGCCGAGCAGCCGCACGCGATAGCTGCCGACCGCGCGGTTGACGAACTCGGCGCGGCCCAGTTCGTCGACCTCGGTGGTCGCCAGCACACGACCGTCGCGGAGCAACTGCACGAAGCCGCCGTCGCGTGCGATCTGCCGCGGCACCTCTGCCCGGATCGTCGCCCCGCGCGACAGGCGCAGTTCGTACGGCGTCGGCGCCAGCAGGTCGTCGGGCAGCTGCAGCGACACCACCGACGGTGCGTAGCCGGCCGCGCGCACGACCAGCGAAGCCGAACGGTTGGTGACCCCGCGCAGCCGGAAGGAGCCGTCCGCCGCGGTGCGATTGCTGCCCTCGAACAGCTGCAGATCGCCCTCCTCGCCGAGCATGACCACCGCGTTCGGCACCGGTGCGCCCTGCGCGTCGCGCACGACGCCGGCCAGCCGACAGCCTGGCTCGAGCAGCAGTTCGCCGAGGTCGACGACCTGGCCGACCTCGGTCTCGCGCTCGACGACGCACGGCGCATGGCCTTCGCACCAGATCTCGATGCGAACACGGCCGACCGGACACAGCGGCCAGCGCAGCGCGCCGTCCGGGAACTCGATCCAGCGGCTGGTGCGATCGACCTCTTCGTCGTCGTCGATGCGGGCCAGGCGCAGCAGGCCACTGCGCAGTTCCTTGCGGCCGGGCAGGCCGGCGATGCGCGCGACGATCGTGCAGGTCGGCGGCGTCGCCAAGGTGATCTCGACGTCGCGGTCGACGCCCACGGGGACCCTGACGATGCGCTGCAGGCTGCGGTCGAGCAACGAAGCCTGCAGTTCGACGGGCAGTTCGACGGCGCGCGCCGGCAACTCGAGCAAGAACTCGCCGTTGGCGTCGGTCGCGGTGGTGCGGCCGGACGCGCCGCGCTCGCCGACCAAGGCCCCGGCCAACGGCTGCCCATCGCTGCCGCGCACGATGCCGCGCACGCTGCGGCCGGCACCGAGGCGCAGGCCGAGGTTCGCGCGCGCGCCGTCGCCGCGCACCACCACGTCGCCTTCGGCCGCACCGTTCGGCAGCTTGGCTCGCACCCGATAGGTCCCCGGCACCAGGTCCTCGACCAGCCAACCGCCGCTGCGATCCGTGATCGTGCTCGCGAAGGCATCGGTGCCGTCGACGGTGACGACGACACCGGCCAACACGGTCGTGCCGCGCGAGACCACGCCCCCCACCGATCCGCCGCGAGCGAGCGCCACGTCGCCGAGTTCGGTCGGTGCCCGGTCGCTGCCGACGTCGACACGCAACATCCGGCGCCCGTAGCCGCGCGCGTCGATGCGCAGCAGCAGCGAACCGGGCTTCTGCCCGAGCAGTTCGAACGTGCCGTCGGCGCCACTGCGGCCGAGCACCTCGTCGCGGTCGGAACCGAACAGCTGCGCGAACTGCGTCAACAGCGCCTCGCGGTCGAACTGCCGCGCCGCGTCGCCGATCGACCGCGTGCTCAGCATCCGGGTTCGCACCAGCGCCGCACCGGCCACCGGTCGGCCGGCGCCGTCGACGAGTCGTCCACGCACGACGGTCGGCTTGCGCAGCGGCAGCTCGAGGTCGTTGCGCGGCGCCTCCTCGAGCGTCACACCGGTCTCGTTGCTGAAGCTGTTCGCGAACCCGAACCGCCCGCCGAACGCGCGCACCGTCAGCGCCCCGGGCGACAGCGGCGCGTCACATCGGAAGCGGCCGTCGGCGGCCACCGCGACGTAGTGGATCAGACCGGCGGAGTCGCGCAGTTCGAGCACCTCGCCACCGCGCAGCAGCGAGGCGTCGCCGTCGGTGGCCAGCACGCCCTGCACGAGCGTGCGCGGCGGCAGTTCGACCAGCACTTCGTCGGTGGCGATGCCGACCTGCTGCGTGCGCAGCACGGCGCCGTATTCGGGATGACGCACGACCATGCGCATGTTGCCGCGCGCGAGGCCGGTCAGCAGGAACGTGCCATCGGCGGCGCTCTGCGCGCCGATGCCGTCGACGAGGCCGAGCTTCTGGTTCGGCGGCAGCAGTTCGATGGTGGCGCCGGCGATCGGGGCCTGCGTCGCGGCGGCCAGCACGCGACCGCGCAGCGGCGCCATCGCCGGCCGCACGAACGCGAGGTCGAGGCGAGGCGACTCGCCGACCACGAACGCCGGCTCGGCGATCGGCTGCCACGACGGGTGCCGGGCGACGACCCGCACCGGGCCGGCGGCGACGTTGCGGAAGCGGTAGCGGCCGTCGGGTCCGGTCACCGCGACGACGACGCGCCGCTGTTCGCCGGGCACCGACTCGAGGGCGACGCGCGCGTTCGCCACCGGCGCCCGGTCGGCGTTGGTGACGAAGCCGAGCAGGTCGAAGCCGGGCGTCATCACCAGGTCGAGCTGGCTGCCGTCGTGCGGCACTTCGGCGACCATCGTCGCGAACTGCGGATGCTCGCAGCGCACGTAGAGTCCATGCGGCGCCTCGACGCGGAAGCGGAACGAACCGTCCCCTTGCGTCACGGCGACCTGTTCGGCGCGTTCGCTGCGCCACTCGGGCCACGCCGTGGTCGCCCGGTGCAGCGACACGGTGGCGCCGGTCAGCGGCACGCTGCCGGGAGCCCCGGCGAACGGCACCCGCACGACGCCGCGCAGGTCGACGCCGCGTTGCGGCACCTTGGCGGCGCCGTCGAGCGGCAACGACGGCACGGCGGCCGGTTCGGACGCGGTTGCGACCGCCGGCGTCGACGGCTCGGTGCGCACCCACGGGCGGCGGGCGCGCAGCAGCATCACCGTGACCGCCGCGACCAGTGCCAGCAGCACGAGGCTGCCGACCAGCCAGGCGCCGCGGCGCGCCGGTCGACGCGAAGTCTGGGGCGTCATCGTGGCCCTCCGACGGCGGCGCTGCGGTCGAGCAGGTCGCGGAACTTGCGCTGCATGACCCGCGCCGCCTCGGCGAAGCCGCTCTCGAGGTTGCCCGTGCCCTCCTGCCACACCTGCACGACGTCGCGCAGCGTCTGCTCCGGCGCCACCGACTCCTGCACCGCGGCGACCGCGTCGTCGCCGGCGTCGGCGAGCGCGCCGTTGCGCAAGCGCACGCGCATGCGCCACAGCAGCGCCTCGGGGTCGCTGTCGGCGTCGGCGAACCACGCGTTGGTCAGCGCTGCCGCGTCGGCCTCGCCGGCGAGGAAGTGCAGCTGCGCGGCGGCGCGGGCGATGCCGGGCAGGCTCGGATGGTTGCGCCGCAGCTCCTCGAAGCGCGGCAGCCACTGCGCGACCAAGGCACGCGGCGGCTGCAGGTCGAGCAGGTCCTCCCACGCGGCCAGTTGCAGCAGCGGCGCCAGCGGGCGGCCGTCGCGGTCGAGCAGGCCACCGCCGCGGCGATCGCGTTGCCGCAACAGCTGCAGCACGGCCCGCCAGCCCTGCAGCGGCGAGTTCGGATGCACCGACAGCTCGATCGACTTCTCGGTGCGCTGCACGATGTCGAGCAACGCCGCCGGATCGTTCGAGCGCGACAGCGCCTCGCGGCACGCGGCCGCGAACTGCGCCGACAGCCCGGTCGGCGCACCGCCGCCGACGCCACCGACCAGCGGCTCGCCGAGCAGCGACAGTGCGAGCCCGTGCAGCGCCCGCCGCGCCGGGTACGACAACGGGAACGTCAGCATGTTCGCCTGCGGCGACGGCAGCAGGCCGGCCGCGGTCCACGTCAGCAGGCCGGTGACGCGGCGGCGCTCGGGGTCGGCGTTGCGCAGTTCCTTCTCGAACGTGCCGACCGCGGATTCGACGTCGTCGCTGCGCACGACCTCGAGCACGTCGATCAGCACCTTCGGGAACACCGCGCCGGGGCGCAGGTACGAGACCAGCGCGAGGTCGCTGCGCGCGTCGGTCGGCCGCGCCACCGCCGACGCGAGGTTGGCGAGGCTGCGGCCGAGGAACAGCCGGTAGAGGCGCAGGTCGACGGCGATGCTGCCGCCGGTGCGTTCCTTCTGAGCCTCGGCGATCGCCTGGTCGTAGAGCTGCAGCGCTTCGAACGCGCGGCCGCTGCGCAGCAGCTCGGTCGCGGTCGGCTGCGGATCCCCGGCGTAGGCGACGCGCATCTGCTCGACCAGCGGATCGTCGGGGAACTCGTTCGTCGCCCGCTGCAGGGCGCGCAGCACGGATTCGCTCGGCGGCGCACTGCCGAGGTCGTGGCCGGTCAGCATCGCCAGCGCCCCGGGCGGCCCCAGCGGCGAACCACGTTCGGCGGCGATGTCGGCGGCGATCGCGACCAGGTGGCCCTGGTGGCGCAACGCGAACGTCTGGCCGCGCTCCCTGCGCCACACGGTCAGCAGCACGATGGTCAGCAGCGTCAGCACGCAGACCGCGAGCACGGCCCCGGACAGGACCGGGTTCTTGCGCGCGCGGCGCCACAGCCGCACGTGCCACGGCAGGCGACGGATGTGCACCGGCTCGCCGTCGGCGATGCGCTGCAGGTCGCGCGCGAGTTCTTCGCCGTCCTGGTAGCGGTCGCGCGGCTCGCGGCTCAGCAGCTTCTCGAGCACGACCTCGAGGTCGCGCGGCGGGTTCGGCACGCACTCGCGCAACCGCCGCGGCGTGCCGTGCAGGATCGACTGCAGCAGCGCCTCGGTGGTCTTGCCGGCGATCGGCAGTTCGCCGGCGATGGCCTCGAAGATCGTCACGCCGAGCGAGTAGAGGTCGCTGGCGGGCGTGAGCTCGTCGCCCATCGCCTGCTCGGGCGAGCTGTAGTGCAGCGTGCCGAGGAAGCCGCCGCCCTTCGACGTCAACCGCATCGACGCGTGGTCGAGCGCCTTCGCCAGGCCGAAGTCGGTCAGTGCGAACGTGCCGTCGGCGGCGACCAGGATGTTGCCCGGCTTGACGTCGCGGTGCAGCAGGCGACGGCGATGCGCGAGGCCGAGCGCGTCGGCGACACCGGCGAAGCGGCGCGCGGCGTCGAGCGGCTCCAGCGGTTTCTTCTCGCCGCGGCGCGCGGCGATGATGTGCTTGTCGAGGCTCATGCCGTCGACGCGTTCCATCGCGAAGAACAGCACGCCGCGCGCTTCGCCGTAGTCGTAGATCGGCACGATGTGCCGGTGGTGCAACGCCGCGGTCGCGCGCGCCTCGGCGCGGAAGCGCTTGCGCATCGTCAGGTCCGACGAATACGTCGGCGACAACACCTTCAGCGCCACCTCGCGTTCGAGCTCCGGCTGCCACGCCAGGTAGACCGTGCCCATGCCGCCGCGGCCGAGCACGCCCTTGATCTTGTAGTTGCCGATCTGGCTCGGCACGTCGGCCGGGCTGCCGACCACCTGGTTGACGAAGTCGAGGGCGTCGAGGCGCGCCAGCATGTCGCTCGCTTCGCTCGAGTCGTCGTCGTGCAGCTGCTGGCGGATCTCGGTGTTCGAGGTGCTGCTGTCGCGCAGCACGTCGGCCATGCGGAGGTCGGTCGCGTCCGGCGGCGGATCGCCATCGCCACCCGACCCCGACGGCCGCTTGGGCTCGGCCGGATTCGGCGAGGATGCCCCTGGCTCGTTCACAGCTTCAGCTCTTCGGCCAGGCGCTTCAGCGCCCGGCTCAGCAGCAGGTGCACCGCGTTCTCGGTGCGCCCCATCTGTTCGGCGACCTCCTTCGCCGACAGGCCGTCGATCTTCATCAGCAGGATGACGTCGCGGTGGTCCTCCGACAGCCGCTGGATGGCCTGCTCGAGCAGTTCCAACCGGTCCTTGCGGTCGGCGTGGGTCACCGGCCCCGACCGGCGGTCGGCCAGCGGCAGTTCGGTCTTGATGGTCCGCTCGCGCCGGGGATCGCGGGCGGCGACGCCGATCTGGTCGCGCAGGATGCGGGCGACCTTGCGGCGGGCCAGGGTCACCAGCCAGGCCCCGGCGTTCTGCTCGTCCGACAGGGTGTGCCAGGAGTTGACCGCCTCGATGGCGACCTCCTGCAGCACGTCCTCGGGATCCATGCGCACCCGGAGGTTGGGCCCCATGCGCAGGTAGATGACCGACAGCAGTCGCTCGCGGTGCTGTTCGAAAGCGACTTCGGGGGTGAGGGGCATCGGTCGGGCGGGGGCTACGCCGGCGGCGGGAGAGGATTGCGCGCCGCAGCGCAGGTTACGCGAAGACGTGCGCGGCTGCGAGTTCGGGAACGCACCGCGCAAACGCCCTTGGCAAGGGCAGCAGCCACGCCGCCTGGAGAACGTTCCCCAAAGCCCGGAGCCGCGCCGGCCCTACGTTCGCTCTCCGCCCGGGCGTCCACGGAAATTCAGCGCTCGGCCCCGTGCAGCACCGCCGGCAGCCGCCGCAGCTTGCCGTCCCGCCCGACACAGGCCAGCTTGGTCCGCCCGGTGGCGCACACCTGGCCGTCGGACTCCCGCCGGCACTCGTACTCCAACACGATCGCCACCTTGCCCGGCTCGGCGATGCGGATCGCGATCGCCACGATCTCGTCGTAGTCGACCGGCTTGTGGTAGCGACAGACGAACTCGACCACCTGCAGCAGGTCGCCTTCGTCCTCGATCTGCCGGTAGGTCTTGCCGCGCTGCCGCAGCCACTCGGTGCGGGCCTCCTCGAACCAGGCGACGTAGCTGCCGTGATGGGCGACCGCCATGCGGTCGGTCTCGCAGTAGCGAACGCGCACGCGGTGCACCGGCGGCGGGAAGTCGGTCATGGGCGGATCCTGCGCGGTCGGCTGGCTCGGCGCAACGTGCCCGCGGCCCAGCCGAGGCCGCACGTGCTTCGCCGCCGCAGCTACACTCCGGCCATGGTTCCCGATCCGAGCCACCTCTTGCAGGAAGCGCTGAAGCTGTCGCCGGAAGCGCGGGCGTCGCTTGCTGGCTCGCTGCTAGCCAGCCTGGATACGGATGTGGACGCGGACTCCGAAGCCGCTTGGGGAGCGGAGATCGCGCGGCGCATCCGCGACATCGATCACGAAGTCACGAAGCTGGTGCCTTGGGGCGAAGTCCAGCGACGGATCGGGCTCTGATCGCCGACGCAGGTCCGCATCGATCCCGACGCGCTGGGCGCCCCAAAAGGTCGAGGCTGAGGCTACTTCCGTCTGACAAGATGGGCCGGACCATAGCCACCACTTCGCAGGCTGCCGACGAATCGAGCTCGCCCCAAAGCCATCACTCCACTACCGAGCAAGCAAGCGGCCAAGGCCACTGTCAACCACCAGACGTGCACGCCAGTCAGCCACCAACCAACGCCCGCAGTCAGCAGTCCCGCGCAGAAGCAGACGAACCTGATCTCCAAACAGCCGCTGAGCAGGGACCTCGCTTCACTCTCCGTCAATGGGCCACGGCTCCTCAGGTGCCCCACCTTGGCGGGCAAAGACACCAACTCTTGGAAGAACACCGAACAAAAGCCAACCAAGGCGGCCATCAAGATCAGCACGAGAGGCGCGCAGACCACGACGGCCAGTGCGACCAAACCCCAATGCACCTCGATTCCGAGGATGTTCAAAGCCCTACCCGCTCGACGATCCTGGGGATCGAACTGACCACCGTGCGACCCTGGGATCTCCCTGCCGAAGAGTGACGACTGGAGGAGCAGGATCTCGACCCGCGAGTTCCGTCGTAGAGCCCTGCAGTCCTCGCATGCGTCATCGTCTCCTTCGTCTCGAGCCCGAGCCGCGACCTCAGTGCCCGCGCTCGAGCCAGAACGCGCGCCCTTCGCTCGCCAGCATCTGGCACGCACCGAGCTCCACCAGCGGGCGGTGGCACCACGAGTGCCCGAACACCACGAGCCCGCGCGCCCGTTCGCGCAGCAGGTCCGTCAGCCACGCGTGGTCCGAGCGCTTGACGTCGGGCAGCGCCGGATTCTGGTGCAGCACCAGCACGTCGGCTTCGAACTGCAGCGCGCGCGCGACCGCCTGCTGCATGCGTTCCTGGGTCTTGCGCCACGGCCGGTGCGGGTTGCCGACGATGCCGGAGACGCCGGCGAGGCGAAGGCCGTGGCAGTCGGCGGCGATCGCCAGCCCTTCGGTGCCGTCGTCGAGCAGGTGGATGCGCGGCTCCTGCGCGAACGCCGCCAACTCGTGCGCGTGGTCGCCGAAGGCGTCGTGGTTGCCGGCGACGCCGGCGACGAAGCCGAAGTGGCGGGAGAACGCGCGCCAGACGTCGCGCACGTCGCCCACGCCGCCGCGGCGAGTCAGGTCCTCGAGCGCGAACAGGTCGCCGGCCAGCACCACGCCGACGCGGGCCGGGTCGATGCGGCAGGCCTGGCAGTGGTCGAGCAGTTCGGCGGCGACCGCGTGGCCGAGCAGGCAGTTGCCGAACGGACCGTCGGCCCAGCCCTGCAGGTCCGAGGTCACGAACAGCGCGTCGAGTTCGTCGGGAAGGCCTTCGACGAAGAGGCGGTGCACCCACAGCTCTTGACCCGCGATCGCGGAGCGATACGGCACCAGGAACACCGGGGCGGCGCAGTCGCCGAGCACACGCAGCGTCATGCCGACGCCCTCGCCAGCCGTTCGCGCGCCAGCTGCAGCGCCAGGGTCGAAGGCGGTACGTCCTCTCGGCGCGAACGGTCGAGCAGTTCGCCGGCGGTGACGCCGATGCGCGCGAGGCGCTCGGGCCCGACGGCGACGCCGGTCAGGTGCCAGGTGGCGCCCTGGATCAGGGCGCCGGCGTTGGCGACGAAGTCGGGGACCACCAGCACGCCGCGGCGATGCAGCACGGACGGAGCCTCGCGGTCCGCCGGCGAACCGTCGGCGAAGATGTTGTTCGCGGCGCCGCAGACCCCGCGCGCCGGCAGCTGGGCGGCGACGGCGGCGGTGAGCACGCCGCCGAGGGCGCACGGCGCGAACACGTCGCACGGCAGCTGCAGGATGCGATCGCTGGCGATCGCTTCGGCGCCGAGCGCCACCGCCTGCGCCACCCGTTCGGGCATCACGTCGGAGACGCTGAGCCGGGCGCCGGCAGCACGCAGGCAGCGCGCCAGTTCGAGGCCGACGGCGCCTAGGCCCTGGATCGCCACGTGCAGGCCGGCGAGCGGCCGGCCGAGCCGTTCGGCCAGCGCCGCGAGCGCGGCGAACACGCCGAGCGCCGTGGCCTTCGCCAGGTCGCCGGGACCGGGCTCGACCGCGGCCGGGGCGACCGCGACGAACTTCGTCACCGCCGCGACCTCGCGCAGGTCGTCGTCGCTGGTGCCGACGTCGGGGCCGGTGAAGAAGCGGCCGCCGAGCTGCTGCACGGTGCGGCCGACCAGCCGGTAGGCGGCGCGGCGGTCGAGGCCGGGGCGGTCGAGCAGCACGCACTTGCCGCCGCCAGCGGGCACTTCGGCCAGCGCGCACTTCCACGTCATCGCCTGTGCCAACGCCACCACGTCGCGGGCGGCGTCGTGCAGGCTCGCATACTGCAGACGGCGGATGCCGCCGTGTGCTGGGCCGAGCCGCGTGTCGTGCACCGCGACCAGCGCCGTGGCGCCGGCGGAGCGGTCGCGGACGAGCAGCACCTGCTCGCAATCCGCGGCTTCGAGAACGTCGGCGACGACCATCCGACGGATTCTGGCGTCGAGCCGGCTCCGCGGGAAGGATTGAGTCCGGTCCCCTTCTCACGCCGCCACGATGCACCGCCCGCTCGTCCTCTCCGCACTGTTGTTCGCTGCCTGCAGTGCCGCACCGGTTCGCGATCCCAACCCCGACGTCGCCCCGCTGGCGTTGCCGATCAACGACAACAAGCCGCGCGACATCAACGAGAACGCGGTGCTGCTCGACCTCGACAAGGCGATGATCCGCTACGCCGAGCTGCTGCCCAACCAGGGCACGCAGCACGGCGACCGACAGATCGAGAAGCTCGAGAAGTACCTGCGCGACGTCGTGCTCGACACCGGCGCGCGGCAGCTGGCCGGCACCGCGGCCCGCGACGTCAGCTGGTCACCCGGCGACCTGTATCGCCGGCTGCAAGCGCTGGCGATCGACCAGAGCCGCCCGTGGCAGCAAGGCATCGCCCTGTCGGCGCTCGGCTTCTCCGGCCGCCACGAGGTGATGCAGACGATCCTGCAGGGTGCACAACTCAGCAAACCGGAACTCGTCGACTGCGCCGTGTTCGGCCTCGCCGTGCTGAAGGCGCCGCAGACGCCGCCCGGCGTGATCGCCGCGGTGATGATGAACAAGGACCATCCCGAGGATGGCCGCATCGACGCAGCGTGGGCGCTGTACCAGCTGCAGGGGGGCAGCGAGCGCGCCGCCGAGTTCCCGCAGATCTGGCTCGGCGTGCTCGACGAACGCGACCGCATGCCGGCCGGCGTGTTGATCCAAGCCGTGCGCGGGCTCGGCTTGACGCGCGATGCGCAGTACGCCGCGCGCTTGGTGCCGTTCCTGCAGCATCCGGTGCCGCTGCTGCGGTGCCAGACGACGATCGCGCTGGCGCGCATGAACGCGCAGGACCACTGGCTCGACCTGCTGGCGCTGCTCGAACCGGCGGAGACCAACCAGAACGTGCGCCTGCACGCGCGCAAGGCGTTGGCGGGCCTTGCCGGGGGTGTCGACCACGGCTACGACCTCGGCGCGTGGCGCAAGACGTTCAACCGCGGCGCTGGCACGCCCGCAGCGCGCTGAGTTCCGCGCACCCCGGCCGGTCGAACGCGATCGGGCCGCGGGCGCGCCGGCTGCTCGCGATCGGGGCGCTGGCGCTGCTGGCGGCATGCGGCGACCCGCCGGAGCCGACGCCGCGCGCGGTGCCGAGCGCCGGCCTCGATCCGGCGACGCTCGTCGACGCCGTGCTCGACGAATGCCACCGCCCGCTGCGCGGCAAGGCCGACCGCGTCGCCGCGACGATCGAACTGCCAGATGGCCGCAGCGTGCAGCTGTTCGCGCAGTTGCCCGACGACCTGCGCCTGCAGGGCGACGGCGAGGTGCTGGTGCTGCGCGGCAACGACGCGGCGCGGCTCGCCGGCGGCGACGCCACGCTGCGGCCGGACGAGATCGCGCGCCTGCGCCATCTGCGCACGCTGCTCGACGCGGCGACGCTCGGCCCGCTGCACCGGGCCAGCGGCTGCACGCGCCTCGGCGCGCACACGTTCGCGTTGGCGCAGCCGGGTGGCGGCACCGTCGAACTCGCGCTGCGGCCCGACACGCTGTTGCCGGCGGTGCTGTTCGCCGGCGACGACGCGGTGCAGCTGCACGAGTACCTGCGCACGGCGGCGAGCACGTGGGTCGTGCAGGTCGCCGCGAGCAGGGCGCTCGGCCGCTGCAAGGTGCGCATCGACACCGGCGGCATCGCCTGGAACGCCGACTTCTTCGCACTGCCGGGAACGGCGGCGAAGCCCGCGGGCAACCGCCGTGTCGTGACGCCGGGCGTGCAGGTCGAGTCGAAGTCGCCGACGCCGATCCTGGTCGAGGGCCAGGCGGTGCGCTGGGTCGTCGTCGACGATCCCGGCGACTGGGCCGCGCGGGCCAAGGTGTACGCGCCACTGTTCGCCGAACTGCAGCGCCAGCAGCAGGCGAACGCCGGCTTCCCGGTGCTGTTCCGCGAACAGGACCGCGCCTGGCTCGCGTCGCCGTTCCGCCAGCGCGCCAAGGGCCCGGCACTGGCGGCGCCGGCTGGCTGGCAAGTGCGCGACATCGCCGCGGGCAGGTGGCTCGTCGTCCATCCCGCCGACGGCGACCTCACAGCGCGCCTCGCCGCCGGCGAACGCATGCTGCGCGCCGCGGCCGAGTCGATGGGCCTGACGCCGCGCGGGCCGATCACCGCGCAACCCTACCTCCGCCTCGAGGAAGGCGAGCCCGCGGCGGACAAGCTGGCGGCGCCGACCGTGCGCATGGCGCTGCCGGTGCAGTGAGGTCGCCGCCTCCGCTGCGCACCGCGCGCTGGTCCCGCGGTGCGGGCAGCGCGATGCTGCCGCGATGGCCATGCCGCCGTTGCCGAAGCCGTCGTCGTTCGCGCACCACTGGGACCTCGACCCCGACGTCGTCTTCCTGAACCACGGCAGCTTCGGCGCGTGCCCGCGCACCGTGCTGGCCGAGCAGCAGCGCCTGCGCGCGCAGATCGAGGCCGAGCCGGTGCGCTTCCTGCACCGCGAACTCGAAGCGCACATGGACACGGTGCGCACGGCGCTGGCGGCCTTCGTCGGTGCTTCGCCCGACGACCTGGCCCTGGTGCCGAACGCCACCACCGGCGTCAACACGGTGCTGCGCTCGCTGCCGTTCGCGCCGGGCGACGAACTGCTGGTCACCGACCACGAGTACAACGCCTGCCGCAACGTGCTCGACTTCGTCGCCGCGCAGCACCGCGCCCGCGTCGTCGTCGTGCCGATCCCGTTCCCGATCGACGGGCCGCAGGTCGTCGTCGACCGCGTGCTGGCAGCGGCGAACGAGCGCACACGGCTCCTGCTGATCGACCACGTGACCAGCCCGACCGGCCTGGTCATGCCGGTCGCCGAACTGGTGGCGAAGCTGCACGCGCGCGGCATCGACACGCTGGTCGACGGCGCGCACGCCCCGGGCATGCTGCCGCTCGACCTGCGGGCGCTCGGCGCCGCCTACTACACCGGCAACTGCCACAAGTGGCTGTGCACGCCGAAGGGCGCCGCACTGCTGCACGTGCGCGCCGACCGCCAGCACCTCGTGCGCCCGCTGGTGCTGAGCCACGGCGCCAACAGCAGCCGCTCCGACCGCTCGCGCTTCCGCCTCGAGTTCGACTGGACCGGCACCGACGACCCGACGGCGTTCCTGTGCATCCCGGCGGCATTGCGGTTCCTCGCCGGCTTGCTGCCCGGCGGCATGCCGGCGCTGCAGCGGCACAACCACGAACTGGCGGTCGCCGGCCGCGAGCTGCTGTGCCGGGCACTCGGCATCGCCCCACCCGCACCCGCGTCGATGCTGGGCTCGCTGGCCGCGGTGCCGCTGCCGCCGGGCGGCGACGCGCTGGTCGGACCACTCGGCCTCGATCCGCTGCAGCACGCGCTGTTCGAACGGCACCGCATCGAGGTGCCGGTGATGCGCTGGGCCACGCCGAAGCTGCGGCTGCTGCGCATCTCGCCGCAGATCTACCAGAGCCGCGAACAGCACGAGTACCTGGCCGCGGCCGTCGCCGCCGAGCTCGCCGGCGGTGCCGGCACCGCGACGCGGCGCTGATCGGGCGCTTCGCCCGGCGTCGCATGCCGTCGACGCCATCGTCCGTTCGCGCCCCGCCGCGCACCTCGATCGAACGACCGTTTGAATCGTACGTTCGTCTCGCTAGGCTCCGCGCCCTGCGATGAGCCAGCCCGACACGAAAGACGTCATCCTCGACGCGGCCGAGGTGCTGTTCGCCGAGTACGGCTACGACGCGACCTCGCTGCGCGACCTGACGCAGGAAGCCGGCGTCAACCTCGCCGCGGTCAACTACCACTTCGGCGGCAAGGAACAGCTGGCCGCGGCGGTGCTGGCGCGGCGCATCGGTCCGATCAACCAGGAACGCCACCGCCGCCTCGACGCACTGCCGGCGCGGCCGGCCCTCGCCGACGTCGTGCGTGCGTTCGTCGAGCCGGTGTTCCCGACCGCCACCGGCTGTCCGACCGGCCACGTGGCTCCCGGCCGCGCCTTCTGCCGCCTGATGGGCCGCTTGATGCTCGACCAGCCGGCGTTCCTCCGCACCTTCCTGGCCGAGCAATTCCGCGAACTGGGCAACCGTTTCGAGGCGACCTTGCGGCGAGCGCTGCCGCGTGGCGACCAGGCCACGACGTGGTGGCGACTGCACTTCATGGCGGGCGCGATGGCTCACACCCTGCACAGCGGCGACGGGCTCGCCCACCTCACCGGCGGCCTCTGCGACGCCACCGACGTCGACGCCGTCGTCGAACAACTCGTCGCGTTCACCAGCGCCGGGTTGGCGGCGCCACCCCCGCGCCGGCGATCGCCGGCCAAACCGGCGGCACCGGCCGCGACCGCAACCACCACGCCACGCCGCCGCAGCCGCGGCCGCCGGAGTCCTCCATGACGCCACGCCTCGAACCGGCATCCGACCGGCGCCGAGCCCCGCTGCTGTTGGTCCTCGCGACGTGCGCGGCCTGCGCCAGCGAGCCGCCGACCACGCCCCCCGCGGAACTCGGCTTCGACGTGCCGGGGCGCTTCGCCTCGTCGACGACGGATGCGTCGGCGACGCCCGCCGGGGCCCTCGCCGGCCCGTGGTGGCGCGAGTTCGGCGATCCGCGCCTCGAGCAGCTGATCGACCGGGCCCTGGTCGACAACCGCGACCTGCGCGGCGCCTTCGCGCGCCTCGAGGCGATGGCCGCTGCGCGCACGATCGCCGGCGCGCCGTTCTGGCCCGAACTCGACGCCGGCTTGTCGGCGCAGCGCCAGCGCCGCGTGTTCATCGGCTTCCCGTTCGGCGGCGGCGGCGTGCCGTCGACGACGTTCACCCAGTACGGCCTGACGCTGAGTGCCCAGTGGGAACTCGACGTCTGGGGCCGCATCCGCGCCGGCGAGAGTGCGGCGATCGCCGACCAACAGGTGGCGCTCGCCGACTTCCACGGGGCGCAGGCGAGCCTCGCCGCGCAGGTGTGCAAGGCCTGGTTCGCCGCGATCGAGGCGCAGCAGCAGGTGCAGCTGGCGAACGCCACCGTCGCCGCGTTCCGCGCCACCGCCGACGACGTGCGCGCGCGCTTCCGCCGCGGCGTCCGCCCCGCACTCGACGTGCACCTCGCCGCCACCAACCTCGCCAACGCCGAAGCCTCGCTGGCGCAGCGCCAGGAGCAGCTCGCGCGCGCAAGGCGCCAGCTCGACGTGCTGGTCGGTCGCTACCCGACCGGCGAACAAGACGCCGGCGACTCGCTGCCAGCGAGCCTGCCGGAGGTGCCGGTCGGCTTGCCGGGCGAACTGCTGCAGCGCCGCCCCGACCTGATCGCCGCCGAACGCAAGGTCGCCGCCGCCGGCTGCCGCGTCGACGAAGCGCGCGCGTCGCTGTATCCGCGGTTGTCGCTGACCGCGAGTGCGGGCACCAGCAGCCTCGAGCTCGAGGACCTCGTCGACGACGACTTCCGCGTCTGGAGCCTCGGCGCCAACCTGCTCGAGCCGATCTTCCGCGGCGGTGCGCTGCAGGCCGCGGTCGATCGCCAGCAGGCGCTGCGCGACGCGGCGCTCGCCGACTACGGCGGCAAGGTGCTGCGCGCGTTCGCCGAGGTCGAGGACGTGCTGACGACCGGCACCCGCATCGACGAACGCCTGGCGCAGCTCGCCGCCGCCGCGCAGCACGCCGCCAGCGCGCGCGACCTGGCGCGCACCCGCTACCAGGGCGGCCTGACCGACTTCCTGGCCGTCGCCGACACGCAACGCCAGGCCTTCACCGCCGAGTCCGCGCGCCTCGCCGTCGCTCGCGCGCGCCTCGACAACCGCATCGACCTCCACCTGGCCCTCGGCGGCGGCTTCGGCCCGACCGCCACCGGAGAGACCCCGTGAGCACTTCGCGAACGATCCTGCAGATCCTTGTGCCGCTCGCCATCCTCGGCGGTGGCGCCTACCTGGCGAACGAGATCGCCAGCAAGGCGAAGAAGCCGAGCACCGCAGCACCGCCGGACACCCGACCGCGCGTGCGGCTGGCACCGGTGAGCCAGAGCGAGGTGCGCTTCGTCGTGACCAGCCAGGGCAACGTCGAGCCGCTGCGCACCGCCGAGCTCTCGGCGGAGGTCGCGGGCCGCATCGTGGCCACCACCCCGCAACTGCGCGCCGGTGGCACGTTCGCCGCCGGCGACGAGCTGCTGCAGCTCGACCGCAGCGACTTCGAACTCGCGATCGTGCAGCAGGAGGCGGCCGTCGCACGCGCCGAGCTGCGCCTCGCCCAGGAGAAGGCCGAGGCCGAAGCTGCGGAACGCGCGTGGCGCGAGCTCGAAGGCGACAAGCCCGCCGATCCGCTGGTGCGCCGCGCGCCGCAGATCCGCGACGCCGAGGCCGAACTGGCGGCGGCCCGCGCCCTTCTGCAGAAGCGGAAGCTCGACCTGCAGCGCACCCGCGTCGTGGCGCCGTTCGCCGGCCGCGTGCAGAGCGTCGTCGCCGACCTCGGCCAGACGGTGCAGCCGGGCCAGCGGCTGGCGACCCTGTTCGACACCAGCGCCGTGGAGGTGCGCCTGCCACTGCCGCTCGACGACGCCGCGTTCGTCGAACTGCCGCTCACCGGCGAGCTGGCGGCGAACGGCGGCCCCGAGGTCGTGCTGCGCGCCGACTTCGGCGACCGCACGCACACCTGGCGCGGCCGCATCGTCCGCGTCGGCGGCGAGGTCGATCGCCGCACGCGGCAACTGCTGGCGATCGCGCGGGTCGAGCCCACCGAGACGGCCCCGACCGCCGAGCGCCCCCCGCTGCTGGTCGGCATGTTCGTGCAGGCGGAGATCACCGGCCGCACGGTGGCCGACACGCTGGTGGTGCCACGCAGCGCCCTGCAGGGGGACGACACCGTCTGGGTCGCGGGGTTCGCGAACGACGACCCCAAGGGGCAGCGCATCCTGCGCCGCCGCCGGGTCGAGGTCCTGCGGACCGAACAGGACCGCGTGCTGCTGCGCCGCGGCGTGGTCGTGAGCGACCTCGTCTGCGTCAGCGCGCTCGACAACGCGACGGACGGCATGCCGATCCGCGTCGTCGACGCCCAGGGCCACGAGCAGGACCGGTGAGCGCCATGCACGACGACCCCACCGTGCCACCGGACGAGAAGAAGGGCTTCTTCGCGTGGTTCCCGCAGAACCACGTCGCCGCGACGCTGATCGCGTTCACGTTCGTCGTCGCCGGCCTCGCCGCCCTGTTCGGCGGCCGCGTGCGCCGCGAAGTGTTCCCCGAGGTCGCGCCGAACATCGTCACCGTGCAGGTGCCGTATCCGGGCGCCACGCCGACCGAGGTCGAGGCCGGCGTCTGCCTGCGCGTCGAGGAGGCCGTCGAAGGCATCACCGGCGTCGACAAGGTGACGTCGAGCGCCAACGAAGGCGTCGGCCTGGTCGTCGTCGAGACGCTGCAGGACGCCGACGTCGACCAGGTGCTGTCGGACGTCAAGAACCGCGTCGACGCGATCACCAACTTCCCGGCCGAGATCGAGGAACCGATCGTCTCGCGGCTGGTGCTGCGCAAGGAGGTGATCAACGTCTCGGTCTACGGCGACGTCGACGAGCTGGTGCTGAAGCGCACCGCCGAACGCGCCCGCGAGGCGCTGGCGGCGCTGCCGCAGATCTCGCAGGTCGAACTGGCGGTGGCGCGGCCGTACGAGATCGCGATCGAACTGAGCGAAGCGGCGCTGCGCCGCCACGCGCTGCGCTTCGACGACGTCGCCGAGGCGGTGCGCACCGGCAGCCTCGACCTGCCGGCCGGCGCGATCAAGGCCGACGACGGGCAGACGCTGCTGCGCGTGCAGGGCCAGGCCTACCGCGGCGAGGACTTCGCACGGCTCGTGCTGCTGACCCGCCCCGACGGCACGCGCGTCACCATCGGCGACGTCGCGCGCGTCGTCGACGGCTTCGCCGAGGACGACCTGGCGGCGCGCTTCGACGGCCAGCCGGCGGTGCTGCTGAAGGTGTTCCGCGTCGGCGAACAGGACGCGCTGGCGGTCACCGCCGCGGTGCGCGACTGGGTCGCCGGTCCGGGCGCCGCGACGCTGCCGCACGGCGTGCAGATGGCGACGTGGCGCGACGAGTCGGTGATCCTGCGCGGCCGCATCGACCTCCTGGTCGGCAACGCGCTGCAGGGCTTGGTGCTGGTGTTCGTGATCCTGGCGCTGTTCCTCGAACTGCGCGTGGCGTTCTGGGTCTCGGTCGGCATCCCGATCGCATTCCTCGGCGCGGTGGCGCTGATGCCCGCACTCGGGTTGTCGATCAACATGATCTCGTTGTTCGCCTTCCTGCTGGTGCTCGGCATCGTCGTCGACGACGCGATCGTGGTCAGCGAGAACATCGTCGCCCAACGTCACGCCGGCGCCTCGCCGATGCTGGCGGCACTGCGCGGCAGCCGCGAGGTGCGCGTGCCGGTGTTCGCGTCGGTGTCGACGACGGTCGCGGCGTTCCTGCCGATGATCTTCTCGATCCCCGGCAGCGACGCGCAGATCTGGCGCGTGATCCCGCTGATCGTGATCCCGGTGCTGCTGATCAGCCTGATCGAGTCGCAGCTGTGCCTGCCCGCACACCTCGCACGCATGAAGATGCCGCCGCCGGCCCACGAACGCTGGTGGCCGGCGCGGCTGTGGCTGCGTGTGCAGGGCGCCTTCCAGCGCGGCCTCGACTGGGTGACGCGCGTGCTCTACCAGCCGGTACTCGAGACGTCGCTGCGCTGGCGCTACGCCACCATCGCCACCGCGTTCGCCCTGCTGATGCTCGGCTTCGCCAGCGTCGCCGCCGGCTTCCCCCGCTTCGTGTTCTTCCCGACCGTCGACGGCGACAACATCGTCGTGTCGCTGACGATGCCGCAGGGAACGCCGGTGGCGGTGACCGCCGGCCACCTCCGACGCATCGAGGAGGCCGCACGCACCGTCTGCGCCGAGTTCGACCGCGAACGTGCGGGCCAGCCGTCGGTGCTGCAGCACATGCTCGCCAGCATCGGCGCGCAGCCGTACGCGGTCGAACAGGCGCGCAACGGCGGCCAGCGCGACGCGCAGTTCCAGTCGGGTTCGCACCTCGCCGAGCTGAACGTGCAGCTGCTGCCGTCCGAGCTTCGCGAGGTCTCGTCGGACCTGATGATGAGCCGGCTGCGCGCCGCCGTCGGCAGCGTGCCGGACGCGATCGATCTGCAGTTCACCACGTCGTTCTTCAGCACCGGCAAGGACGTGGACGTCGAGCTCTACCACGACGACGCCGAGACGCTGCGGCGCGCGGTCGAGGACCTGACCAGCGAGCTGCGCCGCATGCCCGACGTCAAGGACGTCGCCAACACCTACCGCCTCGGCAAACCCGAGCTCGAACTCCGCATCAAGCCGACCGCCGAGTCGCTCGGCCTGTCGCAGCAGGTGCTCGCCCGCCAGGTCCGGCAGGCGTTCTACGGCGAGGAGGCGCAGCGAGTGCAGCGCGGCCGCGACGACGTCAAGGTCATGGTGCGCTACCCGGAGCAGGGGCGACGTTCGCTGCTGGACCTGGCCGAACTGCGCGTGCGCACCGCCGCCGGCGACGAGATCCCGATCGCCGAGGTCGCGGAGGTGAGGTCCGGCCGCGCCGCGTCGACGATCAACCGCGTCAACCGCAAGCGCGCCCTGCGCGTCTCCGGCGAGGTCGACGAGAGCGACCCGAACGCGTCGCCCGAGGCGCTGAACGCCCGCCTGCGCACGGAGGTGCTGCCGGCGCTGGTCGCTCGTCATCCGGGGCTGTCGTTCGGCTTCGAGGGCGACCAGAAGAAGAAGACCGACCTGCTGGTGTCGCTGGCCGGCGGCTTCGCGATCGCACTGTTCGTCATCTACGCGCTGATGGCGATCCCGCTGAAGTCGTTCCTGCAGCCGTTCCTGATCATGACGGCGATCCCGTTCGGCGTCGTCGGCGCGATCGCCGGCCACATGCTGACCGGCTACGACCTCAGCATCCTGTCGATGTTCGGCGTGATCGCGCTGGCCGGCGTCGTCGTCAACGACAACATCGTGCTGGTCGACTGGGTCAACCAGCGCCGCGAACACCACGACAGCCTGTTGGATGCGGTGCGCACGGCCGGCGCCGCGCGCCTGCGCCCGATCCTGCTGACCTCGCTGACGACGTTCGGCGGCCTCACGCCCCTGCTGCTGGAGAAGAGCGTGCAGGCGCGCTTCCTGGTGCCGATGGCGGTCTCGCTCGGCTTCGGCGTGATGTTCGCGACGCTGGTGAGCCTCGTGCTGGTGCCGTCGCTCTACCTCGTGCTCGACGACGTGCGCAGCGCCATCGCGCGCGCCTGGAACTGGCTCTACGGCCCACGTCCGGACCGCGCCGACGCGAGCTGAGCGAGTCCCGGAGGCCCGGCAGGGCGCCCGTGTCGAATCCTGCGACACGGGCGCCCGTCAAGAACGCCCGAGCCGACGGCCGATGGCTCAGCGTCGATGTCCCGCTCGAAACGACCCCCCGCCGCACGGCGAGCCCTCGTCTGGGCGATCGCCACCGCCGCGCTCGCACTGCCGGCGGCGACGCAGGAGTCGACGGCGAGCCAGGATCCGGCGGCCGCCGAACGCGCGGCGACCCTGCGGGCGACGTTCCTGCTGAAGATGGCGCCCTACGTGGCGCCGGAGACACCACCGAAGACGCCGCCCAAGACCTACCGCATCGCCCTCGTCGGCGACGACGCCGTGACGCAGGTCGCCGCCAAGGCACTGGCCGGGAAGAAGGTCGACGATCGCCCCGTGGAGATCGTCGTGGTGCCGCTCGCCGAGGCCGCGACCGGCAAGGGCAGCGGCAGCTGCGACCTGATGTACATCGCCGGCAACGTCGACGCCGAGCAGCTGAAGAAGGTCGTGCAGACGCACGCCGACAAACCGGTGCCGATCGTCTGCGAACGTCCCGGCTTCGCCGGCAGTGGCGGCGGAGTGCAACTGTTCGTGCAGGACAACCTGATCCGCTTCGAAGCCAACGCCGAGGCGTTGAAGAAGCAGGGTGTGCGCGCGAGTCCGCAGCTGCTGAAGCTGTCGCGCAAGGGGCCGCAATGAGCAATCGGCCTCGCCAATCCCTGCGGCGCCGGCTGACGGCGCTGTGCACGCTGCTGACGGTGCTGGCCCTGACCCTGACCGGTCTCGACTCGTACCGCCGCGAGAAGCAGACGCTCGAGGAGAACCTGCGCAGCCAGCTCGCCACGGTCGCCGACATGGTCGCCGTCAACTCGCGCACCGGCCTCGAGTTCGACGACGCCGGCGACGTCGCCAAGTTCCTCGACGTGGTGACGACGACGATGGGCCTGCAGGCCGCGGCCGTCTACACGCACGATGGTCGCCGCTACGCCGCGTCCGGGGATCCGTCGCTGGCGCCGACGCACGCCGACCGCCAACTGCCGGGGCACGGCGACTGGGTGGCGACGGCCGAGCTGCCGTACAAGGACCAGGCCGGCGAACGACGCATCGGCACCGCGTTGGTGCGCACGTCGGGTGCGCCGAACCGCGCCCGCCTGCTCGACTACGTGCGCGGCCTCGGCATCACCGCGCTGCTGGCGATGCTGGTGCTCGGCTTCGCCGCCCACTGGTTGCTGACGCGCCTGCTGCAGCCGGTCGGCAACCTGGTCGAGACCACACACGAGGTCCGCCGCACCGAGAACTGGTCGCTGCGTGCGGCCAGAGCCGCCGACGACGAGGTCGGGGCGCTGGTCACCGCCTTCAACGAACTGCTGGCGGTGATCCAGGAGCGCGACCACCACCTGGCGCAGAACGCCGAGCGCCTCGAGCAGCAGGTCCGGGAACGCACGGCCGAGTTGAGCCGCGCGCTGCAGGCCGCCGAGTCGGCGACGCGCGTGAAATCGACGTTCGTGGCGAACATGAGCCACGAGATCCGCACGCCGCTGAACGCCATCCTCGGCATGACCGAACTGGCGATGGAGACCGAGGACCCGCGCGAGCTGCGCGAGTACCTCGGCGTGATCCGCAGCGCCGGTTCCAACCTGCTCGGCATCCTGTGCGACATCCTCGATCTGTCGAAGATCGAGTCCGAGAAGCTCGAGCTGTCGCCGGTGCCGACGGAGCTCGAAGCGCTGGTGCTCGACGGCCTGCGACCGCTGACCTCGCGCATCCAGAGCAAGGACCTCGAGCTCGCGTTCGAGCTGGCGCCCGAACTGGCCCCTGCCTACCTCGTCGACGACGTGCGCCTTCGGCAGATCCTGACCAACCTGGTCGGCAACGCGATCAAGTTCACCGCCTCGGGCTCGGTCGACGTGTCGCTGCGACTCGCCGGCACGCTCGGCGAGGTGCACGAGGTCGAACTCGTCGTGAAGGACACCGGCGTCGGCATCCCGGCCGACCGCCTGCAGGCGATCTTCACGCCCTTCACGCAGGCCGACAGCACGATCACGCGGCGCTTCGCCGGCACCGGTCTCGGCCTGTCGATCACCGATCGCCTCGTGCGCCTGATGGGCGGCACGATCCAGGTGACCAGCACGGTGGGAGTCGGCACGACGTTCCGTGTGGTGTTGCCACTGCCGGTCTGCGACAGCCCGTTGCCGCCGCCACCGACGCTGGCGAAGGACACGCGCCTGTTGTCGGTCGGGCCGCACGCGGCGACGCGTCGGTCGCTGGCCACGATCGGCCGCCGGCTCGGCATCGAAGTGGTCGCCGTCGACGGGACCAGCGGGCTGCGCAGCCTGCACCCGCTGCGCCCGCACGACGTCGTGCTGCTCGACGACCGCGACCCCGACCACGACCCCGACGTCGCGGCGATGGTGCCGACCGGCAGCGGCGCCTTGCGGCCGCTGTTCGTGGTGACGTCGTTCCAGGACCTGGCCAGTGCGTCGGCGCGCTGCCGCACCCACCAGTTCGCCGGCTACGTCACCAAGCCGGTGTCGTCGCGCGAACTGGCCGTGCGCGTCAACCAGCTGCACCGCCTGTCGCCGACGCCCGTGCCCACCGAGTCCGCCAGGGCCGGCACCCGCGAAGGCGAACAACGGCTGCGTGTGCTGGTCGCCGAGGACAACGCCGTCAACCAGAAGCTGATCGAGCGCATCCTGCAACGAGACGGCCACGAGGTGACCATCGCCGAGAACGGCCGTGTCTGCTGCGAGCTGTGGTCGCAAGGCGCCTTCGACGTCGTGCTGATGGACATGCAGATGCCGGAGATGAGCGGCCTCGAGGCGACCATGCAGATCCGCCGCGAGGAGGCGAACTCCGGCCGCCGCGTGCCGATCGTCGCCCTGACCGCGAACACCACGCCGGAGGATCGCCACGCCTGCCTGCACGCAGGCATGGACGAGGTCCTGCCCAAGCCCGTCTCGATCCCCCGCTTGCGGGCGATGCTCGCCAAGCTGGACCCGTCTTCGCCGAACCCGCTCGCCGGCCCATCGCAGGGCCAAGGGGAACCATGAACCTCCGCTTCTCCGTCGCCGCCCTGCTCTGCGCTGCCGCCGAGCTCGCCGCGCAGACCAGCCTGCCCCAGGATCCGCCGGAGACGGCGCCGCAACAACCGCTGGCGCTCGACGACCTCTCGCTCGAACAGTTGATGGAGGTGCCGGTCGAGGTCGGCTCCCGCCAGAGCCAGTCGCTGGCCGCGACCGCGGGTGCGGTGTTCGTGCTCAACGAGCCGGAGATCCGTCGTTCGGGCCTGCGTTCGGTCCCGGAGCTGCTGCGCCTCGTGCCCGGCCTCGTCATCGCCCAGGACGTGCCGGGCGCCTACGGCTTCAGCAGCCGCCTCGGGGAGTACGGCTTCTCCGGCATGCTGGTGCTGATCGACGGCCAGCGCCTCTACACGACGCTGCTGCGCCGCGAGTACTGGCAGGCGATCGACCTGCCGGTCGAGGTGATCGAGCGCATCGAGGTCGTGCGTGGTCCCGGCGGCGCACGCTGGGGCGACAAGGCGTCGCAAGGCGTCATCAACATCGTCACCAAGAAGGCCTCGGCCGCGCACGGACTGCGCGTCACCGGCGTCGTCGGCACCGAGGAGCGGCTGATCGGTTCGTTCCGCTACGGTGCGGGCGTCGGCGAGAAGTCGGACGTCATGCTGTTCGGCAAGCTGGCGCAACGCGACGGCGGCTTCCCGAGCACGTCCGGCGACCGCTGGGACAACAACAGCGTCGGCATGCGCTTCGAGACCGCGCTCGACGAAGGCGTCGCCTTGACCGTCGACGGCCTCTACCACGACAGCTTCATCGGCGACTCCTATCTGTCCCCACCCGACGTGTCGTCGCTGAACATGATCAAGGGCGGCCACGTGAAGTCGCGCCTGCGTGTCGACCATGCGCCGGACCACTGGACCGAGTGGCGCCTCGCCGGCGACGCGTACGACCAGGACATCCGCGACTACACGGCGAACGTGAACGACTTCACGCTGCGCTACCGCGAGGAACTGTTCGACACGATGCTGATGCACTCGCTGCCGGTGGCTCCGGGGCACCAGCTGACCGCCGGCATCGTGCTGCGCTCGCTGACCGTCGAGAACTTCCGCCTGCCGGCGGAGACCGGGCAGGAGTACAACGAGACGCGCGGCGACATGTTCGTCGCCTGGGACTGGGACGTCGACCCGACCGTGCGCCTGACGATCGGCGGCAACGTCGGCTACCAGGACGGCCTGCAGGGCAGCGGCATCGACACGCAGCCCGACCTGCGCCTCGCCTGGATGCCGAGCAGCGACTTCACGCTGTGGACGGCGTTCAGCGCCAACCGCGAACCCGACCGCAAGATCGCCGACTCCGGCCTGCTGGTGCGCCGTCCGTCGCCGAGCCTGTTGGCGCTCGAAGTCGGCCTGCGCAAGCGCTTCGGCGAGACGTTGCTGCTGCAGGTCGACACGTTCCTCTACGAGGTCGACGACCAGCTCAACGGCATCGTCACCGACCCGGGCAGCGGCGCCGACCTCTACCAGACCGACGGCCGCACCAGCGCGTTCGGCGGCGAGTTCTCGGCGAACTGGAACCCGCTGCCGCAGCTGCACCTGACCGGCTTCGTCGCCAACACGACCGCGAACACGCGCAACATCGACCCGACCTCGTTTCGCAGCATCGAGTACGAAGTGCCCCGGGTCCGCTCGGGCTTCACCGCCGGCTACGAGTTCCTGCCGGGCCTCGAGCTGTCGTCCAACCTGCTCTACACGCGCAGCTGGGCCGGCATCCCGTCGTGGTGGCGCCTCGACCTGCGCCTGGCGTGGAACGCCACCGAGGACACCTCGGTCGAGCTCGTCGGCCAGAACCTGACCGACCCGAACCACCCGGAGTACTTCTTCCAGGAACAGGCGCAGCGCGGCGTCTACCTGATGGTGACCCACCGCTTCTGAGCCCGGCCTCGCGGGAGCGCTCCCACGCGGCGATCTGACGGACTCGGGACGAACGTTCGCAGCGTCGGCGTGTCTATGCTGCGGCGATGAGTCGCGCCGTGCTCGTCCTCGTCGCCGCCGCCACCTTCGCCTCGCTCGCGTTCGCGCAGGGCCCGCCGCCGAACGGGCCGCGCACGGTCGAACCCGGTTGGTTCGCGCTGACCTCGGCGCGCCTCGTCACCGCACCGGGTGCGGCCCCGGTCACCGGCACGATCGTCGTGCGCGACGGCCGCATCACCGCCGTCGGCGACGCGCCCCCACCTGCCGGCGCCACCGTGCTCGACGCCAGCGGCCTGACCATCTACCCGGGCCTGGTCGAGCCGTTCTACGGCAGCGACGTGCCGGCCCTCGATCCGAGCACCGACGACAAGCACTGGAACCCGATGGTGCAGCCGCAGCGGCGCGCGCGCGACGGCGCCCTGGTGCCCGCCGCCGACCGCGACGCGCTGCGCAAGCTCGGCTACACGACCGTCGCCTGCGCACCGTCGGGCGGCATCCTGAAGGGCACCGCGGCGGTGGCGCTGCTCGACGAACCCGACGCCCAGCGGCCGACGCGCATCCTGCGCGAGGACGCCTACTTGGTCGTCAGCCTGCAGACGAGCCGCGACGGCTATCCCGAGAGCGAGATGGGCGCGGTCGCGCTGCTGCGGCAGACGCTGCACGACGGCGTCTGGTTCGGGCGCTGTCTCGCCGCGATCGCCGCCGATCCATCGCTGCGTGCTTCGGCGCCGACGCCGTCGGCGGCGCTGCAGGCGCTGGTCGACCACCGCGCGCTGCCGCTGTTCTGTGACAGCCAGGACGAACTGCAGGCGCTGCGCCTGTTGAAGGTCGCGGCCGAGTTCGAACGCAAGGCGGTCGTCGTCGGCAGCGGCATGGAGTTCCGCCGCACGGCCGCGCTGGCCGCGGCGAAGGCGACGCTGGTGCTGCCGCTGGTCGTCCCCGACGCGCCCGACGTCGCCACCGTGTCGGCGGCCGAACGCGTGTCGCTGCGCCAGCTGCTGAGCTGGGAGCAGGCGCCGACCAACAGCAAGCGCATGCTCGACGCCGGCCTCGAGGTCGCCTGGACGACGGCGCGGCTGCGCGACCGCAAGGACTTCGCCGCGCGTGCGCGCGACGCGATGGCCTGCGGCGTCACCGCCGACCAGGCGCTCGCGGCGGTGACCACGGTGCCGGCGGCGCTGCTCGGCGTCGGCGACCTCGTCGGCACGCTGGCCCCCGGCAAGTACGCGAACCTGCTGGTCACCAACGGCGACCTGTTCGCCGCCAAGACCGAGGTCAAGGAAGTCTGGGTCGGCGGCCGCCGCCACGTGGTGACGCCGCCGGCCGACCAAGGCCTCGACGGCACGTGGAGCTGGACCGAAGGCTGGCCGGGTGCCGCGGGCACGGCGCCGAGCGTGCGCATCGCCGGCACCACGGTGACGGTCAAGGTCGGCGACGCCGAGCTGAAGGTCGCCGACGTCAGCCGCGACGAACGTTCGCTGCAGTGCCGCGTGCGCGGCGAGGCCCTCGGCCAGGACGGTGCGTTCTGGCTGCGGCTGCGCCGCGATGGCGACGGCCTGGTCGGCAGCCTGCAGGCGCCGGAACAGGCCCCGCGCGCGGTGCGCGGCGTGCGCACGGCGGCGCCAGCGAAGGACGAAGGCAAGGAGACGGCGAAGGCCGACGACGGCAAGCCGGACGAGAGGACCGCCGAGAAGGGCGGCGACAAGGCCGGCGAGAAGAAGGACGACAAGCAGGACGGCAAGAAGGCCGACGAACCCGCGTTCACGCCGCCGGACCTCGGTCCGTTGCCGACGCCGCTCGGTGGCTACGGCTTCGCGGCGATGCCGGAGCCGAAGGAGTTCGCGCTGGTCGGCGCCACGCTGTGGACCAGCGACGGCCGCGGCAATCTGCGCGACGGCGCCGTGCACGTCCGCGGCGGCAAGATCGTGTTCGCCGGCCCGCGCAGCGAGATGGCCAAGCTGCCGGCCGACGTGCCGGTGATCGACGCCACCGGCAAGCACGTGACGCCGGGCATGATCGACTGCCACAGCCACACCGGCATCCGCCGCGGAGTCAACGAAGGCGGCCAGGCGGTCACCGCCGAGGTGCGCATCGAGGACGTGCTCGATCCCGACGACGCCGACTGGTACCGCCAGCTCGCCGGCGGCGTCACCATGGTCAACCAGCTGCATGGTTCGGCGAACGCGATCGGCGGCCAGAGCCGCACGACGAAGGTGCGCTGGGGCGTCGCGGTTCCCGACGACATGCACCTGGCCGGTGCGCGCCCCGGCATGAAGTGGGCGCTCGGCGAGAACCCGCGCGGCGCCAACGGCGGCAGCGGGTCGCGCTACCCGAACACGCGCATGGGCGTCGAGGCGCTGCTGCGCGATCGCTTCCTCGCCGCCGACACCTACCGCCAGCAGCACGCCGCCTACGAGGCGCTGGCGCCGGCGCAGCGCGCCAAGGTGCTGCCGCCGCGGCGCGACCTCGAGCTCGAGGCGATCGCCGAACTGCTCGCCGGCGTGCGCTGGATCCACTGCCACAGCTACCGCCAGGACGAGATCCTGATGCTGTGCAACCTGGTGCGCGAACGCGGCATCAAGGTCGGCACGTTCCAGCACGTGCTCGAGGGCTACAAGGTCGCCGACGAGATCGCGCAGAACGCGGTCGGCGCGTCGTCGTTCACCGACTGGTGGGCCTACAAGTTCGAGGTCTACGACGCGGTGCCGGGCAACGGTGCGCTGCTGCACGCCGCCGGCGCCGTGGTGTCGTTCAACAGCGACAGCGACGAACTGGCGCGCCGCCTCAACACCGAGGCCGGCAAGGCGGTGAAGTACGGCGGGCTCGCACCGTGGGACGCGCTCACGTTCGTGACGCGCAATCCGGCGATCCAGCTCGGCGTGTTCGAGCGCACCGGCTCGCTGACCGCCGGCAAGGACGCCGACCTCGTGCTGTGGAGCGACGATCCGCTGAGCTACGCCGCGCGCTGCGAAGCGACGTGGGTCGACGGCCGCCCGCTGTTCACGCTCGCCGCCGACGCCGAGGCGCGCACGCGCATCGCCGCCGAGCGGAAGCGCCTGATCCAGAAGGCGCTCGACGGCGGCAAGGCCGGCGGCCGCGGCCGCACCGCGCGCGAACGCGATCCGAAGGACGCCTACTGGGCCGCCGAAGACCTGACCGGTTCCTACTGCTGCCGCGACGCAGGAGCTCGCTGATGGACACTCGCATGCACCGTTCGTTCGCAACCTTGCTGCCGGCCCTCGCCCTCACCGCGTTGCTGCCGGCGCAGGACCTCGGCCAGAAGCCCGCACCGCAGAAGCAGCCGATCGTGCTGCAGAACGCCGTGCTGCACACGGTCACCGGCGGCATCGTGCTCGGCGGCACGCTGTGGTTCCACGACGGGCAGATCCGCGGCGTGCTCGCTGCCGACCAGAAGCTCGAACTGCCGGCCGGCAGCAAGCCAGAGGTGATCGACCTGCAGGGCAAGCACGTGTTCCCCGGCATGATCGCCGTCAACACGCAGCTCGGCCTGACCGAGATCATCTCCGTGCGCCAGACGGTCGACACCGACGAGGTCGGCGACATGTCGCCGGAAGCGAAGGCGCTGGTCGCCGTGAACCCGGACTCGACCGCGATCCCGGTCGCGCGCAGCAACGGCATCCTCGCCGCCGGCGTGTTCCCGGTCGGCGGGCTGATCCCCGGTCGGGTGTCGGTGATCCAGCTCGACGGCTGGACCAACGACGACATGAAGGTGCGCGACGACGCCGGCCCGGTGATCGCCTGGCCGGGCCTCGGCAGCGGCAGCGGCTTCAGCCGGCGCTTCGGCCGCGTCGGCGACGACGGCGAGGGCAGCGCCAGCGACGCGGCGAAGAAGTCACGCCAGCGCATCGACGACGCGTTCACCGCGGCGCGCGCATGGCTCGACGCGTTCACCGCCGATCCGACGATCGGCGTCGACCTGCGCCACCAGGCTCTCGTGCCCGCACTGCGCGGCGAGACGCCGGTGTTCCTGCTGGCCGACGACGTCGAACAGATCGAGTCGGCGGTCGGCTGGGCGATCGGCCGCAAGCTGCGCCCGGTGGTCGTCGGCGGCCGCGACACAGCGCTGTGCGGGCCGCTGCTGAAGGACCACCAGGTGCCCGTCGTCGTCACCGGCGTGCATCGCCTGCCGCGCCGCGACGACAGCGCCTACGACGAGCCGTTCACGTTGCCCAAGCGCCTCGTCGACGCCGGCCTCCGCATCGCACTCGCCACCGGCCAGGACTTCAGCTTCGACCGCAACCTGCCCTACCACGCGGCGACCGCTGCGGCCTATGGGCTCGGCCGCGACGCGGCGTTCGCGGCGATCACCATCGAGGCGGCGAAGGTGCTCGGCGTCGACGACCGGCTCGGCTCGCTGACGGTCGGCAAGGACGCGACGCTGTTCGTCGCCAACGGCCACCCGTTCGACCTGCCGACGAAGATCGAGCTGGCGTTCGTGCGCGGCCGCCGCGTCGACCTGAGCAACAAGCAGACGGTGCTGGAAGCGAAGTACCGCGAGCGCCTGCGCCAGCTCGGCCGCTGAGGCGCGCTGCGGCTCGGCGTCAGCGACGCCGCAACGAAGCGACGTCCGCCGGGCCCCTCACGAGCCGCACCGCCCCCGCCGCACGCAGCCGTTCGGCGTGGGCCTCGGCGCCGATGCCGTGCGGCGCGATCGCCAGCGGCACGACGCCCGCCGCCCGCGCCGCCTGCACGTCGCTCGGGTTGTCGCCGAGCATCCACGCCGAGGTGACGCCGAGGCGCTGCAACGCGAGACGCACGGGGAACGGATCGGGCTTGCCGGGACCGTCTTCGCTGCACACCACGGTGCGCACGAACGGCGCGAAACCGTGGCGACCGAGCACCGACTCGGCGAGCCGCCGCGGGCAACTGGTGACCACGCCGAGCGGCCAACGTGCGGCAAGGGCCTCGACCACCAACGGCTCGACCAGGGCTCGGCGCCCTTCGATGTCGGCGAGCACGCCGTCGAGATCGAGCAGCAGCGCGTCGGGTGCCAGCGCCGCGGCGAGTGCCCGCTGCAGCCATGCGCACGCGTTCGCATCGGCGGGCACGGGGATCCGACAACCGTCGGCGAGTGCGTGCACGGCGATGCCGAGCGCCGCCAGCGCATCGCGCAGCCACAGAGCGTCCGGCGTGCGCACGTCGACGACGTCGTCCGCGGCCGGCAGCAGCTCGAGCCCGAGCTGCTGCAGCTGCAGCGCCAGCGCCTGCCGCCCGCTCATCGCGCGTCGGCGCGGCGGCTGCCGAGGTACTGCCAGATCGCCTCGAACTGCTTCGCCGCGTCGCCGCCGAGCACTTCGCCGAACGCGGTCTTGCCCTTGTCGTCGGCGTACTTCGGCATGCGCGCGTCGGGATCGAGCCGCGGCGGGTTGGCGAGCCAGCGCGTGTAGTACTCGTGCCGCAGGCGCGTGCGCGCGGTCAGCAGCTCGATGCCTTCGCGCTCGAACACCTGCACCGCCGGCTTGTCGCCGAGCGCGTGGCACTGCACGCAGCCGAAACCGGTGCCCTGCTGCAGCAAGCGTTCGCCGTGGATCGTCAGCTGCGCATCGGCGCCGCCCGGCGGTTCGTCCTTGTCGCCGTAGCCGTGCTCGCGCACGAGGCCCGCCGTGATCGCCGCACCGTGGTGCTCGAACGCCGGCATGCGCGCCGTGAGCCACGGCCGCGGCGACTTCTCCTGGCCGGTGACGAAGCGCGCGAGCCACGACGGCTGCAGCTTGCCGCCGGCCCACGTCAGCGCCGGCACGCCCTGCGCGACCGGGTCCTGGTCCTTCGGCAGCGGCTCCTTCTGGCCGGCGATCGCCGCCCAGCGCGCCCACGTCGACGGCTGGCCGTCGAGCGCGTGGCACGACGTGCAGCGGTCGGCGAGCAGGTGCCGCTGCGCGAAGTCGAGCGGCGCGCGGCGGAACGGCGCCTCTTCGGCGAACGGAAGGAACGCGCGCACCGCGGCGCGCTGCTCCGGCGTGAACTGGTGGCTCGGCGCCTTCTGCGCGTGCGGCTGCTCGGCCAGGCAGCCACGCTCGGGCTTCAGGTTGCGGAAGCGCGGCCACGGCCGTTCGTCGAGCGGCACCTCGAGCTCGTGGCAGAGCCCGCAGCGGTGCTGCTGCGCCAGCTTCCTGCCGTTCTTCGCATCGCCCTGCACCGCCGGCAGCGGCGACGACGTGCCCGACAGCAGCCACGCCGTGATCTGGCGCGCGTCGTCGAGCGACAGCTTCAGGTCGGGCATGCGCACGTGCCGGTAGTTGGCGCTGGGATTGCGCAGGTAGTCGACCAGCGCCGCGGCGTGCCACTTCTGCGGCACGTGCGCCAGCGGGATGCGCATCGCCAGTGCGGGATCGTCGGGGCGGTCGTCGCCGAGCGCGTGGCAGGCGACGCAGCCGAGCTGGCGGAAGCGCTGCTGGCCCTTCGCCGCATCGTCGGCGGCGAACGCCGGTGCTTGCATCGGGCCACCGAGCGTCGCCAGGTAGGCCGCGAGGTCCTTGGTCTCGGCGTCGCTCAACGCGAACTGCGGCATCGTCGCGTCGGCGCGCAGTGCCCGCGGATCGCGCAGCCACGCCGCGAGCCACGGCGTCTGCACGCGCGCGCCGATCGTGCGCAGGTCCGGCCCACCGCGGTCGAGCTCGCCGAACGCCGACTCGCCGATGCGCTTCTCCGGGAAGTCGTGGCAGACGGCGCAACGGCGGTCGGCGAACAGCTGCTGGCCCTGCCGCAGCTGCTCGCCGGCGCGGATGTCGGCGTCGTCGGCGGCCCACGACAGCCGCTCCGGGGTCAGCGGCTCGAAGCCGAAGTCGGACCCGGACCAGAACAGGCGGAACTGGCCGTCGCCCATCACCTGGCTCTCGAACTCGAGGCGCAGCTCGTTGTCGCCCTTCTTCAGCTTGACGACGTCGGCGGTTTCGATCGGCTTGCCGCGCAGCACGCCTTCGAGCACGGCCTCGCCGTTGACCAGCAGCTTGACGGTGCCGCGCCCTTCGACGCGAAAGCGACAGCGTTCGCGCGCCGGCAGCACCAGCACCGTCTGGTAGGTGGCGCGGAACAGGCCGGGCGCGACGAACGGCGTCGCCGTCTCGCCGCGTTCGACCGCCAGCGACAGCAAGCGCGCGCGCGCACTGTGCGTCGTCGTGCGGCCGTCGCCGTCGGTGCGCGCGAACGTGACCTTGGCGCCCTGCACGCGCGCGCCTTGCGGGGCGGCGTTCGCAGCGCTCGCGACCGCGATCGCCGGCGCCGCCGCGGGCGCGGCCACCGGGGCAGGATCCTGCGGCCACGACAACCAGGCACTGGCGGCGACCCAGGCCAGCAGCGGAGCGACCAGCGTGCGCATCAGCGCGCCCCCTCCTGCGGGAAGCCAAGGTCCTTGGCCAGCGCGTGGATGCTGTTGTGCAGTTCGCCCTTCAGGGCGCGGCCGTCCTTGGCGTCGAGGTCCCAGGTGATCTTCATCTGGTGCACCGGCCGCATGCCGTCGATCTGCAGGAACACCGTGCGGCCGTCCGGCGACAACGAAGCCTTCGTCACCGGCAGCGGATCGCGGTTCTGCTTGCCTTGCTCGACCTTGCGGTCCGGCTGCAGCACCGAGATCTCGGGCGAGCCGTAGTTCGGCGAGTAGAGGTAGTTCCACACCTGCACGCCATAGCTGTCGGCGTCGTTCGCGGTCTCCGGATCGAGCGGCTCGGCGAACGTCAGGTAGACGCCGCGATCGCACGTGCGCAGCGCCACCGGCAGCCCGAGCGGCGCCTGCGTGCGGCGCACGCGGTGGAAGCCGCCTTCGCGCGCGGCGCTGGTCTGCCAGCCCTGCAGGCCGACGACGTAGAGCTGGCCGTCCTTGGCCGAGAAGCGCCCGCGCATGCAGCTCGACGAGAAGTTCGCCGGCAGCCGCACGACGCCGCCTTGCACCTGGCCAGCGACCTCTTCCTTCAGCACGAGGTAGACCGAGCAGGTGCCGTACGACAGGTGCAGCAGGCGACCGGCGAGGTCCCGCCAGCCATCGCCGTTCACCCACACCTGGCCGCCGCTCGAGTTGTCGACCTCCATCGGGAACCAGCACAGCGGCAGGTCCGGTTGCTCGGGCACCTCGGCGCGCTGCGCGGTCGGCTTGACGCCGGCGAAGAAGCCGGGCTTGGTGATCCAGTTCAGGCGGCACCGCGGCATGAACGTGCCTTCGTTGTCGCCGCTGGTCAGCACGCCGTCGGGGCCGACGCCGATGCCGTTCGGCGCGCGCAGGCCGGTCGCCATCGTCGTCACCGCGCTGCCGTCCTTGGCGATCTTCAGGATCACGCCGTGGTGCGGCACGATCTGCATGAAGCCGCGGCCGCCCGGGTTCACCGGCGCGCCCTTGCTGACGTAGAAGTCGCCGTTCCGGTCGGTCTGCAGGTCGAACGAGAACTCGTGGAACGCCGGCGTCGCGTAGATCGCGTTGGTCAGGCAGTGGAACTCGTCGGCCTCGCCGTTGCCGTCGCTGTCGCGCAGCACGGTGATGCCGTCGCGGCCGTGCACGTGCACGACGTCGTCGACGATGCGCAGGCCGAGCGGATCGAACAGGCCGGTGGCGAAGCGGCGCCACTCGAGGCGCTCGAGCTGCTCGTCGATGCCGCTGACGATCCAGACGTCGCCGTTCCACGTCGACACCGCGGCGCGGCCGTCGCGGAAGAAGTCGAACGCACCGGTGCGCATGCGCGACTGGAACGCGTTCTCGAGTGGGATGGTGATCGTGTCGACGGCGAAGGCGCCGTCGTCGGCGCCGCGTTCGCCCTTGGTGACGATCGGCGCGCCCCAGCGCAGCTTCGGCGCATCCTTCGGCAGGCCGGCGATCTGGTTGCGCATGAAAGCCTTCAGCGTCTGCCGGGAGCGCTCCGCCGCGGGGTTCGTGCCCTCGCCGCCGACGAGGACCTGCAGCGACAGCGCGTTCGCGTGCGGCGGAACCTGCAGCAGCACACGACCGTCGCGCGCGTGCAGCGAAGCCCCGTCGCCGAACACCGCGACCGGCAACTGCTGCGTGGGCCGCTCGCGCCGGTCCGGGTGTGCGGCCGTGAACACGTCGATCTCCGAGAAGAAGGCGCTGCCGCTGCGCACGACGAACAAGAGGCGCCTGCACTTCGTCGCCGCCGGCACCGCGACGCCGTGCTGCTCGCCTTCGCCGAGGCTCTTGCTGTCGACGCTCGCGAGCTTCTGCCAGCCCGCCTTCGCCGGATCGGCCGCCGCGGCATCGGCCGTCTCGTCGCCGCTGGCGTAGAGGTCGTACTGCTGCACGCTGCGGTAGCCCTTGTGCCACGTGTAGCTGTGCACCGACTGCACGTCGGCGACACCGCCGAGGTCGACCAGGAAGCGGCCGTCGTCGTCGTCCTTGCCGTCGACCTTGCGCTTGTCGAACCAGACGCTCGCCTGCCAGTCGTCGTCGTTCGCCGCCGCCTTGCCGTCGTGCAGGTTGGGCAACGCGAACTCGCCGTCCTTGCTGCCGTGCGCCACCGCGAAGCCCGGCACGAACGTGACCTTCGCCCCCGTTCCGGCCTTGGCCGCGAGATGGTCGTCGGCCGACGGCGCGCCGATCGCGAGGCGATCCCACGCACCGACCGACGAAGCCAGCTCGACGCCGTCGGGCTTCGGCGTGCGCCACTGCATCACCAGCGCGTTCGCACTGGCGCCGTCCGCCGGCACCGCCAGAGCCGGCAGGTCGGCGACGACCAGCCACTGTTCGCGCTGGCTCGCCGCCAGTTCCATGTCGCGCTGCAGCACGCGCGCGGCCGGGAAGCGATAGGCCTCGCGCACCTCCATGTCGCCGATGCGGTAGCGCACCACCGCGCTGTCGCCGCGCAGGTCGTAGCCGAGGAACTGGCCGTGCTCGCGCGGCAGCGGCCCGAACGGGATCGGGCGCGTGTCGGCGAACGCCCCGTCCTTGGCCCAACCCGGCAGCGGCCGCGTCTCCATCAGCTTGCTGCCGCGCAGCGCCGGCATCGGCCCGTGCGAACCGTCGTAGGCGGTGCCGCGCAGCCGCAGCCAGCCGTCGGTCCACGCCGCCGCGACGCGCAGCAGTTCGGTGTCGAACGCGACCGCGCCACCGTCGGTGCGCACGACGAGCGCTTTCGTCGTCGTGCCGCTCTGGCCACCGGCCTCGAGCGTCGTGGTCAGGCAGGGCCCGTACTGCATCGCATCGGGTTCCTGGGCGAGGAGGAAGGACGGGAAGGCGGCGACGGCAGCGGCGAGTTGAAGACGCATGCGGCGGACGATCTTACGGATCGCGGCGCAAGGGGAAGAGGGCGCTTGTCCCGGCTGCGCAAGGAATGCGCGCGAGCCCCGACCGAGGCGCATTGCAGCCACCGCACGGCGAAGCGACACTGGCCCGGAGATGGCCACTCCGTCCGACGACGATCCGCTCCGCAGCACGTCCGGCGGGCCCTCTTCGGCCGAGGAGCTGGTTGCGTTGCTCTACGACGAATTGCGCCAGCTCGCCGCCGCGCGCCTGCGCGCCTTGCCGGCCGGCCAAACGCTGCAACCGACGGCGCTGGTCAACGAAGCCTACCTGCGCATCCAGGCGCGCGGCGACCGGCACTGGCAGGGCCGCCGCCACTTCTTCGGCGCGGCGGCGCGGGCGATGCACGACATCCTGGTCGAACGGGCACGCGCCCGTTCGCGGCAGAAGCGCGGGAGCGGTCGGAAGCCGGTGCCGCTCGACGACGCCGGCGCCACCGACGGCCTCTGCCTGCCCGAACCCGACCTCGACGTGCTGGCGTTGGCGCAGGCACTGGCGACGCTGCTGCAGGAGAACCCGCGCGGTCACGAGATCGTCATGCTGCGCTACTTCGCCGGCCTCGAGCACGCGGAGATCGCGGCGATGCTCGACTCGTCCGAGCGCACGATCCGCCGCGAGTGGCAGTTCGTGCGCGCCTGGCTGAAGGACGCGATGGAGGCCTGACCGGCCCCCCGCGCACTCACAGACCGATGTAGGCCTGGCCGGCGTTGGCGGTCTTCAGGGCACCCGGCGCGCTCGGATCGATCGCCGCACCCTGCAGGTCGAGCGTCAGCCCGAACATCGCCGGCACGTTCGGCACCGGGATCGTGGCGCTGCAGCTGCCGCCCGCGAACACGGCGCTCAGCAGCACGTCGGGCGTGACGTGCAGCAGGCAACCGGTGGCGCCGAGGAAGTCGAGCGGGATCGCCGGCACCGGCGTGCCGAAGGCGAACAGGCCGACCAGCGACAGCCCGCCGTTGCCGATCTCGAAGGTCATCGACGTGCCCACTTGACCCGGCACCGTCTGCGCCAGCGTCAGGCCACCGCAGCCGGCCCCGTAGGTCTGGAACGACGGCGCGCCCGAGCGCACGAAGAAGCTGTCGAACTGGTAGTCGAGGCCTTCCCAGATGTTGTGGTTGTAGACCGCGAAGGTCACGTCCTGCGCCGCCGGCAGCGTCAGCACCAGATCCGGCGACGTCACCCAGACGCCGGCCTGCTGCGCCGACGCCGGGATCGTCACCGACGCCAGCACGTTGCCACCGACCGGGTCGATGGCTGCGAAGGTCAGGTTGGCGGCACCCATGGCGGCGATCCCCAGCAGGCTGCGCAAGCGCACGTTCGCGACGTGGGTGCCGGCCTCCATCGACCGCACCTTGCGCAGGTCCATCCAGGACAAACCCCAGTTGCCGTTGCGCCGCGCCACGCGACCGTAGACCGAGCCCGGCTCGACGACGTAGCGGTCGTAGTAGGTCTCGTTGGCGAAGCCCCAGGTGTCGAGCGAGTCGACCTGCACGGCCTTGCCGACCGGCACGAAGCCGACGCGCGCGGTGTCGAAGCGGTAGTTCTGCTTCTGCGCGCCCGACGTGTTGCGGACGACGATGTCGACCACCGTCGGCTGCTGCACGGTGAAGACCACCTCTGGCGACCACACGTAGGTGTCGACGGGTTGGCTCGCCGCCGGCAGCACCGAGCTGCCGAGCACGACGGTGCCGGCGCGGGCTTCGACGGTCAGGGCGAAGCGGCCTGTCGTGCTGACCGTCTTCGCGACCCTGGCCTGGGCGACGTAGGTGCCGGGCTGCAGCACGACCTGCGGCGAATGCAGCTCGAGCCAGAAGACGTAGTGGAGCTGGTCGACGACGCCGGCCTCGGCGTTCGCGTCGGCGACGTTCTCGGTCCAGTACGGCGAGCCCCACGAATGGGTGCCGTTGGCGAGCACGAGGTTCTCCACCAGCTGGGCGGAGGCGGGAAGGGCGAACGCGAAGGCCGCGGCGGCGGCGAACAGGGGACGGAGGAGGGAGGCGTGGTTCATGGCGGAATCGGTTGGTTGCCCCTCATCCGCCGTTCCGCGGCACCGACGGCCACGGATTTTCCGCCGCCGGCTACTTCGTCGCCTGCTGGGCCGCGTCGCGGCTCGTCTGCAGCCGCTGCAGCAGCGCCGCATCCGTCGGTGCCACCGCCTGCGCGACCTCGAGCGCCGCCGCGAATGCGGTCGCGGCCGCCGCCTGGTCGCCACGACGCGACGCAACGACGCCGAGATCCTCGAGGGCGGCTGCCGTCACCAGGTCCCCGCGCGGCCACTGCCGACGAGCGAACGCGACCGCCTCCGTCAGCAGCTCCGTCGCCATCTGCGGTCGCCCCCCTTGGAACAGCGCCGCCGCCGCCATGCGCTGCGCGCGCACGAGGCCTTTGGGATCGGCGTGGTCGCCACCGCGCGCCACGGCGGCCAACGCGTCGAGACGGATCCGCAGCGCCGCGTCGCGTTCGGCCGCGGCGGCCTCCGCCGTCGCGTGGACGGCGACGTCGGCCGGAGCGCCCTGGCCGAGCAGAGCCTGTAACGAGCGGCGCAGCAGCCGCGCCACTTCCGCAGTGGAGTGGCCCGGCAAGCGCTGCAGCATCGTCCGCGCCTCGTCGAATGCAGCCAGCGCGTCACCGAGCTCGCCCTCGCCGAGCCGCGCGCTGCCGTAGTCGTCGAGCAACTCGACCACCGTCATGGAATCGCCGGGGCGCAGCCGCCGCGCCATCGCCAGCGCTTCGCCGAACTCCCGGGCCGCCGCGTCGTGTTCGCGGGTCGACCAATGGTGGAAGCCGAGATCGCGCAAACGCGCGCGCACGTCGGCGTGGTCGCCGGGGTGCAGGCGACGCGTCATCGCCAGCGCCTCCAGCAGTGCGGCTTCGATCGCCGCCGGATCCCCGTTCTTCCCTTGTGCTTTGGCGTGGGCCGCGAGCACGTGCGCGACGTCCGGATGGTCGCCGGGATGCAGTCGGCGTCGCATCGCCAGCGCTTCGGCCAGCAGCACCACGCCGTCCGCCTCGCCTCGCTGCACGCGCAGGTCGCCGAGCTGCTCGAGACAGTCCGCCGTGCGGGGATGGTCGCCGGCGAACAGTCGCCGCGCCATCGCCAGCGCGCCGGCGAACTCGACCACCGCGGCGTCGCCGCGGCCGAGGTCGCGCAGGACCTGGCCGAGCTGGCTGCGCCGCGTCAGCAGGTCCGGGTGGTCGCCGGCGAACGCCCGTTCCGTCATCGCCAGCGCCGTGCGCAACGCCACCTCGGCTTCGCCCAGGCGCCGCAGCTGCACCAGGGCCATGGCCCGATTGGCCAGGAAGCGCGCGGTGCGCGGATGCCCCTCCGGCTGCAGGCGCGAGGCCATCGCCACCGCGGCCGCGAACAGCGGTTCGGCCGCTTCCGCGCGCCCGGCCACGTAGTGCGAGTGGCCCAGCTGGCTCCACAGTCCGGCGGCGACCCAGTGGTCGCCAGGGAACACGCGCTCGGCCATCGTCGCAGCGTCCAGCAGCAGCGCCTCGCCCTCGCCCATGCGGCCGTTGTCGAGCAGGCACGTCGCGTACTGCTGCATCGTCTGCACCAGCAGCGAATGGCCGTCGGGCCACAAGCGGCGCGCGATCGCCAGGGCTTCGCGGCGCACCGGCTCTTCGTCGGCGGAACGGCCGCTGTCGCGCAGCGCGCGCGCCAGATGGTTGTGCGCCGAGAGCAGCCGTTCGTGGTCGCCGACGAACAGACCGCGGGCCAGCGCCATCGCCCGTTCGGCGTGGTGCAGTCCGGCGGCGGGCGCGCCGTTGTTCAGCAGCACGCCGCTGATCGTGAGCCGCAAGCCGAGTTCGACCTCGGCCTGGTCGCGCAAACGACCCGCATCGAGCATCGCGCCGGCGCGCGTCATGGCGTCGACGACCAGCGCACCCTGCGAGCCGCCGTCGACGGGATCCGCCGAACCGAGGGCCTCGATCACGAGCTGCTGCACCTGCTCGGACTGCGCCTGGGCGGTGAGCGCACGATCGCGTTCGCTGCGCGCCACGCCCGCTTGCCAGGCGAACAGCACGAGCCCGGTCGCCAGGGCGGCGACGACCGCCGCCGACGCGGCGACCAACGCGCGGTTCCGCCGCACGAACTTGCGCAGCCGATAGCCCGCTCCCGGCGGCGCCGCGGCGATCGGCTCGCCGGCGAGGTGGGCGCGCACGTCGGCCGCGAGTTCGTGCGCGGTCGCGTAGCGGCGCGCACGATCGCGCTCGAGCGCCTTCAGCACGATCCAGTCGAGCTCGCCGCGCACGCGCGCGCCGAGGCGCTGGCCGGTGGTACGGCGCTGGCTCGCCAACGCCGCCAGGCGTTCGCCGGCGCGCGCCAGTTCGGTCGACGGCCGCGCCGGATCGGTCTGCTGCAGCCGCCGCTGCAACTCGAGGCGCCAGTCGGCGACCGGCTCCGACGGCGCGAACGGCGTGCGCCCGGTGAGCAGCTCGTAGAGGATCACGCCGAGCGACCAGACGTCGGTGCGGATGTCGATGTCCAGCGAACCGCCGGCCTGTTCGGGGCTCATGTACTCGAGCGTGCCGATCACCTGGGAGGCCTCCGTCTGCAGCGTGCGCTCGGTCAGCTTGCGACCGACGGCCTTGGCGATGCCGAAGTCGATGACCTTCGCGTGCGGCACGCCGTCGTGGACGACGACGAGCACGTTCGATGGCTTCAGGTCGCGATGGATGATGCCGCGGCCGTGCGCGTGCTGCACCGCGTCGCAGACCTGGGCGAACACCTGAAGGCGCGCCTCGATGGACAAGCGGCCGGCGTCGCAGAACTCGACCAGCGGCTGGCCGTCGACCAGCTCCATGACGAAGTAGGGTCTGCCGACGGCGGTCACGCCGGCGTCGAGTACGCGGGCGATGCCAGGATGGTCGAGGCAGGCGAGCGCTTGCCGTTCCTGCGCGAAGCGCGCGACGACCTGCTCGCTGTCCATGCCGAGCTTCAACACCTTCAGCGCGACGTGGCGGGCCACCGGCTCGAGCTGGCGCGCCTCCCAGACGGCGCCGAAGCCGCCTTCGCCGAGCAGGCGCAGCAGTTCGTACGGGCCGATGCGATCGCCTGCGTCCAGGCCGAAGGCTGCCTTCGCCGTAGTTCCCGCGAGAGCCACGACCGGCAGCGGATCGAGCAGGAACGTGTCGTCCTCGGTCGCGCGGGCGAGCAGGGCCAGCACACGTTCGCGCAAGGCCGCGTCGTCGCCGCAGGCGCTGGCGACGAAGGCCGCGCGAGCGGACGCAGGCTGGTCCATCGCGGCGACGAACAGTTCCTGCAGGCGTTGGTATGCGGAGTCGGCCATGGACGAGGGAGGAGGTCGGGCGAGTAGCCGCGCCGACGCTGTGCATCGTCCGGATCGCCCCGGCTGCGTCCACCCCGCACGCGGCGGCCCGTCCCGCGCCGGGACCACGCGCACGGTTCCGTCAGACGGCTTCGTCGGCGTCGCCGGACTTCGCCACACCGGCGGTCACGCAGAAGCGCAGCGCGTCCTCCACCGACATCGACAGCTCCCGGATCTTGGCGCGGGGCACCAGCACGGTGAAGCCGCCGAGCTGGTAGCTCATCGGCAGGTAGACGGCGACGCGGTCTTCGGCGCCGAGGTCCTTGCAGTCGTCGCGGGTCAGGAAGCCCACCAGTTGGCTGCCGGGCTGCAGTTCGACCAGCACGACCTGGCGGAACGGGCGTTCGTCGGCGCTGGCGAACAGGCGCACGACGTCCGCCAGCATGCCGTAGATCGACTTGACCACCGGGATGCGTTCGAGCAGCCGGGTCAGCGCGCCGTAGATGCGGCGCACGACGAACGAGTACATCAGCAACCCGATCACCAGGATCAGGGCCACCGACAGCAGGAAGCCCATGCCGGGCCAGTAGCTCTCCTCGGGCAGGAACAGCAGCAGCAGTTTGCGCAGGAGCGTCTCGCCAGCGACGACCGCCGCGTAGGCGAGGTAACCCGTCAACGCCAGGGGGAGGATCGCGGCCAGACCGCGCAGGAACAGCTTCGCCAGGAACCGCATGGTCGCCATGGTGCCATGGGGCCGTGGCCGACTGTGCTGCCGGCGAGACAATCCGGGCCGGCGGCAGAACGGTTCGGGCGGGGGTTTCCGGCCAACGGTGTCGGGCTGCGGCCGATCCCGCCGGAGCCACGGGCACCGCGCACTGCCCCATCGGGTTGCCGCTCCCGGTATCCTAGTTGCTATCGCGTGGGCTCGTTCCGCGCTGAGGCCCTTCATGCACCCCATACGCTTCCTTCTCACCGTCGCCCCGCTGTGGCTCCTGCTCACAGACACCCTGGTCGCGCAACGGGGTCAAGGCAGCTCCTCCGGCCCCCGCCCGTCGGCCTCCGCACCGCGCCCCTCGTCTTCGCCGCGCCCCTCGTCTTCGCCGCGCCCTTCGTCTTCGCCGCGCCCACAAGCTGCCGCGCCGCGCCCCTCCGCCCCGGCCCCTCGGGTCCAGGCGCCGGCACCCCGGCCGCAAGCTCCGGCACCACGCGCCCAGGCGCCATCCCCGCGCGTCAGCACGCCGCCGCCGGCTCCGCGCGTGAGCACGCCGAATCCGACTCCGCGCTCGCAACCGATGCCGCGGGTCGGCACGCCGAACCCGGCGCCGCGGTCGCAACCCACGCCGGGCTACACGCCGACACCGAGCGTCGACCGGACGCCGCGCAGCAACCCGGCGCCGCGCACGAACACCCCCGGCGGCGTGCGCCCGCAGCCGAACCCGGTGGCCGGCAACCCGACCCCGCGCACGACGACCCGCGGCGATGCGCGCCCGACGCCGACGCCCCGCTACACGCCGACGCCCGGCGCGACTCCCCGCGGTGACGCCGGCCGCACCCCGCTGGCCGGCGGCGCGCGCCCGACGCCCCGTTCGCAGCCGACGCCGACGCCGCGCCCGGCCGACGCAGCGGGCCGTCCGTCGGTCGTCCGTTCGCGCTACGACACCACGCCGCGCACGCCGAGTTCGGGCGAAGCGCGCCCGCGCGTGACGGCGCCGAGCAGCGGCGTGCGCCCGGTCGCCCAGCCGTCGCCGAACCGCGTCGCCACGCCCGTCGGCGCACGCCCGTCGGCCGGCCGCGCCACGGTCGCGCCGGCGCCTCGCCTGGTGCCGCGCGCCGCGGCGCCGACCCTCGGCGTGACACCGCGCGCCAACCCGCGCCCGATCGTCTCCGGCCAGGTCGCCACCGCCGTTCCGCGCTACGGCTTCGGCAACCGCTTCGGCTGCGCGAACGGCTTCTACGGCGGCTACTGGGGCAACTGGTGGAACCCCTGCGGCTGGAACACGTGGGGCTGGGGCGGCGGCTGGGGTGGCTTCGGCGTCTGGCCGAACCAGTGCTCCACCTTCGGCTTCGGCTTCGGTCCTGGCGTCGGCTTCGTCGGCGGCTGGTCGTGGTGGCACTCGCCGTGGTGGGCGTGGCGCGGTGCCTACTGGAACGACTGCTACACCACCGCCTGGTACTACTCGGCGTGCAACCCGTGGTGCGCACCGACCTCGTTCTGGTGGTATCCGAGCAGCGTCTACTGCCCGACCTACCTCTACGTGCCGAGCACGGTCACGGTCGTGAACGTGCCGGCGTCGAGCACGGTGACGATCACCGACGACACCACCAGCCCGAGCAGTGGCCCGACGGTGGAGACGCAGGTCGCCGGCAGCGAGGTGCAGGGCTCGGCCCGCATGGTCGAGGTGCCGGCGAACGCGGCCGACGAGCAGACGGCCAACGACCTCGCGTCGAAGTACAGCGAGCTCGGCGACTTCTACTTCCGCGCCAACCGCTTCACCGACGCCAGCGCGGCCTACGGCAAGGCGCGCGCCTACGCGCCGAGCGACGCCCAGCTGCAATTCGTGCTCGCCGACGCGGCCTTCGCCAGCGGCGACTACCCGTATGCGGCGTTCCTGATCGGCGAAGGCCTGCGGCTCGATCCGGCACTCGCCACGGCCAGCACCGACAAGCGCACGTTCTACGGCGATGCGAAGACGTTCGCCGAACAGCAGGCGACGCTCGACGCCTACGTGGCGAAGAAGCCCTACGACGCGCCCGCCCACCTGGTGCGCGGCTACAACTTGCGGTTCAGCGGCGACGCCGCCGGCGCCAAGGCCGCCTTCGAGCGTGTGCTGCAGATCGATCCGGACAACCGGCCGGCGCGGACCTTCCTGGCCGGAATGGCGCCGAGCGAGCCCGCCGCCAGCACGCGCTGATCGCCATTCGCCTGCGGCGAGGTCGCGCGCTACGCTCCGCCGCCGAATGGCACGCCGTATCGACAGTTACCTCAAGGACCTGATCCCCGAAGAGAAGTTCGCGTTCTACGAGATGGTGCGCGACTTCGGCGACGCGGAGATCGCGCCGCACCTGCTCCACTGGGAACGGGAGCACTGCCTCGTCCCCGACGAGGCGATCCGCAAGATGGGCGAGATCGGCCTGTTCGGCCTGCCCATCGCCGAGCAATACGGCGGTCAAGGGGGCGACCACACCGACCTCGTGCTGATGGGCCTGGCACTCGCCTACCACAGCCAGGCGGTGGCGATCACGCCGGGGGCTGCGATCTCGCTCGGCGCGAAGCCGCTGCAGCTGTGCGGCACCGAGGCGCAGAAGAAGGCACACCTGCCGGCGCTGGCGAAGGGCGAGCGCATGTTCGTGTTCGGCCTGTCGGAGCCGGGCCGCGGCAGCGACGCCGCCAACCCGCAGGTCACCGCGGTCAAGAAAGGCGATCGCTGGGTGCTGAACGGCGAGAAGTGCTGGTCGACCAACGCGCGCTGGGCGAGCCACGTCGTCGTGCACGCGCTGACCAACCCGACCGGCCCCAACGGCAAGCGCTCGACCTGCTTCATCGTGCCGATGCAGCAGAAGGGCGTCTTCTACCAGGAGATGCAGGGCAAGAAGGTCTGGGAGCAGTCCTCGACCGGCTCGATCATGCTCGAGAACGTCGAGGTCGCGCACGACGCGATCCTCGGCAACGAGAACGACGGCTTCAAGGTGATGGTGACGACGCTGAACGGCGGCCGCCTGTTCATCGCCTCGCTCGCCCTCGGCTCGCTGGCGTTCGCGCTCGACAAGACGCGCGTCTACGCCGAGGAACGCATCCAGTTCGACGACAAGCCGATCGGCCGCTTCCAGCGCGTGCAGGACGTGATCGTCGACATGGACATCGCGCTCGAGCGCGGCCTGACCTGGCTGATGCACTGCTGCCGGCTCTACGAAGCCGACAAGCTGTCGCGCGAGCAGGCGGCGAAGGTCAAGGTCGACTGCAGCCGCACCGCCAGCGACCTGCTGACGCTGGCGATGGAAGTCTGCGGCGGCGTCGCGTGCTTCGACGAGTTCGGCCTGATCCGCCACCACAACGACCTGTTCGTGACGCGCGTCGGCGAAGGCAGCAACTTCGCGCTGAAGGACCTGATCGTGCGGCCGCTGCGCCAGGCCTGAGCAGGGGTCGAGCCGCGCGCTCGCAGCCTGCGCGAGCCATCGATCAACGCAGACGAACGGTGCCGAGCCGCTGGCCCGGGTCGCAGAAGTCGCCGAGCAGCCCGCACAGCTGCTTCACCACCGCATCGGTGTAGAGGTCGTAGTAGCGCTGGTTGTGCGGGCCGACGCCGTGCTCGGCCGAATAGCTGCCGCCGTAGCCGTGCACCGCGAGCTCGTAGATGCGCGGCTGCAGCGCCGCGACCACGTCGGCCGCCGGCTTGCCGACCGCGGCATCGGTCCACACCAGGTTCAGGTGCGTGCCGCCGTCGCCCCAGTGGCCGTAGTCGCACAAGCGCACGGCCGGCCACTCGGCGGCGAGCAGCCGTTCGACCTCGCCGGTGAACGCCGGCAGCATCGAGCGCGGCACGCTGATGTCGAACGCCAGCATCTTGCCGGCGCTGCGCAGGCTCTCGCTGATGTGGTGGCGCATCTGCCAGAACTCGTCGCCGTTGCCGACCAGTACGTCCAGCACGCCGTCGCCGGCCTGCTCGACGAACCACTCGAGGCGCGACTGCAGCGCCGCCTCCAGCGAGAACGACGTGCTCGGCAGCGTCGACGACAACTCGACCAGCGTCGCGTAGCGCGGCAGCACCGCGAACGGCTTGCGCAGGTTCGGCTGGTGCGCGAACACCGCCTCGAGCGCGTTGGCGCTCATCACCTCGAACGCACTCAGCACCTCGCCGAGCTGCCCCTCGAGCGCGGTCAGCAGCTCGAGCACGGTGTCGCCGTCCTGGCAGGCGACCAGCGCCACCGCGCGCTGCTGCGGCACCGGCGCGATCTGCAGCACGGCGCGCGTCACCACGCCGAACACGCCGGTGGTGCCGACGAACAGGTGCTTCGGATCGAGCCCGGTGTTGTTCTTGCGCAGGCGGTTGAGCTGCGTCAGCACGCGGCCGTCGCCGAGCACGACCTCGAGCCCGAGCAGGTTGTGGCGCACGTCGCCGTAGCGGAGCAGGCGCGTGCCGCCGGTGTTGGTCGCCACCATGCCGCCGATCTGCGGATCGGCACCGAGGTCGACCGGGAACCAGAACCCGTCCTTGGCCAACGCTTCATTGAGCTGGCTCAGCAGCACGCCGCCGTCGACGACGACGGTGCGGCCGTGCACGTCGACCTCGATGCGCCGGTTCAGGCGTTCGAGGCTCAGCACGACCATCGCGCCGCTGGCGTCCGGCGTCGACGCGGCGACGAGGCCGGTGTTGGCGCCCTGCGGCACGACGCGCACGCGCTGCTCGCCGCACAGCCGCAGCACCGCGGCGACCTCGGCCGTCGACGACGGGCGCACGATGCAGCGCGCGGTGCCGGCCCCGTAGCGCCAGCCCTTCTCGAAGCGCGCCCGGTCCTCGGGGCTGGTCAACACACCGCCGGGCCCGAGCAGCCGGGCGAAGGCATCGACGAGAGGATCAGCGGTCATCGGCAGGGTTCTTACCCGACGGGTCGCACCCGAAGGAACGCGCGCTCAGGACTTCGTCGTCATCTTGAAGATGGCGGTGGCGTTGCTGCTGTCGAAGCGCAGGTCGAGCACACCCGGGGTCTCCTCGTCGCGGGTGATGAACTCGTGGAACGAGCCCGGCACCTTGTGCGCGACCAGGCTGCCGTGGTCGTCGAGGAACAGCCGTTCGACCGTCGTCGCCTGGAACGCGGTCTGCCGCACGCGCCCGCTCTTCGACACCTCGACCTCGGCCTTGACCGGGCGGCCGAGCTGGCGCTGGCGGTCGGCGACGGCGCCGACGTCGGCGACGCGGTCGGTGGCGTGGTTGAAGGCGTTGCCTTCGGTGGCGATCCACGCCATCTCCTTCGACTCGGCCAGCAGCGCCTCGTAGTCGCTCCAGCGCGGCTCCTGGTGCTGGCGATCGAAGCAGCAGACCAGGTTCGGCAGCAACTGGGTCGCGTCCTCGAAACCCAGTTCGCCGGTGTGCGCGAGCTCGCCGAGCATGTCCTTGGCGGCGAGCGGCAGCGGATCGCGCGAGTTGCCGACGACGCGCTGCACGGCCGCCTGGAACGCCGGGCTGAAGCGCTCGGGGTGCAGTTCGCTGACGAAGAACTGGGCGATGCTCTCGGGCAGGTCGCAGTGCGTGTAGGCGCGGCCGGTCATGCCGAGCCGGTCGAGCGGGTAGATGCCGCGGCACTCGAAGCCGAGCGGCTCGAGGATGCGGCGGAACGCTTCCTGGCCGCGCGGCAAGGCGCCGTTGTCGGTGGCGACCGTGCGCAGGGCCCCGTGGTCGAACACCAGCTTGCGCCCCTGCCGCACCGCGTCGCCGACGTAGGCGGCGGCCATCGGCACACGCCGCGTGACGTCCTCGAACAGCAGCATGTTCAGCGCCTGCGCCAGCTCCGCCCGGCTGAGCCGGTCCGACCGCGGCCGCAGCAGGCTGGCGTGGATCTGCAGCGCCTCGAAGAGCCGCACGGTGCGGACGGTGCCGACCACGCGGTCGAGCAGGGCCCACAGGGTCGATTCATGAAGGTTCTGCATGGATGGCAGCATGGGCGTCTCGGGCTCCGGCCGGTGGCGATGGGCGGTTGGATCGCGGCGATCCGCACTGCCCGCGGCGGAAGTGCGCAAAAGGTAGCACAAGCCGGGCCTCGTCTGCCGCCACCGCGCCACGACTTCTCGGCATGAGATCATGCGATAGGCTCATGACATGCCGCGCGCCCTGCCCAGCACCGCCGCCCTGCAGGCGTTCGAGTCGGCCGCCGCCCACGGCAGCATCACCGCCGCCGCGCGTGAACTGCACCTGACGCAGGGCGCCGTCAGCCGCCAGATCCAGTCGCTGGAGGAACACCTCGGCGCCGACCTGTTCCACCGCGAACGCCAACGCATCCGCCTGACCGCCGCCGGCGAGCACTACCTGCAGCACCTGCGCGCGGCGTTCGACCGCCTGGAGACCGCGGCGCTGGAGCTGCGCACGCTGCGCCGCGGCGGCGGCGTGCTGCAGCTGGCGATCCTGCCCACCTACGGCACGCGCTGGCTGATCCCGCGGTTCCCGTCGTTCGCCGAAGCCCACCCCGACGTGCAGGTGCACTTCACCACCCGGCTGCAGGCGTTCGACTTCGCCGCCGAGGACCTCGACGCGGCGATCCACCACGGCGTCGAGCACTGGCCGGGCGCCCGCCTCGACAAGCTGATGGACGAAGACGTCGTGCTGGTCTGCAGCCCGAGCTACCGCCGTCGCCTGGCCCTCGAGACGCCGGCGGACCTGCGGCGCGCGACGCTGCTGCAGATGGCGACGCGACCGATGGCGTTCGCCGAGTGGCTGGCGAAGAAGGGCGTGAGCGGCGTCGACGGCCGCCGCGGTCCGCGCTTCGAACACCACCAGATGGTGCTGCAGGCGGCGATCGCGGGCCTCGGCGTGGCGGTGCTGCCGACGTTCGCCTGCGACGAAGAGCTCGCCGCCGGCCGCGTCGTCGAAGCGTTCGCGGCCACGCGCGAACCGACCGGCAAGGCCTACTGGCTCGCCTATCCGGAGGCGCGGGCCGAACTGCCGGCGCTGCAGGCGTTCCGCCGCTGGCTGCTCGCCCAGCACGGGCGCGGCGACGGGCACTGACCCCGCCGGCGGCGAGAGGGCAACCTGCGGTTGAGACGTTCCGCTGGCGGCGCTCAGATTCCCTGCGCATGAGGCATGAAGTGCGCAACATCCCGCCGGCCCCCCGCCGGCTGCGGCTCCGGCCGCTGTTGGCGCACCGCTGGCCACTGTGGGCGCTCGGCGCGATCCCGACCGCGATCGGCGTGATGGTGGCGTGGGCGATGTTCCTGCAGTCGGGCGGCAAGTTCTCGCTCGGCCCGACGCTCGACCGCGGCCCGGTCGAGACCGCCACCGCCGTCGTGCGGCAGGTGAGCCCGCCGGTCGAGATCGACGGCCGTCGCCGCGAGGAAGTCGTCTACGAACTGCGCTTCGGCCCGCAGCAGATCCGGCTGAGCGGCAGCTGCTTCATGCCCGCCGGCGCCTGCCGCGTCGGCGACGAACGCACGGCCGAGGTGCTCGCCTCCGACGTCAACCTGCACCGCCTCGTCGGTGGCGTGCTGCACATCGACCGCGACTGGCTGCGCGCGCAGTTCTGGCTGCGTGTGCTGGCGCTGCCCGGCGGGCTGCTGCTGCTGGCGTGGCTGACCTCGATGCTGCAGCTGCGGCGCGTGCTGGTGCACGGCGACGTGTCGCCCGGCCTCGTGCACCGCGTCACCGAGGTGCCGCACGTGCTGCCGCAGATGCTGCGCGTCGACTACACGTTCCGCGACCACCACGCGACGCTGCGCCACAACCGGCACTGGGTCCGTCGCCACGGCGAACTCGGCGCGCGCCTGCTGGAGCAGATGGCCTCCGGGCGCTACGAGGAGATGCCCGTGCTCTACGACCGCCGCCAACCGAGCTGGAATCGCATGCTGCTGCCGCAGGACTTCCTGCGCACGGCACCGATCGAGCTCGCCGCCCCGGGCGCCACTCCTGGCATCGGCCCGTGAGCGACGAGCTCTCGGTGCAACAGCTGCTCGGCCCGACGGGGCCGATCGCGCGCCGCCTGCCGGACTTCGAGCCGCGCCCGCAACAGCTCGAGATGGCGACCGCGGTCGAACGCGCGCTGAAGGAACGGCGGCACCTGATCGCCGAGGCCGGCACCGGCACCGGCAAGTCGTTCGCCTACCTGCTGCCCGCCGCCGTCTACGCCGACACGCACCAGGGCGAAGGTCCGGTCGTGGTGTCGACGCGCACGATCGCGCTGCAGGAGCAGCTCGAGCACAAGGACCTGCCGTTCCTGCACGCGGTGCTGCCGTTCGAGTGGTCGTCGGTGACCGCGATCGGCCGCAACAACTACGTCTGCCTGCGCCGCATGGAGCTGGCCGAGCGCGAACGCCACCTGTTCGACGATCCCGAGCGCGGCGACCAGCTGCGCAAGATCGTCGGCTGGTCGATGACGACCGGCGAGGGAACGAAGCAGGACCTGCCGTTCCCGCCGCTGCCGGAGGTCTGGGAGGAAGTGCAGGCCGAGCACGGCAACTGCCTGCAGCGCGCCTGCAAGCACTACGACCGCTGCCACTGGCAACGCGCGCGCCGCCGCATGCAGTCGGCGCAGGTGCTGGTCGTCAACCACGCGCTCTACTTCGCCGACCTGGCGCTGCGCATCGCCGGCGCCAGCTACCTGCCGCCGCACCGCGTGGTGATCTTCGACGAAGCGCACCATCTCGAACGCACCGCCACCGAGAGCCTCGGCCTGCGCGTCGGCCGCACCACCGTCGGCTGGCACCTGCGCCGCCTGCACGGCCGCCGCAGCGAACGCAGCCTGCTGGCGCGCCACGGCTCGGCGACCGCGAAGATCCTGTGGGAGGAGGCGCAGCAGCACAACGAGGCGTTCTTCGCGATGCTCGAGGAGAAGCTGCAGGCTGCCGGCCAGGGCGAAGGCCTCGCCTTGCGCGACGAACTGCTCGAGGAACCGCTGACGCCGGTGCTGCGCGCGTTGTCGACCGAGCTCGGCACCGCCGCCGTGCGCACCGAGGAGGTCGATGCGCGCATGGAGCTGCAGGCGCGCGCCAACGGCCTCGACTCGCTGTGCTCGGTGCTGCGCGCGCTGTGCGTTCCGAACCCCGAATCGCCGACGCCGCTGGTGCGCTGGCTCGAACCGGGGCGCCACGGCCCGCAGCTGTGCGGCGCACCACTCGACGTCAGCCAGACGCTGCGCCAGCACCTGTTCTCTGGCGGCGTCACCGCGGTGCTGACCTCGGCGACGCTCGGCACCGGCGCCGACGCCGAGTTCGGCTGGCTGCGCCGCCAGCTCGGCCTCGACCACTGCGACACGCTGCGCGTCGGCTCGCCGTTCGACTACGATCGCGCGGTGCGTCTCGTGATCCCCGAGGCGCTGCCGGACCCGACCACCGAAGCGAACGCGTTCCGCCGCGAAGTGGTCGAGCACACGCTGCACCACGTGCTGCAGAACGGCGGCCGCGCGCTGGTGCTGTGCACGTCGTGGGAGTTCGTGCGCAGCACCGCCGCGTCGCTGCGCCCGCACCTGCAGCAGGCCGGCATCGACCTGCTGGTGCAAGGCGAAGCGCCGCTGGCGCGCCTGCTCGAACAGAAGCGCAGCAACCCGACCTCGGTGCTGATCGGCACCGACAGCCTGTGGGAAGGCATCGACCTGCGCGGCGACGCGCTGACGCTGCTGGTGATCACGCGGCTGCCGTTCCAGAGCCCGGGCCATCCGCTGACCCAGGCGCGCATGCAGCTGCTGAAGTCGCAAGGGCGTGAACCGTTCGGCGACCACTCGCTGCCGGAGGCGATCCTGAAGTTCCGCCAGGGCTTCGGCCGCCTGATCCGCAGCAGCCAGGACCGCGGCACCGTCGTGCTGCTCGACCCGCGCGTGCGCACCAAGGCCTACGGCCGCCGCTTCCTGCAGGCGCTGCCGTTCTCGCCCGACCACGATCCGACGACGTGATCGTCGCGATCACGGGATCCCAGTGTCGTCGCGGCGCGAGGAGCCGCCGCTCCCATCGCGGCGTCAGCCGCCGGTGCCGACCGACAGGAACGGTCCGACGCCGTGCGCGGTGCTGGCCTGCAGGTTGAACAGCCACGTGAGCAGGAAGAACGTCGACTTCGACTCGAGGTCGGCATCGTCGACGTACCACCAGTGGTCGCGGTAGCGGATCGCCACGTAGGCGTTCTCCGGTGGCGCCACCGAACACCGCACACGCAACAGGTCGCCGACCAGCGTCCGCCAGTCGTAAGGCGCCCCGGTGCGGTCGCGCGTGTTGGTGACGAGCCCGATGGCGAGGTCCTGCTCGGGCACTTCGACGCCGAGCGACAGGTAGAACATCATTCCGAGCAGCGAACGCGTCTGCAGCACCACCGAGCAGCCGTCGCCGGTGCCGAGCCCGGTTTCGACGGGGAAGACGCGACATGTGGCACCGAGGCCGAGCATCGTGCGCAAGCTCGCGAGGCGCGGATCGTCGGACTGGTCGAGCACGAGGCGCGGCAGTTCGGTCTTCGCGTTCGCCACGGTGTCGTCGGCGCCGTCGACCATGCTGGTCAGGCGTCCCTCGATCTGCAGCGCCCGCAGCAGGCTCGCCAACTCGGCGAACTGCCGCGCATCCGGCGCCAGCGCCGGCGTCGGCCCGGCACAGCTCGGTGCGTTGGGGATGCCGTTGATCTGCTGCACGCAGCAACGCAGCAGCCGCTCGATGCTCCAGCCCGAGCGCGCCAACAGGAACAACGGCTGCGTGCCGATCGGCCGCAGCAGGTGGCGCGTGAACTCCTCCCCCTGCAGCGGCACGTAGGTGATCGTCGGCACTTCCTCGAAGGACATGTC